>Ga0182740_1000259_pt1 | contig 79989 bp, 76 predicted proteins | sample eDN5th37CKraftBY_FD_128872 | JGI IMG/M metagenome (GOLD analysis project Ga0182740, IMG submission 128872) | Enriched backyard soil microbial communities from Emeryville, California, USA - eDNA 5th pass 37_C Kraft BY (version 2) (version 2) | ecosystem: Environmental > Terrestrial > Soil >...
GGTCCGCGTTCCTTGTCCTGGATGCCTGAAGAACACCCAGCTCACAGGGGCGCGGACCCCTAATCAATCACCGACACGACACAACGTCGGACAACACCAGACCCCTATCAAGTGCGAAGAGCCGTGAATGGCGTTCCTAGACAGCTCGCACTTCACTCGGAGGTCTTCTTCATGTCACCACGCCACGCCGTACCTAACGTCCGTGGTCAATACAGCTAGCCAAGGACCCTCGCGACCGGGTGTTGGTTCTCGTCGCCGGATACTGCGGGCTGCGATGGGGGGAACTCGCCGCGGTGCAGTGGAGCGACATCGACCTCGAAGCGGGCGCGCTACGGGTTGCCAGGGCGTACTCGGAAGAAGCGCCTCGCGGGGAGTTCTCGCCGGTCAAGGATCATCAGGCACGCACCGTACCCATTCCGCGCATCGTCGCGGACGAACTGGTCGGCTGGAAGACGCGTCAGCAGCCCTGCAGCCTCGTCTTCCCGTCTGCGAATGCGACGCCGCTTCGAACCGCAACTTCCGGCGTGACGTGTTCGATGCCGCCGTCGAGGCCCGGGACCTCGACATCACCCCGCATAAACTGCGCGACACTGCCGCCTCCCTCGCGATCCAAGCGGGTGCCTCCGTCGTCGCAGTGGCTCGCCTACTCGGTCACGAATCGGCGGCGACAACGCTGAATCACTGAGCCGCACTGTTCCCGAGTGACCTCGATGATGTGGCCAATCGGCTGGACGCAGCGGCGCGGAAAACGATCACGTGCCACCTGGCGCTACCGACCACCAGACAAGCACGACCACACACCGACCAGAGAGGAGCGATCAGCAGTAGGGCAATCGCCCGGATAAACGCGCTGCGGAAACGAAAAAGTGCCCCCGGCAGGATTCGAACCTGCGACACCGGCTTTAGGAGAGCCGTGCTCTATCCCCTGAGCTACGAGGGCGTGCGGCCGCGAAGGCTGCGGGCACAGCGTACCGCCCAACTCCCACGCGACGCTGGCAGGGGAGCGGCACGGCGCGGGTTCAGCGCTTGCGCGTGGCCTTCCCCGCAGACCCGCGGTCCGGTGTGGGCCAGCTCGACAACGCCTGGTCGATGATCGCGTCGAGGGTTTCCCTGCTGAACCCGGCCTTGGCCTGGACGGCCATCCCGTGCAGCACGGTCATGAGGAACGCCGCCAGCGCTGCCGGGTTGGCGGATTTCGGCAGGTCGCCAGTCGCGTGAGCGTCCTCGAAGCGTGCCCGCAGGGAGGCCTCGCCGGCCGCTCGGGCGTCGACCAGCGCGCGCCGGATGGGCTCGGAGTCGTCGGTGCCGACGAGGCAGCCCTGGACACCGAGGCAGCCCGTGTGGTCCGGGTAGCGGGTGTTGAGGTCGGCGGCGGACCGCAGGAGGTGTTCGGCGACCTCGCGTGACGTCGGCTGTTCGAGTGCGACGGGGATGAAGTCCATGTAGCGCTCGTAGTAGCGATCGAGCGCACGCAGGAACAGTGCCTCTTTGTTGCCGAACGCCGAGTACAGCGCCGGCCGCTCGACACCGGTGGCCTGCGTCAGATCGCTGTACGACGCGCCTTCGTACCCTTTGCGCCAGAACACACACAGCGCAGCGTCCAGCGCCTTGTCCACATCGAACTCGCGATGACGTCCCACCAGATCGGCCCAGCCTTTTCGTAACGACCGGTAATAAAACTACCACTGGCGGGACGGCACCGATCAGATCTGGTAGCCGCCGCTGACCTCCAGCACGGTGCCGGTGATGTAGCCGGCGTCGGGCCCGGCGAGGAAGCAGACCGACGCCGCCACCTCCTCGACGGTCGCGATGCGCCGGATCGCGTGCAGGTCCATGACCGCGTCGGGCAGATTGGCGGCGGCCTCGCTGGCCATGTCGGTCGGCATGATGCCCGGCTGGACGACGTTGACGGTGATGTTGCGCGGGCCCAGGTCACGCCCAACGCCCTTGGCGTAGCCGAGGATTGCGGCCTTGGTGCCGGCGTAGTCCGCCACGCCGGGAAACGCGACGCGGGTGCCGAAGCCGGTTCCGATGAAGACGATGCGACCGCCGTCGGACAGTTTCTGCGCGGCGGCACGCGTGACCGCCACGGTACCGAGGACGTTGACGTGCCACTGCCGGTCGAACTCCTCGGCGTCGAGCGTCGGATCGTCAACAGTCTTGCCCTGCACGGCGATTGCGGCGTTGTTCACCAGGATGTCGAGCCTGCCGAAGTGGTCGATCACGGCGTCGACGAGGGGCTTGGCGGCGGTCACGTCGGCCTGATCGCTCTTGACCGCCAGCCCGCGGACGCCTTTGGCCTTCAGTCGCTCGACGACGGCCTGCGCTTTGGCATCGGAGGCGACGTAACTGATGGCCACGTCGGCCCCGCGGTCGGCGAGTGCTTCGGCGGTGGCGGCGCCCAGGCCTCGAGATCCTCCGGTGACCAGGGCGACCTTGCCCAACAACGTTTTCGACATGGGGAACCTCTCGTCAGGGCCAACGGCCGATTTCATACTGATCGTTACCGTAACAGTTGGTATGAAAAATCCGCAACGGGTTCACGCAGTAGTTTTCACGTCAACTATTCTCGGGGAGACCGTCGAGGAGCCTCCGCCCACACTCAGGCCTAAATACTGACGCGAAATCTGCGCGTTATGCCCGTGATCGGAGCATGGCGGCGCTATGGTCAGCGACCATGTCCGCTGCTACAGTGATTGCACCATCAACTAATGGTGCGCCGCGCTGATGGAAGGGGTGGAATGGCTCAGTGCCGCTGAGTACGAGATGTGGCGTGGATATCTCGACAGCACTCGGCTGCTGTTGCGGGCACTGGACCGTCAGCTGGAGGTCGACGCCGGAATCTCTTTCGCAGATTTCGAAGTGCTGGCGCTGTTGTCCGAGGCGCCCGAGCGTCGACTGCGGATGAGTGAGATCGCCGACGCCGCGATGACGACCCGCAGCGGCGTGACGCGGGCGGTGAACCGGCTGGCGGACGCCGGGTGGTTGCGCCGCGTCGAATGCGATGAAGACAAGAGAGGCTGGTACGCCGAGCTCACCGAAGCCGGGTTCGCGAAAGTCCGGTCGTCCGCGCCGGTGCATGTGGCGGCCGTGCGACGCAACGTGTTCGACCTGCTCAGCCCGCGCGACATCAGGCTGTTCACGCACGCCTACTCCGAGATCCGTGCCCACCTACTGAACGAGGCCGACGACCAACCCTGAGGAGCAGCCGATGACTTTGGAGTCGACAGCCCGCGACGTGCAGTTGGCGTCCCTGGCCGACCTGCCCGACAACACCCCGTTCGCCGCAAATGTCGCGGGCGTCGACCTCGTGCTCATCCGGCGCGGTGGGGACGTCAAAGCGTTGTACGGCCGCTGCGCACATCGCGGCGTCCTTCTCGCAGACGGGCACATCGACGGTGACACCGTCGTGTGCGACGTGCACGGCTGGCGGTACAACGTCGAGACCGGCATCTCACCGGTCAACCCCGCGGTCGCGTTGGCGACGTTTCCGGTCCAAATCCGTGACGGGGCCGTGTACGTCGACGTATCCGCGATCTCCGAATTCGCGAATGCCAATCCGCAACCGTATGGCGACGACGGTTACCAGGGCAGGTGGGCAACGCCGGCCAACACCGCGGAAGAGCCGTTCAACACCGACATCCATGAACTCGCCACACACGGACTGAGCAGGGTGGGCAAGCACGGGCCCTCGGCGGCAATGGGGGTATCACGCACCGAACTTCCCTCGTGGGATTCGATCCAGCTGGTGACCGCACAGTTGGCGCGGCTACCGCTGCTCGACCAGGAGCCCGTCAGCACCGAGACCGTCATCGGCCCCGGGGCCAAACGCCCACTGGTCCTCGACATTCCGCTGTTCGTCAGTGACATGAGTTTCGGTGCGCTGTCCGAGGAGGCCAAGACGGCGCTCGCAGCGGGGGCCGAACTCGCCGGCACCGGAATCTGCTCCGGCGAGGGCGGCATGCTCCCCGAAGAGCAACAAGAGAATTCGCGGTACTTCTACGAACTCGCATCCGGCCGGTTCGGGTGGAGCTTCGAACACCTCCACAAAGTTCAGGCATTCCACTTCAAGGGCGGACAGGGCGCCAAAACCGGTACCGGCGGGCATCTTCCGGGCAGCAAAGTGGTGGGAAAGATCGCTGACGTGCGCGGCTTACCACCCGGTACATCGGCGATCTCCCCGGCCCGGTTTCCGGACTGGACGTCTCTGGCCGAGTACCGCGACTTCGCCGCGCAGGTCCGCGACATCTCAGGCGGAATTCCGGTGGGCTACAAGCTCAGTGCCCAACACATCGAGCGCGATCTGGACGCCGCTCTTGAGATCGGCGTCGACTACGTCATCCTCGACGGCCGCGGCGGCGGCACGGGCTCAGCGCCGACGATCTTCCGCGACAACATCTCCGTACCCACCATTCCGGCGCTGGCCCGGGCCCGGCGACACCTCGACCGCAGCGAGAGTCGGATCACCCTGGCCGTCACAGGCGGCATCCGCACCCCCGCGGACATGGTCAAGGCGCTGGCGTTGGGGGCTGACGCGATCGGCGTGGCGAACAGCGCGATTCAAGCCATCGGCTGCGTCGGCATGCGCGCCTGCCACACCAACGCCTGCCCCGCAGGCATCGCCACCCAGGACCCGCACCTGCGCGCCCGCCTGCCGGTGCGGCAGGCCGCCGAACGCCTGAACCGGTACCTGCGTTCGGCGGTGGACCTGATGGTGGTGCTCGCGCGCGCCTGCGGACACCACCGTCTTGCCGAATTCACGCTCGATGATCTGACGACGTTCGACCGCGACTTCGCATACCTCAGCGGGGTCCCGTACGGAGGAGTGACACCGCTGTGACTGTTGAGGAAGCCGGCCAGGAACTCGAGTGGCACAGGGTCGCCGACCACGATGAACTCGATGAAGGTCAGGTGTCCGCGTGCCCCGCTGGACGAAAGACGGTGGCGCTGACGAAGCTCAACGGCCGGTACGGCGCCATCGACAACCGCTGTCCGCATCAAGGCGGACCGCTCGGACAGGGGACGCTCGAGAACGACAAAATCCGTTGCCCGTGGCACGGTTTCGACTTCGACCCGTTCACAGGCGAGGCCGCGGGTGGTCCGGACTTCAACGTCACGACGTATCCGGTCGACGTCCGGGACGATGGGATCTATGTCGGCGCGCCGCCGCCAGCACCTGCCGCGCGCACCGTCAGCGACGTCTTGGTCGAGACGATGACCAACTGGGGTGTCGACACGGTTTTCGGAATGGTCGGTCACTCCAACCTGGGGCTCGCCGAAGCCATGCACCGCGCCGAGAACGCGGGGAAGCTGCGGTATTTCGGCATCCGACATGAAGGCGCGGCCGCGTTCGCGGCGTCGGCCTACGGCAAGCTCACCGGCCGGCCGGCGGCCTGCTTCGGCATTGCCGGGCCCGGTTCGACGAACCTGCTCACCGGGCTGTACGACGCCAAAGCCGACCGGGCACCCGTGTTGGCCCTGTCCGGAAACGTCGAATCCGCGGTCGCGGGCAAAGGCGCCTTCCAGGACATCGACCTCCTGGCGGCCTTCGCCGACGTCGCGGTCTACTCGGAGATGGTGCGCGACGGCTCCGAACATGCCGAGCTGATGACCATGGCGCTCAAGCACGCCATCCTCGAACGCGGCGTCGCCCACCTGGTGGTGCCCGACGAAGTGCAGGTCATCCAGTCCGACCGACGGTCGTCCGGGCCCGAGGGCCGGATGCCCGACCTGCGGGTGGCGCCCCCGTCGACACCACTGGAGCGGGCACTCGACCGCATCGCAGCGGCAACTCGCCCGGCGGTCATCGTCGGTGCCGGTGCGAAATTCGACATGGCGGCCATCGTCGCGCTGGCCGAGCGCCTCCACGCCCCGGTGCTCACCACCTTCAAGGCCAAAGGCCAGATCGCGGATGATCATCCGCTGGCGTGCGGTGCGCTGGGCCGATCCGGGACCCCGGTTGCGTCGTGGATGATGAACAAGGCCGATCTGCTGGTGGTGTTCGGGGCGTCGTTCTCCAATCACACGGGCATATCGCCGTACAAGCCGGTCATCCAGGTCGATACCGACCCGCTGGTGCTTGGCCGGTTCAACCCCGTGGCTGTGCCGGTGCTCGGTGACGTGGGCGTGACCGCGTCGGCCCTGACACAGCGTCTGCGCACGCATCCGGATCTGGTCGACCAACGCGCCGAGATCGCTGAGCGGTGGTCGGTGTGGCGGACCGAGAAGGCCCGGCGGGCCACCAAGCAGCCCGGTGGGCGGATCGCTGCCGCGACAGTCTTCGACGAACTCGGCCGCCTCGTGCCGGCCGGCGCCGTGCTCACGGTTGACGTGGGCAACCACGCCTACTCGTTCGGGCGGTACTTCGAGACCAAAGACGAACAGACCGTGCTGATGTCGGGCTACCTCGGCTCCATCGGTTTCGGTTTCCCCGCCGCGATGGGGGCGTGGGCTGCCGCGCCCGATCGACCGATCGTTGCCGTGACCGGCGACGGTGGGTTCGGCCAATACCTCGCCGATTTCACGACCGCGGTCAAGTACGGCATGAACATCACCCACATCCTGTTGAACAACGGCGAGCTCGGCAAGATCACCCAGGAGCAACGCAGTTCTGAATACGAGGTGTGGCAGACCTCGCTGCTCAATCCGGACTTCGCCGCGTATGCGCGGGATTGCGGCGCGTACGGGAACCAGGTCATCAGCCACACCGAACTGGGTACCGTCATCGCCGAGGCGCTCGCCCACCCTGGTCCGGCGTTGGTCGAGATAATCACCGACGCTTGGTCGAACTAGAACCTTTGCTACCGAAGTTCGGCGATCACCTTCGCGAACGTCTCGATATGTGGGATCTGCACGATGAAGTAGCTCACGCCGTAGGTGTCCCGTAGCTGCCGCAGCCGGTCGGCCATGTCCGATGCGGAACCGGCCAGCACCCCCGGATGGCGCAGCAATTGTTCGTCGGTGAGGTGGCCGAGAAAGCGTCGCGTCAACCTGAGGTCGGGCATCTCGGAGCCGGCCGCGGGTATCGCGGTGAACGTGATGTTGAGTTCCAGATCGCGACCGTCGGCAGCCTTGCGCAAGAAAGAGATTCGTTCGGCGAGCGGGTCGTGGTCGCCGTCGGGCACGCCGTCGCCGCCGGTGAGGCCGACGATGTCGGCGGTCTGCGCGGCCACCGTGAGCAGTCGGTCACCGTTCCCGGCGACCATGACCGGGACGTCGGAGGCGTGCTCGCGCAGGTGATCGATGGTGTGACGCAGATAGTCGATGCGCTCTCTGGCGCTGGGAAAAGGTAGTTCGGCCTGTTCGAACTCCTCGCGGACGTACCCCGCTCCCAGTCCCACCTCGAACCGTCCGCCCGACAGGTCCCGCAACGTCGTCACCTCGCGAGCCAGCAGCGCCGGTTTGTAGAAGCAGGCGTTGAGGACGAAGGTCCCGACGCGGATGGTGCGGGTGGCGCACGCGGCGGCCGTCAGCATCGGAAACGGGGCGGGGACGCCAAGGTGGTCGGGCATCACGATGACGTCGTATCCGAGATCTTCGGCTCGGCGGGCGGTGGCGGCGACCTGGGCCTGGGTCTCGGCGGTGCGCACTCCGACACCGAACCGGAAATCCTTGGGCATCACCCGATCCTAGGCACTCCGATGTTTGGGGCAAATCAAGTCGGGCAATCCTGACCGGCAAATGAGCAACAATCCCACCTTCGGCGTCGAAGAAGAATTCCTCCTGGTCGATCCACGCACAGGAGAGCCCATCGCGCGCAACAAAGCCGTGGCCGAGACCGCTGCTGCCAAGGGCGTCGACCTCCAACTCGAGCTCACCAGCTGCCAGGTCGAGACCGCGACCGAGGTGATGGACAACAGCGACGATCTTCGTAAGGCCCTGCTGCGGTTACGCCGTGTCGCGACCGACGCCGCGGAGACCAACGGAGCCCGTCTGCTGGCCGCGGGTCTGCCGCCGACGGTGCCGCACAAATTCCCGATCACCCCGACGCCGAGATACCGCCGTATCGGTCACCGGTTCGGCATGATCGCCCACGAACAGGGGATCTGCGGCTGCCACGTGCACGTCGAGGTACCCAGCCGCGACGCCGCGATCCGGGTGAGCAACCGGCTGCGGCCATGGCTGCACCTGCTGCTGGCGCTCACCGCCAACTCGGCGATCTACCGCGGCTCCGACAGCGGCTACGCGACCTTCCGCAGTGTGTTGTGGGCGCGCTGGCCGAGTGCGGGCCCGCCGCCGTTCTTCGATTCGGAGGCCCAGTACGACGCCACCGTGGCCATGCTCGAAGACGCCGGCGCCGCGCTCGACGACGGCATGATCTACTGGGATGTGCGTCCCTCCAACAAGTTTCCGACGGTCGAGGTACGTGTTTCGGATGTTCCTGCGACGGTTGCGGAGACGGTGCTGTTCGCGACATTGGTCAGGGCCGCGGTGATGACGGCGACGGAGGCCGAGAAGAACGGCGAACCGGTTGTGCCACTGACCGATTACGTGTTGAAGGCCGCCTACTGGAAGTCCGCGCGCGACGGTCTGGACGGCCGCACCATCGACCTGGCGGAATCCCATGCTGTTGCACCGACTGTGGAACTGTTGACCAATTTCGTCGAGCACCTCCGTCCCGCACTGGAGCAACTCGGCGAATACGACACGGTCCGCGGCGAACTCGCGCGTGTCATCGAGACCGGCAACGGAGCGATGCGTCAGCGTCGCGCGTTCGAGCGCCGCCGCGAGGCCGCCGACGTCATCGACGAGTTGGCCGCCGCGACTATCGCCGAATAGCCGTCCAACTTCGCGCTGCGGCGGCGAGACCGTCGATCAAGGCCGAGGTCACCGGCGACAACCCGTCCGCACCTGGAAGCGGGCTGCGCGGACTGATTCCGCGCACGCGCGACGGCAATTCGAGTTGCACACCGGCGACACGGTTGGCCGGGTTGTCGGCGTGTTGCCCGCGCAGTTCCCGCGGGATCGCGTCGAGATCGGTGACGACGGTATAGCCGGGGATTTCGACATGGCGGGCAACGTGTTCGGCCAGCGTCCGGTTGCGTCCGCCGGCCAGCAGTTGCGTGCCGCGACCCATGCGGCCGTACCCGTGCAGGCTCACCACGACGTCGACGTGTTCGAGGAATTCCGAAAGTCGTTGTGACTCAGCGGCCAGATACCGCGCCGAGGGCAGATGGTGCGGGTACCGGTCGGGATGGCGCACCACATACACAGAAGCGTCCGACGCGGCGGCGGCACGTTCGGCGATCACGTCGGTCATCTGTTCGAGGCCGCCGCCGTGGATGGCCATGAAGCCGAATCGCGACCGCAGCGTGCTGGTCTCGCGTACCGCGGGATCGGCGAGCAGTTCGGCGAGAGACTGCGGGGCAGGCGATGTCGCCGACCGTGTCTGCTGCGGCCAGTGCATCGGGTCCCAGCGGCGCAGGAACTCGATCCACCGCTGCGGCAACCCATGGTGCATCGCGCCGTCGAGAATGCGTTCGAGGTAACCCGGCCTCGGTGGCCCCGGATCGACGCGGTGGTCGATGTAGACCCAGGCCGCGGCGGGTCCGCCCGCGGTGTGCACGATCAGTCGGTCGCGCCGGTACCGCACCGGGACACCTTCAGCGCTGTCCAGGGCGTTCAGGTCGTGGTCGCTCACCTGCCACAACACGCCGTGCACCTGCCCACCGGTGAAGGGTTCGACGGTCGCCACGCCGCGCTGGTTGATAAGCCAGTCATGGTCGTCGAGGCGGGCAGGTATCGGGTCGACCGCGTCGGGGCAGCGCTGGGCCATCTGCGTCACGCACAGATTCGATCCGTAGGCGAAGTACGCGTGCCGCATTCACCCGTTGACGGTCAGATAGATCAGCACCACGTTCAAGACACTAATCAGTCCGGCAACTCCCCAGCCAAAAGCGGTGGTCACGCGGTGGTTGGCGTCGCCGCCCATGAGGGCTTTGTCGCTGGTCAGCCGGACCAGGGGGATGAGCGCGAACGGGATGCCGAAGGACAGTACAACCTGCGACAACACCAGGGCCCGGCTGGGGTCGACGCCGATCGCGAGGACCAGCAGTGCGGGTACCAACGTCACCAACCGGCGCAGCAGCAGCGGATAGGACTTCTTCAGCAGGCCCTGCATGATCATCGCGCCCGCGTACGCGCCCACCGACGTCGACGCCAGACCCGAGGCCAGCAGGCCGATCGCGAACAGCAACGCGACGGTGGGCCCCAGCGCATCGGAAACCGCGGCGTGCGCGCCCTCGATGGAGTCGGTGTCGCCGCGGCCCTGCAGATTGGTGGCAGCGACCAGCAGCATCGCCATGTTCACCGCGCCCGCGACCAGCATCGCCAGACCCACGTCGAACCTGGTGACGCGCAACAGCATCCGCAGGCGCGGACCCTCTGCGTGGCCGTGGCGATCGCGTGCCAGCCCCGAGTGCAGGTACACCGCGTGCGGCATGACCGTGGCGCCCAGCATAGCCGTCGCGAGCAGGATGCTCTCGGCGCCGTCGAAGCGCGGGATCAGGCCGTCGGCGACCGCGGCGGCGGGCGGCGTCTTGACGAACAGACTGGTGAGGAAGCCGATCGCGATGACCATGAGCAGGCCTGTGATCACGCGCTCGAACACCCGCTGTCCACGACGGTTCTGCACCGCCAGTAGAAGCAGCGACACCACGCCGGTGATGAGCCCGCCGACCAGCAGCGGTAGGTCGAACAATAGGTACAGCGCGATGGCGCCACCCACCACCTCGGCGAGATCCGTTGCCATCGCGACCAATTCGGCTTGCAGCCAGAAGGCGACGCGCGTGGGCGTGTGGGTGTGGTCGGCGACTGCCTCCGGCAGTGAGCGGCCGGTGACGAGTCCCAGTTTTGCCGAGAGGTACTGCACCAGGCCCGCCATGACATTGGCGACGACGATCACCCACACCAGCAGGAAGCCGTACTGCGCGCCTGCGCTGACGTTCGCGGCGACGTTGCCCGGATCGACGTAGGCGATCGCCGCCACGAACGCAGGCCCGAGCAGCAGCCAGCTCGGCCGCGCGCGCACCTTCGTGTCCTCGAGCACCTGCCACCCTTCTATCCGGTGTAGCGAACAGAAAAGTTAGGTTAGCCGAAATCTCGTGGACGCGCCAGGATGGGGCCGGTCTCTGGGGACCGTCCTACCACCCGATGGAGATCCCGCCCAGGCCGAAGCCCCAGCCGTACCACGGGCCGTAATTCATCGCCGGGGGCGACGTCACGATCTGGGTGCTGCCGTTTGTCTGGCACTGCGTGGTGTTGGGCGAAACGTTGGTGCATTGCGGTGCTGCCGCGCTGATGGGTGCTGCGAGAAGAGCCATGCATATCGCGGCAGCCGCCGCTGCCACGCACCGCACTGAATTGGTCATGACCTACTCCGATCGATGGAGTAAGTCTACGTCCGAGCAGAGGCCCGGGATCTTGTCAGACCAGATCAGATCAGAGAACGAAGAACTCGTCGTCCCACGGGAACATGCCGTAACCGGGCTCCGGCGGGGTGGAGTCGATCTGGACGTTGCCTTCCGAGGCGCAGTCGGTGGTCTGGCCGCCCTCGACGGAGCTGCCGCCGGTCACCTCGCACTGCGGGAGCAGATGCGGTTCCTTCGGGTCGACGGGCTCGGCGCCGGCCAGCGGCGCCAGGCCGATCGCCGCCGCGGCACCACCGACGAGCAGGCAACCGGCAAGCGTGCTCATGCGAAGTTTCATCTCTGGGTCCTCCTGGAAGTCGTTACCGGGCAGCGTACAACCCTTTGCCCGTGATCAGTGGCATGTCGAGCGTGGTACGAATGCCCGGTGGCGCCGCGAAGACCGCGGGTATCGCGTTGACGACGCGGGCTGCCGTCGCCACGAGGCCTGCATGATTGTGATCGCCGTAGGGGCTGCTGAGGCACAGATCGAGAGCGTACGACGGCTCCCCGGTCACCTCGACGCGATACGAGCCGCCCTCCTGCGCGGGCTGGGGCCACTCGGGGCACAGGTCGTCACGCAGGCGGGTCACGTGTTCCAGCACGACGGCCGGTTTCCCGTCGACCATGCCGCGAACCTCGAAACGCATTGCTGCCGTGGTGCCTTCGGAGATGTGTCCGGCCGCGATGTCGAAGTCCTCGGGCGCGGGGACGCGCGTGTGCTCCTCGGTGACCGCGTCGAGTTCGAGCCCCAGGCCGGCCGCGAGCTGGCGGACCACCGAGCCCCACGCGAGGCTCAGCACGCCCGGTTGCAGCAGCATCGGCGTCTCGTCGAGCGACTTGCCGAATCCCATGACGTCGAACATCACCGTCGCGCTGTCGTAGGTGGCGTAGTCGACGATCTCCATGCAGCGGATCTGTTCGATCTGCTGACAGGTGCCTGCAAGGGCAAGGGGCAGAAGGTCGTTAGCAAAGCCTGGATCGATGCCGTTGACGAACAGGCTGGCCCCGCCGGCGTGCGCGGCATCCTCGATGGGCTTCACCAGCTCCTCGGGGAGCACCTGCCACGGGTACTGCAGGAACACCGCGGAACTGCCGACGACGTTGACGCCTGCGGCCAGGATGCGCCGGTAATCCTCGAGCGCATCAGGAAGCCGGTTGTCGGCCATCGCGGTGTAGACCGCGCACTCCGGCGAGGTGGCCAGCACCTCGTCCAGACTGTCGGTCGCCTTGATGCCTGTCGTCACCTCAAGACCCGCGAGATCACCCGCGTCCTTGCTGGCTTTCTCCGGCGACGACACCCATACCGCGGTGAGCTCGTAAGCCGGGTTGGTGATGAGCTGGCGAAGGGCGTGCCGGCCCACGTTGCCGGTGCCGATTGCTGCGACGCGGATGGCCATACTGCTCCTTGTCTAGAGGTCCGGGATGGGCAGATCGAGGTTCGGCATGGTGAGACCACCGTCGACCTCGAGCGTCTTGCCGGTCAGGTACGCACCGGCCGGGGAAGCGAGATAGACCGCCGCCGCGGCGATATCGGCCGGATCACCAAGTCGGCGAAGCGGCGTCACCTTCTCCATGGGCTCGCGAAGCGCGTCGTTGGACGCCACCACGTCCAGCGCAGAGGTGAGGATCGATCCGGGTGCGATGGCGTTCACCCGGATGCGGGGGCACAGGTCGAGCGCGGCCAGCCGCGTGTAGTGCGCCAGTGCGGCCTTCGCTGTGCCGTACGCGACGAAGCCGCGTCCGGCCAGGCGGCCCATGGTCGAGGTGATGTTGATGATGCTGCCGCCGCCGGAGTGCTCCAGCATCAGTGGCACGGCTGCCGAGGTCAACGCGTGCGCCGTCGAGACGTTGAAAGTGAAGGCGTCGCGCAGGTCCTTCGTCGACGTGTTGAGCAGCGGAGCGGGCATGGTCCCGCCGACGTTGTTGACGACGACGTCTAGTTTCCCGAACGCCTCGATCGCGGCCTGCACAAGTTCGGCCGTCGCATCCGGGTGGGCGAGGTCGGCAACGACGACGTGAGCCTTGCGGCCGGCGCCGGCGACCTGACCCGCCACCTCGTCGAGTTGCGACTGCGTACGGGCCGCAATCACCACATCCGCACCGGCTTCAGCGAACGCGAGCGCGATCGCGGCACCGAGGCCACGGCCCGCGCCCGTCACGACCGCAACCTTGTCGTCGAGGCGGAATCTGTCCAGGATCAACACGTTCTCCTATCGCTCACCGCGGTCACGCTAGCAGCCTGAGCCGGGCTTTTCGGTGAGTTTCTGGAACACGTTCTAATTATGTGTCTACTTGTCGTACCCGTCTGTGATACTGGGTGCATGTCGTTCGAACATACGTTCGATTACCTTGATGATGCGGCGTTGGTGGCCGGGATCGAGGGGTGTGAGCGTGCGCAGAATGCGGCCGCGGCGCGCAAGTTGGCGTTGGTGGCGCGGTTCACGGCGCGGCGGGCGGCTGATTCTGAGGATGAGGTGCTGCGGTGGGTGGGCGATGATTGGGCGGCGGCGGCGGCGGAGGTGGGGGCGGCGCTGAATGTGGGGCCGGCGGTGGCCTCGAAGTGGATGCGGGTGGCTCAGGAGGTGGGTGAGCGGTTGCCGCGGGTGCAGGAGATGTTCGCTGCGGGGTGGTTGAGTGCGCAGGTGGTGGCGACGTTGACCTGGGCGACGCATCTGGTGGGTGATGAGCAGGTGTTGGCGATTGTGGATGCGCAGTTGGCGGCGCGGGCGCGTGAGTTCGGGCCGATGACTGTCGACGGGGTGAAATCCGCGGTGGCCAGTCTGTTGGAGAAATATGATCCGGCGGCGGTTCGGCGGTCGCGGGAGGCCTCGCGGGATCGGGATGTGCGGTTCGGTAAGCCTGATGATGTGACCGGGACGGTGTCGATTTCGGGGCGGGTGAACACTGCTGATGCGGTGGCTTATCAGAAACGTAGTGCGCATTTGACCGGTGGGGTGTGTGGGGATGATCCGCGTACCGCGGGGCAGCGGCGTGCTGATGCGTTCGGGGTGATCGCGGTCCAGGGTGATCGGTTGGTGTGTTTGTGTGGGGATCCGCAGTGCCCGTGGGTGGGGGTGGATCCGCGGGCGGCCAACACGATGGTGCATATTTTCGCTGAGCCGTCGGTGGTTGATGCCAAGCCGGATCCGTATGTGCACGGTGATTACGCGTCGAACCCGGTGCCGTTTGTGGATCCGGAGTTCGATCCGTGGCCCGTCTACCCGGAGCGGGATTCGACACCACCACCAGAGCCAGAGCCAGAGCCAGAGCCAGAGCCAGAGCCAGAGCCAGAGCCAGAGTTGCGGTTTGAATCAGAACCACAGACAGCGTCAGCACCGCAGCCAGAACCAGAACCAGAGGCGCGGCCGGAACCGCAGCCGAAGACAGGTCCCGAGCCGGAGCCGGTGTCAACACCGAAGCCGCAGCCGCAGGATCCACCGGCGGCGGCGGAGTCCTGGGGCGGGGGTGGGGTGAATCCGTTGGTGGTCGCGCCGGCGCCGGTGGTCTCGCCGCAGCGGGCCACGGCGGTGATCGTCGGGGGTGGGTTGGTGCCGGCGTCGTATGTGGCGCAGATGATCGCCTCTGGGGCCAAGGTCAAACAGGGGCGGGTGCCCTTGGAGGATCCTGAGTCGGGGTATCGGCCGTCGGTGGGGTTGGCGGAGTTTGTGCGGATGCGGGATCTGACGTGTCGGTTCCCGGGGTGTGGCCGGCCGGCGGAGTGTTGCGATATCGACCATACCGAGCCGTTTCCGGGTGGGGTGACGCATGCGTCGAACATCAAGTGTCTGTGTCGTTTTCATCATTTGATCAAGACGTTCTGGGCGGGGTTCGTCGATACGCAGCTGCCTGATGGGCAGGTGGTGTGGACGATGCCCAGTGGTCGTAGGTATACGACGGTGCCGGGTAGTCGGTGGGTGTTTCCGCAGTGGGACACCACCACCACCACACTGCCGCCACCACCGCCGCGGGCGACCTCACAGGCGCGCGGGGTGATGATGCCGCAGCGCAAACTGACACGCGCCGAGCAACGGGCTCGCCAGATTCGCGCCGAACGCGCCCGCAACGAAAAGTACCTTTCCGAACGGAACAAGCCACCCCCGCAATGACCGTTCGGGGCGCACAATTGGGCCACGGATCAACGCAACGTGGGGAGCCGCGATGAACGATCAGGTCTACGACTACTTCGGCTCGATGTTCCAGCGCTACTTCAGACCGGCCGTCGACGAGTACCCGCAGACCGGTGGGGTTCTCGTGCACCGCCTGATGACGTCCACCGATGAGGTCCAGGATCGGGTGGCCGAAGCGCGCCATGCCGCGTACGCCTGGAGCAAGGTCGACCTGGGGACGGTCGACATCGCGTCCGAGTTCTTCATGATCACCCAGTGCGGGCTGATGTACGGCGCCCGGTTCGCGCACCCGGATCACCCGCACTACTACCTGGCGACCCCGGCCGCGCTGTTCGACGCGTTCGTCGACCAGGTCGAGTGTTGCGACGTGCACGCCGGCGACGTCATCGGCGTTGACCGTCGCTGCAGCCGCGACCTGTCCGCGGCGCACCCCATGGACGCCGCCTTGCGGCGGATCCTCGACGAACACGAGACTCTGCGCGTCAACGTCGGCTGAGCGACACACCCTGCGCGGACGAATCGATGAGCGTCTCTCGTTGTTAAGAATCGAGAGACGGAGGTCATCGAATTGAGTGCTGCGGAGCAGGAGTTCTCGGCGTACGGGCCGTCGCACCTGGTGGTGCTGGCCATCTTTGTGGTGGGCGCGGCCCTGCTCGTGTGGGCCGGACGCAGGCAGACAGAACAGCAGGCCAAGCTGCTGAGCCGAGTGCTCGCGGTGCTACTGATCGCCACATTTGCAGTGGCGCTGGCCTACAAGCTGGCGCGACCCCACCTCGACACGTCGGTACCGCTGCAACTGTGTGACGTCGCGGAACTCGTGGCGGCGTACGCGCTCTGGTCGCAGCGACATTGGGCTTTCGTGCTCACGTACTACTGGGGCCTGGTGCTCAGCTCGCAGGCGTTGCTCACACCTGACGTCGGCACGGCCGAGGAAGGCGCACCGGACTTCCCACACCATCTGTTCATCACGTTCTTCGTGCTGCACGTGCTGGTCGTTTGGTCGGCCATCTATCTGACCTGGGGGCGACGGGCGAGCCTGCGGTGGCGGGATTGGCGCTTCGCGGTGATCGTCACCCTGGCCTGGTTCGCGGTGACGTTCACGTTCAACACGATCGCCGGAACCAACTACGGCTATCTCAACGGCAAGCCGCCGACGGCCTCGATCCTGGACGCGCTGGGGCCGTGGCCGTTCTATCTGCTGGTCGAAGTGACGATTGTCGTCGCCGTGTGGGCATTGATGACGTGGCCATGGGTCCGCATCCGGCAGAACGCCGATGCGAAGGTGCCCTGAGTTACGACGATCTACGACTTCTTCGCAGCTGCCTTCTTGGCGGGCGCCTTCTTGGCCGTGGATTTCTTGGCGGCCGCCTTCTTCGCGGGGGCCTTTTTGGCGGGCTTGGAATCCGACTTGGATTCCTTCGAATCGGACTCGGAATCGGAGTCGTCCTTTGAGTCCGACTTGCCACCCTTGCGCGCCTTGACGCTGGCCTCGAGCTTGGCCAGCAGATCGGAGACGTCCTCGGTGCCCTCGTCGAGTTCGGCAGGCTGCTCTTCGACCGAGAAGGCCTCGCCGCCTTCCAGTTTCGCCTGAACCAGCTCGCGCAGTTGCTCCTGATAGTCGTCGTGGTACAGGTCGGGTTTGAAGTCGTCGGTCATCGATTCGACGACCTGCCCGGCCATCTTGAGCTCGGCCGGTTTGATCTGCACTTCCTTGTCGAGGATCGGGAAATCGGGATCGCGGATCTCGTCGGGCCACAGCAGCGTGTGGATCATCATGACGTCGCGCTTGCTGAAGTCCTTGACACGCAGCGCCGCCAGCCTGGACTTGTTGCGCAGCGAGAAGTGCACGATCGCGATCCGGTCGGTCTCAGCGAGCGTCTTGGCGAGCAGCACGTACGACTTCGACGATTTCGAATCGGGCTCAAGGAAGTAGCTCTTGTCGTACATCAGCGGATCGAGCTGCTCGGCCGGGATGAACTCGACGACCTCGATCTCACGGCTGCGTTCCTCGGGTAGCGTCGCGATGTCCTCGTCGGTGATCACGACCATCTGGCCGTCGTCGGATTCGAAGGCCTTGTTGATGTCGCGGTACTCGACGACCTCGCCGCAGACTTCGCACACGCGCTTGTAGCGAATGCGCCCGTTGTCCTTGGCGTGGACCTGATGGAACTTGATGTCGTGGTCCTCGGTCGCGCTGTAGACCTTGACCGGCACGTTCACCAGGCCGAAGGCGATCGAACCCTTCCAGATGGATCGCATAAGGCCAGTATGGCCTACCGCACGGTTCATCCCGCCGTCTTTACCCGGCCCGGCGCGCCCGGAAACTGTCGTGCTCGGCCACTTCACGAATTTTCGATTCATAACTGACGCACCCGTCATACCATCCCGCCCCGTGAGCTCCTGGACCTGTTTGTGCGGTGGAACACGTTCTAAGGCGGTAGGGGATTGACGGATTCTCTGCCCGGTCTCGACAAAGACGAGAACAGGACGTGGGCGCATTTCCTGGAATCGACGACGTTGATTCTCGACGAACTCAACCGGCAACTCATGAGTTGTCACGACATGACCCTGCCCGACGTCCAGCTGCTGGATCTGCTCGCGAAGTCCGGGAACGGATCCGCTCGTGTCGGTGATATCGCCGACGAGCTCACTGCGCCGCCCAGCACGGCGACCGGCCAAATCGCCCGTCTGGAAGAGGCCGGGCTGGTGCGTCGCGGCGTCAGTTCGAAGGACCGGCGCGGGGTCACGGTGACGCTGACCCCTGCCGGTTGTCGCCGGCTGAAGCCGGCGCTCGCAACCTACGCCCGCTTTGTCCGGTTGAACTACCTCAACCCGCTGACGCGCAGACAGATGCTCGCCGTCGGCGACAACGGACGCCGAATCAGTGAGGGATTGAGGGGACCAAGGCGCTCGTGAACTTGTTTCAATTGTCGTCCACGATATTTTCGCTCTGAAACTGTCCGAACGTGCCACTTATGTGCCTGATCGAACCGGCACGCATCACGATCAGCGCATTCTTGAATGCATTGATGTTGCGCCGGTCGATGACCAGTCGGCAGTTGCGTGAGCGTTCGGGCAAGTCGGATTCGCTCAGGTTCTTCTCAGGTAGCTTTCGCTGTGCCCGGGCTCACATCCGAACAGCCTATGAAGGGATCTTCATGGAAGTAGCAGCTCGCTCGCGCCTCTTGGCCGGTGCCGCCATCATCGGCGCTGGTGCTCTGGTCGCGGCACCGATCCAACCAGTGCCCGACGTCATCGCTGCGCCGGTCATTCAAAGTGCCACTCCGGCAGTGGAAATGACGGCCCTGGTCAATCCGATCGAACTGTGGTCTGCGGTCATCAGCCAAGCGATCGCGAACACCGGCGCCATCGCCAACACTGTCCTGGAGAACCCGATACCGATCGCCCATAAGGTCATCGACAACCAGCTCATCACCGCCGATGTCCTCACCTCGTTCGTCGCGTTGTTCGGCGAAGGATTCGTGGCGAGCGCGGGAGGCGTCCCTGCCGCGCTCCAATCCGCGGTCGAGCAGATTCTTGCCGGCGAGATCTACAGTGGCGTCGAGAATTACGCTATCGCGATCCTCACGCCGGTGGTGGAGGGCGCACTGGGAGCGCTGGGGCAGCTCGACGACATCAGCGCTGTCCTGCAGAATCCGTTCCTCAACGCCGCCAATGTCGTGGGGACGGTGGTGAGCGTACCGACGCTGATCGGTGCTGGGCTGCCAATTCTGTTCGAGGCCCTGTCGCCGATCCTCCAAGTCGGACTCACCGCGCAGGGTGTCTACGACGGTGTGACCGCCGGTGATCTCGAGGCCGTGGCCAACGCCCTCATCAGTTTCCCCTCCGACATGGCGGGAACAATTCTCAACGGCAACCCCACCATCGGCAACAGCGGGCTGCTCGGTAGCGAGCTCGGGCTGATACCGAGCCTGCTCACTGTCCGGCAGTCGATCGCGGATGCGATCCAGCCACCGGCCGTCAGCACACTGGTTGGAGCGAAGATGGAGTCCGCGCCCGAGGTGAACTCGTTCACCTTCACCGTCGACGAGGATGGTGAACTCGGCGAGGTCACCAAGTCCACGACGGAATCGGGGACGACAGAGGGCAACGGCATCCAGGCGATCGCCGCCAAGAGCGCTGATGCTGAGGATGATGCAACGACCGGGACCGGCACCGAGACCGAACCGGAGAAGTCCGAGAAGCCGGTCGAGAAGTCGAAGAAACCGCTTGTGACACTTGGCAACAAGTTCTCTCCGACCACCACGGCCGGTGACAAGGCCAGGCCGGGGCAGCGGGCCGAGGCGGCGCTGAAGTCGATCGGGGACGAGGTCAACAAGACCGTCAAGAAGATCGGCGACGGCGTCAAGAAGGCGCTGGGTGTGAAGGGCAAGAAGAAGGCCGACTCCAAAGCCTCGTCGTCGTCGAAGGACAGCGCGGGAAGCGAGGACTGACCGCCGACCGGTAGGCCCCCGAGGCGACTCGGGGGCCTACTGCTGCGCGGCCCGCAAAGCGTCGCGATCGGGAAGATCGGCGCCGGCCTTGGCGACGGTGAGTGCCGAGGTCAGCGCGGCCGTCGACAACACGTGCTCGAGCGCATCGGTGCTGATGTGGGCCAGGTTGCGTCGCCTGTCGGCGCCCAGCAGGTCGAGTGACCACAGCGCGTCGAGCAGTCCGGTCATGAACGCGTCGCCCGCACCGACGGTGTCGATGACCTCGACGGTTCGTGCGGGCACCCGGACCATCCCGGCGCCGCACACCGCGAACGAGCCCTCGCCGCCCGCCGTGACGGCGACGATCGAGGGGCCCATGCTCAGCCAGGTCTTGGCGATCTGCTCGGGGGAGCGGCGTGAGTCGAGCCAGCGCAGGTCCTCGTCGCTGACCTTGACGACGTCGGCGCGCTCGACCAGGCGCTCGATGCGCCGGCGCGCGGTCTCGCCGTCGGAGATCAGTGCAGGCCGCACGTTCGGGTCGAACGTGATGGTGGCCGACAGGTGGTAGGCATCCAGCAGCGCCGCGGCGGCGCGGCACCCGGGTTCGAGCACCGTGGCGATCGAACCGGAGTGCGCGACGATCGGCGGGGCGACCTCGGCCGTGCCCGCGAGCTGCCAGTCGATGTCGAACTCGTAGGTGGCCGAGCCTGCGGCGTCGAGCCTGGCCTGCGCCGTCGGCGTCTTCTTGGCCGATGTCGATCCCGGAACAAGCTGCACGCCAGAGGCTTTCAGGTAATCGACGATGCGCCGGCCGCGGGGGTCATCGGCGATGTGGGTGAGGAAGTCGACGTCGCGGCCCAACCGGCCGAGCCCGACTGCGACGTTGAGCGGGCTGCCGCCGACGTGCTCGCCGACGACCTGCCCTTCTCGCTCGACGATGTCGATCAGTGCCTCACCGATGACCAGAGCACGGCTCATGAGCGCAATGATTCCAGGGTGGCCCGCGCCCCGTGGCGGTGTAGCGAATCCAGTGCCCACAGATACTCGTCGACGAACCGCTGCGACGACGCGAGGTCGCCGAACACCTCGGTGTTCTCGATGAACGCCGTCGGATGCTCACGCTGGCTGCGGGCGATCGGCACCAGGGTGTCGGCGAGTTGATCTTCGACGTTGATGGGTTCGCCCTGTTCGTCTACGCCTTCGGCGTAGCGTGCCCAACTTGCCACCACGGCCGCGGACAGGCGGATGGGCGCACCGGTCTTGAGGTTCTCGCGGATGACGGGCACCAGCCACTTCGGGATGCGGTCGGAGGATCCGTAGCACAGGCGCGCGATGGTGTCGCGCACGCCGGGATTGGCGAACCGCTCGATCAGTGTGTGCTTGTACTCGTCGAGGTCGATGCCGGGCACGGGTTGCAGGGTGGGTGTGGCCTCGGAATCCATGTACGCCAGCAGGAAATCGGCGAACAGCGGGTCGCTCGCGGCGTCGTGCACCAGCCGGTAGCCGGCCAGGTACCCGAAGTAGCACAGGGCCTGATGGCTCGCGTTGAGCAGGCGCAACTTCATGAGCTCATACGGCGTGACGTCGTCGACGACCATCACGCCGACCTCTTCATACGGCGGTCGGCCGTCGGAGAACGAGTCCTCCAGCACCCACGTGGTGAACGGTTCGGCCACCACGGGCCACTGATCGGCCACGCCGAACTCGCGCTCGACGGTGCTGATCACCTCGGGAGTTGTCACAGGCGTGATGCGGTCGACCATCGAATTGGGAAAACGGGTGTTGGCGGACATCCATTCGCCCAGACCGGGATGGACACGCTCGGCGTAGGTGGTGAACGCCTTGCGGGCGACGTCGCCGTTGCCCTCGATGTTGTCGCACGACACTATGGTCGGTGAGCCGATGCCGCGGTCGCGCCGGCGCACGAGGGCCTCGGTGACCAGGCCGAACACGTTGATCTCGGGGGCCGAGTCGATGTAGTAGCCGCCCTCGGTGATGGTCATCGAGATGATCTTGGTGGTCGGTGCGGCCAGCAGTTCGATGACACCTTCTTGATCGTCGGGTGCGTACCGGTAGTCGACGATCGACCCGATCACCCGCGCCTCGCGGTGGCCGTCGGGATGTTCGAGCAACAGTGTGTAGAGCCCGTCCTGGGCCTCCATCACCTCGGCCATCCGGCGGTCGTTCGCCAGCAACCCGACCCCGCAGATGCCCCACTCGGACGCCAGGCCCATCTCGAGCAGCTTGTCGACGTACATCGCCTGGTGAGCGCGGTGGAACCCGCCGACACCGAAATGGACGATGCCGATCTGCACCTTTGCACGGTCGTAGCTGGGGTGGGGGATCGTCAGCTGCTCGAGTGTCGACGACGAGAGCTTCGTCGGAGGTGTTGTGTACGTCACACCCCTCATGTTAGCGTGTTGAGCATCTACTCGCACCCGTGAGCAAGTGTTCACGGTCAGAAAGTGGTGAAAGTGCCCGAACCGACACCGGAGGATCTGCGGCTCGCGCTCCGCGCGGCGACGCTGTATTACCTGGACGGCCTCACGCAGGCCGAGATCGCTTCGCGGCTCGGCGTCTCCCGACCGACCGCCGGCCGGCTGGTGGCGAAAGCCAAAGCCAACGGCCTCGTGCGCATCGAGGTGGTGGTGCCGCCCGACATCCAAGACGACCTACACGCCGAGGAAGAGCGCGAACTGGAACGCCGGTTCGGGCTGACCGAGGCCGTCGTCGCGACCAACGCCGGCCGGGCCGGCGCGGCGCTGTTGATGCGCCGCATCGCCGCCGACGACGTGCTGGGGTTCACGTGGGGGCCCGAGCAGGTGGGCGTCGCGACAAACCTGGTGCCCGGCATCGCGAGTTGTCGTGCGGTGGTGCAGCTCGACGGCGCCATGTCCACCGCGGCGTATCAGACCGGCATGGAAACCATCCTCACGCGCTGCGCGGACACGTTGCGCGCCGAGACCTTCCGGCTGCCCGCACCGCTCTACGCCGACCCGGCGACGGTGGTGTCGATGCGCGAGGACTCGGTGATCTCCCGGACCCTCGACGCCGGACGACGCGCGCAGGCCATGCTCTTCGGTGTCGGCGCGGTGTCGACGTCGACGACGTTGTTCGAGGGCAGTTTCCTCGACATCCGGATGCTCGACGAGCTCATGTCGATGGGCGCCGTCGGCGAGATCGGCGGGCGGTTCTTCAACGCCCACGGCGAGCCCGTGCACGACGAACTGCAGCAGCGTGCGATGTCGGTCCCGTTGGAGGACATCCGCATGTGCGAGAAGACCATCCTGATCTCCGGGGGCGCCGGTAAGTACCAGGCGATCCTCGGTGCCCTGCGGGGCAAGCTGGCGCGGCTTCTGGTGTGCGATATCGATTGCGCCCGTTGGCTGTTGAACCAATGAGAGGTGATGAGAGGTGAAACGGTTGAGAAGATTGGCGGCCTGCATCGCAGCCGCGGGATTGACGGCGACGGCCGGATGCGCCGGAGCGGGCACACTCGGCGCCACCGATCAGACGGTCACCATCGCCATGGTGTCCAACTCTCAGATGACCGACGCGCGTGAGCTGTCCAGCCGGTTCGAAGCGGAGAACCCGGACATCAAGCTGCGGTTCGTCACGTTGTCCGAGAACCAGGCACGCGCCAAGATCACCGCTTCGACGGCCATGGGCGGCGGTGAGTTCGACGTCGTGATGATCAGCAACTACGAGACCCCGCAGTGGGCCGAGAACGGTTGGCTGGTCGACCTTTCCGATTACGCCCGCAACACGCCCGGCTACGACGAGGACGACTTCATCCCGTCGCTCAAGGACTCGCTGTCCTATCAGGGCGACATGTACTCGGTGCCGTTCTACGGCGAATCGTCGTTCCTGATGTACCGCAAGGACCTGTTCGAGCAGGCCGGCATCGAGATGCCCCGCACGCCGACCTGGCAGCAGGTCGCCGACGCGGCCGCCGAGCTCAACGGGCCCGACATGGTCGGGATCTGCCTGCGCGGCAAGCCCGGATGGGGCGAGGTGCTCGCGCCCCTGGACACCGTCATCAACACCTTCGGCGGCCGCTGGTTCGACATGGACTGGAACGCCCAGCTCACCAGCCCCGAGGTGCGCAAGGCCGTGCAGTTCTACGTCGACACCGTCAGGGAATACGGCGAACCGGGCGCATCCGCAGCCGGTTTCGGTGAATGCGCGACGCAGTTCGCGCAGGGCCGCGCGGCGATGTGGTACGACGCCACCTCGGCGGTCTCGACGGTGGAGGACCCCGCGTCGTCCAACGTCGTCGGCAAGGTCGGCTACGCGATGGCGCCGACGATGGAGAAGCCCAACTCGGGCTGGCTGTACACGTGGGCGCTGGGCATCCCCAAGAGCAGCGACAAGCCCGACGCGGCGTGGAAGTTCATCTCGTGGATGACCGACAAGGACTACATCCACCTCGTCGGCGAGGAACTGGGATGGGCCCGCGTGCCACCCGGCAGCCGCCTGTCGACCTACGAGATCCCCGAGTACAAGGAAGCGTCCGCGGCGTTCGGCCAGGTCACCCTCGACTCCATCGAGGGCGCAGATCCGGCCAAGCCCACGGTGCAACCGGTCCCGTACACCGGTGTGCAGTTCCTGGCGATCCCGGAGTTCCAGGACCTCGGAACCCGTGTGAGCCAACAGATCAGCGCGGCCATCGCCGGGCAGAAGTCCGTCGACGAGGCGCTGGAGCAGGCGCAGAAGTACGCCGAAGTCGTCGGCCGAAGCTACCAGGAGAAGCCATGACAACCACCGAGGAGAGAGCCTCGGCAGAGGCGGCCGCCGAGGCCGAACACGTCGCACGTATCAAGAAGACGCAGGACCCCGGGGTTTCACGCGCCGAAGGCTGGCGCCGCCGCGGACCGCTGCTGCCTGCGCTGATCTTCATGATCGTCGTCACCCAGATCCCGTTCCTGTTCACGTTGTACTACTCGACGCTGTCGTGGAACCTGGTGCGACCCGGATCCCGCGAGTTCGTCGGGCTGCAGAACTACGTCGACGTCGTGCAGGACGCCACGTTCTGGCAGGCGGCCTTCAACTCGGTGTTCTTCATCGTGCTGACGGTGCTGATCTCGGTCGTACTGGGCCTGCTGCTGGCGCTGCTGCTCGACCGTGTGTTCCTGGGCCGCGGCGTCGTACGTACACTGCTCATCACGCCGTTCCTCGTGACACCCGTTGCGGGAGCGCTGATGTGGAAGACCGCGATGCTCGACCCGGTGTTCGGCTTCGTGAACTGGCTGCTGCCCGGCGGGGGCATCGATTTCATCGGTGAGTTCCCGCGCGCGTCGATCATCGTCGCCCTGGTGTGGCAGTGGACGCCGTTCATGATGCTGCTGATCCTCGCCGGCCTCCAGTCGATGCCGCGAGACGTCCTGGAGGCCGGTCGAGTCGACGGCGCCAACGCGTTCCAACTGTTCCGTGAACTGACGCTGCCGCACCTGCGCCGGTTCATCGAACTGGGAACCGTGCTGGGTGCCATCTACCTGGTCAACACGTTCGACCAGATCTACATGATGACGCAGGGCGGGCCGGGTACGGCCAGTGCGAACCTGCCGTTCTACATCTATCAGCGCGCGTTCCTGGGCTTCGACATCGGCCAGGCCGCCGCGATGGGCGTCATCGTCGTGATCTTCACGATGATCATCGCGACGTTCGCGCTGCGACTGATCTTCAAATCATTCTCCGGTGCACAGGAGGCGGCGTGATGACCACCGATACCGCAACCAAGACAACGGCTCCGGCCCCCACTCCCGGGCCGAGGACCAAAGTCAAGCGGCGCAAGTTCGATCCGTGGGGCGTGGTGGCCTGGATCGTCGGCCTCGGGTTCTTCTTCCCGGTGTTCTGGATGGTGCTCACCGCGTTCAAACAAGAGGTCGACGCCTACACCGTCACACCGAAGTTCTTCTTCGTCCCCACCCTCGACGAGTTCCGTGCCGTGTTCTCGCAGGGGGTCGGCACCAGCCTGCTGAACTCGCTGTTCGCCACCACGGCGTCGACCGTCCTGGTGCTCGTGCTCGGCATCCCGGCCGCGTTCGCGCTCTCGCTCAAGCCCGTGCGCAAGACCCAGGACGCGTTGTTCTTCTTCATGAGCACCAAGATGCTGCCGATCGTCGCGGCGATCATCCCGATGTACGTGATCGTGTCGAACATCGGTCTGCTGGACAACATCTGGGCACTCATCATCCTGTACACGGCGATGAACCTGCCGATCGCGGTGTGGATGATGCGTTCGTTCTTCCTCGAAGTGCCCGGCGAACTCCTAGAGGCCGCGAGCCTCGACGGTGCCAGCACATGGCGGTCGATGCGTGAGGTGATCCTGCCGCTCGTGTCGCCCGGTATCGCGGCCACGGCGTTGATCTGTGTGATCTTCGCGTGGAACGAGTTCTTCTTCGCGGTCAATCTGACTGCGGTACAGGCCCAGACCATGCCGGTGTTCCTGGTCGGCTTCATCGCCGGTGAGGGTCTGTACTGGGCCAAGCTGTGCGCAGCGTCGACCATGGCTGCGCTTCCTGTGGTTCTCGCGGGCTGGGTCGCGCAGAACAAGCTGGTACGTGGACTGTCCTTCGGGGCCATCAAGTAAGGGGAGATATTCGCAATGGCTGCTATCACTTACCGCAACGCCTCGTGCATCTACGAGGGCTCCGACAAGCTCGCGGTCGACTCGCTGAACCTCGACATCGCCGACGGTGAGTTCGTGGTCCTGGTGGGCCCGTCCGGTTCCGGCAAGAGCACGGCGCTGCGCATGCTGGCCGGCCTCGAGGACATCGACGAGGGCGACATCGAGATCGGTGGCCGCAACATGCGCGGTGTGCCGTCGAAAGACCGCGACATCGCGATGGTGTTCCAGAACTACGCGCTGTACCCCACCAAGACCGTCGCCGAGAACATGGGCTTCGCGCTCAAGCTGCGTGGCGTGTCCGCGGCCGAACGGCGCAAGAAGGTCGAAGAGGCCGCCAAGCTGCTCGACCTCGAACAGTTCCTGGATCGCAAGCCCGCCAAGCTCTCCGGTGGTCAGCGCCAGCGCGTGGCGATGGGACGCGCGATCGTGCGTGAGCCGCAGGTGTTCTGCATGGACGAGCCGCTGTCCAACCTCGACGCCAAGCTGCGTGTGCAGACCCGCACCCAGATCGCCGCGCTGCAGCGCAGACTCGGCACCACCACGGTGTACGTCACGCACGATCAGGTCGAGGCCATGACCATGGGCGACCGCGTCGCGGTGCTGCGCAACGGCAAGCTCCAGCAGTTCGCCTCCCCGAACGAGCTGTACGACAAGCCCGTCAACGAGTTCGTCGCGGGCTTCATCGGGTCACCCGCGATGAACCTGGTGAAGCTGCCGATCGTCCCCGACGGTGTGCGGGTGGGCGACAACTCCACCCTTGAGCTCGAACGCGACCAGATGACCCGGCTGAGCCAGCTCGGCCTGTCCGAGGTCACCATCGGCATCCGGCCCGAGCAGCTGGAGATCGAGGAGTCAGGCCGCGTCGAGGTGGTCGTCGACCTCGTGGAGGACCTGGGCAGCGAGGCCTACGTCTACACCCACGCCGCGTCGGGCTCCGGCGTCGAACTCGTGGCACGGTGCAACCCGCGCCGGGCGCCCAAGCTGGCCCAGACGGTGCGCCTGCGCAAGTCGCCCGACGGCGTGGTGCACCTGTTCCACCCGGACACCGGCGAGCGGATCTAGCTTTCTCTGCTGCGCCGATTTCTGCACCAGGGCTGTGGATAACTCGCCCACCACGACCCTGGTGTAGAAATCGGCGCGACGAGGCATCCTTGGGGGATGGAGCGCTATGAGCGGGTTCGCCTGACGAACCCTGACAAGGTGCTCTATCCCGCCACGGGCACCACCAAGGCCGAGGTCTTCGACTACTACCTCAGCATCGCGCAGGTGATGCTGCCGCACATCGCGGGACGGCCGGTGACGCGCAAACGCTGGCCCAACGGTGTCGCGGAAGAGGCGTTCTTCGAAAAGCAGCTGGCGTCGTCGGCGCCGAGCTGGCTGGAACGTGGCTCGATCACGCACAAGTCGGGCACCACGACCTACCCCATCATCAACACGCGCGAGGGCCTGGCGTGGATCGCGCTGCAGGCGTCGCTGGAAGTGCATGTGCCGCAATGGCGGTTCGAGGACGGCGATCAGGGCCCGGCCACCCGGATCGTGTTCGACCTCGATCCCGGTGAGGGCGTCACCATGACGCAGTTGTGCGAGGTGGCCCACGAGGTCCGTGAGCTCATGAGCGACCTGGAGCTGCAGACGTACCCGCTCACCAGCGGCAGCAAGGGCCTGCATCTGTATGTGCCGCTGGCCCAGCCGATCAGCTCACGCGGGGCGTCGGTGCTCGCGCGCCGGGTCGCGCAGCAGTTGGAGGAGGCCATGCCGAAGCTGGTCACCGCGACCATGACCAAGAGCCTGCGTGCCGGCAAGGTGTTCCTCGACTGGAGCCAGAACAACGCGGCCAAGACCACGATCGCGCCGTATTCACTGCGTGGGCGCGACCACCCGACCGTTGCCGCGCCGCGCACATGGGACGAGATCTCCGACCCGGAACTGCGGCACCTGCGGTTCGACGAGGTGCTGGACCGCCTCGACGAATACGGTGACCTGCTCGCGCCGCTGGACGCCGACGCTCCGCTCGCCGACAAGCTCAGCACCTACCGCAGCATGCGCGACGCGTCCAAGACGCCCGAGCCGGTCCCGAAAGAGATTCCGACGACGGGCAACAACGACAAGTTCGTCATCCAGGAGCATCACGCCCGACGGTTGCACTACGACCTGCGGCTCGAACGCGACGGCGTGCTGGTGAGTTTCGCGGTGCCCAAGAATTTGCCCGAGACCACCGCCGAGAACCGTCTCGCGGTGCACACCGAAGACCATCCCATCGAATACCTGACGTTCCACGGCTCGATCCCAAAGGGCGAGTACGGCGCGGGCGACATGGTGATCTGGGATGCGGGCACCTATGAGACCGAGAAGTTCCGTGTCCCCGAGGAACTCGACAACCCCGACGACACGCACGGCGAGATCATCGTCACGCTGCACGGCGAGAAGGTCGACGGCCGTTACGCCTTGATCCAGACCAAGGGCAAGAACTGGCTGGCGCACCGCATGAAAGACCAGAAGAATACGCGGCCAGAGGATTTCGCGCCCATGCTGGCCACCGAGGGATCGGTGCAGAAGTACAAGGCCACGCAGTGGGCGTTCGAGGGCAAATGGGACGGCTACCGCGTCATCGTGCACGTGGATCACGGGAAGCTGCAGATACGTTCACGCACCGGTCGTGACGTCACACGTGAATACCCCCAATTCAAGGCGCTGGCAGCAGATCTCGCCGACCACCATGTGGTGCTCGACGGCGAGGCGGTGGCCCTCGACAACAACGGGATTCCCAGCTTCGGCGAGATGCAGAACCGTGCCCGCTCGACCCGCGTCGAGTTCTGGGCGTTCGACATCCTGTGGCTCGACGGCCGGTCGTTGTTGCGCGCGAAGTATTCCGACCGCCGCAAGATCTTGGAGGCGCTGGCCGACGGTGGCAGCCTGATCGTCCCGGACCAGTTGTCGGGTGACGGGCCCGAGGCCATGGAACACGCCCGTGAGAAACGCTATGAGGGCGTCGTCGCCAAGAAACGGGACTCGACGTACCAACCGGGCCGACGCTCGTCGTCGTGGATCAAGGACAAGATCTGGAACACCCAGGAGGTGGTGATCGGCGGCTGGCGTCAGGGTGAGGGCGGGCGGTCCAGCGGCATCGGCGCACTTGTGCTCGGCATACCGGGACCCGACGGCCTGCAGTTCGTGGGACGCGTCGGAACGGGCTTCACCGAAAAAGAACTCGGCAAGCTCAAAGACATGCTGAAACCGCTGCACACCGACGAATTGCCCTTCGACGCGCCACTGCCCAAGGTCGACGCGCGCGGCGTCACGTTCGTGCGCCCAGAACTCGTGGGGGAGGTGCGCTACAGCGAGCGCACGTCGGACGGCCGGTTGCGCCAACCGAGTTGGCGCGGCCTGCGTCCGGACAAGACACCCGACGAGGTGGTGTGGGAATGACGCTCGCTCAGCACGGTGCCGAGCGTGCGATACTCGCGAAGTGGTGAGTAAGAAGGCGGACTCAACGGCCCGCGAGGTGGTCGCTGTTCAGCTTGTCACCAGCGACCTGGTGGGTGTGGCCCTGCGCAGCGTCGACGGCCTGGAAGTGTCTCTGCCACAGTTTCGGCTGCTGCGGGTGCTCGATGAGTTGGGCGAAGCCGGTGCCACCAGATGTGCGGAGATGCTGGGAATCGGGGGATCGTCCATCACCCGCCTGGTCGACCGACTCCACTCCTCAGGCCACCTGGTCCGTCGCCCGGATCCTGCCAACCGCAGTGCGGTGGTGCTCGCACTCACCGACGAAGGCCGGCGCTTGGTGCGAAAAGTGGAAAGCCGTCGCCGGCGCGAATTGGGTAAGGCGCTGGATCGGCTGAGCTCCGAGGAGCGCTCGCAGTGCATCGCCGCGTTGGAGCGCCTGCACGAGGTGCTGCAGGCTCCCGAGGACCCCCGAATTCCGTACTGAGACGGTGCTCGCTCCAGATTTGCCTGACGCAAGACTTGTCTTGTGCAAGACAAATGCGTTCGATAGTCTCGAGGCATCGATTGAACGGAGCATCGTCATGACCAGCGCGCAGACGCTCGACCGCACCACTGTCTCCGGCCCGCAGAAACTCGGACCATTGACCCCACTGGTCGGTGAGTGGGAGGGCGACGAAGGTGTGGACATCAGCTACCACAACAACGACGATGAGATCGGAAGGACCACCTACTTCGAAAAGGCCGTCTTCAAGCCGATCCCGCTCCAGGAGAACGGCCGGCAGGTGCTCTGGGGTCTCAGCTACTCGATGACCGCCTGGCGGCACGGGGAAGAGGCGATGGACCCCTTCCATGACGAGATCGGGTTTCTGCTCTGGGACAAGGCCGATGGTCAGGTCATCCGCAATGTGGTGTTCGGCCGGGGTATCGCGATCCTCGCGGGCGGTGACGCCGCCATCGGCGATCGCATCCTGCACTTCGACGCGACCCCCGGTGACCCCTGCTACGGCATCCTGCAGAACCGCTATCTGCTCGACCGTGCCGAGATCAAAGGCTTCACCAGCAGTTTCGTCTTCGACGAAGACGGCGCCTTCAGCTACACGTCGGATCTGCGACTGCGACTGGCCGCCACCGGTTCCGAGATGCATCACACCGACGAGAACACCTTGCGTCGCGTCAAGCGGTTCCATCCGGGTTCTGGGCTCAACTGATCACCGGTCGTGATAGTGCACCGATACACCTGTGGCGCCAGGCGCCAGTTCGGGCCGTAACACGAGATCCGCGTCGTACTCGCCGCCGTTCTGACGGCGGAACGGGATGGGCTCCTCGTCGTCGATCGCTTCGATCCGTCGGCGTAGTTCCGCTGTCGCCGAAGCGAACTCATCGCCGGAGAAACGGTCGGCACCATAGAGGCACATGGGCGCCAGGGGAGCGATGCCGACGTACCACAGCGTGCCGTGCAACAGCGGGAAGAGCACTTGGTCGAGTTGGCCGTTGATACCGCGTGGTCCCAGCGCCGCAGGCGGACTGCCAGACGTCAGGATCGTCAGCGCTTTCTTGCCCGCGAGCGGACCGTCGCCGTAACGCGGTGTACGGCCGGGATTCTCAGGGTCGACGATGCCGTACGCGAAGCCCTTGACGAAGACACGGTCGATCCAACCCTTGAGGATCGCCGGAACGCTGTACCACCACAGCGGAAACTGCAAGACGAACAGATCGGCCCATTCGAGCTTGCGCTGTTCGGCAACGATGTCCGCGCTGAGCGTGCCCGTGCGGAACGCCTGCTGCGAAGCCCGGCTCACCGCGAACCGGCCCTCGGTGTCGCGCGTGTAGTCGTCTCGGTCCAGCGCGGCCTTCCACTTCATCGCGTACAGGTCCGAGACCTGGTATTCGTGGCCGAGTTCCTCGAGGATCCCCAGACCCTCCTGCATGAGAGAACCGTTGAGCGACGCCTGCTCGGGATGGGCGAACACCCACAGGACCTTCATGTGATCACCTCCTGACATCCAGCATCGTGACCCGCACACGGCCGCACTAGTGGCCCGCGAGTCAATATGCGCAAGAATCGGGCCATGCATCGAGTAGTAGTCCTGGTTCGCGACGGCATGATCCCGCTGGAGGTCGGGATCCCGCACCGCCTGTTCGGGCAGGCCCGATCGACCAGCGGGGAGCGCCTGTACGACGTCGTGACGGCGACGCTGACACCCGGGCCGGTGCGCACCGACACCGACTTCACCATCAACGTCGCCAACGGGCCCGACGTGCTGGCACAGGCCGACACCGTCGTCATTCCGGCCTCCGACGAGGACTACGCACCGCCCACGCAGGGCCGGCTGAGCCCCGAACTGGCCATAGCGCTGTCGCACATCAAACCCGGCACCCGGATGGCCTCGATCTGCACGGGCTCGTTCGTGCTCGCGGCCGCCGGGTTCCTCGACGAGCGCCGGGCCACCACCCACTGGCGCTCGGCCGGCGACTTCCGGCGCCTGTTCCCCCACATCGAACTGGACCCGAACGTGCTGTTCACCGATTGCGACGACGTCCTGACCTCGGCCGGTGTGGCCGCGGGCCTGGACCTGTGCCTGCACATGATCCGAAGCGACTTCGGAGCCGCGGTGGCCAACGAGGTGGCCCGCGGCACGGTCACGCCACCACACCGCGAAGGTGGTCAGGCCCAGTACATCCAGCGCCTGGTCCCCGAGCCCACCACCGCGGCGACCGGTGCGGCCCGCGCGTGGGCAGCGGAACGACTCGATGAGGCCATCACCCTCGACGACATGGCCGCCGTCAGCGCGATGAGCAAGCGCACCTTCACCCGCCGGTTCCGCGAAGAGACGGGGCTCTCCCCGATGCAGTGGCTCACCGAACAGCGCCTGCACCGGGCCTGCGAACTGCTTGAGCAGACCGACTTCCCGGTCGAGCGGGTCGCAGCCGAATCCGGCCTGGGCAGCGGCACGGCGATGCGCCAGCTGTTCCAGTCCGCGATGGGCGTGACGCCGAGCGCGTACCGCGCCACATTCCGCGGGCGCGAACTGTCATCGGGGGACGGCTGAGCGCATCGCCGCGACGGCAGCATGTTCCGCGAGGGGCCGAACACCGAGATCGACCCCGTGCAGTTGACCAAGGGACGCCGGCGCACCGGGTCCGACCACGGGCGATAACCGGTGTCGATCACCCTTCGGCGACTCGCCAGCAAATGCGTTGCGGGCCTTGATAACCAGAATGTATGACGCGATAACCGGCTTAACATTCCGTTAACATCGTTGGGGCCGTTAGCCTCCCGAAAGTGCGTTTCTCATTCGGGGAGGTCCTGTGACGGAGCCGTCGGTGACTTCGGTCGAGTTGCTCGATGCCGAGACATCCGGGACGTCGGGACCGAGTCGATCCAGTTGGTTCCGCAGCGCTGCCCCGCCACGTCAGCGGTTGAGCGTCATCGTGGTCGAGACCATCGTGAGTCTGGTGGCGCTCGCCATCATCGCGTCGCTGACGGCGATCACGCACGACCCGTGGTTGATCCCGCCGCTGGCGGCCAGCGCGGCGCTCGTGGTCGGAGGCGCGCACTTCCCCCTGTCGCAGCCTCGCAACGTCATCGGCGGCCACGTGATGTCGGCGATCGTCGGTGTGATGGTCGGTATGACGGCTCTCGACGCGTTGTGGGCCGGTGCGGTGGCCGGCGCACTGGCACTCGGAATGATGAAGCTGCTCAGGATGTCTCACTCACCGGCCGCGGCGACCGCGATGATCGCCGTGGTGCCCGAGATCCCGCGCTGGGAGTTCGTCGTCCTGGTCGGCACGGCCGCGGTGATCCTCGTGGTGGTCGGCCTGGCGGGCAACAAGCTCAACGGAGCGAAGTACCCGCACTACTGGTGGTGATGCCCACTGCCTCCTGCAGTCCGCGGGTCGCGAGTTCGTCGGCCAGCTCGTTGTCGCCGATGCCCGAGTGCCCCTTCACCCAGAACCACTCGACCTGGTGGCGCGCGCACGCGGCCTGCAGGCGCTGCCACAGGTCGACATTCTTCACGGGCTGCTTGGCTGCGGTCATCCAGCCGTTGCGCTCCCAGCCCAGCACCCACTTGGTGATGCCGTTGCGCACGTAGGTGCTGTCGGTGTACAGGTGCACCGTGACGGGCCGGGTCAAGGCCTCGAGCGCCATGATCGGGGCCGTCAGCTCCATGCGGTTGTTGCTGGTCACGGCCGCTTCGCCGCCGAACATCTCGCGGACGTGCTCGCGGTGCCGTAGCACCGCACCCCAGCCGCCGGGGCCCGGGTTGGGGCGGCAGCCGCCGTCGGTGTGGATGATGACGGGATCCTGGCTCACGCTCAGAGGATAGGCAACGGCGTGGTGCCGGTGGTTCACCGACGCGCGGGCGTCAAGATCATCCCCGACGCGCGGGCGTCGAGATCACCACCGACGCGCGGGCGCTGAGATCACCGCGCTGCGCACGCTCAGCCCGAGCCGGTCGCCACGTAGCGTGGCGATCCGGCGGCCGGGCTGTACGGCATCTTTGACCGGCAGCGCGTTGTCACCGAAAAATGCTGCGGTGGCGTCGATGTCGTCGACCACGTACGTGATGCCCCACAGCGACGACGGTCCGTCGCCCACGGCGTCGGGTGCACCCACCACCTCGATGATCACCTCGCCGCACCGGAAGAAGATCTGGCGGATCGGCTGCCCGCCCAGCTCGCCGTCGCGTTCGCGGCGAGGCGCTTCGCCGAGCTCCGCGAGGGCGCCGACCGTACGGGTCAGGTTCGGCGACAGCAGCACGACGTGGTCGATCGAGACGACTCCGTTGGCGTGGGCCGCAGGCTGCGACGGTGGTGCGTCGGATGGCGACGTCGGGATGCCGTCCAGATCGGTCACCCGTTCGGGTACGCCCCGCAGCACCCATCCGGTGATCCCGGTACCCGCCGCACCCAACCGGATGCGTACCCCGCCGACGTGGCACACGCCGTCGTCGACCGTGAAACCGGCCCGTGCCCAGGCCGCGGCCGGATCGGCGATGTCGATCGAGGCGACCGTCAGCGTCATGCCTGGAGTATGGCGTGAGCCCTCAGCGCGCGAAGTCGGCGGGGCGGAACTTGCCGTCGCGCAGCTTGCCCTCGATCTCCTCGAGGCTGCGGCCGGTCAGGTCGGGCATCCGGAAGTACACGAAAAGCCATGCCGCGACGTTGAACAGCCCGTAGAGCCACATCGCGGGCCCCACGCCGATCCCGCTGATCAGCGTCAGCAGGGTCAGCGTGATGAGCAGGTTGGTGCCCCACAAGGCCGCCGACTGTGCGGCCGTCCCAGCCGGACGCACCGCCAGCGGGTAGGTCTCCGAACCGGTCAGCCAACCCATGAGTTGCAGGCCGCCTGCGTTGAACAGCATGAACACCACGAGGCACGCGACGATGAACGGCACCGAGTCGCGGCCGCTGTGGCCGGTGGCGAACAGCGTGCCGAGCACGAACAGGCTCACGGCCGCACCCGGGATCATGATGAGCGTGAGCCGGCGCCGCCCGACCTTGTCGATGATCGACAGGCCCACGAGTTGCGCCACCAGGTAGCTCACGCCGAGCGCGACCGAGACCTGAAGCGCCACCGATTCGGAGAATCCGTTGTCGGTGAGGATGGTCGGCGAGTAGTAGATGATCATCTCGATACCGCTGAGTTGCGTGAAAATCGCTATGCCGCAACCGAGTATGAGTGCGGGCCGTACCCAGGCCGCGCGCAGGCCGGGCCAGCCGCGGGTCTTCGCGGTCTGCTCCTTGCGCACCAGCGTGGTCATCTCGTCGAGTTCACCGTCGATGTCGTAACCGTCGGGCCGCACCCGCTCGAGCACCTCGCGTGCCTTGTCGGGATCGCCGTCCTTGATCAGCCAGCGCGGGCTCTCCGGCAGGCGCAGTAGCAGGACCAGCATGATCGCGGCCGGGACAGCCGCGGCGCCGATCGACCAGCGCCACGGAATGTGTTCGGACGCACCGACTATCGTCGCGATCACGATGCCCACGCCGATCGCGATCTGGAAACACAGCACCAGCCGGCCGCGGTACTTCGGCGGCGAGAGTTCCGCAACGTACATCGGCGCGGTCTGTGTGGCGCCGCCGACCGCGAATCCCAACACCAACCGACCGACCGACAGCAGCACCGGGTTGGGGGAGATCGCGCACCACAGCGAGCCGATCACGAACACCACGGCCAGCATCAGCAGTGTGCCCTTGCGGCCCCGTTTCTGTGACAGGTGACTGCACACCAGCGCGCCGATGACGGCGCCGAGAAGGATGCTCGCCGCGATCACCTGTTTCCAGGCCTCGGCGATCGAGAAGTCCTTGGTGATCTGGAGCAGGGCTCCGGAGATGATGCCCGTGTCGTAGCCGTAGAGCATGCCCGACACCGCGGACACGAGTGCGACGATCACGACCGCGCCGGTGAGTTGTCCTGGCGTCTTCGCTCGCGCGTCCGCCGAGTCTTGGGTATCGGTGCTCATCGGGTCGGGCTCCTGAGGTTCGGGTTGGGGCCTCAGGAAGTTACCCGGTACATAGAAAAACAAAACAATCGGCCGCACAACATTGTGCGGCCGATTGTTTGGCGTCATTTACTGTCAAACCGCATTACGGTTTGAATTGCTGCAACAAATGCACGCCGGTGGTTATTCCCGATCAGCAGGCGACGTCGACATAGACGGTCTGCGAGATGATCGTGGTTTTGATGGAGCCCCCGCCCCGCGAATCATTGGTGGAGTGCGTCTGGCCCGGGCGGACCCCGACCACCTTGCAACTGGACAGGGGAGCGGCGCCGGTCTTGTTGACGATGACGTGATAGCCGCTGGTCTGAAGGCTCTTCACGGTTTGTTCCACCGACTGCTCTGTCGGTGCGGCCGAAGCGGTGCCCGCCATACAGAGGGCCGCCGAAGCAATGGCGCCCATCCCGAGGGCGCCGAGAGTGTATCTCTTCGTCTTCTCCGAACTCATTTCCAACCCTTCTTTTCAGACGGATCGGGAATCCCGCTCGCCCGATCACCGTCTACTGACTGCAATTTCGGAAGGCTGAAGAAAATTCCGCGAATTCACATGTTTTTCTCAGCAGTTTTCGAACGTGCTGCGTACTCTCCGGCGGGTTGCTAGCATCCCCGTCGACCGGAAAGCCGTAAGTGTGGTTACGAGAGCCGCAACGAGGAGTGACACATGACCCGCCACTTCGCTGAGTCGACAGCTGTGACTTCGGCTGTGACCGCTGCGGCCGTCGCCGCCCTGATGTTGTCGGCCGGGCCGGCCTCGGCGGAACCCGTGGCACCCGACAGCGGCACGATCCCCGAGAACGAGGTGTACGCGATCGGCATGTGCTACGACCCGGAGCATCCGCTGCCGCAGCGGCCCGAGGTGTTCGACTACAACTGCGACAAGACCGGCGTGCTGCAGGAGATGACGTGGACCCAGTGGGGTCCGGACGGAGCGCGCGGCACCGGCGTCGACAACGCGATCGAATGCCAGCCGAACTGTGCCGAGGGCAGGCGGCTGCTGAATCCCGTTGTGGTGCATGCCTGGAACCCGCAACCGTCGGAAAGCCCGACGTGCCCGGCGAACGCGCGGTTCTACTCCGACCTGACCATCGCATACCCGCACGACGTGCCGCCATGGATCACCCCTGGTGCCGAGTGGGCGCCGGGCACCGACTTCACGACGGTCGACGGCATGCCCGCCGTGCACTTCTCGGGGTTGACCTCCAGATGCGAGGACCAGCTCAGATAGTCGAGCTCAGGTCTTCGAGCGGCGCTGCACCGCGACCGACAGCGTGAGCACCAGCAGACCGCCGACCGCGAGCACCGCACCCGCGGCGGCTGGTGCGGTGTAACCGAAGCCCGCGGCGATCACCAGCCCACCGACCCATGCACCGGTCGCATTGCCGATGTTGAGCGCGGAGTGGTTGAGCGCGGCGGCGAGCGTCTGCGCGTCGTGCGCGACGTCCATGAGTCGCGTCTGCAACGCGGGGCCCACCGCGGAACCGGCGACGCCGATGCCGAACAGGACCAGCAGCGCCGACCACGGATGATGCGAGGCCGCCACGAACACCGCGAGCAAGATCCCGAGGGCTGCCAGCGACACGTACAGGGCGCGGACCACCGAGAGGTCGGCCAACCGTCCGCCGAGCAGGTTGCCGATCACCATGCCGAAGCCGAAGACCATGAGCGCGAGCGGCACGAGCCCGCGTGACAGGCCGGCGACGTCGGTCATCGTGGTGCTGATGTAGGTGTACACGGCGAACATGCCGCCGAAGCCGATCATGCCGACGAGCACCGCGAGCCACACCTGCGGGCGGCGCAGCGCGCCGAGTTCGGTCAGGGGGCTGGAGATGTGCATGGTGCGCAACTGTTCGGGCAGCCAGAACCACAGTGCGGCCAGCGTCAGCACGCCGACGAACACCACGAGCCCGAACGCGCTGCGCCAGCCGAGCGCCTGGCCGAGCCACGAGGCCATCGGCACGCCCAGGACCGTGGCGATCGTCAGGCCGGACAGCACGTGCGCGACGGCCTTGGCGCGGTTGGCGGGGCCCATCAGGTGCGCGGCCGCGAGCGCGGCGACACCGAAGTACGCGCCGTGCGGCAGGCCCGCGACGAAGCGCGCGACCACGAGGGTCGGGTACGACGGCGCGACCATGCTCGCGACATTGCCGAGCGTGAACACCGCCATGAGGCCGAGCAGCAACACCCGGCGTGGCACGCGGGCGGTCACCGCGGCGAGCACCGGCGCACCGACCACGACGCCGAGGGCATAGGCCGATATGACGTGACCCGCGGTCGGCTCGGTGATGCCGAAACCGGTCGCGATGTCGGGCAGCAGGCCCATCGCGACGAACTCGGCGGTCCCGATGCCGAAACCACCGAGCGCCAGTGCGAACACCGCAAGCCACCGAACGGTGGTGTCGGTGGCGACGACCGAGGCGGGCCGGTTCGGTTGCAGGGACGTCGTCATCAAATACAGCTCTTCCGATTGCTGGGGAATTCTCCTGAGCTCTCGGACGGCGTTGGCGAGAACAACGCGTGCAACGCTAGCGGGCGGGCCGATGTTCCGACAAATGAACGTGGTTCGGATTACACCGGCCCGTCGCCCGTGACCTCTACAGCCTGGAACTCACACCTTGGCGATCACGTTCTCGGCGAACCACTCGAGGTTGCGGATCTTCTTGTCCAGCGGCTCGGTGTCCTGGCCCTCGATGTAGGGGATGCGGAAGCCGACGATGACATCCGTGACGCCTTTGTCCTCAAGGCGTTTGATGCCGTCGACGGTGAACGCGTCGATCGAGATGACGTGGATCTGGAAGTCCTCACTCGGTGCCTCGCCGGTCTTTTCGGCGTGCTCTTCACGGAACTGCTTGAGCCGCGCGAGGAGTCGGTCGAGTTCCTCGGGCTCGCCGCCGCCGTGCATCCAACCGTCGCAGCGTGCGGCACGGCGCAGCGCGGCGTCGGCGTGGCCACCGACCAGGATCGGCACGGGCTTGGACGGCGCTGGTGTCATCTTGGTCTTGGCGATGTCGTAGAACTCGCCGTGGTACTCGAAGTACTCGCCGGTGGTCAGCCCGCGGATGATGTCGATGCACTCGTCCATGCGTTTGCCGCGTTTGGCGAACGGCACGCCCATCAACTCGTAATCCTCGGGCCACGGGCTGGTGCCGACGCCGAGACCCAGACGGTTGTCGAACAGTGCGTTGAGCGATCCGGCCTGTTTGGCCACCAGGGCAGGCGGGCGGATCGGCAGCTTGAGCACGAAGAAGTTGAAGTTCAGCGTCGTGGTCGCCGCGCACAGGGCCGACGCCAGCACGAACGCCTCGATGAACGCCTTGCCGTCGAGGAACTCGCGGTTGCCGTCGGGGGTGTACGGGTACTTGGAGTCGGATTCGAGCGGATAGGCGACGCTGTCCGGAATGGTCATGGCATCGTATCCGGCGGCCTCGGCCGCTTGCGCGAGCGGGATGTAGTAGGTGGGATCGGTCATTGCTTCGGCATATGTGAACCGCATATGCACACACTAGAACGTGTTCTAAATTCGGTGTGGTCGGATCGGAATACCCGCAGGCCACGTTATCCTTGATCGATCGATGTCGACCGGAGTGGAACATGTCGGTGAGCCAGAACGAGGCGATCTCGCAGCAGATCAGCAATCTGATCCGCGACGTGCACACACGTCGCGCGACCGACGTCGACGCCGTACTGGGCGAGCTCACCGAGAGCGCCGTCGAATATGTCGCCGGCGCTCAGTACGCGGGTATCACGATCGCCGGACGCGACGGAAAGGTCCGTACGGCCGCAGCCACCGGCGAGTACCCGGAGATCCTCGACGAGATCCAGCAGCGTGTCGAAACGGGCCATGCCTCGCCGCGGCGTGGGAACAGCACGTCATCCGGATCGACGACATGGAGTCCGAGCAGCGTTGGCCCGCGTACTGCCGCCAGGCGCTGTTAGAGACGCCGATCCGCTCGGTCGTCGCGTTCCAGCTCTACGCCGACAACCAGACCATGGGCGCGCTGAACTTCTACTCCGAGACCGCGGGCGCCTTCGATGCCGAGGCCGTGGAGTCGGGTCTGATCATCGCGACGCACGCCGCGCTCATGTGGAGCCTGATGCGCCGCGACGAACAGTTCCGCAGCGCTCTGGCATCACGCGATCTCATCGGCCAGGCCAAGGGCATGCTCATGGAGCGGTACCGGATCGACGCCGGGCAGGCGTTCGAAGTCCTCAAGAAGCTTTCGCAGGGCGCCAACACACCCCTGGTGGACGTCGCGCGCGAGATCGTCACCACCGCTGAACGGCCGGCCGATGTCAGCACCCAGTGATCCTCACGACGCCACACACGAGGCGCGTGCCAAAGCTGCAGACGTGAGGGCGAAGGAGCTCGCAGAGCGCCGCACCGCACTTGTGCAGGGTCGAGCTTCGACAGCTGATGACGTCGCAACGGCCAGGAAACGCGCAGAACAGGCCAGGCAGCATGCGCTGGACGCGCATCACTCGGCCGCTCGGCGGCACATGGATGCCAGAGCAGCTCACCTGCGCGCGGCAGCGATGCACGAGCAGGCCGCCCTCACGGCCGACGACGACGAAGCAGATATGCACCAGAACGCCGCCGAGGTACACCGCGCCGAAGCCGAGCGGCACGCAGCGGCTGCCGTCGCCGACGAGGCCGCGGGTGACGCAGGCTAGGAGTGCGCCGCGAGCTGGTCCTCCATCAACAACAAGGCACCCTTCACGCCGCCCTCGGGGGACCGGAACGGCGCGCACGTGACCCGGATGCGCGCGGCACGTCCGCGCCGGTTGACCGCATCGACGACGACCTCGCCCGGGTCGCCGGCGTCGACGAAGGCGTTCCCGATCAGCGGCCGCACCTGATCGAGCGGCAGGCCGATGTCCAGCGACGTCAACGGGGTTCCCACGGTCTCGTCGGCGCGCAGACCCCACAGGTCCTCGCAGTGCCGGTTCCACACCACCACGTGCATCTCGCGGTCGACGACCACCATCCCCAGCTGGATCGAGTTCACCATCGAATCGAGGAAGGTCCGTGCGTCCTCGAGTTCGATGCTGCGGTCACGCAGCGTGTCGTTGATGGTGTGCAGTTCGTCGTTGGTGGACTGCAACTCCTCGTTCATGGTCTCGAGTTCTTCGTTGGTGGACTGGAGTTCCTCGTTGGTGGTCTCCAGTTCCTCCACCGTCGACTGAAGTTCCTCGTTGGTGGTCTCAAGCTCTTCGTTGGTGGACTGCAGTTCCTCGTAGGCCGCCTCGAGCTGGCGGTTGGTCTGGACAACCTTGTCGACCAGCGCGCGGGTGGCCGAGACGTCGAAGAACACGATGGACACACCGAGCAAGCCGTTCTCGTTGTCCACGAGTGGGTTCACGTGAATCTCGAACCACACGGTCTCCGAGCCAGGACGCTGCCACTTCACGTCCTGGATGCGAGCGGATCGGCGCTCGACCTTGCACTGCTCGATGTAGGCGCGCAGTTCGACCGGCCGGTAGGAGATCTCGAGGTCGCACAGCAGACGCCCGATGTCTCGGGCCGAGAGCCCGAAAATGACTCGGCCTGCTGGTTGATCATCGCGACGGTGTCCTCGCCGGTCACCACGATCTGCGCGACAGGGCTGGCGCGGAAGGCCAGGTCCCGCACCGTGGTGAGCCCGGGCAGGTCGCCGTGACGGTCGTACCTCGCGGCGGTCGGGTCGTAACGTTCGATGCCTGAATGCGACCCCGCGGCCTTGCGGAAGATCCGGTGCTTGAGGTTCAGCGGCGCGAACCGGTCGGCATGGCTCAGCAGCATCTCGGCGTGGCCGAGGAACAGCGTCCCCTGTGCCCCGAGCGCAAAGTGCAAGCGGCTGATGACGTTTCGCTGTGTCTCGGCATTGAGATACATCAGCGTGTTGCGGCACACGAGAAGGTCGACCCGCGAGATAGGCGCGTCCTTCACCAGATCGTTGCGGCCGAAGATCACCGCGCGTCGCAGGTCCTTGTGAAAGATGTAGCGGCCGTTGACATGTTCGAAGTACGTCGACAACAGCGTCGGCGGCACCGATTCGACGGCTCTCGCGTCGTACGAGGCGGCGCGTGCCTCGGTGAGCGCGTCCTCGTCGACATCGGTGGCGTAGATCTTGACGCGTTGACGGAAGGCGTCGGGTCCCAGCGCCTCGGCGAGCAGCATCGCCAGCGTGTACGCCTCCTGCCCGGACGCGCAACCGGCGCTCCAGACCCGGATGGGGTCGTCGGGTCCGCGTTCGGCGAGCATGCGCGGGATCACGTCACTGCGGATGAACTCCCACGCCTCCGGATCGCGGAAGAACGCCGTGACGTTGATGAGGATCGTGTTGAACAGCGCCGAGAACTCGTCGGAACTGGCCTGCAACACGTCGAGGTATTCCTCGAACGTGTCGTGACCCGCCTGGTCCATGCGGTGCCGCACGCGGCGCATCAACGATGTGCGTTTGTAACCGGTGAAGTCGAACCCACGCGAGTCACGCATGTAGCGCAGCAGTGCTTCGAACGATTCGTCGGCCTGTTCCATCTCATCCCATCGCCCGCGGTGTGTCGCGACTGTGACCTTACTAGCGGTCAGAAGCAACTCTCGGGACCGATCAGCGCCCAAACCGTTTTTCCGGTCGTGGTCGGTGTGCAACCCCAGGACCGGGCGATGCTGGCCACCAGGGCCAGGCCCGACAACCTGCCGCCGCCACGGTAGGGATCCTCGTGACGTACCGCCGGTGCCGGGCTCTCGTCCTCCACGGCGATGCTGACGGTGTCACCTCGGTTCTCGAGCATGATCTTCGGCGCGCTCAGGGTGTGCTCCAGGACGTTCTCCACCAGGGCGTCGGTGACCACGCAGGTCACCGGGATGTATTTGGTCAGCGACCAGTTGAGCAGCCAGTCGGTGACCAATTCCCGCGACCGTCGAACACTGGAGTGCACGGCGGGCAGATGCGCGCGCGCTCGGCGGCGCAGTGGGCTCATGCGATCGGCGAGCACCGTCGCGCACGCCTCGTCCAGTGTCGAGCACACCGGAACGTAGCGTTGAATTCCGTTGCGCCATAGGGAGGCACGACCCTGCTGATGATCGCATACGAGCAACACCGGGACATCCGGCCACACGCACACGTGCCACCGGGCGCTGGTGAACACCGACCACGCCGTTTCGGTGGGGACCACGAGCCTGCTGACGTTGACCACCACCGCGCGCGGTTCGGACAACGCGGCTTTGATCACCGTGTCGCGCACTTCGCGGTACGTGGTGCTGTCCAGGACACCGTCGACGGTCAGCAGGGTGATCTCGCCGCGGGAGGTGACCGAGATGGTGATCGGACTACGTGATCTGGTCACCGAGGTCCCCCACTTGCCTGCCCACCTCCGCCAGCCGTTCACTGAGCACCGACACCGCGTGCTCGGCCTCTGTGGCGAGTTCTTCATACCGCCGCGCCATCAGCCCTGCGCCGGCCTTCTCCGCGAGCTTCCTCGACAGCTTCGCCTTCTCCTCCAGGCTGCGCAGCGCGACCCACAGCGCGCCCTCGACCTCCTGGTCCCGCGCCCGCAGCAGCGCGTCCGCGGTCCAGGCGTGCCCCACGCGGCAGCGGAAGTTGCCCTCGCTGACGGTCGACAGTGACCCGTTGCAGTCCGGGCAGATGTAACCGGAGGGGGGACCGAGCGCCTCGGAATCGAAATCGGTCGAGAACCTGCCGGCCATGGCGATGCGGTTCTCCAGTTCCATGGAATCGTCGGGCTCCATGTCGCGCTCCTCGATCGTCCGCTCGCTCAGCTGCTTTATCAGCCCACCCATGTCGGCCGCGTCCGCAACATGGTCGACCACCCCGGCATGCATGGCGTTCGTCGGCATCGCGGGGAACAGCGCGTCTGTCGGCGACTGCGCGATCACCAGCCCGCCGCGTCTCTTGATGGCCGCGGCACCGAGAACACCGTCGTCGAGCACCCCCGACAACAGGACGCCGATCACACGTGGGCCCTACGCCAGCGCGACCGATCGGAAAAGTGCATTCACCGCGGGACGGTGCCCGTTCTCGGTGGGTCCTTCGCTGAGCACGACGTGTCCGTCGTGCACCATCAGGTGGCGGCCGGGCCGGGCGACGTGGATCGTGCCTGCCTCCAGGGAGGCGCCGTCGACAGCGGTGACCGCCGGGAGTGGCCCTGCGCGATCGAGAATTCTGGCCAGCACGCTGGGTGCATTGGCAGGCATGTGGAGGACTACCACGACGGCATAGGAAAGATCGCGAGACAGGTTGGCAGCCAACCGAGTCAACGCTTCCACACCACCGGCCGATGCGCCGATCGCGACCACCCCGTGCTTTGAATCGAAATTTGTCATATCGCCCCCCGCGGGCTCTTGTTACCCAAGTATGCGCGCAGGAAACGTCGCCGACGGGCAATCCCTGAAACCGCGGGAGTGATGACGCAGGTGGTAGCGCTCGGGCGTTGCGCTCTTACTCGGCGAGCGTGAACGGGGGTTCGCCGACACCGGCGATGGTGTACGTGCTCTGGGCCGTGCGTTCGACGATGCGCGCGTCGGCACTGCGCTGCCCGATGGTCAACCGCACGGGCCCGGTGCCCGCGACCATGTCGGCGTCGAGTATCGAGCCCTGCCAGTGGTACCGGCCGTCGATCGGGTCGAGGTGGCCGGTCAGACGGACACGGACCCGGCTGTCACGATCGCCGTTGTCGAGGACCGCGAAGCCGTCGTACACGTCCTCGTCGATCGCGGGTTCGGTCCCCGCGGCGATGCCGCGGTGACGCACGGTGGGGGTGTGGTCCTGCGGCAGGAATCCGGAGCGCCGCCACATCCGTCGCCCGATGCGGCCCATCAGGCCGACCTCCTCGAGGAACGCCGCAAGCGGGGCGAACCCGGCGACCTGCACCTCATGGCGGTGTGCGCTGGCCCTGGCGAGGCGCCGGCCCGCGCGGCCGTCGAGGCCTGCGCGCCGGTACTGGATCGGGTGGCTGAACAGGTGGCGGAAGAACAGGCCGCCGAGGCCGTTGAGGTTGCTCACCCACACGCGCGTGGGCCACCCCATGTCCGACGTGCGCTTGCGCAGGCCGTCGCGCGCGAACTGGATGTGCCGCGCTTCCTCGGTGACGTGGATGCGCATGACCCGCTGCACGAACGGCTGGAGTTCGGGATCGTCCATCATCTGCCGCTGCAGTGAATCGAAGATCTCCTCGCCAATCAGCGCGGCCACCCACAACACCGAACCGCGGAAGAAGAACGGCAGCGTGTTGATGATCATGCGCTGGTACAGCCGCGGGCGGACCGGTTTGGCGCCTATGCGCTCGATGGCCCGGCCGAACATCACCATGTGCCGGGTCTCGTCGCCGAGTTCGGTGAGCTCGTAGTGCGTCGCGCGGGCCGTCGGGTCCTGGTGCATCATCTTGCGCAACAGCGCCTGGTTGAGGATGTTCTCGAACCAGATGCCCGCCGACAGGGTGTTGGCCAGCTCCTGGCGCGACAGTTCGATCTGCTGTTCGCGGGACATGCTCTCCCACAACGGTGTTCCGTACAGCGACACGAGCTTGGGCGGCAGGAAGAACTTGTCGGGCTCCAGCGGCGTGTCCCATTCGATGTCGACGACCGGGGCATAAGACCTCTTCACCGAGCCCTTCAGCAGGCGTTCGGCGTACTCATCGCGGGTGGCGGCAGATCGAACCGAAGTGGTCACCGTTGACGTTCCCTTCGTCGGGTTCCTACTTCGAAGGTAGGCAAGGAAGATCGACAAGTCAATACCAGCGGTACCGGGTACTTGGGGTAACGACGGTCGGGTCGTTAGCCTTCGCGTGTGCGTCGCATCCACGTCATCGGTATCGGAGCCGGAGATCCGGACTACGTCACCGCGCAGGCCGTCGCCGCGCTCAACGACACCGAGGTGTTCTTCGCCATGGACAAGGGCCAATCGAAGGACGAACTGGTGGCGCTGCGGCGGTTGATCTGCGAGCGGTTCATCACCGAGGCCCGTTACCGCTTCGTCGAACTCGCCGACCCGAAACGGGCCGAAGATGGTGACTACCGGCAGATCGTCGCGGACTGGCATGCCGAACGCGCACGCATCTGGGCGCGCGCGATCGAGAGCGAACTCGGACCCGACGGCGTGGGCGCGTTCCTGGCGTGGGGCGACCCGTCGCTGTACGACAGCACCCTGCGCATCCTCGAGATGGTCGGCGAGCACGTCGAATTCGACTACGACGTGATTCCCGGTGTGACCGCGATCCAGGCACTCACGGCGCGTCACCGCATCCCGCTCAACGACGTCGGCGAACCGGTCCTGATCACCACCGGCCGGCGCCTTCGCGAGCACGGCCTGACCGGCAGCGCCGTGGTGATGCTCGACGCGGACTGCTCGTTCCGCACGTGCGATCCGCGCACGCGGATCTGGTGGGGCGCCTATCTGGGCACGCCCGACGAACTTTTGGTGGCCGGCACGGTCGGCGACGTGGCAGAGGACATCGTGCGCATGCGCGCCGAGGCCAGGACACGCCACGGCTGGATCATGGACACCTACCTGCTGCGCTCGGCAGACTGAGCCATCATGAGCTCATTTCTGTTGCGCGCCGCACTGACCGGATTCGCGCTCTGGGTGGTCACTCTCATCGTCCCGGGGATGAGCTTCGTCGGTGGTGACTCGACGCTGACACGGGTCGGCATCATCTTCGTGGTCGCGGTGATCTTCGGGTTGGTCAACGCGATCATCAAGCCGATCGTGCAGATCCTGTCGATCCCGCTCTACATCCTCACGCTCGGACTGTTCCACATCGTCATCAACGCGCTGATGCTGTGGATCACGTCGCAGATCACCGACCACACCACGCACTGGGGTCTGCACATCGACGACTTCTGGTGGACCGCGATCTGGGCGGCCATCGTGCTGTCGGTCGTCAGTTGGCTACTGTCCCTCGTCAAGGCGGCCGCGAACGTCTGAGGCCTGCTCGGCCAGTGCGTCGGCAGTGTCGCGCGCCGCGTCGACGTCGCCGTCGCGTTCGAGTGCCCAGCACGCCGCCAGCGTGCGGTACGCCAGCTGCTCGGCGGCGACGACCGTGGGCCACAACCGTTCTGCCGCGCGCCGTTGGGCGGCCGAACCGCCGACCGCGGCGTCGTATGACGGCAGCAGCGCCATCGCGCGCACGTGGAGGTCGCGGCGGTGGGTGCGGGCCGCACCGGTGGTCGCCGCGCCGGCGCCGAGGTGGGGCAGGGTCGCGTCGACCGCGTCGAGGGTCCGCGTGATCGCCGTCGACAATGCCGTCGGGGCGCGCATTCGCTGCGTCGCCCGGTAGGCGAGAAGCGCCACCGCACAACCGATCAGCGTGTCCACACCGCGGGCCCACAGGAGCGCACCGAGATCGGTGATCGCCGCACCGCCGGACGAGATGGTCAGCGCGGCCGGGGTGATGAACACGACGGCCAGGGTGTAGTTGCGCACCACGTACATCTCGATGACGAACTGCAGCACCCCGATGGTCAGCGCGAGCCAGACGCCCTGCGGATGCACCGCGAGGATCGCGCCCGCGACACCGAGGCCCAGCCATGTGCCCACCATGCGTTCGACGCTGCGGGTCACGGTGCGCACCCACGCGAAACCCTGGTGCAGCATGAGCACTGCCGCGGCCATCGCCCAGTAGGCGCGGTCGATCGCGAGCGCCTCGGCGAACCCGACCGCGATGGCCCCTGAGATCGCCACGGCCACAGCGACTCTCGCGGCCAGTCGCAGCGACATCGACCCCGGGCGCAGCGCCTGGCGCAGCAGTTGGCCCGCGCCGGGCCTGCCGAGCGGAACGCCTTCAGCGCCATGCTCATCGGTGAGCGGGGGGATGGCCGCGAGTTCGCGGGCGAACGCGGCACCGCCGGGTGGGGGAGCGGTGCCTGCGTCGGCGGCGCGCATCGCGTCGGCGAAAAGCACATGCAACCGCCGGTTGACCACCCGCAGCCGGTACAGCGCCTGATCGGGTTTCGGTTGCACGGGCTGGAACGTCACGAGCGTCACCCATGCGGTGTGCAGCAGCGTGGCCGCGCGGTGGCGGGCCTGCCCTTCGGCATTCGCGTCGCCGCCGATGCTGTCGATGTACTCGGCGATCGCCAGCGCGGCGTCGCGCACCGCGGCCCTCTCCGGACCGCGCGGGCGGATCAGGGCACCCAGCATGTGCACGCACCACGCGAACGATCCACCCGCGAGCACCAGCAACGCCATCCGCACCGGGCCCAGGTCGGCGGTGCCGGGCGCGCCGGTCCCCGCCGCGCAGGCCAGCACGAACATGTACGCCCCTGGCGGCCCGACCGACAACGCGTGGCACACCAGCACCGTGACCATCGCGATCACGGTCACTGTGGCCACGCCGAGCCACACGTGCCGCGACGCCCAGTCGCCGAGGGCCACCACCACCGCGAACGTCACCGCCACGCCGCCGAGGAACACACCGCGATTGAGGTAGGGCCGTCCGCTGCCGTAGAGCGACGTGAACCCGCCGATGGTGGCGATCAGGCCGGCGGACGTGTTCCCGGCCGACCAGCCGACCAGCACCGGCACCGCCATGCAGATCGCCGCACGCAGCGCGAACGGCCAGCGCCCCGCGACCTGGTTGACCACGAAGATGCCGCGCAGGGGATTACCGACGGGTTCCGGCGCGTGCCGTTCGGACATGGTTACCAGCATGGTCGGCGTTCGGCTGACACACTGGAAGGCATGCCCGAACTGCCCGAGGTCGAGGCACTGGCCGATCACCTGCGCCGGCACGCGGTCGGCCGGGTGGTGTCACGCGTCGACGTGTCCGCGTTGTCGGTGCTCAAGACGTTCGATCCGCCGGTCGCGGCGCTGCACGGCAGCACCGTCACGGCGGCCCATCGCTGGGGCAAGTACCTCGGTATGGAAGTCGAATCCGGCGGCGCGCCGCTGCACCTCATCACGCACCTGTCACGCGCGGGGTGGCTGCGGTGGTCGGACAAACTCGCACCCACGCCGCTCAAGCCGGGGAAGGGGCCGATCGCCCTGCGCGTGCATTTGGGGGACTCCCAGGGCTTCGACCTCACCGAGGCGGGCACGCAGAAGCGGCTCGCGGTGTGGGTGGTCCGCGATCCGATGGACGTCCCGCAGATCGCGAGTCTCGGTCCCGACGCGCTGTCGCTGGATTCGACGGCCCTGGCCGGGGTGCTCGCGGGCAACTCCGGGCGCATCAAGACCGTGATCACCGACCAGAAGGTGATGGCGGGCATCGGCAACGCCTACAGTGACGAGATCCTGCACGTGGCCAAGCTGTCGCCGTTCGCGACCGCGGGCAAACTCACCGATGCGCAACTCGGTGCGCTGCACGACGCCATGATCACGGTGCTCACCGATGCCGTGAGCCGCTCGGTGGGGCAGCAGGCCGCGACGTTGAAGGGCGAGAAACGCTCGGGCCTACGGGTCCACGCGCGCACCGGCCTGCCGTGCCCGGTGTGCGGCGACACCGTGCGGGAGGTCTCGTTCGCCGACAAGTCCTTCCAGTACTGCCCGACCTGCCAGACCGGCGGTAAGGTGCTGGCCGACCGGCGGATGTCGCGCCTGCTCAAATAGCGGGCGGATTCTTGACAGTTGTCTAACCCGGTTATCCTGCTGCGGTGACCCGTCAGAACATCCTCATCACCGGTGCCAGCTCAGGCCTGGGCGCCGGTATGGCCCGTCAATTCGCAGCCAGAGGCCGCAACCTGGCGCTGTGCGCGCGCCGCACGGATCGTCTGGAGGAGCTCAAGGCCGAGATCGCCGACCGGCACCCGTACATCAAGGTGGCCATCGCCGCGCTGGACGTCAACGATCACGAGGCCGTGCCCCGGGTGTTCAACGAACTGTCCGAGGAACTCGGCGGTATCGACCGCGTCATCGTCAACGCGGGCATCGGCAAGGGCTGGCCGCTGGGCGAGGGCAAGCCGTGGGCCAACAAGGCCACGCTCGAGACCAACCTGGTCGCCGGTCTGGTGCAGATCGAGGCCGCACTGGAGATGTTCAAGAAGGCAGGCGGTGGACACCTGGTGCTGATCTCCTCGGTGCTGGGCAACACGGGTGTCCCCGGCGGCAAGGCCGCCTACTGTGCGAGCAAGGCCGGTATGACGTCGCTGGGCGAGTCCCTGCGCGCGGAGTACGACAAGGGCCCCATCAGGGTCACGGTCGTCGAACCGGGGTACATCGAATCCGAGATGACGGCCAAGGCCAACTCGACGATGCTCATGGTCGACAACGAGACCGGCGTGCGCGCCATGGTCGAGGCCATCGAGAAGGAGAAGGGGCGCGCCGTCGTGCCGCGCTGGCCGTGGGCGCCGCTGACCCAGGTCATGCGGCTGTTGCCACCTAAGTACACCAAGCGCTTCGCATAGTTCGCCTGTTGTGCGTTTCGACATGCGTGAAGGCTGGGTAGACCTCATGCATGACCTCAAAGACGCTCACCTCGATGATTTTTGCAGGCGCGGCGGCAGGGGCTCTGGCCTTTGCTCCCATGGCGATGGCCGAGCCGGCCCCGCCGCCGTGTGTCAACGCTGACGGCACACCGTGCTCGGACATCGGCACCGCCGGTCCCGGCGGCGCGACCGGTCAGATCCCCGGTGGTCCGGGTGGTACGGCCGGACCGGGCGGCGCCAGCGGTGCCATCCCCGGTGGTCCGGGAGGTGCCGCAGGACCCGACGGCGCAACGGGCTCCATCCCCGGTGGACCGGCCGGTACCGCCGGACCTGACGGTGCGACCGGCGTGATCCCCGGTGGCCCGGGTGGTACGGCCGGACCCGGTGGCGCCAGCGGTTGCATCCCGAACGTCGGATGCGCCACCATCCCCGCCCCGTAAAGGCCTGAACAGCAACTTCCTTTCGGACGGCCAAACAATTCCATAGATCATGTTGACACATTGTTGGGTTTTCCCAACAATGTGTTGCATGAGTCCGGTGAGGCGCGGGGAAACTCTCCCCATCTACAACCGCATCGCGGTGCTACGCGCCGAGCGGCGGATGAGCCGAGCGGAGCTTGCGGGCCTGATCAACGTCAATCCGCAGACGGTCGGAGCGCTGGAGCGAGGCGACCATTACCCCAGCCTCGATCTGGCGTTCCGCATCTGCGACGTGTTCGGCCTGCCGGTGGAGGCGGTGTTCTCACGCACCGCCTTCACTCCGCTGTCCACCGAGCTCTATGGGAGAACGGGCCAACCGGAAGGAAGTGCTGATGACTAGATCGACGCGCACCACCCCGAAGCCGACGCTCATCGACCGGTACCAGGACCACCGGACGCGCCGCTTTCTCAAACACCAGAGCACATACGCCAACTCGCTGCCCGGCTGGCGCACACAGGGCCGTCGCCGCCTGCTCGTCGGTGTGCTGGCCGCCTCGCTCGCACTCATGGTGATCACGAGTGTGTTGTGCGCCACGGGTTTTCGGCAGGCCGCGTTGATGTGGCTGCCCGCGGTCGCGGTGTTCTTCCCGGTCTGGATGATGTTGCAGATTGTGCTGGGGCGTCAAAGTGACGCTCCCAGTGCGACACTCGACGAATATGAGATCACGCAGCGTAACAGCGCACGGTCCATCGGGCTGACCGTCATCCAGTCGCTGATGCTGGTACCGATCTTCTTCCTGATCATCGTGTCGACGCAGCTGACCGGCGCCGACGCCAAGACCATCCGCGACCTGGCCTATGCCGGTGCGCTGATGGCCTTGGCGGCATTGATGATCGGCAGCTGCCTGCCCGCGATGATCCTGGGCTGGACCAGGCGTTCGGACGCAGAAGCCGACGCCGAAGCCTAAGCGGGCCGGCCCCGCTCGGTCCGGTAGCGCCGCACCAGGGCGTCGGTGGACGTATCCGACTGCGCGGCAGGAGATTTGTCGCCGGTCAGAACCGGGAGCAGGGCCTTGGCCTGCGTCTTGCCGAGTTCCACGCCCCACTGGTCGAACGAGTCGATGCCCCAGATCACGCCTTCGGTGAACACCTGATGTTCGTAGAGGGCGATCAACTGCCCGACGACCGACGGGGTGAGCTTGGTGGCGAGGATGCTGGTGGTGGGCCGGTTGCCGGGCATCACCTTGTGCGGCACCACATCTGCGGGGGTGCCCTCGGAAGCTATTGCGTCGGCGGTCTTTCCGAATGCCAGCACCTGGGTCTGGGCGAAGAAGTTGCTCATCAGCAGGTCGTGCATGCTGCCGGTGCCATCGGCCGTGGGCAGGTCGTCGGTGGGCTGGGAGAACCCGATGAAGTCCGCGGGCACCAGTCGGGTGCCCTGGTGCAGCAACTGGTAGAAGGCGTGCTGGCCGTTGGTGCCCGGCTCGCCCCAGAAGATCTCACCGGTGTCGGTGGACACCGGTGTGCCGTCGGCGCGTACCGACTTGCCGTTGGATTCCATGGTCAACTGCTGCAGGTACGCCGCGAACCGTGACAGGTCGTTGGAGTAGGGCAGCACCGCACGGGATTGCGCGCCAAAGAAATTCGAGTACCACAGCCCGATCAGCCCCAGCAGCGCCGGAGCGTTCTGGTGCAGCGGGGCGGTGCGGAAGTGCTCGTCGACGATGTGGAACCCGGCCAGGAACTCGGCGAAGCGTTCCTTGCCGATCACGGCCATCACGCTCAACCCGATCGCACTGTCCACCGAGTAGCGCCCGCCCACCCAGTCCCAGAACCCGAACATGTTGTCGGTGTTGATGCCGAACTCGTCGACCAGCTTCTTGTTGGTGGACACCGCGACGAAATGCTTGGCCACCGCGGCGTCACCCAGGGCGTCGGTGAGCCAGCGCCGCGCCGCGGTCGCATTGGTCAGCGTCTCCAGCGTCGAGAACGTCTTGGAGGCGACGATGAACAACGTCTTCGCCGGCTCCAGGCCGTCGAGTTTGGCGACCAGATCGGCGGGGTCGACGTTGGACACGAAGCGCGCCGAGATGCCGGCGTCGGCGTAATGGCGCAGCGCGTCGTACACCATCACCGGACCCAGATCCGAGCCGCCGATGCCGATGTTGACCACCGTGGTGATGCGTTCGCCGGTGGCGCCGGTCCACTCTCCGCTGCGCAACCGATCGGTGAAATCGCCCATGCGGTCCAGCACGTCGTGCACATCGGCGACCACGTCCTGACCGTCCACCACCAGCTTGGCGTCCCGCGGGAGGCGCAGCGCGGTGTGCAGCACCGCGCGGTCCTCGGAGGTGTTGATGTGCTCGCCGGCGAACATCGCATCCCGGCGCTCCTCCAACCCGGCCGCGCGCGCCAGGTCGACGAGCAGGTCCAGGGTGCGCCGCGTGACGCGGTGCTTGCTGTAGTCGATGTAGAGATCCCCGACGGTCAACGCCAACTCGGTTCCCCGCGCGGGATCGTCAGCAAACAGTTCTGTCAGATGCCGGTCGCCGATCTCGGCGTGGTGGTCCGACAAAGCCTGCCATGCGGGAGTTTCGGTGATGTCAGCGCTCATTGTGTCGACCTTAGTGCGGTGAACGTGTCGAGGGTGTACATGATGGATGTATGCGCATCGAAGACCTGATTTCATCCGTCCCCACCGGACTGTGGATCGGCGGTGAGGAGCGGGAGGCCGCGTCGACGTTCAACGTGCTCGATCCGAGCGACGATCAGGTGATCACCGCGGTCGCCGATGCCACCGCCGAGGATGCGATCGCCGCACTCGACGCGGCATGCGCCGTGCAGGACGAGTGGGCCGCGACGCCTGCGCGCACGCGGGGCGAGATCCTGCGGTCGGTCTTCGAGAAGATCACCGAGCGTGCCGACGACATCGCCGCGCTGATGACGCTCGAGATGGGCAAGGTGCTGCCCGAGAGCAAGGGCGAGGTGGCCTACGGCGCCGAGTTCTTCCGCTGGTTCTCCGAGGAGGCCGTGCGCATCGACGGCCGCTATACGCACGCGCCCGCGGGCACCGGACGGATCCTGGTGACCAAGCAGGCCGTCGGCCCGTGCTACGCGATCACGCCGTGGAACTTCCCGCTGGCCATGGGCACCCGCAAGATGGGCCCGGCGTTCGCGGCCGGCTGCACCATGATCGTCAAGCCCGCACAGGAAACCCCGCTGACCATGCTGCTGCTGGCCAAGCTCATGGACGAGGCCGGGCTGCCCAAGGGCGTCCTGTCGGTGCTGCCCACCAGCAACCCGCGCGGGGTCACGGGCGCGCTCATCGACGACGGCCGGCTGCGCAAGCTCACGTTCACCGGCTCGACCGGTGTGGGCAAGGCGCTGGTCAAGCAGTCCGCGGACAAACTGCTGCGGACCTCGATGGAACTGGGTGGCAACGCGCCGTTCATCGTGTTCGACGACGCCGACGTCGACGCGGCCGTCGACGGCGCGATCCTGGCCAAGATGCGCAACGGCGGCGAGGCGTGCACCGCGGCCAACCGGTTCCACGTCGCCAACTCGGTGCGCGAGGAGTTCACCGAGAAGCTCGTCAAGCGCATGAGCGAGTTCACCCTCGGCAAGGGCCTCGACCCGTCGTCGACGCTGGGACCGCTGATCAACTCCAAGCAGGTCGCCACGGTCACCGAGCTCGTCTCCGACGCGGTGTCACGCGGCGCGACGGTCGCGGTCGGCGGCGTCGCACCGGGCGGCCCGGGCAACTTCTACCCCGCGACCGTTCTGGCCGACGTGCCCGCCGACGCGCGCATCCTCAAAGAGGAGGTGTTCGGGCCCGTCGCGCCGATCACCGGATTCGACACCGAGGAAGAAGGCATCGCCGCGGCCAACGACACCGAATACGGCCTGGCCGCCTACATCTACACGCAGTCGCTCGACCGTGCGCTGCGCGTGGCCGAGACGATCCAGTCCGGCATGGTCGGGATCAACCGTGGTGTGATCTCCGATCCGGCAGCACCTTTCGGCGGCATCAAGGAATCCGGGTTCGGGCGCGAAGGCGGTATCGAGGGCATCGAGGAGTACCTCGACACCAAGTACATCGCGCTCACGAAGTAGCGCGGCTCGGGGCGGCCTCCGCCGCCCTGTCGGAGTGGCGGCCCAGCAGTGCTTCGGCCGTGGTCACCACAGCGGCCACGGCCAGCGCACCGAGAACGGTCCACAGGATCCGCTCGGCGCCCGTGGTCAGCACGTCGGCGCGTTCGGCGTTGACCAGCACGAGGGCCGCGGTGAGGAACCCGGCGAAGTACGCGTAGCGGGCATGCATGAGCTGCAGCACCGCGGCCACGACCATGGCCGCGGTGCCCAGAAGCACCAGTGCCAGGCCGTTCTGCACCACCAGCGCGACACCGGCCGCGGCGAGACCACCGACAACCGTGCCCAGCGACCGCTCGACGATCATGCGGCGTGACTCGTCATAGGTAGGGCGGGTCACCAGAACGATCGTCGCGAGCAGCCACCCCGCGGTGGTGTGCAGGAACCACGACGCCGCCACCACGGTGCCCGGCACGAGCATCAACAGCAGTGCCGCGGTGTAGAACCCGACGATCGGCACCGGCACCGGATCGGGCGGGCCGACCACCTCGTCGCGCAGCATCAACGCGCCCACCGCCAGCGCCCACAGGCCGCCGCCCAGCGCGAACACCCCACACAGCACCGCCTGGCCACCGGTGCCGGGCGTCTGACCGCTGAGTTCGACCGTCGGGAAGCCCGCGACGAGCGTGATCAGCGGTTGCACCGCGATGAACATCCCGACGATGTGCAGACCGCGCCGTGCACTCAGCCCCACCAGCAATGCGAGCGCGCCGGCCAGCAGGGCCGTGAGCGCGAGGTTGCCGAACGCGAGCACCGCGAGCGTATTCGCCAGCGCCGCAAGCACTGCCGCGCCTGCGGCGTAACGCGGAGCGAACACCCAGGCCAGCACCGTCGGCAGCATGCCTGCCATGACCATCGCGGCGTCGGCGTGAAACGGCGTGAAGCTCAGCACCACTTCGGGGACGAACAGCGGCACGACGACGGTCAGGACCGCCGCGACCTGCTTGACAGTGGGCGAAAGAGTCATGGCCGGACTTCGCGATGGGGTGTTGCGCAGATCCTAAACCGCGAACCGCCGACCCGTGGCGCGCCTTCCGGATTCGACCGTCACCGACCCCTAAACTTCTGGGCTCATACGCCAGACAGGAGGTCATGACGTGACTGCGGCGCCAGTCCGTGCTGCCGGTCGCCGTCGGACCCTCCCTGCGCGCGGCGAGATCCCCGCACTCGACGGCATCCGGGCCATCGCGGTCCTGTTGGTCTTGGCCGGCCACGCCGGTGTGCCCGGCGTGGCGGGGGGATTCATCGGCGTCGACATCTTCTTCGTGCTCAGCGGATTCCTGATCACGTCGTTGCTGCTCGACGAGTTCGCCCGCACCGGCCGCGTCGACCTCAAGGGCTTCTGGATCCGTCGTGCCCGGCGCCTGCTGCCCGCGCTGCTCGTCATGACCCTCGCGGTCGTCGCCGCGCGCGAGCTGTTCCCGCCCGATGCGGTGACCTCGCTGCGCGACGACGCCGTCGCGGCGTTCTTCTGGGTGGCCAACTGGGCTTTCGTCGCCCAGCAGGCCGACTACTTCTCACAGGGCGCGCCGCCGTCGCCCCTGCAGCACACCTGGTCACTCGGGGTCGAAGAGCAGTACTACCTCGTCTGGCCGCTCCTGGTGCTGTTCGCCGTGCTCCTGTTGCGCCGGCGCGGGGCCCGCGCCGTGCGCATCGCGGTGGTCGTGATCGCGACGGCCGGTGCGGCCGCCTCGGCGGCCTGCGCGATCGTGGCCGTCAACACCGACACCCTGAACCGCGTCTACTTCGGCACCGACTTCCGCGCGCAGGGTCTGCTGCTCGGCGCCGCGGCCGCGGCGCTGCTGGTGCGCGACTGGTCGGCACTCACGGTGTCGGGGACCCTGATCCGCGCGCGGTGGCGGCGCTGGATCGCGTGGGTGCTCCCGGTGTTCGGACTCGCCGTGCTGGGCGCCGCCGCGCACTTGGCCACAGGCGACGCCGAGGACTTCCGGCACGGCCTGCTGATCATCGTCGCGGCCGCAGCGGTGCTGGTGATCGTGCCCGTCGCCCTCGACCAGTACGGCTGGGTGGCCAGGGCGCTGGGGTGGCGGCCACTCGTCGCGCTCGGTGCGATCTCGTACGGCGTGTACCTGTGGCACTGGCCGCTGTTCTTGATCCTCAACGGCGAACGCACGGGGCTGACGGGATGGTCGCTGGTCGCGCTGCGCTTCGGGGTGACGATCGCGCTCGCGTGGGTGTCGTGGCGGTTCGTCGAACAACCCGTGCGGCGCTGGCGGCCACAGCATGTGCCGATGCTGCCGCTGGCCGCGGCCACGGCGGCGACCGCTGCCGTCGTCACCCTGACCGTCGTGCCCGTCACGCCCCCGCAGCCCACGCCGCTGGGGCCCGACGTCATGTCGGCCGCCGCGGTGCAGCCCGACGTGGGTGCCGAACGGCCTGTTCTGGGACCTGCGCCCGCACGCCGGGCACCGGGAACCCACAGCGTCGCGGTGTTCGGTGATTCGGTCGCGTGGACGTTGATGCGTTATCTGCCCGCCACGCCGGGCCTGGCGTTCAGCAACTACACGACCATCGGCTGCGGTATCGCGCGCGGCGGGCCGTACCGGTCGGCAGGGGAGACCCTCAACCAGAAACCCGAGTGCGACACGTGGCCCGCCCGCTGGACCCAGCGCATCCGGCACGACCGCCCCGACACGGTGCTGCTGATGATCGGTCGCTGGGAGATCGTCGACCGCAAGCACGAGGGCCACTGGACCCACATCGGTGAGGACGCCTACGACGACTACCTCACCGCCGAACTACAGCGGGCTCTGGACATCCTCGGTTCCACCGGCGCACGCGTCGTCGTCACGACCGCGCCCTACACGCGCCGCGGCGAACGCGCGGACGGCAGCCTGTACCCCGAGGACCAGCCGTCACGCGTGCGGGCGTGGAACACGATCCTGCGCGACGTCGCCGCCAAGCGGCCCAATGTGTCGGTGCTCGACTTCAACGCCAAGCTCAACCCCAACGGCGCCTACACCGCGCGCGTGGACGGCATCCGGATGCGCAGCGACGGTGTGCATCCCACTGCCGAGGCCGTGGAATGGCTGACGCCGTGGCTGGTCGACTCGCTCAAGAAGCTGCCGCCGGGCAAGCCACGCTGACTTCCCGCTGACTTCCCGCCGACCGTGCGGTTTCATCCCCGACGCGCCGCCGCGGGCGTATGAAAGCGCACACTCGGCGCACGAGGCCGAGCGCTAGTACCCGAGGCGGCCGCGGCCGAGGCGCAGCAACAGCATCGCGAGGTCCTTGCCCTCCGGGCCGAGCGCGTCGATGTAGCGCTCGATGACCTTCATCTCACGGCTGTGGACCAGGCGGGTACCGCCCGATGCCATGCGTGCTTTACCGATGGTCTTCGACACTTCGGTGCGCCGCTGGATGGCGGCGATGATGGTGGCGTCGAGTTCGTCGATCTCACGACGCAGGTCATCGATCTCAGGCACGGCATCGATGGTCTCAGGCATGTGAGGCTCCTCATCGTGTGGGGGTCCCATCCGGTGATCGGGCCTCACACAAGAGACGAGCCCCGGATCCGGATGCGGACCGCGGGGCTGGGAAGGGGAAGGCAGCTAGACCACGGGCACCGCAGGCCGGTACCCGTAGAAAAATCGCCTCTGCTCAATGAGCACGTATCGAGTGTGCCACCACATGTCGTCCCATCGCAAAGGATGTCGGCGACGCGCGGTAGGTTTGAGCCGAGATGACTTCCCCCTCTGCCACCCCCTTCGCCGCCGAAACCGACCAGCTCCTGGACGGCCTGAACCCGCAGCAGCGTCAGGCGGTGCTCCACGAGGGTTCGCCCCTGCTGATCGTCGCGGGCGCGGGTTCGGGAAAGACTGCCGTGCTGACCCGGCGCATCGCGTACCTGCTCGCTGAGCGCGAGGTCGGGGTGGGGCAGGTACTGGCCATCACGTTCACCAACAAGGCCGCCGCCGAGATGCGCGAGCGCGTGGTGCAACTGGTGGGGCCGCGGGCCAAGGCCATGTGGGTGTCGACGTTCCACTCGACGTGCGTGCGGATCCTGCGCAACCAGGCGTCGCTGCTGCCCGGGCTGAACTCGAACTTCTCGATCTACGACTCCGACGATTCCCGGCGCCTGCTGATGATGATCGGCAAGGATCTGGGCCTGGACACCAAGCGGTACTCGCCGCGGCTGCTGGCCAACGGGATCTCCAACCTCAAGAACGAGCTGATCGGCCCCGAACAGGCCGCCGCCGAGGCGTCCGAGGCCTCCGACGAGATGGCCACCGTCATCGCGCAGGTGTACGGCGAATACCAGCGCCGGCTGCGCGCGGCCAATGCGCTGGACTTCGACGACCTCATCGGGGAGACGGTCGCGGTGCTGCAGGCGTTCCCGCAGATCGCGCAGTACTACCGGCGCCGGTTCCGGCACATCCTGGTCGACGAGTACCAGGACACCAACCATGCGCAGTACGTGCTGGTGCGTGAGCTCGTCGGGCACCACCTCGAGGACCACGACGGCGTGCCGCCGTCGGAGCTGTGCGTGGTGGGTGACGCCGACCAGTCGATCTACGCGTTCCGCGGCGCGACGATCCGCAACATCGAGGACTTCGAGCGCGACTTCCCCGACGCGACGACGATCCTGCTGGAACAGAACTACCGGTCGACGCAGACGATCCTCAACGCCGCGAACGCGGTGATCGCCCGCAACACCGGGCGTCGCGAGAAGCGCCTGTGGACCGACGCAGGCCAGGGTGAGCTGATCGTCGGCTACGTCGCCGACAACGAGCACGACGAGGCCCGGTTCGTCGCCGACGAGATCGACGCGCTCACCGACCGGCACGGCTACAACTACAACGACATCGCGGTGTTCTACCGCACCAACAACTCCTCGCGTGCGCTGGAAGAGGTGTTCATCCGCGCGGGCATCCCGTACAAGGTCGTCGGCGGCGTGCGGTTCTACGAGCGCCGCGAGATCCGCGACATCGTCGCCTACCTGCGCGTGCTCGACAATCCCGGCGACTCGGTGAGCATGCGGCGCATCCTCAACACGCCGCGCCGCGGCATCGGCGACCGTGCCGAGGCGTGCGTCGCGGTGTACGCCGAGAACACCGGCGTGAGCTTCAACGAGGCGCTGCAGGCCGCCGCCGAGGGCCGCGTGCCGATGCTCAACACACGCTCGGAGAAGTGCATCGCGAGCTTCGTACAGATGCTCGACGACCTGCGGGGCAAGCTCGACGAAGAACTCGGCGACCTCGTGGAGGCCGTGCTGGAACGCACCGGCTACCGCCGTGAGCTCGAGGCGTCGAGCGATCCGCAGGATCTGGCCCGTCTCGACAACCTCAACGAATTGGTCAGCGTCGCACACGAGTTCAGCATCGACCTGGCCAACGCACAGGCCCTGGCCGAGGAGAGCGACGAGCCCGTCGACGAGGACATCCCCGACACGGGCGTGCTGGCGCAGTTCCTCGAGCGGGTGTCGCTGGTCGCCGACGCCGACGACATCCCCGAAGAGGGCTCCGGTGTGGTGACGATGATGACGCTGCACACCGCCAAGGGCCTGGAGTTCCCCGCGGTGTTCGTCACCGGTTGGGAGGACGGCATGTTCCCGCACATGCGGGCACTCGGTGACCCTAACGAACTGTCCGAGGAACGCCGCCTGGCCTACGTCGGCATCACGCGCGCCCGCCAGCGGCTCTACCTCAGCCGGGCCAAGGTGCGCTCGTCGTGGGGGCAGCCCATGCTCAACCCGGAATCGCGCTTCCTGCGCGAGATCCCGCAGGAACTCATCGACTGGCGCCGCATCGAGGCGCCCACGCCGGCGTACGCCGCACCGGGCCGCATGTCCTCCTCCGGCGGCGGCGGTATCGGCTTCGGTTCACCGCGGCCCTCGCCGAACCGCCCCGGCGGTGGCCGCAACAAGCCGTTGATGGTGCTACAGCCTGGTGACCGCGTGACCCACGACAAGTACGGTCTCGGCCGCGTCGAGGAGGTCGCGGGCACCGGCGAATCCGCGATGTCGCTCATCGACTTCGGCAGCGCCGGCCGCGTCAAGCTCATGCACAACCACGCGCCGCTGCAGAAGCTCTGACGCCTACGCGTGACTCCACGGATCGTCGGCAAGCTCGGCGGGAGCGGGTAACCGCGACTCGGACAGCGGGGGCACCGACGTGAGCACCGCGTTCTTGTCCAAGCGTGCCCCCGGTGTGCGGCCCTGCCCCCAGCCGATGAGCGCGCGGTACTGCCCGAACAGCCCGGCCTTGCGAACCGCGGTCTCGTCGGTGTGCGGGCTGTCCGGGCCGACCGGTTCGGAGACGGGTGCGACGTAGAGCGCGTCGGTGGGGCAGTAGGCCTCACACATGAAGCACGTCTGGCAGTCGGACTGCCGCGCGATCACCGGGATGCCGTCGTCGCCGCGGTCGAACACGTCGGTGGGGCACACCTTGACGCACACGTCGCATGCGATACACGCCGAGCGGCTGACGATCTCGATCATGCGACTGCCTCCGACACCAGCCGGGGCGCAACGGGATCCGGTGCGGTCCACACCTCGTCGAGCCCGCCGACCAGGATGCGGTGATCGAACCGGGCGTCGGTGTCCGGGATGTCCTCACGCCGATGCAGGCCGCGGGTCTCGGCGCGCGCCAGCGATGCCGCGGTCACCCAGCGTGCCGCCGCCACGAGAGCGACGGCCTGACGCACCTTGTAGGTGTCCCGTGCGGCGACCGGGGCCAGACCGTCGGCGATGTCACGCCACACCGTTTCGAGTGCCGCGGCCGACTCGCCCAGGCGCTCCGCGGTTTTCAGATAACTGCGCAGCGGCGGCAGCACGTGTTGCTGAGCGGCGCGCACCACCTCGTCGACCGTCGGTGCCCCCTTGCGGGTGCGCACGGTGAGTGGGCTTTCGGCCCCGGCCCGTGCGGCCCGTGTGGTGCATCTGCGGCTGAACTCGGCCGCGCCGCGCCCCGCGAAGGTGCCCGACGCGATCGCCCACGAGCCGTTGTGGCTGCCCCCGCCCGAACGCGACCCGGTGATGAGCTCGCGGGTCGCGGCGTCACCGGCCGCGTACAGGCCGGGAACCGTTGTCGCGCAGTCGGGTCCGGTGAGGCGCAGACCGCCCGTGCCGCGCACCGAACCCTCGTGGACCATGCGAACCGGGTATGCCGTGGTGAACGGGTCGATGCCGGCCTTGTCGAGGGGCAGGAAATAGTTGGGCTGCGCGTCACGCATGGTCTGGTGGATGTGCGCGGGCGCTCGGTCGAGGCGCGCGAACACCCGCCTGCCGTGCGCGAGTTGGGCTTGCGCGTCCTGGCGTCCACCCAGGCCGAGCTGCGTGGGCAGCGGTTGTCCGTGCTCGTCGAAGAAGCTGCCCCACTGCAGCATCCGGCCTTTCGTGTGGGTGCCCCATTCGGGGGCCAGCGCATACGCCGTGCTGAACTCCATGCCCGACAGCGCAGCGCCGTGTTCGGCGGCCATGAGCAGGCCGTCGCCGGTGTCGACGTTGGTGCCGAATGTGCCGGACAGGAACGCGGTTCCGCCCGTGGCGAGCACGACCGCGCCCGCGGTGACCAGCCAGGGCCGTCCGCCCTGCTGGCGCGCGATACCGGCCGCGCCGTCGACGACGCCGTCGTCGTCCACCGTCAACTCGAGCGCGGGATGATGGTCGAGGATGCGCACCCCGCTGCGGTGCACCTTGCGGCGCATCCGGCGCATGTACTCAGGGCCCTGCAGGCTGCTGCGCATGGGCCTGCCGTCGGGGCCGGCCGGAAAGGGGTAGCCCCACGCGGCCAGTTGGTCGACGCGGTCCCACGCGGTGGCGAGAACCCGGAACATCCAGTCGGCGTCGGTGATCCGGCCCGCGGCCTTCTCGCGGTCGCGCACCGATTCCTCGCGGCGCGGCCCGGGCGGGATGAGCCACAGGTTGTTGCCACCCGCCGCAGTGGCGCCGCTGGTACCGCAATATCCCTTGTCCACCAGGATGACCCGGGCGCCGGCCTCGGTAGCCGAGATGGCCGCCCACGTCGCGGCCGGGCCTCCGCCGATCACGAGCACATCGGTGGTGAGGGTGTCCGGTCTACCGGTCATGTCCCACCTCTTCACGCACACCGAGTTCGGCGAGCAGCACGCGGCGCAGATCGTCGAAGCCGTCGTCGCCGCGGCTGCGGGGGAACGGCAGGTCGACGCGCCGGTCGAGCGAGACCTGGCCACCCGAGAGCACCACGACCCGGTCGGCGAGCAGGATCGCCTCGTCGACGTCGTGGGTGACGTGCAGGACGGCCATGTGCCGTCGCGCCCACAACTCGTGAAGCAGGCGGTACATCTTGAGCCGGGTCAAGGCGTCGAGCGCCCCGAACGGTTCGTCGAGCAACAACAGATCCGGTTCCCGTACGAGTGCCCGCGCCAGGGAAACGCGTTGCGCCTCACCGCCGGACAGCGACAGCGGCCAGCTCCTGGCCTTGTCGGAGAGCCCGACCTCGTCGAGCGCGGCGCGGGCCCGCGCGGTGCGGCTCGGCTCGTCGGGACCGCCGTCGCGCAGCGCGAACGTCACATTGGCCAGCGCGCGACGCCACGGCAGCAGGCGCGGGTTCTGGAACACCACGGCACGCGAGCGCGGCACCACCACGGATCCTGTGACGTCGTCGTCGAGGCCCGCGAGGATGCGCAGCAGCGTGCTCTTCCCGGAGCCCGACCGGCCCAGCATGGCGACGAATTCGCCGTCGTCGATCTGCAATTCGAGATCGTCGAGCACCTGCTGGGCCCCGAATGACCGGCGCAGGCCGCGCACCTGAACCACGGCGCTCATGAGACCCCGTCGAATCCGTTGCGCCACGACAGTAGAAGCCGCTCCAAGAGGCGCACCAGGCTGTAGGACAGCAGGCCTGCGATGGCGTAGATGACGATGACCAACAGCGACACGTCGAACTGCAGGTTGGTCTGCGCGCGTGACATCAGGAATCCGATGCCCTCGGTGGTGTTGATCATCTCCGCGAAGATCAGGCTGAGCCACGCGCTCGACAGCCCGAGCCGCAGTCCGACAAGGAAATTCGGCATCGCGCCGGGCAGGATCACCTGCGTGATGAGCGTGCGGCGCGGCGCTTCGAGGGTCTGGGCCATCTCGACGAGTTGGCGATCCACGCCCCGGATACCCGAGTAGGTGTTGATGTAGATCGCGATCGCGACGCCCGTGGTGATCAGGACGATCTTGGGTCCTTCACCGATGCCCATCCAGATGATCAACAGCGGTGTGAGCGCGAAATTCGGTACTGCCTTGAGGATCTGCATCGTCCAGTCCAGCAGGTCCTCGCCCGTGCGGGTCAGGCCCGCGAGCACGGCGAGCACCACACCGATCAGGATGCCGAGGACCGTGCCGACCAGCACCCGCACCGCCGAGGCGCCGATGTGCGTGGCGAGTTGACCGTTGTCGAACAGGCGCCATGCCGTGGCCGCGACATCGGTGGGTGGCGGGAACAGGTCGGTGTTGAGCAGGCCGGTTCCTGAGCCCACGGTCCACGCGAGCAGGATCAGGGCCGGGCCCATCAGGCGGCGCAGCGGCCGGGGGATCAGCGCCCACAGGCTCTTTCGCCTGATGTGGATCGCCGTGATGTCGACGAGGTCGGGTCCCGCGGCCTCGGGTGCGACGGCGGTGGCCGTCATGACTTGGCCCCGGCCCACTCGGCCACCGAGTACTCGTTGTCCAGCGAGCCGTCGGCCTTGAGGAAGTTGTACGCGGCCTCGAGCTGTTCGACGCCTTTCTGGGGGAACGGTTCGGTGTTGAACTCGTCGGCCTGGGTGGACTGGCGGACGTACTCGACCTCGGTGTCATCGGTTTCGGCGACCCACTGCGTGTAGGCGTCGAAGTTCTCGGTGATGTCCTTGTTGACCGCGGTGACGGCGTTCTGCCAGGCCTCGGCGAATTCGGGGTGCGCTTCGGTGAACGACGTCAGCGCGATGTTGGTGCCCGTGCTGCCGAACCCGTGCTGCGACAGGCTGTCGATGATGGGGAAGCCCCGGTCCTTGAGCTCGGCGGCGCTGGCGCCGGTGACCACTGTGGCGTCGATCTGGCCCGAACTCAGACCCGCGATGGACTCCGGTGTCGGGACGTCGCGTACCTCGATCTTGCCGGTGAGACCCGCGGCCTCGATGAGCTGGCGTGCCGCGCGGTCGCGGATGGTGCCCTGCGGCGCGGTGACCGACTTGCCCACCAGATCGCCGATGGTGGCGGGGCCGCCCTTGGCGCCGACGATCCACGCGTCGCCGTTGATCGAATCGAGAGACAGCAGAACGACTCTCGCGTCGCGGCTGCGGGCACGCAGGGCCGGGTTGTCGCCCACGGCGGCGACGTCGATCGCGCCGGCGAACAGCGCCGAGACCACGTCGCTGCCCGACTGGAAGAACGAGTACTCGATCTTGTCGATGCCCGCGGACTTGAGCTCGTCGGTGAGGATGCCCTCCTTGTCACCCCAGCCCAGCGATCCGGCCGGGGTGCCCGTCACCGACGTCGCACCGACGCGCAGCGTGTAGCCGCCCGTGTCGTCGCTGCTGCTGCACGCGACGGCGCCGACGGCAAGTGCCGACGCGGCGGCGACGGCGGATAGAGAGCGCAACAACCGGCTGAGCATGAGCGGGCCTCCGAGGTGGTGATGGGGTGTGAGAACACCAGACAGAGGTCAGTAGAAGTCGGCGGTGCTCGACCGGTCGACGGTTTGGCTCATGCTGACCCGAACAGCGCCCGGGTGCTGACCTTTCGACGAGCGTGACGTAAATGGGACGCGGCAGCGCCTGGCAAAGCCGGGCTATTCGCTGCGCACGGCCCATCTGCCCGTGGCCGGCAACACGGCGAACAGGATGGCGGAGACGGGCAGCACCGGGATCGCGTAGACCAGCGGGTGCAGCTTGGCGCCCGCGATGAACAGGCTGCCGAAGATCAGCAGCGCGATGACCGCGCCGACGACGATGAGCAGCCGGCCCAGGCGCCGGCGCAGCAACAGCGCGATGAGGCCGCCGATGGTTGCTGCGGCCGATACGGCGGTGAGGAAGCCGACGGCCACGCAGAACAGTTGATCGGTGCGCCACCATCCCGCGATCAGATCGGTGGCGATGACGGCCGTGCCCCAGCCGCTGAGGATGCTCAGCGTCGCGGCGGTCACCGCGGTCTTGGGATCGTTGGCCGACGCGCGGCGGGGGATCACGAGGGGACGTGCCCGGGGCACGTACGCGGTGGCCGCCTCTCCGGCGTCCTCGGGCCCGGAAGCGTCGCTCTGCGCCCCGATGAGGCTGGTTTGTGGTTCGGCGTCGGGCGCGGTGGGTATGGCACCTGTCGGATGGCGCCGGATGATGCTCGTCTTCGGCACATCATCGGACAAAGGGTCGGAAGTGGGCACGGGACCCGAGAGAGGAGACGAAGGTTGTCGGCGGATGATGCGGGTGCGGTCGTCCTCACCGGACTGGTCGGTGTCGAGGGGACCGGAGTCGCTCACTCAGCCAACATAGCTGCCCGGGCTGAGCCCGCGCTTGGCCAGCCAACCGACCGGATCGATCCGGTTCGTGCCGTTGGTCAGGACCTCGAAATGCAGGTGGGGACCCGTGGAGTAGCCCCGGTTGCCCATGGTGGCGATCTGATCGCCCGCCATCACGCGCTCGCCGACGCTGACGAGCCACGTGTTGATGTGACCGTAGAGCGTGACGGTGCCGTCGGAGTGGCGGATCTTCACCCACGCGCCGTAACCGGCCGTCGGGCCCACGTCGGTGACCACGCCGTCGGACGCGGCGTAGATCGGCGTGCCGATCGAGTTGGCGATGTCGATGCCGCCGTGCAGCACGCCCCAGCGGTAGCCGAAGCCCGACGTCCACACGCCTTTGGTCGGCATCACGAACAGCGGGCGCGAAAGGCGGGCCTCACGCTCGGCGCGCTCCTGTGCGAACGCGGCGGCCTTGGTGATCTCCTCGGCGTGCACGGCCGACGAGATGTTCGACGCGACCGAGACGATCTGCATGCCGTCGTTCGAACCGCTGACCGAGGCTCCGTCGACCGTCGTCTGGCCGGTGGCCAGCACGGTGTCGTCGGCGGCCTGGGCCTCGGTGCCGTTCCCGAACGAGTACGCACCGGCGGCGGTGGCGCCCGCGGCCACCGCCGCGATCATCAGCCGGCTCTTGAGCGCGCCGGTGGTCTCTTTGCGGTGAGCGCCGCGACGGCCTGTCATGTCGATGACGTCGGTTGCTGCGGTGCCGTCGCTGACGTCGGTGTGGCTGTCGCGGTAGGCGTGGGTGGCGTTGCGCTTGCGGCGTGAGGCGCTGCGCTCACCGGCGTCGCGGGCATCGGCCAGGAACTCCGACGGGATGTCCAGACGCACCGGCTCGAGGTCGTCGGTGTCGTTGAGATCGTCGAGCTCAGGGGCCTCGATGACGCGGGCCTCGCGCTCGAAAGCGCTCAAATTGTCGTAGGCGCTTGAGATTTGGGTATCCAGAGCAGCGAACTGGTCGAACGCCTTGGAGAACTCGCTGAACGGGATGATGTCGGTCACTTCAGCGGCGTCGAGGTCGTCGGCCTGGGCGGACTTGCGTTCGCGAGCGTTCGTCGGATTCCCCTTCAGGGACGCGGACGAACGATGCTGCAACAAAACCCGGGGATCCTTCTCGTGACCTCAGCGTTATCTGGACCAGAGGCACGTTAACCAAATCCCAATGTTGGTGGCAACTTATGTGAGCATTCCCCGGGGGATTGTGATGTGTATCACGGTTTGGTACCGGTGAGATCTACCACATGAGCGGAAGGCGGTGCCGAAGCATCACTACGCGGTCGATAAAGTGCCAACGGGCCCGACAGGCGTTTTCCCCGGCCGGGCAACTTCGAAGTCAACGCAGACAGACAGTGAGCCAATGGATCTCTTCGAATACCAGGCGAAAGAGCTGTTCGCCAAGCACAACGTCCCGACATCACCCGGCCGGGTGACCGATTCCGCCGAGGACGCCAAGACGATCGCCGAGGAAATCGGCCGCCCCGTGATGGTGAAAGCCCAGGTCAAGACCGGTGGTCGCGGCAAGGCCGGTGGCGTGAAGTACGCAGCCACCCCCGATGACGCGTTCACTCACGCAAACAACATCCTCGGCCTCGACATCAAGGGCCACGTGGTCAAGAAGTTGCTCGTGGCCGAGGCGAGCGACATCGCCGAGGAGTACTACATCTCCTTCTTGCTCGATCGCGCCAACCGCACCTACCTGGCCATGTGCTCGGTCGAGGGTGGCATGGAGATCGAGGAAGTGGCCGCCACCAAGCCCGAGCGTCTCGCGAAGGTTCCTGTCGACGCCGTCAAGGGTGTCGACCTGGCGTTCGCCCGTTCGATCGCCGAGCAAGGCCACCTGCCCGCCGAGGTGCTCGACGCCGCCGCGGTGACCATCCAGAAGCTGTGGGAGGTGTTCGTCAAGGAGGACGCCACCCTGGTGGAGGTCAACCCGCTGGTGCGCACCCCCGACGATCAGATCCTCGCCCTCGACGGCAAGGTCACCCTCGACGAGAACGCCGGCTTCCGTCAGCCCGGCCACGCCGAGTTCGAGGACCGCGACGCCACCGATCCTCTTGAGCTCAAGGCCAAGGAGAACGACCTCAACTACGTCAAGCTCGACGGGCAGGTCGGCATCATCGGCAACGGCGCCGGTCTGGTCATGTCGACGCTGGACGTCGTCGCCTACGCGGGTGAGAACCACGGCGGCGTGAAGCCCGCCAACTTCCTGGACATCGGCGGTGGCGCCTCGGCCGCCGTGATGGCCGCGGGTCTGGACGTCATTCTGGGCGACAGCCAGGTCAAGAGCGTGTTCGTCAACGTCTTCGGTGGCATCACCGCGTGTGACGCCGTCGCCAACGGCATCGTGCAGGCCCTGCAGATCCTGGGCGACGAGGCCAACAAGCCGCTGGTCGTGCGTCTGGACGGCAACAACGTCGAAGAGGGCCGGCGCATCCTGGCCGAAGCCAACCACCCCCTGGTCATCCAGGCCGAGACCATGGACGCCGGTGCCGACAAGGCCGCCGAGCTGGCGAACAAGTAAGGGACACTTCACATGTCGATCTTTCTGAACAAGGACTCCAAGGTCATCGTCCAGGGCATCACCGGTGGTGAGGGAACCAAGCACACCGCGCTGATGCTCAAGGCCGGCACCCAGATCGTCGGTGGCGTGAACGCGCGCAAGGCCGGCACCACCGTGTCCCACAAGGACAAGGATGGCAACGACATCGAACTCCCGGTGTTCGGCAGTGTCGCCGAGGCCATCAAGGAGACCGGCGCCGACGTGTCGATCGCCTTTGTGCCGCCGGCCTTCTCGAAGGACGCCATCATCGAGGCCATCGACGCCGAGATCCCGCTGCTGGTGGTCATCACCGAGGGCATCCCGGTGCAGGACACCGCCTACGCGTGGGCCTACAACGTCGACAAGGGTCAGAAGACCCGCATCATCGGCCCCAACTGCCCGGGCATCATCACCCCCGGTGAGGCGCTGGTCGGCATCACGCCGAACAACATCACCGGCAAGGGCCCGATCGGTCTGGTGTCGAAGTCCGGCACGCTGACCTACCAGATGATGTACGAGCTGCGCGATTTCGGTTTCTCGACCGCCATCGGCATCGGCGGCGACCCGGTCATCGGCACCACCCACATCGACGCCATCGAGGCGTTCGAGAAGGACCCCGAGACCAAGGTCATCGTGATGATCGGCGAGATCGGCGGCGACGCCGAGGAGCGCGCGGCCGACTACATCAAGGCCAACGTCACCAAGCCGGTCGTCGGCTACGTCGCGGGCTTCACCGCCCCGGAGGGCAAGACCATGGGCCACGCCGGCGCCATCGTGTCGGGTTCGTCGGGCACCGCCGCGGCCAAGAAGGAGGCCCTTGAGGCCGCGGGCGTCAAGGTCGGCAAGACCCCGTCCGAGACCGCCAAGCTGGCCCGCGAGATCCTGCAGTCGCTGTAGTTCTCCGCGAGTTTTCGCACAAGCTGCCCCTTTTCGTCGGAAAAGGGGCAGCTTTGTGTTTGGCGGAATCAAAGGTGCTCGGCGAGGAAGCGTTCGACGGCATGGAACAGGTCGATGCGGTTCTCGGGGTTCACGAAGCCGTGGCCCTCGTCGTCTTTGACCATGTACTCGACCTCGACGCCGCGGGCGCGCAGCGCCTCGACGAGGTTGTCGGATTCGGCCTGCACCACGCGGGTGTCGTTGGCGCCCTGGATCACCAGCAGCGGCGCGCGGATCTGATCGACGCGCGTGATCGGTGACCGCGCGAGCATGTCGGCCTCCTGCACGGGGTCGTCGTGGTCGCCGACGTAGCGGTGCCAGTTGTTGGCGAGGAACGGTCGCGCCACGTCCGGCAGCGTGCGCATGAAGTTCGCGAGGCTGGAGATGCCGACGTAGTCGATGGCAGCGGCGAACACGTCCGGGGTGAACGTGACGCCCACCAGGGCCGCGTACCCGCCGTAGGAACCGCCGAAGATCGCGACGCGGTCCCGGTCGGCGTAGCCCTGCTTGACCGCCCAGTCCACGGCGTCTATCAGGTCGTCGTGCATCTTGCCGGCGAACTCGCCGATGGCGGCCTTGGTGAAGTCCTTGCCGAACCCGGTCGAGCCGCGAAAGTTGACCTGTAGCACCGCATATCCGCGGTTGGCGAGCAGTTGCACCTCGGGTTGGTAATACCAGCAGTCGCGAGCCCACGGTCCGCCGTGCACCAGCAGGACCATCGGCAGGTTCTCCGGCGGGATGCCCACCGGCAACGTCAGGTACGAGGGGAGGTCCAGGCCGTCGCGTGCCGGGATGGTCACCGGCGTCATCGGGGCCAGCGCGTCGGGATCGAGATGCGGGTGTGGGCGGAACAACTCGCGGCTCTGTCCTGTCGCGTGGTCGTAGAAGTAGGTGACGCCGGGATCGCGGTCGCTGAAAAAGCTGACCACCCAACGCGCTCCGCTGCTATCGGACGAGAGAGAACCGATGTCGCCGCTGTTGAGCCGGCTCACACCTTCCAGCACCGCTGCGAACTGCGGATCCAGCGCGTGGATCACTTGACGTTCCCCGTAGTAGCGGGCGCCGATCAGCTCACCCGTCGCGTCGCTGAGGATCAGCGGGAACGGCAGCATCACCTGTGTGGCGAGGTCGAATGATGGGTGACTGTCCACCTCGGTCTCTTCACCGGTGGCGACGTCGAGTCGCACCAGGCGGGTCCGGTCGGTGCCCTTGTTCGAGCCGAACCACAGCCCGGTGCCGTCGGGGCTGACCGATATCGGGTGGATGCCCAGCGGGTAGTCGGCTCCGTCATAAGTCGCGATCGTGCGCAAAGTCTTTGCAGCGCTGTCCCATCGGGCGATCTCGATGTCGCCATCGGCGGTCTGCGTCGAGGTGAACAGGTCCCCGTTGGGCCCGGCCTGCCAGTTGGTGACGGTGCCGGGGTTCTGCGCGAGCACCGTCAACTCACCGGTCGCGATGTCGAGTTCGGCGGCGTCCATCAGCGTGGACGTGCGCTTGTTCAGTTGCACCATCACCTTGCCGGGCCGACCCTTGAGCAGTTCGAACGACGTACGCACACCCGGAAACGGCGTGAGGTCGACAGCCGTGGCGGCCGGGTCGTCGGGGTCGGCGCGGTAGACGTGGAAGTACTCGTCGCCACCTGTGTCCTGCATGTACAGCAGCCAGCGAGAATCCCCGGTCCACTCGTAGATGTAGATGCTGCGGTTCTCGTCGGCGGTGACGCAACGGGTTTCGGATCCGTCGACGTTCTCCACCCAGATGTTGAGCCGGTTCTGCCATGGTGCGAGGTAGGCGATCCTGGTGCCGTCGGGCGAGATCTTCGCGGCGGCGCGAACAGGCGGTCTGAAGAAGTCCTCGACCGAGATCGGCTGGGGGAGCGGCATGATGGTCCTTCCGGATGGTGGGCGGCGTCGAGCACCGGGCCTGGGGTGCAGGTCCGCGATGGTGCGGATGGATCAGGTGACGGGTCCGCCGAGGCGGCCGTTGGTGGCTTCGCGGATTGCGCGGTCGATGAGTGCCAGTGTCTGTTCTTCGGTGACGTTCTCACCGTCGACGATCACTGCCCGGCTGACGTCCTCGTCGACCACGCGGAACACCCCGGTGACCGCGGCCGCGCTCAGTCGCACGGTGAGGTCGGTTTCGGGGAGGCCCAGCCGGTCGGCGATCACCGGGATGAAGCCTCGTTCCATCTGGTCGTGGACCATCAGATACGCGGTGCGCAGGGCAGGCTCGGACGAGGTCATGGTCGCGATGCGCATCGCGCTGATCTCGTCCTCGATGTCCTGTGGTGAGAACGGGTGTGAATAGTTGTTCACGGCAAGGTGTTCCGACAGTGACAGCTCGTGTGGCCACCGTCGGAGGACCTCGATGAACCGCTCGGCCGACCGTGCGAGCAGTGGTTCGACACAACTCTCCTTCGAGCGGAAGTACCGCCAGATCGTGCGCGTCGACAGCCCGCACGCCGCGGCGATGTCGTCGCCGCTGGTGCCGGAGACCCCGCGTTCCCAGAACAGCTTGCAGGCGTGCCGTGACACTTCGAGACGGGCCTGCTCTTGTTTCTCGCTGATGCTCACCTCCTGTCACTTAGTGACAGCTCCACAGTGTCACTAAGTGACAGGTTTGGCAAGGGATGCCGGGTGCGGTCCCCTCGCGAGCAGACGTAGACCTGACCTTTTCGGCGCGGGAAGCGACAGTTTTGCGTCTGGTCGGCGGTCGGTTAGCCTGGCGAATTGACACCTGTCAAGGAGGTTGCACATGGTCGATCCGCGTACGCCTGTCATCGTCGGCGTGGGACAGTTCACCGAACGCATCGATCTCGAGGGTTACCGCGGCATGTCGTCGGTCGAGCTGGCGACCGAGGCCGCGAAGGCCGCCCTGCATGACTGCGGGGCCGACGCGGACACCGTGGCGCGCGCCATCGACACCGTGGCAGGTACCCGGCAGTTCGAGATCTCCGGCCCGGCATCGGCCCCGCTCGGCGTCTCCAACAACTACCCGCGCTCGGTCGCGCGCAACATCGGCGCCGACCCGGCCCATGCCGTGCTCGAGGTGATCGGCGGGCAGAGCCCGCAGCACCTCGCGACGGAGTTCGGCGGCAAGATCGCGGCCGGTGAGAACGACGTCGTGCTGATCTTCGGCTCGGAGAACACCTCCACGCTGCGCCACTTTTCCAAGGCCGAGAACAAGCCGGACCACTCCGAGACCGTCGACGGGCAGTTGGAGGACCGCGGCTACGGGTACGACGGAATCTTCGACGAGTACACGATCCGCCACGGCCTGATCGGTGCCCCGGTGCAGTACGGCCTTCTGGAGAACGCCCGCCGCGCCCGCCTGGGCCTCTCGGTTGCCGACTATCGCCTCGCGATGGCCGAGCTGTTTGCCCCGTTCTCGAAAGTGGCCGCCAAGAACCCGTATTCGTCGGCGCCGACGGAGCGCTCGGTCGAGGAACTGCTCACCGTCACTGCATCGAATCGCATGATCGTCGACCCCTACCCGCGTCTGATGGTCGCGCGCGACCAGGTGAACCAGGGTGCCGCGCTGCTGATGATGTCGGTGGAATCCGCACGCAAACTCGGTGTGCCCGAAGAGAAGTGGGTGTACCTGCGCGGGCACGCCGACATGAAGGAGCCCAAGCTGCTGGAGCGCGCCGACATCGGTGCCAGCCCGGCGTCGGTGACCGCGGTGAACGAGGCGCTGCGCGTGGCCGGTATCGGCTTGGACGACGTGGCGGCCTTCGATCTGTACAGCTGCTTCCCGTTCCCGGTGTTCAACATCTGCGACGGCACAGAGCTGGCCACCGACGACCCGCGTGGCCTCACTCTCACCGGCGGACTGCCGTTCTTCGGCGGCCCGGGCAACAACTACTCGATGCACGGCATCGCCGAGGCGGTCAACGAGATGCGTGACAAGCCCGGTCAGTTCGCGCTCGTCGGCGCCAACGGCGGCATCGCCAGCAAGTACTCGGTGGGCATCTACTCGACCGAGCCCGCCGACTGGGTCGCCGACAACAGCGCGCAACTGCAGGCCGAGCACGACGCGCGGCCCAAGGTCGCCATCACCGAGAAGGCCGACGGCACAGGCACCATCGAGACCTACACCGTGCGCTACGACTGGACGCCGCACACCGGCATCATCATCGGCCGTCTCGACGACGGCAGCCGCTTCCTGGCCAAGACCAAGGACGAGGACCTGGTCAAGCTGCTCAGCGAGGGCGACCCGATCGGCGCGAAGATCGTCGTCACCCCCGGCGAGAAGAGCAACCGCGCCGTACTGGCGTAACGCTAGACCAGCGCGGAGAGCTTGCCCGCCAACCGCTCGACGTACGCCGCGACCTCGGCCTCCGACTTGTCGGGCAGGCCGAACACCACCTCGGTGACGCCGAGATCGCGCCAGTGGGCGAGCTTTTCGGCGTCGGGCTTGTAGTCCAGCGCCCGGATCTGCGGGGCACCCTCACGTCCGGCCGCGGCCCAGATGTCCTGCAGCAGTTTGACGGGCTCGTCGATGTCGAAGTCGCGGGGCGTGGTGATCCAGCCGTCGGCGCTGCGGGCGATCCACTTGAAGTTCTTCTCGTTCCCGGCTGCGCCCACCAGAACGGGGATGTGTGCCTGCACCGGCTTGGGCCACGCCCATGACGGGCCGAAGTTCACGAATTCCCCGTCGTACGAGGCCTCTTCCTGTGTCCACAGCGCCCGCATGGCCTCGAGGTATTCACGCAGCATCGTGCGGCGCCGGCCCGCCGGAACCTTGTGATCGGCGAGTTCGTCGGTGTTCCAACCGAAACCGACACCCAGCGATACGCGCCCACCGGAGAGGTGGTCCAGTGTCGCGATGGACTTGGCCAGCGTGATGGGGTCGTGTTCGACGGGTAGCGCGACGGCCGTCGACAACCCCACCCGCGAGGTCACGGCCGCGGCCGTGCCCAGCGACACCCACGGATCCAGCGTGCGCATGTAGCGGTCGTCGGGCAGGGACTCGTCACCGGTGGTGGGGTGGGCGGCCTCCCGCTTGATCGGGATGTGGGTGTGTTCGGGCACGTAGAACGTGGTGAAGCCATGGTCGTCGGCGAGTTTTGCGGCGGAGGCCGGCGTGATGCCGCGGTCGCTGGTGAAGAGAACGAGCCCGTAGTCCATGACCAGAATTAGAACGTGTTTCAGTCTGAGGGGCAATAGCTGTGCCGATGGTCGGGGCAACCCGATGGCGGGGTTGTCAAGAAAAGTTCAGCGCGAGTGATACCTGTGACACCCGCACCGGCTTTTGCTGAGATGTCAGCCCATGACCACCGAACGCATTGCTGACCACATCAAGTTCGCGTACTGGGTGCCCAACGTCAGTGGCGGCCTGGTCACCAGCGACATCGAACAGCGCACCGACTGGAACTACGAGTACAACAAGAAGCTCGCGCAGACCGCGGAGAACAACGGATTCGAGTACGCGCTGAGCCAGGTGCGCTACGAGGCCAGCTACGGCGCCGAGTACCAGCACGAGTCGACGAGCTTTTCGCTCGCGCTGCTGCTGGCCACCGAACGCCTCAAGGTGATCGCCGCGGTGCACCCCGGGCTCTGGCAGCCGGGAGTGCTGGCGAAACTCGGCGCGACCGCCGACCACCTGAGCAACGGTCGCTTCGCGGTCAATGTGGTCAGTGGGTGGTTCAAGGACGAGTTCATCCACCTCGGTGAGCCGTGGCTCGAGCACGACGAGCGTTACCGGCGCAGCGCCGAGTTCCTGCAGGTCCTGCGCAAGATCTGGACCGAGGACAACGTGGACTTCCGCGGCGACTTCTACCGCATCCACGACTTCACCCTCAAGCCCAAGCCCGTCGACGTCCCAGGCCGGCCGCATCCGGAACTGTTCCAGGGCGGCAACTCCACCGCCGCGCGGCGCAACGGCGGTCTCTATGCGGACTGGTACTTCTCCAACGGCAAGGACTTCGACGGGTTCACCGAGCAGGTGGTCGACGTGCGTGAGCATGCCCGCACCGTCAACCGTGAGGTGAAGTTCGGGCTCAACGGCTTCATCATCGCCCGTGACACCGAAAAGGAAGCCAAGGAAGTGCTGCGGGAGATCGTCGCCAAGGCCAACAAGCCCGCCGTGGAAGGCTTCCGCAGTGCGGTGCAGCAGGCAGGCAACTCGACCGGTGACAAGAAGGGGATGTGGGCCGATTCGACGTTCGAGGACCTGGTCCAGTACAACGACGGCTTCCGCACGCAGCTCATCGGCACGCCCGAGCAGATCGCGGAACGCATTGCGGCGTACCGCAAACGCGGTGCGGATCTGATCCTCGGCGGGTTCCTGCACTTCCAGGAGGAAATCGAGTACTTCGGCGCCAAGGTGCTGCCGCTGGTCCGTGAAATCGAGGCGTCCGAACAGAATTCGGCCGACGAACCCGTACTGGTATCAGCTTGAGACCTGCCTGACACCGAGAGCGTGTGCTCCGGGTCCACTTGTGTGCGCTAGCGTGGAGTCTCGATCGCTTACGTGGTCCGTACCAGGTCCGCATCCATGCCTGCGTGGAATGCACGACGCGACGCTCGATCAGCACAGGAGAGGTCATGACCTACCCGCCAAGTAGCCCCGGATATCCGCCCGCGCCGCAATCGGGGTCCCAGTACGGCGCTACCCAGCCGTTCGGCAAGCCGGCCGAAACCGCCCCCGCGGGGGAGAGCAGCCTGCCGCAGATCCTGCTCGGCGTCGCGGCGGCCGCCGGCCTGATCGCCTACTTCGTCAGCTACGGCATCGAGGACGCGCAGTTCGCCGTCGGCGCACCCATCGTGCAGGTGATCGTGGTGGCCGCCCTGGCCGGCGCCCTGCTGGCCGGCGTGAGCCTGCTTCCCAAGCAGAAGAACCACGCGGGTGTCGCCTCGGTGCTCGCGCTGGTCGCGTTCCTGCAGTCGGTGTACCTGGTGATCCTCGCCGGAAGCGATTCCGGTTGGGCGTTCATCACGATCCTGGTGCTCACGCTGATCCAGGCAGGCGCTGCCCTGACGGTGCTGCTGTTCGACTCGGGCATCCTCACCCCGCCGCCGCCGAAGCCGGCCTACGAGCAGCAGCCGCAGTACGGCCAGTACGGGGCCCCGTCGCAGTACTACGGTCAGCAGCCTGGTCAGCAGCCTGGTCAGCAGCCTGGCCAGCAGCCCGGTCAGCACGGACAACAGCCCGGCCAGCAGCAGGGGCAGCCGTCCTACCAGCAGGGGCAGCGCCCCGGTTACCCGTCGCAGTACGGCGGCTACTCGGCAGGCCCGTCCACGGGCGGTTTCCCGACGCCGGGCTCGCAGCCGGGCGGTCAGCAGCACGGTCAGCAGAGCGGCCCGCCGACGCCTCCCACCGGCTTCCCGACATACGGCCAGCCGCAGCAGTCGTCCGGTCCGTCGTCCGCGCCGACGTCGCAGGTCCCGGCTCAGCCGCAGCAGCAACAGCCCGGACAGCAGCCGTCCTCACCGCAATCCGGCCAGTCGTCGTCGTAAGCTGATCCGCGCGTGCTGCGACTTGTGCGCGCGGATCATCGGCGAGGAGCGGCTTAGCTAGTGAACAACGGGCCAGTCGGCACACGCCAGGCACGTGAGCTGCTTCGGGTCGCGTTCGGGCCGTCCGTCGTGGCGTTGGTGATCATCGCCGCTGTCGTCCTGTTGCAGCTGGTCATCGCCAACAGCGACATGACGGGCGCGTTCGGCGCGATCGCCAGCATGTGGCTGGGCGTGCATCAGGTCCCCGTCTCGATCGGTGGCCGCGAGCTGGGCGTCATGCCGTTGCTGCCGGTCCTCGCGATGGTGTGGGGGACCGCGAAGACCACCGCGGCTGCGACAGCCCCGAACTCGTCGTGGTTCGTCACGCGCTGGGTGGTCGCGTCCGCGCTCGGCGGTCCGCTGCTGATCGCGGCGCTGCTGCTCGCCGTGATCCACGACGCGGCCTCGGTGATCACCGAACTGCAGACCCCGAGCGCGCTGCGGGCCTTCGGCGGCGTCCTCGCTGTGCACGCGATCGGCGCGCTCATCGGCGTCAGCACCAAGATCGGGCGGCGCACGCTGGCCGCGTCGCCGCTCCCGAAGTGGTTGCCCGACGCGGTTCGTGCCGCATCCGCGGGTGTGCTCGCGCTGTTCGCGTTGTCCGGAATCGTGACGGCCGGATCGCTCGTCGTGCACTGGGGCACCATGCACGATTTGTTCGCGATCACCGACACGGTGTTCGGGCAGCTCAGCCTCACCGGGCTGTCGGTGCTGTACATCCCCAATGTCATCGTCGGCACCTCGGCGATCGCCGTCGGCTCCAGTGCCCACATCGGGCTCGCGACGTTCAGTTCGTTCACGGTGTTCGGCGGCGACATTCCGGCCGTGCCGGTGCTGGCCGCGGCGCCGACGCCGCCGCTGGGCCCGGTGTGGGTGGCCCTGCTGATCGTCGGCGCGGCCTCGGCCGTCGCGCTCGGCCAGCAGTGTGCGGCGCGGCCGCTCACGCCGTTCGCGGCGCTGGCCAAGCTGATCGTGGCGTCGCTCATCTCGGCGGTGACGATGGCGCTGCTCGGCTACGCGGGCAGCGGCAGGCTCGGGAACTTCGGTCACGTCGGCGTCGACCAGTCCACCTTCGGGCCCGCGGTGTTCCTGTGGTTCGTCGGCATCGGCGGGCTGACGGTCGTGATGAGCGGCGGCATCGTCCGCCGTGTGCGGGTCGCGCCTGCCGCACCGCCCCCGGCACCCGAGCCCGAACCCGTCGTACCGGGCGCGGTACTCGGCGAACCGGCAGAAGCCGACGAACCCGACGACGAGCCGTTCGGGGACGAACCGTACGAGGAGACCCCGGAAGAGCCGCTGGTCTCGTGGCACGCCGACGAACCGCCCGAGCCCGCTGAGGCCGACGACGACGCCGGCGCGCCCGTAGCGCCCCGCTCGCCGCGCGACCTGCTCGACGAGGACCCCGAGGACCACTTCTTCGTCGACGAGTTCGGTGACGAAGAAGTGTCCGGCGATAAACCGCGCAATGCAGAGGACTAGGCTGCTGCGAGTGCAGCAACCACTACGAGTGCCTCCGAGTGCACCGGCACGGCTGGTAGTGCTTGCTTCAGGCGCCGGATCGTTGCTCGCGTCGCTACTGGAAGCCGCCACGGGCGAATACCCCGCGCGGGTGGTCGCTGTGGGCACCGACCGCAAATGCGCGGCCCTCGACGTCGCCGCCGCCGCGGACGTGCCGACGTACACGGTGCGCCTCGCAGACCATGCCGATCGCGCGGCCTGGGACGCTGCGCTGACCGCCGCCACCGCCGAGCACCACCCGGATCTGGTGGTCTCCGCCGGGTTCATGAAGATCCTCGGCGCCGAATTCCTCTCCCGTTTCCCGGGTCGCGTGGTCAACACCCATCCGGCCCTGTTGCCCGCGTTCCCCGGCGCCCACGCGGTACGAGAGGCGCTCAACTACGGCGTGCGGGTCACCGGGTGCACGGTGCACCTGGTGGATTCGGGCGTCGACACCGGGCCGATTCTGGCCCAGCAGGTCGTCGAGATCGACGACGATGACACCGAAGAGACTCTGCACGAACGCATCAAGGTCGTCGAACGACGGCTCCTGGTGGACGTGCTGGCA
>Ga0182740_1000260_pt1 | contig 79946 bp, 73 predicted proteins | sample eDN5th37CKraftBY_FD_128872 | JGI IMG/M metagenome (GOLD analysis project Ga0182740, IMG submission 128872) | Enriched backyard soil microbial communities from Emeryville, California, USA - eDNA 5th pass 37_C Kraft BY (version 2) (version 2) | ecosystem: Environmental > Terrestrial > Soil >...
CGGCCGTGGCTTTGCGGTGGTGGCCTCGGAGGTGCGCAGCCTGGCGCAGCGTTCCTCGCAGGCGGCCAAGGACATCAAGGACCTGATCACGAACTCGAACGTGCAGGTGAAGGAGGGGGTTGAGCTGGTGAACCAGGCCGGCACCTCGCTGGGCGAGATCGTGGAATCGATCAAGAGCGTGGCGCAGATCGTTGCGGACATCGCCAATGCGTCTGCGGAGCAGTCGACGGGGATCGAGCAGGTGAACCGGGCGCTGACGCAGATGGACGAGGTGACGCAGCAGAACTCGGCGCTGGTCGAGGAGAACGCGGCCACCGCCAAGACGCTGGAGACGCAGTCCGCGGCCATGAACGAGCGGGTGAGCTTCTTCCGTCTCGAGGATCAGATTGCCTCCGCCGCCGCGTCGCCACGCGATTCGGCGCGTTTACCGCGCGCCCAGGGAGCCCTCGCACTCAAGGCAGGCTGACCCAGCGAACTCGCACGATTCGCCTTGCTTCTATCGGCCGCGCGGCACCCGCCGCGCGGCCTTCGCACATCCGGAGATCGGCCTTTTCTCGCCACTCTTGCCGGCCCATATTGGGGCAATGGCGAAATCCCCCGACAAACCGAAAAAGCGCAAGGATCCGGCCAAACCGACGCGTTCCAAGGCCGCGCGCGAACATCTACCGCCAATCGAGCCCACCCTGGCCGAATTGCTCAATCCCGCCATTGGACGTGGCGAGGCGGGGATCGGCTCGGGTACCGGATTGCAGCCGCCGCCGGACAATTCGTCCGACCGTCGCGCCGATCAGGCCGCCCAGCATCGGGCCCGCCGCTCCACGCCGACCGGCTTCGGCGAGGCCCGGCAGTCCGGCTACGTGGCCAAGACGCCCGTCGAGCCGCCCACGATCAACAGCAAGCTGGCGCAGGCGCTCGGCTACCGCCTGGAGAAGGATGAGGAGAACGACGATCTCGCCCTGCCCTCCGGTGTGACCGCAACCGCGCAAGCGCTGGATGCGCTGCTGCGCGAGGGTCGCCGCGAATTCCAGCGTCCCGACGGAGCGCCGCAGGTGTGGACGCCTCATCGTCCTCCGCGGCCGGAGAAGTCGGAAGGCGGCATCCGCTTCCAAATCAAATCGGACTTCCAGCCCAAAGGCGACCAGCCGGCCGCCATCCGCGAACTGGTAGAGGGCGCGAAACGCCACGACCGCACGCAGGTGCTGCTCGGCGTCACCGGGTCCGGCAAGACTTTCACCATGGCCAAGGTGATCGAGGAGACGCAGCGCCCCGCCCTCATCCTGGCCCCGAACAAGACCTTGGCCGCGCAGCTCTACGGTGAGTTCCGCAGCTTCTTTCCGGAGAATGCGGTCGAGTACTTTGTCTCCTACTACGACTACTACCAGCCGGAAGCCTACGTCCCGCGAACCGACACTTATATCGAGAAGGAATCCTCCATCAACGAGCAGATCGACCGCATGCGCCACGCTGCCACGCGTGCCCTGCTCGAACGCGACGACGTCATCATCGTCGCGTCGGTGTCCTGCATCTACGGTATCGGCTCGGTCGAGACGTACACGGCGATGACGTTTTCGCTCAAGCAGGGCGAGCGCATCAACCAGAGGCAGCTCATCGCCGATCTTGCCGCGCTGCAATACAAGCGTATCAGTGCCGATTTTGCCCGCGGGACCTTCCGGGTGCGCGGCGACACGATCGACATCTTCCCCGCGCACTACGAGGACCGCGCCTGGCGCGTGAACCTGTTCGGCGACGAGGTCGAATCGATCGACGAGTTCGATCCGCTTACCGGCCAGAAGACCGACGAGCTGAAGTTCATCAAGGTCTATGCCAACTCGCACTACGTGACGCCGCGTCCAACCCTGTTGCAGGCGATCGCGGGCATCAAGCAGGAGCTGCGCCAGCGCCTCGATGAGCTCAACCGCGCCGGGCGGCTGCTGGAGGCGCAACGGCTGGAGCAGCGCACCCTGTTCGACCTCGAGATGATGGAGGCAACGGGGAGTTGCGCCGGCATCGAGAACTATTCGCGCTATCTCACCGGCCGCCGGCCTGGCGAGCCGCCGCCGACCCTGTTTGAGTATGTGCCTGATAATGCCCTCGTGTTCGCCGACGAGAGCCACGTTACGATTCCGCAACTCGGTGCCATGTACCGCGGCGACTTCCGTCGCAAGGCCACGCTGGCGGAATATGGTTTCCGACTGCCCTCCTGCATGGACAACCGGCCACTGCGGTTCGAGGAATGGGACATGATGCGGCCGCAGACCATCGCGGTTTCAGCAACGCCCGGCGGGTGGGAGCTTGAGCAGTCCGGCGGCGTGTTCGTCGAACAGGTCATCCGTCCAACAGGGTTGATCGATCCGCCGGTCGAGATAAGGCCGGCGCGCACGCAGGTGGATGACCTGCTCGGCGAGATTCGCCAGGTCGCCGCAAACGGCTATCGCACCTTGGTGACCGTGCTGACCAAGCGTATGGCCGAAGACTTGACCGAATATCTGCACGAGCAGGGTGTGCGCGTGCGTTACATGCACTCGGATATCGACACGCTGGAGCGTATCGAGATCATCCGCGACCTGCGGCTCGGTGCGTTCGACGCGCTGGTCGGCATCAATCTGCTCCGCGAGGGCCTCGATATTCCGGAATGCGCGCTGGTCGCGATTCTGGACGCGGACAAGGAAGGCTTCCTGCGCAGTGAAACGTCACTGATCCAGACCATCGGCCGCGCTGCGCGCAATGTCGATGGTCGGGTGCTGCTTTACGCCGATACCGTCACCGGCTCGATGGAACGCGCAATGGCCGAGACCAACCGCCGGCGCGAGAAGCAGCTAGAATACAACGTCGCCAACGGCATCACTCCGGAGAGCGTGCGCAAGGGGATCGCCGACATCCTCGACAGCGTGTACGAACGCGACCACGTCCTGGTGGCCACCGGCGAAGGCGGCAGTGGCGAGTTCAAGGAAGCAGCCACGATCGGGCACAATTTCGAGGCAGTCATCGCCGACCTCGAGGCCCGTATGCGTGAGGCCGCCGCAGATCTGAACTTCGAGGAGGCGGCCCGGCTGCGCGACGAGGCGAGGCGCTTGCGTGCAACGGAAATGGCCGTGATCGACGATCCGACGGCAAAGGTCGTCAGCCTTTCGGCCCGTCGCGGACCAAGCAAGCCGGGCCTCGACCAGATGGGTCCTGGAATCGAGAGCATTCCCGCCAACAAGGGCGGTCCGCGCTCCACCATGGGCCGCGGCGGCATGCGCGGCGGCTTCAAGCCGCGACGGCGGTAGCCGCAGAGAAAACGGCCCCGGAACCGGGGCCGTTTTTGCCGGATAGGTCGTCCGCGATCAGTAGCAGACCCGACGTGACCGCCACATTACCCGCCCGTTCGGCCGGACGATACGCTCGCGGATCACGCGACAATCGGCATAGCCGTAATATGGACCATGGGAACGCCAGCCATAGTCGGGACCCACGCCAACGCCAAACGGACCGACCCGGACTCCGACACCGCCGGGGTCGGCTCCGGCCCAGACCTGCGCCGAGGCTGGAGCCGCCAATCCGACGGTTGCGGCCATCGCCGCCGCGAATAGAAGCTTTTTCATTCATCTCCTCCTGATGCTTGCTGGTGAGCCAACGCCGAAGGCGGGACAACGGTTTCGCTGCCCAAATTCCTGTGTTCACGATAGATTTCAGAGCCTTGCGCATGTCGCAGCCGGGTGGCAAAGGTTGCCGAACAGTTCTCACCCTTCCGCGTCGGACAGACGCGGACCACCACGATCCGGACCCATGCACGTCCATCGCCTTCCCTTTGTGCTGATGCTGCTTGGCATGCCGCTCTCGGCGTGCGTCACGCAGCAGAAGATGGTGACCGACTCTCCCGGCGCGGTGGCTGCCCCACAGACCGCGGCCGTGCAGCAGCCAGCGCCGCCCGCAACGACTGCTCCTGCTCCGGCCCCTGCTGCTCCCGCTCAGGTCACCGCCGCACGGGCCCCCCGTGCGCCGACGCCGCCGCCTGAACCCGACGAGGAGCCAATGACGATTACGCGGGCGCGCGAACAATGCTGGATGCAGGCGGAGCACCAGCGTCAGCGTGACATCGATGCCCGCGTGAAATTCGTGGAAAAGTGCGTCGCCGAAAAGATGAAGTGACGCATGCGGCGCGGCGGCGCCGTCGATTCAATTCTGCCATTTGCCTATTCTGGATTGGCCGGTGGCTGCGCGGGTCGCGGCTGGCGATGCGCCATGCCGCTGGTCGCCGGTTCCGTCACTGGTGCGAGGCTCTCGACCGTCGGCGGACTGCGGGTGTCGCGGGCCATCTCCAGGCAGGTCAGTAGTTCAGTATAGGTTGGAATACCCCCGGCCTGTGCCGTCCGCGAGCACAGCGAACGATCAGCTGCCGATGCTGCGGACCATTGCTGCTTTGCCTGATCGCGGGCCCGTTCTTCCGATGCCATGCACGTCTGCAGTCGGTCTTGCGTCGCACCCGCCACCGATGCTGCGGCGCGACAACTCGGTTCAACGTTGAACGTTGGCACATCGTCAGCGACAGTGACGACGAGATGTGCGGTCAGGGGAACTGCGGCGAGCGAAATTGCGCCTAGCGACAGGAACATAGGCGAGCTCCAAGATTTTCGCACACGCTCCGACGGATCATCAACGCGACGCAGCCGCTGCGGTTGCGCTGCCGCATGCGTCGTGATGGCTGGAGACATCAGGCTCACGTCATTTTGAGATCGCCAGCGAGAGTTACGGCGCGTAACATTCCCCGGGCGAATGGCGCAATACGGCGAAAATCATGCGCAAAAAGAGAAAACCGCGCACCGGTTCTGAACAAACATAGGGGGAGATCATGGACGCTTCGCATGGAAACGTGGCGGCAGCCATCGCGGCCGCCGCAGCCGGGATCGTTTCACTCGCGATCGCGATACCGGCAAGCGCCGGCGGAGAGAAAGTCGCTTTTCCCGAGAAATTCGCGTCGGGGATTCTTTACGCCACGATCGACCGCACTGATCTTGAGCAGTATCGCGAGTTCTACGCGCCGGCGGGTGCGCTCGAAGCCGCGAAGAAGGGCCAGCCGCTACCCGACGGCACGGTCATTGTCATGGCGCAGTATGCCGCACTGCTCACGGCCTCCGGCCAACCGCAGAAAGGCCCGAAAGGCGGATATGTCAAAGGCAAGCGCCTCGGATACATGGTGATGGAGAAGCGTGCCGGCTGGGGCGCATATGTGCCGCAATATCGCAATGGCGAATGGGAGTATCAGGCTTTCATGCCCGACGGGAAGATCAACCACACGGCCAACATCCTCGCATGCTTCACCTGCCACAAACCTCTGGGCAAGCAGGACTTTGTTTTCAGCTACGATCGGATGAAGGCGGCCGCCAAGTAAAGACCGATTCTCGCCTCCGCGCCGGTGCAGCGGCAGCTTCAAGCGAAGGAGAGATGCTGCTGACTATCTCGTTAGCGGCGCGACGGCCGCGTCCGGCTGGTTGCTGCGCGTGAGTGCGTCCGCCACGAAGCCGGAGGCCTTCATCTCCTCGATGAACGCACGCAGATATTCGGCGCCGGCGCCACGTTCCTTCTGTGTACCCATCGCCTGCTGAATCTCCATAAACCGACCGGGGAGCAGCCGCACCTGCGGATTCGCAGTCGCATAGGCTGCCAGCGGTTGCTTCACCCCGCCGGCCGCATCAAGGCCCTGCTCAACGAAAAGTCCGACCCCGTCGGCGCCGCGCACCAGTTTGGCGTGCCTGAGAGTGCGCGTCAGATAAAGATCGTAGGCGGAATTTTCGATCACCCCAATGCGGATGCCCTCACGATCGACTTCCCCGACCGACTTCAAGGGCGAGTTTTGCCGCACCATGTAGACCCCTTCGATAATCACGTAGGGCGCCGTGAAATCGATTTGCGCGGCGCGCGCCGGCTCGATGGCGAGAAAAACGATGTCGAGCTTCTTCTCCTGAAATCCCCGGAAGGCCTCGCCGGCGCCCGGAAATGGATTGAACTCGACGGGAACGCCCAGGCGCCCGGCAAGCTCGCGTGCAAGATCAACGGTGACGCCGCGCGGGGCTTCGGCGGTGCCCTGCACCAGAACCATGTTTCCAAGGTTGAGCGCGACGCGGAGCGTGCCGGATGGAGCGAGTGACTTGACGATGTCGGAGCTGATGACGCCCATGATGCCTTTCCCGGATGGCGACGACAATGTGATGGACAACGCTCGTCGCGCAGATGCTATGCGACCGGCGCGCGTATCTCGAAGACCCTGGCAATACGCGGCAGGATTGTAGGGTTATCCAGTATAACGAATCGCCGGGCACGTCCAAAGTGCAGAAGGATTTCAGCGTGGTCAAAATTTGCGCGTAAAGTGTCCTCAACATCCGCAGTTCCGGCCTCGCCGGCCACCATCACTAAGATGTCGCCATGTTTCCTCGTATCGCTCTCGTCTGCAGCCTGCTGCTGACGTTCCCCGCGTCGGCCCAACAGCCGTCTTCGCTCGACCGGCGCTGGCCGGGTGAGCAGTTGCAGCAGCAACAGCAGGCGGAACAGGCGCCATCGCCCGCGCGGCCCGAGCGCTCGCGCACTGCGCGACCGGCGGAGACACAAGAAGCCGAACCCACGCCGCCCCCAAAGGTCAGACCACAGCCTATGCCGGCCCGCGTGGTCGCTTGCTCCGGGATCTTCGCCAAGGATTCGAGCCACCTGAAGCTCGCAACCTTCGTCGGGGCGGATAACATCGCCTGGACGCAAGTTGATGGACCGGAAGGCTCGAAGCTCGATGCAACCGTGCTTTATCCTCGCGACCCCAAGCGGCGGCTCGAAGTGCTGTGGAATCTCGAGGCCTCGCGGAGCGACACACAGCTGATCGTCATCAACGGCAGGTCGACCTGGATCGCACCCAAAGGCCTCAAACTGGGCATGCCGCTCGCCTCGCTGGAAAAGCTCAATGGCAAGCCGTTTGTCATGAAAGCTTTTGCCGGCGAGAACGGCGGTTCGGTGACGAGTTGGGAAAATGGGGCGCTGTCGACATTGCCGGGGGGCTGCAAGGTTGGGATCCGGCTCGCACCCGGACCTAAGGCGCCGGCCCCCTCTGGCGAACTCGCTAGCGAAAAGGAGGTCGGCTCGAACCTGCCGGCGCTCCGCGCCCTCGCGCCCAAGGTGGCCGAAATCATTATTGGCTATTAGCATTCCTCGACGGCGCCCGGGGCCGTCGCACCGGCCGGTCTTCGAGGAAAGACGTGCCAGACATCATCGGCATAGAGCACATCGTTCTGCATGTCGGCGATCTCGACCGCTCGAAGCCCTTCTACGACGCCCTTCTCGGCTTCCTCGGCTTCAAGTTGGAGTGGGAGTTCGACCGCGTCGCGGGATGGAACAATGGCGACACAGCGATCTGGATCCGGGAAACGGACGCCCAAGGCAAGAAGCGGAAGTTCCGGCTGGGCGACGTTGGCTTCCATCACTACGCCTTCGAGTTCGGGAAGCGCGAGCACGTCGACGACCTCTATGACTTTCTCAAGCGGCATAAGATCAGGGTGGTCGACCCGCCCGCCGAATACCCGAGCTACGGACATGGCTACTATGCGGTCTATTTCCTGGATCCGGATGGAATGAAGTTCGAAGGCGTCTACTTTGCTGAAAAGCGCCGCCGCCGGCGGAAGAAGCACTGACCCGTCTGCCGATTCATTGCCGCACTCACGCCGCGCTGCGGCCAAAATCGAATGCCGTCATACACGGGCGCTTGGGGAGCGAGCGCAGCACGCACGATCCGAGGGGAATCCGGCTCAACAAGCAACACATGCCGCCGAATTCGGCGGATAGCACCAAATGGGTAGCGCGAGCCGGGTGACGTTTGGCGATCGAGGTGCCCGTCCTTCCTTTACGCCCGTGCGATCCCCCGCACAGACAAATCGAAACGGGACAGCGATATGAGCATCAAGCAAGAACCGCCCGCCATCAAGGTTGCGGACACTTCCGACGAAGGCGTGGAAAAGGTCAACCAAGTCGAAGCAGAAATCCGCGATTTCGTCCGCCGCGACCTGCAGGGCGTGCGGCGCACAGCGGAAGCCACCGATGCCGTCGCAACCAACATCAATTCGCTCGTGCAGCGCGTTGCAGGGACGACCCTGCGCGAGATCGACCTCCTTCTACGAGAACTCGAGGGCCTTCGCGATCTGCTACACAGCGAGGGCGAGCGCGTTCAACGTGAGGTCGCCGGATATGCGCAGCTCAGCCAAGCCGCGATGAGTTCGACGCGCGTCATCGCAGAAAGCATGCAGAACTGGCGCAAACAGGTGGATACCGCCCGCCCTGCGCAGCATTGACCCTACGGGGGAGCGGGCCATCGCGCTGCGCGGGCTGGCGTGGCGCGATGGCCTAACCCCCGCGCAACCGCTGCAGTTCGCCGACGATGCCGCGGCGGAAAACCAAGATGCAGACGATGAAGATTGCGCCGATCACCATCTGGATCGGTAGACCGGAATCCGCGAGATAAAACTGCAGCATCTCGACGATCCCCGCGCCGACGACCGGTCCAAACAACGTGCCGACGCCTCCGAGCAGCGCCATCAAGATGACATCGCCTGACGTCGCCCAATGCACGTCGACGGTAGAGGCCAACTGTACCACCATCGTCTTGGTTGCACCGGCGAGCCCGGCCAGCGCGGCCGAGAGCACGAATGCGACGAGCTTATAGGTGTTGACCCGATAGCCGAGCGAGATCATGCGGGGCTGATTTTCACGGATGGCCTTGAGGATCTGCCCGAAGGTCGAATTGGTGATCCGCGAAATCAATATGTAGCCTGCGACGAAGACCGCCGCCGTCGTGTAATAGAGAACGTAGAGGTCGTTCAGGTCAAACAGTCCCAGCACCTTGCCACGCGGAATCGCGGTCAATCCGTCCTCGGCATGGGTGAACGGCAACTGGAACGCAAGGAAGTACACCATTTGCGCCAACGCCAGCGTGATCATCGCGAAGTAAAGACCCTGCCGACGGATTGATACGTAGCCGAACACGAAGCCGAGCAGGCCGGCGGCGCCGGTGCCGATCAGTGCGGCGAGTTCGAAGGGAAGTCCCCATTCCTTGAGAGCATGGCCGGCCACGTAGGCAGCTGATCCGAAAAATGCGGCATGACCGAACGACAGCAACCCGACGGAGCCAAGTAGCAGGTTGAAGGCGCAGGCGAACAGGCAATAGCACAGCACCTTCGCAAGGAAGAGCGGATAGACGAAGAACGGCGCTGCCAGCAGCACGGCAAGGCCGACGCCGTACATGACGTATTGCGGAACGCGCGAGCGCGTGGCGGAAACGTCGGTCTGGGCAGGAGCCGATGTCGTCATTTCTCTTGCCCGAACAGGCCGGCGGGCTTCACCAGCAGGACGATGAACATCACGATGAAGATCACCAGATTGGAGCCCTTGGGATAGACCACCTTGGTCAGGCCTTCGAGGACACCGAACGACAATCCCGTGACGACGGCACCGAAGATCGACTGCATGCCGCCGACGACCACAATAGCAAACACCACGATCACCAGTTCGCCCCCCATCAGCGGACTGACCGTGTAGATCGGACCGGCTAGCACGCCAGCGAGCCCCGCAAGAGCAACTCCAAGTCCAAAACCGAAAGTGAGCAGCGCCGGGACGTTGATGCCGAAGGCGCGTGTCAGCATCGGGTTCTCGGTTGCTGCGCGCAGGTTGCGCCCGACCGGAGTTTTCTCGATCACGAACCAAGTGGCGACGCAGAGCGCAATCGATACGACCACGACCCAGGCGCGGTACTTCGGCAGGAACATGAAACCGAGATTGTAGCCGCCGAGCAGATCGGCCGGCACGGGATACGGCCGCCCCGCCGTTGCATAAAAGAAGATGAACGTACCCATGATGAACATCATGAGGCCATAGGTCAGCAACAGGCCGTAGATGTGATCGAGCTTATAAATGCGCGATATCAGCGCGCGCTCGACCGCCATTCCGATGAGCGCGGTGATGAGCGGCGAAAGCACCAGCGCCGGCCAATATCCGATGCCGGCATAGTTCAACAGCATCCAGGCGCTGAAGGCGCCGATCATGTAGAAGGTGCCCTGCGCCACGTTGATGATGCCGAGCAGACCGAAGATGATCGCAAATCCAAGCGCTAGCAGCGCGTAGAACGATCCGTTGATCAGTCCGACCAGCAATTGTCCGAACAAGACTTGCATCGACACGCGCTGCTTCCTCAGATGCCGAGATATTGCTGGATCTGCGCATCACGCCGCTCGATGTCAGCGCGCGGCGCCATGTCGATGATGCGCCCGCGTTCCATCACATAGTGGCGGTCGGCAATCTTCTTGGCGAAACGGAAATTCTGTTCCACCAGCAGAATCGTGTGTCCTTCGGACTTCATCAATTCGATGGCGGCGCCGATCTGTTGCACAATCACCGGCGCAAGCCCCTCGGTAGGCTCGTCGAGCAGAAAGAGCGAGGCGCCCGTGCGCAGCACGCGGGCGACCGCCAACATCTGCTGCTCCCCGCCCGAGAGGCGGGTGCCCTGGCTATGACGCCGTTCGTACAGGTTGGGGAAGAGCTTGTAGATGGCTTCGAGCGACATGCCGCGATGATTGAGCCGGCGCGGCAGCATGAGATTCTCGGTGACATCCAGCGTCGCGTAAATGCCCCGCTCTTCCGGAACGTAGCCGACGCCGAGCCGGGCGATCTTTTCGGGCGCGGCCGCGATCACCTCTTGTCCGGCAACCATAATCGATCCGGTGCGGCGCTCGACCATACCCATGATGGAACGCAAAGTCGTGGTCTTGCCTGCGCCGTTCCGTCCAATGATGGTGACGACCTCGCCGGCGGAGACGTCGAGCGAGACCCCGTGCAGGACGTGGGAGTCCCCATAGAAGGCCTGGAGATCGCGGAGCGCGAGCGATGGCGCGTCAGCCATGGTCGCTCCCAAGGTATGCCTCCACGACGGCAGGGTTCTTGACCAGTTCGGCGTAGCTGCCCTCGGCCAGGATCTCGCCGCGCGCGAGCACCGTGATGCGGTGCGACAGATCGGCCACGACGGAAAGGTTATGCTCCACCATCAGGACCGTGCGCGACGCCGCCGCCCGCTTGATCAGCTCCGCGATGCGACCGACGTCCTCCTGGCCAAGACCGGACATCGGCTCGTCGAGCAGCAGCATCTCCGGATCGAGCGCCAGTGTCGTGACGATCTCGAGCGCGCGGCGGCGCCCATAGGACAGCTCCACCGCCTTGCGATCGGCGAAGGATTGCAGGCCGACCTGCGCAAGGAGAGCCATGGCGCGATCGTTCATCTCGCTGAGGACCGACTGCGAGCGCCAGAAATAGTAATTGTCGGCGCGATTGCGCTGCAGCGCGATCCGTACGTTCTCGAGTACGGTGAGCTGGCCAAAAACCGCCGAGATCTGGAACGACCGGACCATCCCGAGTTGCGCCACCGCCTCGGGGGGCATGCTCGTGATGTCCCGGCCTTTGAAATAGATACGGCCGCTGGTCGGCTGCAGGAACTTGGTAGCGAGATTGAAGACTGTCGTCTTTCCCGCTCCGTTCGGACCGATCAAGGCATGGATCGATCCGCGGTTGATGGCGAGCGTGAGATTGCGCACAGCAGTGAAGCCGCGAAAGCTCTTCGTGAGGTTCTCCATCCTCAACGCAATTTCAGGAGAGCCGCTGGACATCACTGCGTTCGTGCCCGTTCATACACCTGCCCAGCCCGCTCGCGGCCACATTGACCGCGCGCGGGTGGGCAGCATGCTGTCGACTATTTCGATGCCAGAGCCGGGCAGCCGCCATCGGCCAGCGGACGGAACACGTCCTCGCCCTTGAGCTTGGCCACCAGCTTGGTCTGATCCCACTCGCCGGTCGACTCCGACGGAGACTTGATCTGGACCAGTGCAACGCTGTGGACCATACGACCGTCCGGACGCAGGTAGCCGTCATCGGTGAAGACGTCGCGCACCGGCATCTCGCGCATCTTGGCCAGTACAACCTTAGGATCGGTGGAGTTCGTCGCCTCGACCGCCTTCAAATAGCTGCGGGCGGCCGAGTACGTCCCCACCTGGAACGATCCAGGAAACACCTTGCGGCGTTCGATGAACTTGGCGATCCACGCTTTGGTTGCCGCATCATCGCGACGCGCCCATGGATTGACGTTGTAGGCGCCTTGGGCGACTTGCAGGCCCATGGCTCGGATCGCCAGCGGGCTGTCGAGACCGAAGCCCATGACCTTGGCCTTGAGGCCGAACTCGCGGATGCCTTTGAGCGCACCGATCGTGTCATCGCCGCCGTTGTTGAGCGCGATCACGTCCGCCCCCGATGCCTGGGCCTGCAGCACATAGGAGGAAAAGTCGGTCGTGCCCAACGGATGCTTCACGCCGCCGACGACCTGGGCCCCATTCTTCGCCAGCATCGGCCGCAGCCCCGCCTCGAGCGCGGCCCCGAACGCATAGTCGGCACTGATGAAGAACCACTTCTTGCCCAGCTGCGAGACGGTGGCTCCGACCGCGGCGCCCAGCTCGTAGGTGTCGTACACCCAATGAGCGCTGTTGTTCGGCGCACAGGCCTTGCCGGTGAAGTCGGCAGAACCTGCACCGGTCAGGATCAGCGCCTTGTTCTTCTGCTTGGTGATGTCGAGAACTGCGAATGCCACGGCCGAGTTGACCACTTCGGTGATCATGTCGACCTTCTCGACGTCATACCAGCGATTGGCGATCGATGCGCCGAGATCGGGCTTGTTCTGGTGGTCGCCGGCTATCACCTCGATCGGCTTGCCGTTGACCTTGCCGCCGAACTCCTCGACGGCCATTTTCACGGCCTCAACCGACCCATTGCCGGCGCCCGATTCATAGATGCCGGACAGATCGGACAGTACGCCGATCTTGACCCGTTCGAATTGTGCGTGGGCTGCGCTCGAGCAGAGCAGGGCTGCCGCGACTAGCAGTGAGACCTTCTTGTACATATAGCGTCCTCCCGGGACGTCCCTTTGTGAGTTGGCGTGGAAATTAATTATACTCTATAACGGTTGGAAACGCTGTCAACGACTATCAGGTTCCTGGCAGGTACTTCGATGCTCAAGCGCACCCCTCCGGGGACCGGAAAGCGACGCGTCCGCCGGACGCGAGGATCGCAGGCCACAACCTCATATCGTGCCGAGGCGGCGCGTGCGGACGGTCCGGATCTCAGCGAATTGTCCAACGTGCTCGGCTATGCGCTCCGTCGGGCGCAGCTTGCTGCTTTCAAGAACTTCAAGGAGACATACAAGGGATTCAACATCACCCCGGCGCAATATTCGGTTTTGATGGTGATCGACCGCAATCCCGGCTTGAAGCAAAATCAGATCAGCGACGCTCTGGGCATCAAGCGAGCCAACTTTGTTCTGCTGCTCAACACTCTGGAATCCCGCGGGCTGGCGCAGCGGGCTCCTGCATCGGACCGCCGCTCCTACGCACTCCAGCTCACGCCGCGCGGCAAGGCATTTCTCAAGAAGCTGCGAGCGCTGTCAGGTCAGTTGGAGACTGAGTTCAGCGCTCCGATCGGCCCGGAGGGACGGGCCACATTGCTCAAGCTGCTCAATGCATTGACGGACGAGGACCACGCTTCTGCCAAGGCCTGAAGTACGGCACCACCGCGGGTCCATCACCCAAGCGTGATCCTGTCGACCGCGGCTAGGACGTCCTCGACCGACGGAGTGAAGCCGCTGTCGCCCAATGTCTCGATGGGGCCGGATCCCTGGGGACCGGTGAGTTGGGGCTTGCTACTGCAAAAGATAGCGACCAGTGGCACGCGCAACGCTGCCGCCAGGTGGAGAATGCCGGTATCGACGCCAACAACGAACGTCGCACCCGCAATCATTTGCGCCATTTCGTCAATAGGACGATGGACGGGCACTCGCGTGTTCTCTAGTCCGGCCCCGATCCGATTGGCGCGCCGGCGTTCGGCATCGTTGCCATAAGGCACCACGAGCGCAATGCGTTGCTCGAGGATCCGAGCAAGTGCGCGCCAGTTCTCCTCCGGCCATTCCTTCGACCGCTGCGCCGTGGAATGCAAGAGGATTGCGTAAGGTGCCCGCACCACACCGGCGAGGCTGGCGCGGTCGAGGCCGAAGTCCGGCGGGCCGTCCGTTTCGTAGCCGAGAGCCCTCCCCGTCAATGCACGGTTGCGCGCGATGGCATGCATCGCCCGCGGAACAGTATGGCGCTGGTCGTAGAACAGCGCCGCCAGCCGCTCCCGTATGCTGTCATGGTCGTAGCCGTGCCGCCGACCGCGCGCGAGCTTCGAGAGGATCCCGGTGCGGAGCAGCCCTTGTGTATCGATGATCGCATCGTAGGGATGTGCCCGGAGCGTCTCCACGAAGCTGCGCAAGTCCCGCCAAGCCGACCACGCCGCAAGGTTGCGGCGCCAACGGCGTATGGGAGCCGGGATGACGGTGTCGACCGCAGGATGCAGGCCCACCAGCGGAGCGAACGCCTCTTCCACGACCCACGCAAATCGCGCATCCGGCAGATGGCTCCGCGCCTCGGTCACCGCCGGCATTTGATGGATGACGTCGCCGAGCGAGGACGTCTTGATAAAGAGGATTTCGGGCATCGGTTGTCCGTCGACGGCCTTGGCGCAGGATCCGACGACGCAAGGACGCTGCCGCAAGATCGCGGATAATCTATATACTTACCGCGCGACCGGACGCAAAAAACCGCATCATTCCGGGACCACGCTAACAGGATTTTCATTTTGCACCGCATAGTGATGTCGGTGCGCAGGACAAGATTAATGGCAATTCTGGTCACAGGCGGAGCCGGCTATATCGGCAGCCATATGGTCTATGAGCTGCTCGCTGCCGGCGAGCAGGTGGTTGTCCTCGACAACCTCTCCACGGGCTTCGAATGGGCGGTTGCTCCGGGCGCACAATTCGTCAACGGGGATATCGGCGACCAGGCACTGGTGAATCGGCTGATCGCCGAGCACGCAATCGAATCGATCATCCATTTCGCCGGCTCGGTGGTCGTCCCTGAGTCCGTCACGGATCCCCTCGGATATTATCGCAACAACACAGTGAACTCGCGCGCGCTGATCGAGTGCGCGGTCAAAGGCGGCGTACGCAATTTTATCTTTTCATCGACCGCCGCCGTCTATGGCAATCCCGACCAGGTGCCCGTCGATGAGGAGGCCACCTTGCAGCCGGTTTCGCCCTACGGTTCGTCCAAGCTGATGACCGAGGTCATGCTGCGGGACGTCACCCAGGCGCACGGTCTTGCTCACGTGATCCTGCGGTATTTCAACGTGGCTGGCGCGGATCCTCAAGCGCGGGTAGGCCAGTCGACCAAGGGCGCGACGCATTTGATCAAGGTGGCCGTGGAGACGGCGCTGGGGCGCCGGCCGAAGATGGATGTGTTCGGCACGGACTATCCGACACCGGACGGCACCTGCATTCGCGATTACATCCATGTCTCGGACCTTGCCCGGGCGCACCGCGATGCCCTGCGCTATCTCAGGGCGGACGGCCAATCGATGACGCTGAATTGTGGCTATGGCCGCGGCTTCTCCGTCCTAGACGTGATCGATACCGTCAAACGCATATCCGGAATCGATTTCCGCGTCGACCGCACCGCGCGCCGCCCGGGCGATCCCGCGCAAATCGTGGCCGCGACCGGCCGCGTGCGCGATGTCATTGGCTGGCAGCCGCAATTCGACGACCTGCCGACCATCGTTTCCCATGCGCTCGCTTGGGAGCGTAAGCTGATGAAGATGCGTAACTAACCTCGTCCCACGCCGGACGATGGTCGGGCGCCCAGCGTCGGCCTTGATTCTCCACGCAAAATCGGATTGTCCCTCGGATTTTCCTTGAAAAGATGCCGGAGCGCGGGCACCACTGCCTGCATGTTCCAAACCGGCCTCGGCACCAAATCGCTTGGGAAGGACGCGTATGACGCGCCGATCCTGATCAAGCGCCTGTTCCTCGAACAGGCGCTGCAGCATTGGCGCCGGTACGCTGCTGCCGTGGTGCTGATGGGCATCGCCGCGGGGTGTACGGCCATCGCCGCCTATCTATTCGGTGATGTCATCAATCAAGCCTATACCAACCGAAATATGACCGCGATCGTCGCCCTGGCGGGGGCAACCGTGGTGCTGTTCGCGGTAAAGGGACTCGCCACCTACGGGCATCAGGTCATCCTGACGCGCATCGGCGTACGCATCGTCACGTCCAACCAGCGACGGATGTACGAGAAGCTACTCAACGAAGGGTTGGGCTTTTTTGGCGCGCACCATTCGTCCGAATTCATCGCGCGCATGACCACCGGTGCCACTTCCTCGGCGCAGGTGATCAATATTCTGGTTTCCGCAGTCGGGAGAGACCTGCTGTCGTTGATCGGCTTGGCAGCCGTGATGGTCATTCAGGATCCCCTGCTGTCACTTGTGAGCATCGTGGTCGTGCCGCCGGCACTCATCGTGATGCGCAAGCTCATCCGCCGGATGCGCAATGTCGCGACCGTCCAGTTCAAGTACTACACGCAGATCATCGAAACCATGCAGGAGACCGTGCAAGGGATTGCAACGGTCAAGGCCTTCACGCTCGAACCTCATATGCGCAATCGCCTCGAGCAGACGGTCGCAGCCGCGCAGCATGAGGCGTTCAAACAGGCCCGCGTCGCCAATCGCGCAAGCCCGCTGATGGAGTCGCTTGGCGGCATCGCAATCGCGCTGGCGATCATCTACTGCGGCTATCGGGTGGTGGTCGGCGGCGCGCAACCTGGCGAATTCTTCTCGTTCATGGCGGCGTTCCTGCTCGCCTACGAACCGGCCAAACGGCTCACCCGGCTCAATTTGGACATTGTCGCCAATCTCGTAGGCGTGCGCGTGCTGTTCGAGATCATCGACAGCCCCGCGACCGAACCGCTCGATGACGGCAAGTCAGATTTGCGGCTGTCGCAAGCAAGAATCGAATTCTCGGACGTATACTTCGGTTATCGACCCGACGAGCCGGTCCTGCGGGGAGTTTCCTTCGTTGCGGCGTCGAGCAAGCTCACGGCTCTCGTCGGCCAGTCTGGCGGGGGCAAATCGACGGTATTCAACCTGTTATTGCGGTTTTATGAGCTTGGCCGCGGCACGATCACGATCGACGGGCAGAATATCGCCGACGTGTCGCGACGATCGCTCCGAAGCCAAATTGCCTACGTGGGCCAGAACGTCCAGCTCTTCCGGGGATCGGTGCGGGACAACATCGCGATCGGCAGGCTCGGCGCGACAGAGGAAGAGATCGTGGCCGCCGCCAAAGCAGCACATGCTCACGATTTCATCATGGCATTCCCATCCGGCTACGACACTCCGGTCGGAGAGCATGGACTGCAACTTTCCGGTGGCCAGCGCCAACGCATCGCAATCGCACGCGCCCTGATCAAGAACGCGCCGATCATCCTGCTCGACGAAGCGACGGCCGCACTCGACTCCGAATCTGAACGGCACGTGCAAGACGCGGTGGCGGAACTGTGTCGGGGGCGCACGACGCTCGTCATCGCTCACCGCTTGTCGACGATTATGCATGCCGACATGATCCTCGTGGTCGAGGGCGGGCGCATCACTGAACAAGGACGCCACGAGGAGCTTCTGCGTGGTGGCGGACGGTATGCGTCCTTCTATCGACTGCAACTCCAGGACCAGCGAGAGCTGGCCGCGCCAGCCGCGGAATAGGTTCACCGCTTTCCGGCGGGTTCGCCGATGTGCTATCTGCATAGGCGGTTCGGCCCACTATCCGCACTGAACGAAAGCCCAACATGACCGAAAGCTACGTCATCCCGCGGCCACCTCAGGCAGCGATCACCGTCGAGGGCGGCAGCCAGAAGTTTCCGGTGCGCCGCATCTGGTGTGTCGGACGGAACTACGAAGAACACATAAAGGAGATGGGCCACGACGTTCGTGACCCGCCATTTTTCTTCGCCAAACCCGCCGACGCCGTCGTTCCGGATGGCGCCACCATCCCCTACCCCCAGCTCACCAAGGACCTGCACCACGAGGTCGAACTCGTGGTCGCGCTCAAGTCGGGCGGTCGCAGCATTAGGTTGAACGAAGCGCTGGATTGCATCTGGGGCTATGGCGTCGGCATCGATTTGACTCGGCGCGATCTGCAGATCGCCTCGCGCAAGCAGGAACGTCCGTGGGAGGTCGGCAAGGCGTTCGATGCGTCGGCACCATGCGGTAGTCTTGTTCCGGCGGGGAAGATCGGTCACCCGAGCAAGGGCAGGATCTTGCTCAAGTGCAACGGCAAAGTGCGCCAGGATGGCGATCTGGCACAGATGATCTGGAACGCGCCTGAGATCATCATGAAGCTTTCGGAGATGGTCGAGCTCGCGGCCGGCGATATCATCATGACGGGCACGCCGTCGGGCGTCGCGGCTTGCGTTCCCGGCGACCGGCTCGAATGCGAGATCGAAGGCGTCGGCAGGCTGACCGTGACGATCGGCCCGCCAGCCGCCTAACAGCGCATTGCCACTCGGCGATCATCGGGACTAGCAGGCCACTAACCGGCACCGCTCGTGGCCTGTTCTATCGCGGGCAACCGACGAGCGCCGCTATTTCAACAGCCCCTCGGCTTTGATCGCTTCCTGCACTTTTGGCCGTGCTGCAACACGCCCGGAGAACGCGCTCAGCGCCGGCCACTGATCCAAGTCGATCTCCACCCGCCCCGTCCAGCGCGTCATCACGTAAAGATACGCGTCCGGCGCGGTGAACGTCTCTCCCATCAGATATGGGCGCCCGCTGAGATGGTCATTCAGCCATCGGAATCGCGTGGCGAGGCCTTCGCGGGTCATCTGCTTGTAGGCGTCCGGCGTAGTCGGCCGAAACAGCGGGCTGAAGTTCTTGTGTAACTCCGAGGTGATGAAATTTAGCCACTCTTGGGCGTGGTAACGCTCCCGGCCGCCAGGCGGCGGCATGAGGCGCGACCCGGGCGCGAGATCCCCGACATACTGCACGATCACGGGTCCTTCCGTCAGAACGTCCCCATCATCGGTCTCCAGCGCCGGCACCTGTCCCTTCGGATTGATCTTGGTGAAGTCGCTGCCGTCCTTGGCTTTTTTGGCACGCAAGTCCACCGGCATGAGTTCGAAATCGAGCGCCGCCTCCCGGAGGACGATGTGGGGAGACAGCGAGCACGCGCCCGGTGCGAAGTAGAGTTTCATCGTTAACTCCCTCGTAAGCGATTCGGCGGGACCATGATCCTGAAAGGCGCGTCAATCGGGCTGACAGATCCAGCGCGCGCCGATGAAAGGCTCACGTAGTTTCATTCTGCCCGCCATCAATCCACCTTGCGCCGCGGCCTCGCCGGAAAGGCTCGCTGCGTGAAAAGCTAAGGTACGAAGGAACCAGCCCATGGCTTGGCAGTTATCGATCCGGCCGCGCGAGATCGCAGCGGCGATCCGGGAGCAGATGGAGAAGCCCATGCCCGCGCGCCAACGCCAGCCCAAGCCGGCGGCCTCGTGGCCGCTCTACGAGGTTCCCCAACAGGGCGAGACGCCGCCTTTCGCGGACGGCGACACCAGCCAGATCATCGATGACATGGTGTCGGTGCTCTCCACCAGCCGCCACGGCTCTACCGCCGAAGCGCTCGCGTTCCTGCGCCAAGTTTATCCGCGCTATCCCCTGACCCTGCGGCTCGCCGCTCTTGTAGCCCACGCCAAGATCATGCCCGCCTTGGAGTCCGAGCCGACCGCCAACTGAACGGCCGAAGCCCGGCCCCGGCTCGGATCATCGAGGTGGAATCTGGAGAAACTCCTTGACCTGCTCGGGTGTAAGCGGCTTGTCGAGGAACTTGAGCTTCACGGCATCGCGCATTGCGCCCTCGAAATCTTTCATCTCGTCCGTCTGCATTGCCGATTTGGTGTGATACTCGGCGATCGACTGGCGGATGATCGCGACGTCGGTGTTGATCTTTTTGGCGTAGGTCGTCACCGCCGTGGGATCGCTGTACATCCAATCAACCGCTTCGCGATAGCCTTTCGCAAAACGCAGAATCGCATCCTTTTTCTTCGCCAGCGCATCGGCGTTGACGATGATGGTGCGCACCGTCTGCCCGCGCAACGAAGGAACATCGCTGCCGCGCGCGATCACGCGGATCTTGCCCTCGTTGATTTCCTTCATCCCGAACGGAGGGGCACCCCAGCCGATATCGATCTGCCCCGACATTACCGAAGTGAGCGTCGCGGGCAGGCCGCCCGTGGCGGTCGGCTTTGCCTTGACGCCGAGTTCCTCGACGAACGCGATCACGATATTGTTCGAGCTCGAGCCGTTGGTGGAATAAGCGATCGTGTTCTTCTCGGTCGCATCCTTCAGCGACTTGATCGGTGATTCCGCCTTGACGTACCAATAGAGGTCGCTGGTCCCTGTGAATGCCGGCAGCAAAATGCGCACCGGCGCTCCCTTCGAGAACGCGCGCAGCACGCCACCCACGCCAACACCGGCTCCAAGATCGGCGGATCCGGAAATCACTGCCTGCACGGTTTCACCCGCACCAGCCGTGCCAAAATTCTCGAGCACGAGGTTGTGCTTTTTGAAGATGCCGGCATCCTGGCCGAGGGTGGGAGCCTGGTTCTCCCAATTGTTGATCTGGCCGATTGCGACCTTGAGCGTATCCTGCGCGAACGCAGCCTGCCCGAGCGTGAGCGGCGCTAGCAGCGCGAGAACAATCCGTTTCATCGCTTCCGTCCCCTTGGTTCTAGTTGTGGTCGAAAGCAAAGCCGAAACACACAGCTCCGTCAAACAGCGATCGTCTCGGCACGCGTGATTTTGCCGTGCAGCAATTCACGCCGGTTAGCTCCCGGCAATCACAATCGAGCGCTGAGAGCAAGGCCACCCGCGGAAAGGGCGCCCGGCGCCGAGAGCCGATTTACAATCCCTGGCCCGTTCACGACAATCTGCCGCCAAAGGCAAGCAATGACGAGTGAGGACATGACCAGCACAGTCAGGCGCATAGTGACGGGGCACGACAAAAACGGCACAGCGATCGTCACCATGGACGGTACGCTCGAGACCAAGCTACGCGCCGCCGGCGTCGGCTCCGTGGTTCTATGGATCACCGACGAAACACCGGCTGACATCTCCGGCAGCAAGGACCGCGCCGATCGCGCTATCGGCGTTCCGCCGCCGCCGAACGGCTCGATCCTGCGCATCGTCGACTTCCCGCCGGTCACCGGCGACATCAAGGTCGATAACGCCGCGTTCACCGGCGAGATGGGCATCGGCAAACAAGAACGCGGCGCGGGCAAGCACGTCAACCATCCGTTCATGCATCGAACCAAGAGCATCGATTACGCCATCGTGCTGGAGGGCGAGATCGACATGCTGCTCGACGACAGCGAAGTCCATCTCAAGGCCGGCGACATTCTCGTGCAGCAGGGCACGAATCACGCCTGGGTCAACAACAGCGGCAAGAACTGCCGGATCGCCTTCGTGCTGATCGACGCCGTGGAGCCGGACGTTCTCAAAGGCCGCGGTGGCGGGCACTAGGCTTCCCGTTCGAGCCTCGTCATCTCTCAGTTCGACTTCCACGGGATGACGAGGTTCTCCAACTCCTGGAACAGCACTGACATGACGAGGCCCAGGAGCCCGATGACGACGATGCCGACGAACATATAGTCGACCTGCAGCAGTTCCCACGAGTTCCAGATCAGGTAGCCAAGCCCCGACTTGGAAGCGACGAACTCAGCCGCCACCAGCACCACGAACGACACGGCAAGGGCAATCTTCAGCCCGGCGAAGATCAGCGGTAGAGCGCCGAAGAACACGATGCGTGTGAACATCACGTAGGAGCTGGCGCCATAGTTCTTGGCGACGTCCCAGTAAAGCTTCTCGATGTTGGCGGCCCCGGCATAAGTGTTCACCACGACCGGAAAGAACACGGCGATCGCCACCAGCGCGATCTTGGAGCCATCGCCAAAGCCGAAGGCAAGCAGCAGCAGCGGCATGAGCGCCACTTTCGGAATCGGGAACAAGGCCGCGACCAGCGGATCGAAGAACAGCCGCACGAGACGAAACATTGCCATCAGGAGACCGATAACGATCGCCGGAATGGCGCCGATCACGAAACCAGCGAAGACGCGATAGAGCGTCACCGACGTATGAAGGAGGAGCTCGCCGCTCGCTGCCAACTGCCAGAACCGCACCGCGATGTCGCTAGGTGCCGGAATGAACCGGCGGTCGCCAAATCCTGACATCAACAGCACTTGCCAAAGCAACAGCAGTCCGATGGGAGAGGCCAGGTAGAGCAGGCGTTCGCGCCCCTTGCGTGACATCCCGTTCATCGTTCGAGCTCCGCCCTCGCCCGCTGCACTTCCGACTCGAGGATCCGCCAGATGTCGAGCTTGAGTGCGCCGAACTCTGGCGAGGCGGACAACGCCATCACGTCGCGCGGATGCGGGAATGGAATGTTCATGATCTCCTTGATGCGGCCCGGCTGGGCCGTCATCACGATCGTGCGGTCACCGAGCAGCAAGGCCTCCTCGATGGAGTGCGTGATGTAGACGACCGTCTTGCCGGTCTCTTCCCAGAGCCGCACCAGCTCGGCCTGCAAGATCGTGCGGTTCTGCGCGTCGAGCGCCGCGAAAGGTTCATCCATCAGCAGCATTCCGGGATCAGTGACGAAAGCGCGCGCAATTGCGCCGCGCTGGCGCATCCCGCCCGAAAGCTGATGAGGGTAGTGATTGCGAAAGCGCGTGAGCCCCACCAGCTTGAGCGCGGCATCGACCCTGTCCGCGATTTCCGACGGCGCCACCCCGCGCGTCATCAGGCCGAAAGCGACGTTCTTCTGCACGCTCATCCAGGGGAAGAGGCCGCTTTCCTGGAAGACCATGGCGTTCTCGACCGGCCAACCCGCGGCATCGACGGTGATCGTGCCGCTCGTCTGCTTCTCGAGACCTGCGAGAATGCGCAGCAGCGTCGACTTGCCGCACCCGGAAGGCCCGACGATGCAAACGAACTCGCCCCGCGCGATGCTCAGGCTGACGTCCTCGACCGCCACCACCCGATTGGGTTCGGCTCCGAACTCCTTGCGCAATCGGCTGATTTCGACCGACGCGCCGCGCCGCTCCACCATCTGGTCCCCGATCCCTGTTGGAGCGCGCGGCCGGCGCCGCCCGGAGGGCGGCGTCGACCGTCGCGCAAATCACGCGGAAGACGATCCCGTAAAGAACCGTCCGACGGGAAGCCCTATCGGCAACCCTTCAGCTTGCTGTTCTTGTTCTCGAGCTCGAACGGCCCGAGCTCCTTGATCGCCGCGTCGATGTACGAGTTGTCGACGACGCGCTCGGCGGCCAGCTTCGTGTTGGTGAACTTGTTCGTGACGTACCAGTTCTGGATGTCCATCACGCTGGCCACATTGATCTTGCCGTTTGGATCGCGCGACTGCCAGGGATAACTATCGAGTTTCTTGGGGTCGCGTTCGATGCCGGCTTTCACCAGCAGTTCGATGATCTCCTTGCGTGGTGCTCCACCATGGAAGGCCTGGCAATAGGCGCGCACGCCCTTGAGGTACGCGACGTAATATTTCTTCGCGAGTTCCTGGTTCTTCTTTGCCCAGTCGGTATTGATGATGTTTACCGCCAGGGCGACCGGTTGCGGCTTCTGGTAGTCGTCCGGGTCGATGAACATCAGGCCGAGGCCCTGATCACGCGCCTGATAGGTGAAGGGCGGAATGAGCAGCGCCGCATCGACCGCGCCATTCTTAAGCGCAAGTCCCATCTGCGTGAACGGAATCACCTTGATCTCGACATCGGAAAGGCTCAGCCCGACCGCCTCCAGAACCTTGCCGGTCTCGTAGGTCGAGATCGACCCAGCGCCGTTGCTGGCGATGATCTTGCCCTTGAGGTCCTTGGGGCCCTTGATCTTGTCCTTCAGGTCGGGCCGCAGCATGATATTGTGATAGAGCGGCGACGACGTGCGGTCGGCCACCATCATCACAGGCAGGCCCTTCTCCACGGCATTGAAATAGCCGGCCGAAACCCCGCCTTCGATGATCTGATACTGGTTCTGCGCCACCATCGCCATCACGTCGGCGGACGAATTGATATACTCCAGCTCCAGCTTGATGCCGGCGTCTTTGAAGTAGCCGTGTTCGATCGCGTAGAGCGTGGCGCCGACCGAGATCGCACGCGCTGTGCCAACCTTGATTGTCGTTTCCTGGGCCACCGCCTGCGACGCGGCTACCGCCAGTGCGATGCCGACAAATGTTCCTGTAAACGCCCTCATGTTTCCCTCCGCCGTGTCGTTGTCACGGATTGTTCGTTTGTGAGCCGCACGCGGCTCACGGCGATTATGCCGACTTTAGCAGATAACGGCCACGCTCGTCGCGATCGAGGCCGCAACTTCGCAGCGCGTCGAGCATCAGCACAACCTCGCGGCCGTCGCGACTGCCGACTGCAACCATCAGCTCCTCGAAATATTTCGGGCCGTCCTTGAGCGCCGCCTCGACCGAATCGAAGCGCTTTCCCTCGTAGACCGGCGGCGCGGGCACGCTCGCCTCCAGCCGATTGCCGCTGCCGAACGGCCACGTGAGGTCGAAGCCGGCCTTGCTGCCTACCCGACCGCTGATCAGCGATGGATCGAGCGGCAGCGTGCGCATGTCACCCATCACGACAAGGTCGCGGTCGGGCTGGAAGCGCGTCGCCAGCGCCCAGTCGATCTGCTCGTCGGAGAACACGTCGATGTCCGGATCGACGACGAACACGTTCTTCACATTTGCGAGCGAGGCGAAGCAGGCCATGATCGCATTGCGCGCCTCACCCGGCACGCGCTGGCGCAGCGAGACACGCACGTTGAACATCCCGCCGCTCGACGTGGTGGCGCAGACCGCGAGCGGCTCGCGCACGGCGACCTCGAGCGCGCGCCAGATCATCACCTCGGTGCGCAGCGCGCAGAGCTGGGCAGTATCGGTGTGGGCCAGCGACCGGCCGCCGATGGTCGCGGTCTGGAACAGGCCGTCGCGGCGATGGGTGATGGCCGTGAGGTGGAACACGGGATTGCGCTTGAGCGCGCCGTAGTAGCCGAGGAACTCGCCGTATGGCCCTTCCGGCTCCACGTGGCCGCGTTCGTCGAAATAGCCCTCGAGCACGTACTCGGCGTCCGCGGGAACGAGGATGTCGTTGGTCACGCACTTGACGACCGGCAGGGGCGCGTCACGCAGCGACGCGACGAGCCCGAGTTCGTCCACCGGAAGCCGCATGGTGGCGGCGACATAATCGACCGGATGCGCGCCGACGACGAAGGCCACGGGCAGCGGCTTGCCCGTAGCGGCGCAGGCCTCGTAGATCGCCCGCAGGTCGCTCGGCGAGACCAGATCGACGCCGCATTCGCGGCGCCCGCGCAGCATCAGCCGGCGCACGCCGACGTTGGAGAGCGAGTTGCGCGGATCGATGACGTAATCGATGCCCGCGGAAATGTAGGGGCCGCCGTCGACACCATGCTGGAAATGAATCGGCAGCTTGGTGAAGTCTGCATCGTCGCCGGTGAGCACGACGTCCTGCACCGGCGCCTCGCGGCGCTCGACCTCGACGGTGACCGGCTTCTGACGCAGCCGGCGCTGGATCTCGGGCAGCAGCTTGTCCGGGGCGACCTCGAAGGCGCGCGCAAGCCGCGTGCGGCTGGCGAGGACGTTGCCGACGAGTTCCTGCTTCTCGGGGCCGGCGGCGCGGAAGAGGACGGCCCGGCGGTTGCCCTCCAGCGCCTGCGCGATATCGGCGAGATCGATCGGCTGCTCGCGGATCTCGAGCTCGTCGGTTCCGACGAGGCCGTCCAGGAACGTGCGCAGCCGGAATCGATCGAGATCGAGGTTGCTCGGCTTGCCTCCCACGGTCTTGGCGATCACGTTCATGGACCGACCTCCGATTTTTCTGCCGGCAATCCATAGAGTTTCGCGCGCCGGGTCAAGTGCGCGCCGGCGCAGAGTGCCATGCAGGACGCGGCAGCGCGCTGCCCACTGCGCGCCGATGAGAGGTTTCGGAGGGAGAAAGACGTAATCTTTGCGGCCCAGCGCCCGCGGCGGGCGGCACATGTGCGGATGAGAGATTTTGGAGGGAGCATGACATAATGTGCGCGGGCGAATGCTCTGACTTTTTCGCCCGCAGGGTTGGCACACTGCCCACATGACAGGTTTTGAGAGAGATGAGAGCCTATCGTGACGGGCAGCGGGCGACACACACCGACGGTTTCGGCAGCGACGCGAGCGCTGATCCACCGCCCGCAACAAAATCGCACGAGAGGAAAAAATCGCAGGCGGATCGCAGCGGTGGGATGCGTGGCCACATGCAGCCATCGGGCGCCGGCCGGGCCGCGGCGACACGGCGACGGCGCCACAGACGAGATCGACTTTGACAGCGGCTCCATGGCTGCTCCGCATGGGCAATCTGGTCGCGTAGCGGGTGGTCGGCGCGCATGGCCCCGCGGCGTACATGGCCGATGCTGCTTAGGACCGCCGACTATGGGCCGAGCCGCTAGCCAAGTCGACCGCGGTCGCAGCGCGATGGGAACTCTGCGGAAAATGCGGCCCTCTTCGCCCCAGCGACGAGCTATTCCCGTGATTGTCCCGACCGCTTAGAACTAACCACATTTTTGCTCACAGGGCAGACTGGCCGGTTCATGAAACTCGGATTTGAGGAAACGCAAAGCCCCTACGCCAGCCCATCTCAAAGCGCCCGGGCCTGGACCGAGCGCTGGGTGCGCGACTGGATGTTCTGCCCGAACTGCGGCGCGACCAACGTCGGCCAGTACGAAAACAATCGCCCGGTCGCCGACTTCTTCTGCCCTTCGTGCAGCGAAGAGTACGAACTCAAGAGCCAGAAAAACAAGTTCGGCGTGAAGATTTTGGACGGCGCTGCACGGACCATGCGCGAACGGCTGGCTGCGAGCAACAACCCCAACTTCCTCCTGTTGAACTACGACATCAAGAAACTGGCCGTTACGAATCTATTCGTTGTCCCCAAACACTTCTTCGTCCCCGAGATGATCGAAGAACGCAAGCCGCTGGCGGCGACGGCACGCCGCGCGGGCTGGATCGGATGCAATATCCTGCTCGGGCAAATTCCCGCCGCCGGCAAGATATTCATCGTCAAGGACGGCGAGCCGGCATCCAAGGACGCGGTGCTGGAACAATGGCGAAGAACGCTTTTTCTGAGGGAACAAAGCGTCGAGGCACGCGGATGGCTTGTCGAGGTGATGAAATGCGTCGAGCTTATCGGCCGGCCCGAATTCGCGCTCGACGACGTGTACGCGTTCGAAGCCAGACTCAGCGGCCTCTATCCCAACAATCGCCACGTGAAGCAGAAAATCCGGCAACAGCTTCAGGTGCTGCGCGACCGGCGATTCATCGATTTCGTGGGGCGTGGCTCCTATCGCTTACGACCGGTGGGCCGCTGATCCGGTTCTCCGATCTCGCATGGCTCGAACCATATTCGGCATGGTTGGCCGTGCTCATCCACATCGGGAAGGTCCTCCACGTCGCCATCGTAGTCGCAGATGCGGATCGGAAATGTATGACCCAGCGTCCATTGCACTTGGCCGCCGTGAACGCCGATCGTGATGTCTGGATGCTGCGGCCCTACAGTTAGCCTGTGAACCAGCGCGGCCACGCGGGAGCCTAGACCCGATTTGCCCCGAGCGATGGCAAACAGGGCGCCGAGAACGAGGGCACGCTCGCTCTCGCTTACTTTGATCCACATATCGGACATCGGCAGCTCCCTGTGGGCAGGCGGCAAGGCACGACTCAATGCTAACGCAGAAAGCGCCTCGGATCCGCTGTCTCGTGAGCCTTCCTCACCCCGCCGGCAGGATCACCGCGCGGCACTCGCCGAAGCCGATGCGCGCGGCGCCCGGCGCCTCGCAGTGGGCGCGGAAGATCACCTCGTCGCCGTCCTCCAGGAAGCCGCGCGTCTGGCCGCCGGGCAGCGCGAGCGGCTCGCGCGCGCCGCGCGTCAGCTCGAGCAGCGAGGCCCAGCTGTCCTTCGCTTCGCCCGAAACGGTGCCCGACCCCATCAGGTCGCCGATCTCGAGGTTGCAGCCGTTCGAGGTGTGGTGCGCGAGCATCTGCGCCACGGTCCAGTAGACGTCGGCGAAGGTGCCGTGGCTCAGGCGGTGCGGGGCGAGATGCTTGCTTCTCATCTGCTCGGTGAGCAGCAAGGCTTCGATGCGGATGTCGATGCCGCCCTGCGCGCGGTCGGCGGGATCGTCGAGGTGCGGCAGCGGCTCGGGATCGCCCGCCGGCCGCTTGAAGGCATGGGTGTGGAACGGGGCCACCGCCTCGGCCGTCACCACCCAGGGCGAAACCGTGGTGGCGAAATTCTTGGCGAGGAACGGCCCGAGCGGCTGATACTCCCAGGCCTGGATGTCGCGCGCCGACCAGTCGTTGAGCAGGCAGAACCCGAAGATGTGGTCCGCCGCCTGCCCGACCGGCACCGGCGTGCCGAGTTCGGACGGCGCGCCGACGTAGAAGCCGACCTCCAGCTCGTAATCGAGGCTGCGCGCGGGGCGATAGGCGGGCACGGTGTCGATCTGCGGCTTGGTCTGGCCGCGCGGCCGGCGCACCGGCGTGCCGCTCACGCGCACGGAGGACGCGCGGCTGTGATAGGCGACGGGCACGTATTTGTAGTTGGGCAGCAGCGGATTGTCGGGCCGGAAATTACGGCCTGCGTTGGTGGCGTGGAAGACCGACGCGTAGAAATCGGTGAAGTTCGGGATCTTCACCGGCAGCAGCAGCTCGGCATCGCTCATCGGCACGAGCGCGTCACGCATTGCGGCGCGATTGGCGCGCTCGTCGGTCGACAGGAGGTTCGAGAGCTGCGCGCGCAGCGCCGACCATGCCTCACGCCCGCAGGCCATCAGCTCGTTGAGCTGCGGCGCGCTGCATGCGGCGGCAGCCGATTCGGCCGCGCCGCCGAACAGCCCGACGATGGCGGAGACATCGACGATCTCGTCGCCGATGGCGACGCCGACGCGGCCCGCCTCCGCGCGGCCGCGCCGCCGGAACACGCCGAAGGGCAGGTTCTGGATCGGGAAATCCGGATGACCGTTGGCGCTGGCGAGCCAGCTCGTGCGCGCGGGATCGTGGGTCTCGTTGGTGGTGGTCATGGTTCGCCCTCAAGCCTTGTCGCGTGCATTCAGTGAAGTCAGCCGGTTGTCATCGCCCGTACAAGCGGGCGATCCAGTACCCCGCAGCCTTCGAGTTCAAATCTCGATCAACTCTCGGCCCCTCACCCGGCATGCTGCGCATGCCGACCTCTCCCCGCAAGCGGGGAGAGGTGGGGGCCGCGCCGTGTTGCACGCTCCGTGCTCGACCGCAAGCGCCGCCGCGACCTTGCAAACCGTCAGACCAGAAACCGTCCGCCGTCGCAGACCACTTTGATGCCCGTGCTCGTCTTCAGATAGAGGATGCATCCCATGATCGTGCTCGCGACATCCGCCGGCTCGACCACGCGCCTGAGCGGGGATTCGGCGGCGACCTTCTTGAGCGTCTCGTAGCTGCGGCCGGCGACGAAGTCGGTGTTCACCGCGCCGGGCGACACGCACATCAGGCGGATCTGCGGGCCGAGAGCGCGCGCCAGCGCCATGGTCATGGTGTCGAGCCCGGCTTTCGAGGCGACATAGGCGACGCTGCTGCCCGAGCCCGTGAAGCCGGAGATCGAGGAGACGTTGATCACGACGCCGTCGCCGCTCTCGCGCAGCAGCGGCGCGAAAGCGCGGATGGTGGCGAACGGGCCGCGCACGTTGGCGATCAGCACGGCGTCCATGAGCGCATCGTCGAGCGCCTCGAGGTCGGCGTGCGGCACCGGCTTCGTGAAGCCGGCGGAATTCACCAGGATGTCGCAGCGCCCATACGCGCTGCGCACGTCCTGCGCGGCCGCGCGCAGGGTTGCGGAATCCTCCAGCACCATGCGCTGCGCGCGGTGCCCGCCGCCGGCAAGCCTGCCGACGACCTCCTGCGCCCTCGCCTCGCCGCTGTTGTAGCCGACGACGACCGTGGCGCCGTGCTCGGCCAGCGCCTGTGCCGTCGCCGCGCCGATGCCGCTCGATGCGCCGGTCACGACGGCGACCTTGCCCTGCAGTGGGGTCGTCATATCACGCTGCTCTTTCGGACGTGCCGCCAAGAATTGGAAGCCGCGTTACTCTGACACTGACCATAATCATCGCTCCTAGAGCCCCTCACCCGGCATGCTACGCATGCCGACCTCTCCCCGGCGGGGAGAGGTGGGGGCCGCGCCGAGTGTTGTATTTCGTGCCCGCCCCGAAATGCCGACGCGCAGCCTCACCGAACGGTCTTTGGTCAATGTCCAGCATCGCCTTGCCACTTGCCGACCTCTCCCCCAAGGATTCTTCTGTCGCGCCGCGGACTTCGCTCGACGGCGCGACAAAAAAGACCGGGAGAGGTCGCGAGCGAAGCGAGCGGGTGAGGGGGTGCAGAACTCTCCATGAACGGAGCAATCACCCCGGGAAGTGCTTGTTGAGTCCCTGCCAGCCCTCGAAATAGTCCTGCTGCAGCTCGGACGATTCCATCGCGTAGCGGGTGAGGCGCATGGCGAAGCGCGTCTCGAACATGAACGCCATGGTGTCGCCGAGCTTCTGCGGCTTGAGGTCGGCCTTGCTCGCGCGCTCGAAAGTCTCGGCGTCCGGACCGTGCGCGGACATGCAGTTGTGCAGGCTCGCGCCGCCCGGCAGGAAGCCCTCCGCCTTGGCGTCGTACTCGCCGTAGACGAGGCCCATGAACTCGCACATCACGTTGCGGTGGAACCAGGGCGGGCGGAACGTGTCCTCGCCGACCAGCCAGCGCGGCGGGAAGATCACGAAGTCGGCGTTGGCGACGCCGCGCGTGTCCGACGGCGCGGTGAGCACCGTGAAGATCGACGGATCGGGATGATCGTAGCTGATCGTGCCGATCACCATGAAGCGCGCGAGGTCGTATTTGTAGGGCGCGTAGTTGCCGTGCCACGCCACGACGCTGAGCGGCGAGTGCTTCATCTCCGCGGCCCACAGGTTGCCCTGGAACTTGGCGACGAGCTGGCACGGGGCTTCCTTGTCCTCGAAGGCGGCGACCGGCGCCTCGAAGTCGCGCGGATTGGCGAGGCCGTTGGCGCCGAGGGGGCCAAGCTCGGGCAGGCGGAAGGCCTGGCCGTAGTTCTCGCAGATGTAGCCGCGCGAGGGACCGTCGGGCAGTTCGACCTTGAAGCGCAGGCCGCGCGGGATCACGGCGATCTCGCCGGGCTTCGCCTCGACGATGCCGAGTTCGGTGACGAGCACCAGCCTGCCCTGCTGCGGCACCAGCAGCATCTCGCCGTCCGCATTGTAGAAATAGCGGTCGGTCATCGAGCGGTTGGCCGCATAGACATGCGCGGCCACGCCCGCCTGCATCGCGGCATCGCCGTTGCCGCCGACGGTGATGATGCCGTCGACGAAGTCGGTCGGCTTGGTCGGGATCGGGAACGGGCTCCAGCGCAACTGCGAGGGCGTGGCGTCCACCTCGCCGAACGGCGCGGTGCGGATCAGGCCGTTGTCGATGCGCGAATAGGGGCGGTGCATCACCGACGGGCGGATGCGATAGGTCCAGCTGCGGCGGTTCTCGCCGCGCGGCGCGGTGAACGCGGTGCCGGAGATCTGCTCGGCATAGAGCCCGAGCGGCGGGCGCTGTGGGCTGTTGCGCCCGATCGGGAGCGCGCCCGGGCGCGCCTCGCTCGCGAACTCGTTGCCGAAGCCGGTCTGATACTGCAGCGCGGGCCGCGTCGCCGCCGCGCGGCCGCCTTCCTTCACTTTCAGAGCGTCGAGATTCTGGGCCATGGGTGCCTCTCCCATCATGAACCGGCGCGCGTCCGGCCGCGCGCCCACCTTTGCCCACCAGAATCCCGCCATTTGCAGCGGGTGTCCAGCGGTTCGCGCGCGCAGGGCGCATACCGGAAAAGACAGCCGTCACAAGATCATGTTGCCGGCGGGCGACCGGCCGCAGGCTACAGGCGCTCGGCCAGGAACCGGATCAGGCGGGGGGCGAGGAACCCGGTGAAACTGCCCGGCTCGTCGATGGGGTCGCCGGTCCAGTAGTGCGGCGCGCCCTGCACGACCGCCGTGCGCGCAAAGAAGCCGGCCTGCTTGAGCGCGAGCAGGAACGGCTCCGACTGCTCGCGCACGTTGACGAGGTCGTCCTGCGTGCCCCAAGAGAGGAACACCGCGACCTTGTTGTTGGCATAGGTCGCGTAATTGACCGGCGAGGCCTCGAAGTAGAGCTTGCGGTCCTGCATCGGCGGGCAGCCGAGGAAGATCTCCGTGGCGTTGTCGCCCGGCGTCTGCCGGTTGAAGTCGTTCCAGTTGGCGACCATGTCGTAGACGCCGAACACGCCGGCGAGGACCTTGACCTTGGCATCGGCGTCCGCGTGCTTGTCCTTCGGATAGGCCCCAAGGAAATGGCCCGACTGGGTGCCGAGCGCGACGAGCGATGAGAGATGTGCGCCCGCCGACGCGCCGAGCAGGCCGATCCGGTTCGGATCGATCCGCAGCGTGCCCGCCTCGCCGCGGATGTATTGCACGGCGGCAACGATGTCGTGCACCGCGCCGGGCCAGGTCGGCTTGCCCTTGGCGGCGAGGCGATAGCTGACGCTGAACACGGCGATGCCGCGCGCCGCGAGATGCTGGCCCCAGTTGTGGAAGGAGCCACGCGCGCCGACCCGCCAGCCGCCGCCATGCACGGCGATGATCACAGGATGCGGCCCTGCGCTCTCCGGAAGGAAGAGGTCCCCCGCAAGCTCGACCCCATCGTGCGTGCAATAGACCACGCCATGGCGCGTCTCGAACGGCTCCGCCATTCCGCATTCTCCTTTATTTCTTCTGGATCATGATCTGGTCCGAAAACCGGTGCCCACTTTTCGGGATCATGATCGTTTCTTCTGGATCATGATCTTGTCCGAAAACCGGTGTCCACTTTTCGGGATCATGATCCTTCGAGCTTGATCCTGAGCGCGTTCATGACCAGCGCCGTGCCGTAGTAGGAGCCGATCGCGAACGTCAGCTCCATGATCTGCTGCGGCGTGAAGACCTGTTCCATGGCCGCGAAGGTGGCGTCGCTGACGTCTCCGCAGTTGCAGGTCTCGTCGGTGTAGGCGAGCAGCGCCCGCTCTTTTTCGTCGAACAGGCCGCTCGTCCGCCAGTTCTCCAGGGCGTCGAGCTTCTCGCGCGAAAATCCTTCGGCCAGGAGCATGGGCGCGTGCTGCTGCACTTCGTACACGCCCTTGGCGTGCTGCGCGGCGCGCACGATGGCGATCTCGATGTAGAGCCGCGCCACCGACGTCTCGTTGCGCAGCGAATATGCCATCTGCGCGGACGCGCGGCTCAGCTTGGGCGCGTGGCCGAACACGTGGTGGATGTTGAGGATCCGGCCCATGCGCTTGAGCCGGTCCTGGAACAATTCCTCCACCTCCGGCGGCAGAGGTCTCGGCAGCGGCGGCAGGCGCGAGACGCGGCCGTCGCCGGCGTTATTGTCTTGCGTGGACATGTTACTACCCCGGCAACGACGGACGGACACTGTCGAGCGTCATGGGTCAGGCCACCTGAGCGAAGCGGCCGCGGCCGAACATCCGGTCCTTGTTCTCGTCGGTCGCCTTGTCGCGCTCGGACGTGATCTTGCTCACGATGTCGATCATGCGCTTGGCGGCGGGACGCTCGGCGATGGCCTTGAACCAGCGCGCGATGTTGGGGTTGTCGGCGTCCTTGACGCCCCAGGCCTCGCGGTTGCGCGTCCAGGGGAAGGTCGCGATGTCGGCGATGCCATAGTCTTCGCCGCCCATGTAGGGCGCCTCCCCCAGACGCTTCTCCAGCACCTCGTAGCACCGCCGCATCTGGGTGGTGTAGCGGCTGACCGAGTAGTCGTTGCCGGGCGGCGCAAACATCTTGTAGTGCACGTACTGCCCGAACATCGGCCCGACGTTGCACATCTGGAACATCATCCATTGCAGCGCATCGAAGCGCGCACGCGGGTCCTTCGGCAGGAACTTGCCGGTCTTTTCGGCGAGATACATCAGGATCGCGCCGGACTCGAACACGGTGCAGGCCTTGCCGCCCGGCCCGTCGTGATCGACGATCGCGGGCACCTTGCCGATCGGGTTGACCTTGAGGAACTCGGGACTGAACTGCTCGCCCTTCCAGACGTCCACCTTCACCTGACGATACGGGAGCTCGCACTCCTCGAGCATCAGGAAGACCTTCTGCACGTTGGGGCTGGTGAGGCAGTAGAGATCGATCATGGGGGGACATCCGGCTGGCGTGAGGGTGGCACAGCCTAGTGATGCCGCCGGGCGGATGACAAGGGCGGCCGGCGCATGGAACGGATGACGGAAGGCGCGACGACGCACTGCACTCGGGAGACCGCGGCCATGCCTCACATTGGGTCCTGAATCCCCTCACCCGCTCGCTTCGCTCGCGACCTCTCCCCGGCGGGGAGAGGTGGGCTGGGGCACGGCCATCGCACCACACTCGTTCACCGCTCACGGCGACTCTGCAGCACAGCGAAGGCCGCGGCGCGAAGAAAAGACCGGGGAAGGTCGCCGCGCGCAGCGCGGCGGGTGAGGGGAATCAGACCTCGGCGGATGGACGTGCAGTTTCGTACGTTGCTAGGCACGATCGCGGTGGGAGATCTCGATGACGCGGGCCCGCTGCGCGATCTGCTGCATGAGGGCGTCGGCGGCGGCACGGTTCGCGGCGTCGAGGTTGGCGTCCCATTCGTCGAACAGATAGACCGCCGCGTCGGTGTAGCGCGTGATCTCCTGCAGCGACTTGAGCTGGCGCTCGCCGGAGGAGAAGCCGATCTTCTTCTTCGGAGGCGGCTTGGCCTCCTCGCCCAGCTCGGCGAGCAGCTCGGGATCGACCTCGTCGACATCGACGCCTTCCGGATCGACGCCCTCGGCGAACTTGAAGGCGAGGCGGTCGGTCGTCGGCCAGTAATAGGCCTTGTTCTTGATCTCGGCCTTGAGCGCGGCCAGCAGCGTCGATTTGCCCGAGCCGTTGCCGCCGCGCACGTTGATGCGGCCGGTCTGGCTGGCGAACACGAGCTTCAAGGCATCCTCGAGCGAGGCGACGGAGACCTGCCGGTCGCCCTCGCGCAGGACGATGCGGTCGAACTTCATGCGCGCGTCGTAGTTCGGGTCGGAGGCGGGCAGCATGTTGTCGACGACGCCGCCGATGCGCGCCCAGATCGCCACCATGTCGTTCCACCCGGCGGCGAGCGAATACATGTCCTTGGTCATCTCCATCTGGCGCGGCAGCGTCGCCGCCAGCACCACGAGCACCTCGGTGTCGCCGGCGTTCTGGACCGCGACCATCACGATCGCGGCGAAGATGATGGCAAGGCCGAGGATGCCGCTCATGGAGCTCAGCCCCTCGCGCCACATGATGGCCCTGATCTGCGCGACCAGCGCGTCGCGCAGGCGCACCTTGAAGCCCGCGAGCCAGAGCCGCAGGTTGTAGCGGTTGCCGGCGAAGACGTTGTCCCAAGCGGTGTAGCCCTGCGCCGTCATGCGGTTGGTCATCCGCTGGTTCTCGAGATAGGCGTGCGCCAGCGGACGGCGCGCCACGATCTGCAGCAGGATCAGCGCGGTGAAGGCGGCGCCGTAGGCGACCGGGAAGCTGGTGTCGATCTCGCTGCCGAGCACCGCCGTGTTGAACACGAGATGCAGCGCGAGCTTGAGGTCGGCTTCGAGCTCGTAGACGAGCTGGAAGTAGATGTGGAAGGTCTCGCCGGTGAGGAAGGGCTCGACCACCTCGCGCGTGCCCTTCTCATGCAGCAGCCGGGTCTGGTGGCGGTTGCCGCGGGCGAACCATTGCATGTAGCGGCCGAACCCGCGGAAGCCGGCGCGCTCGGCGTAGATCCAGCTGACCATGCCGACGATGTAGGCCGTCGACTGTACCCCCAGGATCCACAGCAGATCGCCGGTCAGGAAGTCGTCGTTGGCGACGTCGCGGCCGGCCTTGATGATGAGGTAGGTGGTGGCCGCCGTGAGCAGCGCTTCCAGCGTGAGCAGCGCCACCATGAAGTAGAAGGAGCGTCCCAGGATGAGCTTGGCCAATGCCCAGCGCGTGACTCTGGAACGAGGAACTGGACCGTCAGGCATTGGTCGGGAATCGCATGGGTTCGAGCTGCCGCGCGCCGGTCATAGCACTTTTTCAACGGGCCGCTCAGGGACCGCATCATTTTCCGTAAGTGGCTGTAATTACATCACTTTCAGTCCATGGGGCGTGGACGGGCGGCCGCGCTAACTTCTGCGGGCGCGGGCGCGCGACCGGAAACGCTCCATGGGCTTTTGCACCCCCTCACCCGGCACGCTGCGCATGCCGACCTCTCCAAGCTTCTTGTCGCGCCGTCGAACGAAGTCCCGCGGCGCGACAACAGAAATTCGGGGAGAGGTGGGCTGTGGCAGCTCCATCGCATCACATCAATTCAGAGCTCACGGCGCCTGCAACCGCGGCGAAGTCCCGGCGACGATCAGAATTTGGGGGAGAGGGGGAGAGCGGAGTCGCGGCCCGGCGGTGCCCCGCGGGAGCACCAATCTTGTTGCGGGTCTGCTCATGCGCCGCCGCAGGCACGGTCCCCACCTCTCCCCACCGGGGAGAGGTCGCCGCGCGTAGCGCGGCGGGTGAGGGGGAATCAGGCCTCGCTGGAATGCCGGTGAATGGCTTCGAGAACGCCCTGCAGATTATCGCAGATGTCCACGTTGCTGACGCGCATCACGTGAAAGCCGAGGGGTTCGAGAACCAGCCTCCGTTCGGCATCGTGCGCGAGTTCGCGAGCGGAACCGTGAGTGACGCCGCCGATTTCCACGATGAGCCCCATAGGCTTTTGCACCCCCTCACCCGGCATGCTGCGCATGCCGACCTCTCCCCGGTGGGGAGAGGTGGGCTGTGGCAGCTCCATCGCATCACATCAATTCAGAGCTCGCGGCGCCTGCAACCGCGGCGAAGTCCCGGCGACGATCAGAATTTGGGGACAGGCGCACTTCGCGGCGCGGCCGTGCGCCGCCGCCACATCACGCGGCCGGGCGCGCCGCCTCCACCGTATAGTTGGCCGGGGTGCCGCGCGGGGTGATGCCGGTCGGATTGACGCTGGTGATGGAATAATAGCTGATCACGTAGTAGCGCGGGCGCACGGTGGCGGCGACGCCGGGCACCTCCAGCAGCATGTTCATGTAACGGAACAGCGCCGGATAATCGGCGATGCGCTGGCGGTTGCACTTGAACAGCGAGAAGTACACCGCATCGAAGCGCAGCAGCGTCGGCAGCAGCCTCCAGTCGGCCTCGGTGATCTGGTCGCCGACGAGCGCACGCTGGCGCGACAGCCGCGCCTCCAGCTCGTCGAGCGCGGCGAACAGCTTGTCGTAAGCCTCGTCGTAGGCGGCCTGCGACTTGGCGAAGCCGCAGCGATAGACGCCGTTGTTGATGTTGTCATAGACGAAGGCATTGATGCGATCGATCTCGGGCCGCAGCGTCTGCGGATAGTAGTCGGTGTCGTCGCCGGCGATGCCGCGGAACTCGCTGTTGAGCATGCGGATGATCTCGGACGACTCGTTGTTCACCACCCGCTTGGTCTTCTTGTCCCAGAGCGTCGGCACGGTGACCTTGCCGGTGTAATGCGGCTCGCTCGCGGCGTAGGCCTGATAGAGATGGCGGAAGCCGTTGATGGTGTCGGGCAGGCAGTCGGGAAACTTCGGATTGGCCTCGTAGGTCCAGCCGCCCTCGCGCAGCCCGGGGATCGCGTGCGAGATGGTGATCGCGTGCTCGAGCTTCTTGATCGCGCGATAGATGATGACGCGGTGCGCCCACGGGCAGCTGTGCGCGACGTAGAGGTGATAGCGCCCGGCCTCGGCCTGGTAGCCGGACGAGCCGTCGGCGGTGATTCGGTCGCGGAAGACGCTGTCGATGCGCTCGAAGGTGCCGGCCTTGCCGGTCTCCGCCGGCGGATTGCCGTCCACCCACTTGCCGTCCAGGAGATAACCCATTGCGCGCCCCTCGCTTCACGTGTGCCGCGCAACCTATCGCAGCGCGCGAGGCCCGTGAACATGCCGGACGGCAGGCGTCATCACGTGTTCGTGGGGGAGCAAGCCTTCGGACCGTCATGCCCGCGAACGCGGGCATCCAGTAGCCACCGGCGCTGCGGCATCATCACCGACGCCGCGGTGTACTGGATCATCCGCTTTCGCGGATGATGACAACCGAGAGGGCGGCGCGTAACGGCTTCGATCTCTGGCCTCTCCGCTGTCATGCCCGCGAACGCGGGCATCCAGTAGCCACCGGCGCTGCGGCATCATCACCGACGCTGCGGTGTACTGGATCATCCGCTTTCGCGGATGATGACAACCGAGAGGCGGCGCGTAACGGCTTCGATCTCTGGCCTCTCCGCTGTCATGCCCGCGAACGCGGGCATCCAGTAGCCACCGGCGCTGCGGCATCATCACCGACCCCGCGGTGTACTGGATCATCCGCCGGAGCCGGTGCCCGGGCGAGCCGGAGGCGCGACCCGGGACGGATGATGACAACCGGGAGGCCTGTGCTTACGACGGCTGAGAGACCGGAGCTTAGGTCTTGTCCGCAGCGCCGTCGTCGCGGCGTTTGCCGAGCACGACATCGGTGGCGTCGCCGAGCCTGGGTGCGCTGTTGCGCAGCGGCGGCCGCTCGCCGTCGAAGGAGAGCGGCAGACCCATGAGCGAGAGCCCGCCGTCGGGCGTCTGCTGCAGCATGCCGAGCGCCTGGCTCTGCGGCTCGTCCAGCACCTCCGCGATCGTGAGCACGGGCGCGCAGGGCACGGCCGCCGCATCGAGCAGCGCCTGCCAGTGCGCGCGCGGAGCCGCCGCGATCGCCTGCGCCACCAGCGCATTGATGGCGGCGCGGTTGACCACGCGGTCGGGGTTGGTGCGAAAGCGCGCATCCTGCGCCCATTCGGGATGGCCGAGCGCGGCGGCGAGCCGGGAGAACTGGCCGTCGTTGCCGGCGGCGATCACCAGCCAGCCGTCGGAGGCCTCGAACGCGCGGTAGGGCGCGAGCGCGAGGTTCTCGCTGCCCATGCGGCGCGGCACGCGCTGCGAGGCGAGATACTGCGCGGTCGGCACCGCCATCCAGTGCAGCGCGGTCTCGTAGAGCGAGCCGTCGACGACGCAGCCGCGGCCGGTTGCGGTGCGCCGGTGCAGCGCCGCCAGCGCGCCGATGATCAGCCACATGCCGGTGCCCTTGTCGATGATCGCCGGGCCGACGCGCACCGGCTCGTCGCCGTCGTGGCCGGTGATGCTCATGATGCCGCCGAAGGCCTGCATCAGCGGATCGTAGCCGGGCTTGTCGGCGCGCGGGCCGCGCGCGCCGAAGGCGGCGAGGTTGCAGTAGATCAGCGAGGGTTTCTCGGCGGTGAGCGAGGCGGCGTCGAGCTTGAACCTGTCTACCACGCCGGCGCGCAGGTTCTGCACCACGATGTCGGCGCGCGCCAGGATGAAGCGGCGCAGCGCCGCGCGCTCCGTCTCGTTCTTCAGGTCGATCGCCACCGAGCGCTTGTTGCGGTTGAGCGCGACGAAATTCATGCCGTCGCCGTTGAAGAACGGCGGCCCCCAGGCCCGCGCGTCGTCGCCGCCGCGCGGGTTCTCGACCTTGAACACCTGCGCCCCGAGCTCCGCCAGGATCATCGTCGCCGTCGGGGCGGCGACGCTGGTGCCGAGCTCGACCACGACGAGCCCGGCGAGCGGCTGGGCGGCACTGTTGTCGGTCACGCAGGTCCCCGCGGCTGGAGTTGCCACGTTCAATTCCGGACGGCCAGCCATGTCAACAAGGGGTTTGCCGGCAGGCGGACGAGCGCGACATAATGAACGCGCGAGCCCGTCAGCGAAGCGGGCCGCAGGGAGACGCCGGGATGGGACTGACAGCGGACATCGGCCGCTTTGTCTCGGACATGCGCTACGAGCGCGTGCCGGCGGAAGCGGTGCCGATCGCGTGCCGCGGCTTCACCGACTGCATCGGCGTGCTGCTCGCCGGCCTGCGCGAGCCGGTCACCGCGATCGTCGCGCGCGCGGCCGGATACGGCCGGGCGGCCGAGACCCTCGCCGACTTCTCCGCGCCGCCCCTGCCCGCGCCCGACATGGCGCTGATCTACGGCACCGCCGGCCATGCGCTCGACTACGACGACACCGGGCTCAACGGCCACCCCAGCGCCGTGCTGGCGCCGGCGATCCTCGCGCAGGCGCAGGAGACCGGCGCCGGCGGCAAGGCGATGATCGCCGCCTATGTGGCGGGCTACGAGATCTGGGCGGAGTTCTGCGCGCGCGAGACGGACTCGCTGCACCAGAAGGGCTGGCACCCCTCGGCCGTGTACGGAACCGTCGCCGCCGCGGGCGCGGCCGCCGTGCTGCGCGCGCTCGACGCGGAGACGGCGGCGCGCGCGATCGGGATCGCGGCCTCGCTCGCGTCCGGGGTGGTGTCGAACTTCGGCTCGATGACGAAACCGTTCCACCTCGGGCGCACGGCGCAGTCGGCCCTGCTCGCGGTCCGCTACGCGCAGGCCGGGCTCACGGCGGCGCCCGACGCGATCGAGCACGAGCTCGGCTTCCTGCGCGCGGTCTCGCCGCGCGGCGAGGTCGATACGGCGCGCCCGGCGCAGCTCGGGGCGCGCTGGCGCATCGTGCAGTCCGGCATCAACGTGAAGCTCTATCCGATGTGCTTCGGGGCGCACCGCATCCTCGACGCCATGATCGACCTTTGCCGCACGCATCGCGTCGAGGCGGGCGGGATCGCGGCGGTGGACGTGGAGCTTGCCGAGAACTCCGTGAAGGTGCTGCGCAACGCACGCCCGCAGACCGCGCTCGAAGCCAAGTTCAGCGCACAGTTCGCCCTCGCCGCCGCCGCGATCGCGGGACGCTGCTCGGAGGCCGAGGTGGCGACGCCGTTCGTGCAGCGCGCCGACGTGCAGGGCTTCTTCGGCAAGGTGCGCATCCATCCGGTGGCGGAGACCGATCCGCAGGAGCCGACGCGCTCGCCCTTCGACCGCGTCACCGTCACGCTGACCGACGGGCGCCGCATCGCCTCGGAGCCGGTGCAGTATCCGCGCGGGCATCACCGGCGCGGCGTCGAGCGCGAGGTGCTGTGGCAGAAATTCTCCGACTGCGCGGCGAAGGTGGTCGAGAGGCCGCGCGCGCTGGCGCTGTTCGAGGCGTTGCAGGACCTGCCGTCGCTCGCCGGCGTGCAGGACCTGCGCGCGCCGCTCGCGCCGGCCGCGGAGTGAGCGAGGTTCGACGGATCGGCGGCGGCACGCCGCCGGACGAGACAAGAAGGCCGGCCCCCGCCGGCCAACATGGGAGGGTACAATGCCGCTACCGTCGCGGGCGCTCGCGCGCCTCGCCGTCCTCGTGCTCGCGCTCGCCGCACCGCTCGCGGCCAGCGCCGACGATTATCCCAACCGGCCGATCACGGTGCTGGTCGGCTTCCCGCCGGGCGGCTCGACCGACGCCGCCATGCGCATCCTGCAGGATCCGATGGCGCAGGCGCTCGGCCAGAGCATCATCATCGACAACCGCGGCGGCGCGGGAGGCACGCTTGCCGCCGCGATGGCGGCGAAGGCCAAGCCCGACGGCTACACGCTGCTCTACACGGTCAACGCGTCGCTGACGATGAACATGTACATGCAGAAGAACTTCCCGTTCGACTCCAAGACCGCATTCGAGCCGATCGGCCTTGCCTCCGACGTGGTGCTGATGCTGGCGGTCAACTCCAAGCTGCCGGTCAAGACGGTGCAGGAGCTCGTCGACTACGCGCGCAAGAACCCGGGCAAGCTGTCCTACGGCAGCGCCGGCGTCGGCTCCGGCCATCACATCTGCGGCGAACTGCTCAAGCAGAAGACCGGCATCGATATCGTGCACGTACCCTACCGCGGCGGCGGCCCGGCCACGCAGGACCTCGTCGCCGGCAACATCCAAGTGGCGTTCGGCACCCTGCCCGCGCTGCTGCCGCACGTCGCGAGCGGATCGATCAGGATCATCGCGTCGGCGGAGAAGGGCCGCGTGCCCGGCTTCCCCGACATTCCCGCGATCAACGAGACGATCCCGGGCGTGATCAACATCGGCTGGAGCGGCATGCTGGCGCCCGCCGGCACGCCCAAGCCGGTGATCGAGAAGGTGCACGCGGCAATGACCGCCGCGGTGAAGATGCCGGACGTCGCCGACAAGATGAAGACGCAGGGGCTGATCGCGCGCACCGCCACGCCCGACGAGTTCCGCAAGCTGCTCGTCGCGGAGATCGACTACTGGGGCAAGGTCGTCCCCTCGATCGGCATCAAGCCGGAGTAGTCCGGCCGAGCACCGCCGCGCCGGCTCCCTCCCAGGAGCCGTGCGCGAGCCAGTGGTCGAGCATCCACAGCCGGTCGCAGCCCCAGATCGGCTCGCCGTCGGCGATGAAGAACGGCGTGCCGAACACGCCCCGCCCGACCGCTTGGTCGACGGCATCGTGCAGCGCCTGCTTGCCCTCCGGCGAGGCGACGACGGCGGCGAGCTCGGCGGCATCGACGCCGAGCGCGGCGGCCTCCTCGGCGACCGCCTCCACCGGCGTGATGTCGCGGCTCTCCGCCCACAGCCGCCTGAAGATGCGGTGCGCGAAGGCCACCGCCAGCTCAGGGTCGCGCGACTTGAGCCAGAGGAACGCGCGCGCCGCCGCCAGCGAGTTGCCTCCCCTGTGCGTGTGGTAGCGGAACGGCACGCCGTAGATCGCGGCCATGCGCGCGCCGTCGTGGAACAGGTAGTCCTTCTTGAGCGGCGTCTCGGGCAGCGGCTTGAGGCCCATGATCTTCATCACGGTGACGCCGAGCAGCACCGGCCGCCAATTCACGGTCCGCCCATGACGCGCGGCCACGGCCTCGACCTGGGTCGAGCCGATGTAGGCATAGGGCGAGATGAAGTCGAAGTAGAAGTCGATCGGCGCTTTGCTCATGTCGCAACCCTCACGTGCGAGGGGGATAGCGCCCCGCGCCGCGCGGCGCCAGTGCTGATCTTCTTGCGCATGATCCTTTCCGAAAACCGGTTCCCACTTTTCGGGATCATGCTGGGGCACCTTGCGCGCGCGCGCCAAGCCGCCGAAACTGCGCCGCAAACGGGAGGGCTTTTCCATGGGGCTGCTGGACGGCAAGGTCTGCGTGATCACCGGCGGGGCCGGCAGCGTGGGACTGGCGAGCGCGCGGCTGTTCGTGCGCGAGGGCGCCAGGGTCATGCTGGTCGACCTGCGCGAGGCGGACCTCGCGCGCGCCGCGGCCGAGATCGGCGGCGGGGCCGTCGCGACCCGCACGGCCGACGTCTCCAGGGTCGAGGACGTCAAGGGCTACATCGACGCCACCGTGAAGCAATTCGGCAAGATCGACGTGCTGTTCTCCAACGCCGGCAACCAGGGCGTGGTCACGCCGGTCACGGACTATCCCGAGGACGTGTTCGATTCCGTCATCGCCGTGCACGTGCGCGGCGCGTTCCTCGCGTGCAAGTACGGCCTGCCGCAGATGAACGACGGCGGCAGCATCATCATCACCTCGAGCATCGTCGGCGTGCGCGGCGACGGCGGCGGCGCCTGCGCCTACGTCACCGCCAAGCATGCGCAGGTCGGGCTGATGCGCAGCGTCGCCAAGGGCGCCGCCCGCCGCAACATCCGCGTCAATACGCTGCACCCGGGCCCGATCGACAACGAATTCCAGCTGCGCATCGAGCAGGGCATCACCAAGCTCGCCGGCCGCGACGGCACGGAGCTGCTCAACGAGGCGATCCCGCTGCACCGTCACGCCCGCCCCGACGAGGTGGCGCGCTCCGCGCTCTACCTCGCCTCCGACCTGTCGAGCTTCACCACCGGCGCGACGCTGCTGGTCGACGGCGGCATGAGCGCGTGACGGAGATATCATCCAATGGGCCTTCTGGACGGAAAGATCTGCATCGTGACCGGCGGCAGCGGCAGCGTCGGCATGGCGAGCGCCCGCACCTTCCTGCGCGAGGGCGGCGAGGTCATGGTCGTCGACCTGCGCGAGGCGGACGTGAAGCGCGCGACGGATGCGCTGGCCAGCCCGAACGTCGCAGGCTTCGCCGCGGACGTGTCGGACGCGGCGCAGACCAAGGCCTACATCGATGCGACGGTAAGTCGCTGGGGCAAGATCGACGTGCTGTTCTCCAATGCCGGCAACCCAGGCCAGGCGGCGCCGCTGACCGAGTATCCGGAGGACGTGTTCGACAAGACGCTGGCGATCCATGCCCGCGGCGCCTTCCTCGCCTGCAAGTACGGCATCCCGCAGATGAACGACGGCGGCAGCATCATCATCACCTCGAGCCTTGCGGGCGTGCGCGGCGGCAACGGCGGGAACATCAGTTACATCACCGCCAAGCACGCGCAGATCGGTGTGATGCGGGCGGCCGCCCGAGCGGCGGCGGCGCGCAACATCCGGGTGAACTCGCTCAATCCCGGCCCGATCGACAACGCATTCCAGACCAATATCGAGAACGCCATCACCAAGATGACCGGCGTTAACGCGACGGAGCTGTTCAACTCGCAGATTCCGCTCAAGCGGCACGGCCATCCCGACGAGATTGCCGGGGTGGCGCTGTTTTTGGCCTCCAGCCTGTCGAGCTTCGTGACCGGCGCGGTGCTGATGGCGGACGGGGGAATGACCAGCTAGTGGTCGTTAGAACCCGCAACGTCGAGGTCTTTTCCCGTACCAGTTCGTTGTGGTGACAACATGGATACAACAGCCGGAATTCGTTCAGATTGGTGCCTCAACATCCCATTCTGGCGCTACTTCGGCATTGTCATCGTGCTCGCACTGGTCGTAAGGATTGCACTCTCAGCGCTTCGTGCTCCTAAACTCGCCTACGAAGCCAAAGGGTCGTTCCGAACTTATTTTGTCATGTTTTTCAGAACCTTTTCGGGGTTCCATCCAAAGCTTCCAGGGTCCGACCCAAAAGGAGAGGGACTTCCGCCAGACTATTGGTACCCTTTCTTTCTTGGCGTGCTTGAACTGACGGCGTATCCGATCCTGATCGCGATCAACGCGCAGACCGGAATTGGCGCTTGGATCGCGCTCAAAGCCCTGGCCCAATGGAAGGTTTGGGCAGAAGATCGCGCCGTCTTTAATCTGTTTCTGATAGGGAACGCGATGAATGTGCTTTTGGCGTTCCTTGTGCTGAAGCAATTTGTTTCGTGAAAATAGGATTCTGTATTGGCCGGGTGAGGCATATTGTTTGTTTGTGCTTCCGAAGCATCGACGCCCGGCTCGACACCAGATTGTACAGACCGGGCGATTCCTGCTATCTCATTGGCGCCAGACAAAATAAACGACGACATATGAACGGAGGGCGGCCCAAGGCCGCGCATGCATCATGACGATCGACATGCACTCGCACTGGTTCCCGGAAAAGCTCGCGGACGCGTTCCGGCAGCGCAAGACCAAGCCGATGATCCACACCAAGGACGGCGTCGAGTACATGGAATCGATGTTCTCCGCGCCGTTGCGCCTGGAGAACCTCGACAAGCGCATCGCCGAGATGGACCGCACCGGCGTCGACCGCGGCGTGATCTCGCTCACCACCGTGTTCGGCGTCGAAGGCCTGCCGCCGGACGAAGCGATCCCGCTGTGCCGGACCAACAACGACGGCCTGGCCGAAGTCTGCGCCAAACATCCCGACCGCTTCTCGTTCCTCGCCAGCCTGCCGGTCGGCGACATCGACGCGGCGATCGCCGAGTTCGAGCGCGCCATGACCCTGCCCGGCTGCGTCGGCGGCCTGCTCCCGGGTGACGGCTTCCTGTCGCTCAAGCGCGCCGAGCGCTTCCGGCCGCTGCTCGAGACGATCGACCGCTACAGCGCCATGGTGCTGGTGCACTACGGCAAGACCGCCAACGACACCGATCCGATCAAGGTCGACGCTTCCGACAACGGCCATCCGCGCATGGGCACGCTCGACATGCAGGCGCGGCTCTCGCAGAACATGATCACCTTCTGCCTGACCGACTACATGAAGTCGTTCCCCAACCTGACGCTGCTCAGCCACAACCTCGGCGGCAACATCCCGTTCGAGATCGAGCGTATGGACCACCGCACCATGATCGACCTGCCGCCGGGCAGCGAGCTTCCGTCGAAGAAGTTCCGCGTTGCGCCGGTGCTCGTCGACTGCAACTCGCTCGGCGCGCGCGCGATCGAACTCGCGGCCGAAGTCTACGGCGCCGACAAGATCGTGTTCGGCTCCGACGGCACCGCTTTCGGCATGGAGTGGACGCAGAAGGCGATCAACGAGTCGCGGCTCGATGAAAGCGAGCGCGAGGCCATCCGCCACACCAACGCCGCGCGCGCCATCGCCAAGGTCAAGCGGCCGGTGCAGGTCGCGGCCGAATAGCACGCGCACCTCTCGAATGAAAAAGGGCGCCCACGCGGGCGCCCTTTGCTTTTGGCCGTCTAGCACGTGCGTTGGACTTCGTCTTCAGCGCAGCGGTGTACTGGATCATCCGCCTTCGCGGATGATGACGACCGAGAGGCCGGTCGGCGACGGAGCCGCCGTCCGGGCGCGACTGGACACAGGCGGGACCGGCCTACGGCTGATACAGGATCTTCGCCGGATCGGGGTTGCCCTTGATCGCGCCCTGCTCCTTGGCGAGATCGATCCAGAACTTCACCTGCTGCGGCGTGATGTCCACCGCGAGATTGGGCGGCGGCAAGGAGGACACGACCTGCTGTGGCAGCTTGGTGTACTTGGCGATCGCGGCGTAGACCGCATCCTTGTGCGCCTTGCCGTACTCGACGGCCTCCTTCATGGCCACGCGCATCTTCTTGACCGTGTCCTGGTTTTCCATCGCCCACTTGCGCTGCGTCGCATAGACGACCGTCAGCGTTCCATCGGGCGTCGACTTGAGCCAGTTCGCCACCTCGACTCCCGCCCCCGATTGCAGAATGCGCGCCGTGAACGGCGCCTGCGACGGATAGGCGTCGATGGTGCCGCTCTTGAGCGCGTCGGCGGCCTGCGCGAAGCCCATCTCGACATATTTGACGGAGCCGGGATCGACGCCGTTCGCTTTGAGGTTGCGTACCAGCATGAAATGCAGCAGGGCACCGAGACCGGGCACTCCGACCGTCTTACCCTTCAGGTCCGCAGGCGTCTTGATGCCGCTGCCGGGACGCGCGACGAGCACGTCGCCCGTGAGCGGATAAACGGCGCCGCCGGAGATCACCACGAGATCGAGGCCGGCATCGTTGGCCTGCAGCACCGTCGGCATGGTCGGACCCGCGATCTGCACCGAGTTGCTGACGAGCGCGGGCGGATTGTTGCCGGAGCTGTTGGTCGGCACGAACTCGACGTCGATGCCCTGCTTCTTGAAGAAGCCCTGCTCCTGCGCCACGTAGCTCGCCGCGAAGCCGGTGACGAGCGTGTACATCAACTTGATCTTCTTGAGCTCCTGCGCATGGGCGGAGCCGGCAAACATCGTCACTGCCAAGGCGATGCCGAGCGCTTTCTTCGTACGGCTCATTGTTTCCTCCCTTCACTCCCGAACGGCGCGCGAACCCGCGCCTGTTCGAGGATGTTAGCAGAGCGCAGCGGCGGCCGAACGGAAAATTCGCGCAACTTCGGCGCGACTCGACAAGGTCCGGTGATCGCGGCAAGCTCGCGCCCGTCGAGGAAACGCACGCGCATGACTCAGATTTCGCCGTTGCCGCGGGGCCGGGCCGCTCAACCGTCGCCGCTGATCACGTTCGAGGGCGTCAATCATTCGTTCGGCGCCCGCCCAGTATTACAGGATGTTAATCTGACGATCGGCAAGTCCGAGTTCGTCTGCCTGGTCGGCCCGTCCGGTTGCGGCAAGACGACGCTGCTGCGCATGCTGGGCGGGCTGTTGTCGCCCACGTCCGGCAACATCACCGTCGGCGGCAAGCCGGTGCGCGGACCCGCGCAGGAAATCTCGTTCATGTTCCAGGACTACAGCAAGGCGCTGCTGCCCTGGCGCACCGCCGCCGGCAACGTGTCCCTTGCGCTCGAGGCCGCCGGCACACCCGCGCGCGAGCGTGGACCGCGCATCGCCGAGCTCCTGTCCAAGGTCGGACTCGCGGCGCACGCGGATCACTATCCCGCGCAGCTCTCCGGCGGCATGCAGCAGCGCGTGCAGATCGCCCGCTGCCTCGCGCAGGAGCCATCCGTCCTGCTCATGGACGAGCCCTTCGGCGCGCTGGATGCCATGACCCGGCAGGCGCTGCAGGACGAGATCCTGCGCATCATCGCGGCGAACCGCACGACGGTCGTCTTCGTCACGCACGACCTCGAGGAGGCGATCTATCTCGGCGACCGCGTGGTGGCGCTCTATCCCAACCCCGGACGGATCGCGCAGGTGTTCGACGTCAATCTCCCCTCCCCGCGCAACCAGCTCACGACGCGCGAGCATCCGGAATTCCTGCGGCTGCGGCGCGAGCTGTTCGATTTCATCCGCGAGGACCGTACGTGAGGACCGCAAAGGGATTCCTGCTGCCGCTCGTCCTCCTGCTGCTGTGGGAGATCGGGATGCGCGCGAGCGGGCTCCAGAGCGACTCGCTTGCGGCGCCGTCGCAGATCGCGGCCGCGTTCTGGACCGCGCTGCTGGACGGCACCATCCTGCGCCGCACCGGCGAGACCTTGCGCGCCGCCCTCACCGGCCTCGCGGTCGGCGGCGGCAGCGCGCTCGTGCTGTCGATCGTGCTCGGCCTCGTGCCGCCGGCCGCCCGCCTGATGCAGTTCTCGATCGAGGTGCTGCGGCCGGTCCCCGCGGTGGCGCTGATCCCGGTCGCCATCCTCACGCTCGGGTTCGGCTATGGCATGGAGATTTCGCTCGTCGCGTTCGCGACGTTCTGGCCGGTGCTGATCTATGGGCAGGCCGCGATCGTCAACATCGAGCCACAGCTCATCGATCTTGCCCGTGTGCTGCGCCTCAACACGTTCGGGCGCGTGACCAAGATCGTACTGCCGGCGACGCTGCCGCGCTATTTCGTGGCGTTCCGCCTCGCAACCGCCGTGTCGCTGATCGTGGCGGTGACCGTGGAGATCGCCGCCAACCCGCTCGGCATCGGGCACGAACTGATGACCGCGGCGCAGTCGCTGCATCCCGATCTGATGTTCGCGCTCGTGCTGTGGATCGGGCTCGTCGGCTGGGGCCTGAACGGGCTGCTGCTGTTCGCGCAGCGCCGCCTGTTCGGAGCCGCCGGCGCCAGCGTCGGAGTGCCGCAGTGACACTCAACGCGCGCATCTGGTGGACCGCCGGCAGCATCGCCGTCACCGCGATGCTGGTCGCGGCATGGCAGCTCGTGGCGACCTACGGCAACATTCCGCCGGTGTTCCTGCCGGGGCCGGACCGCGCCTGGTCCGCGCTGGTGCACGGCTTCTCCGGCGGCGACCTGTCGATGCTCACGCTCGCGACGGTCAAGCGCATGGTCTACGGCTGGGCGCTGGCTTCGCTCGCCGGCATCGTGCTCGGAGCGATCATCGGGTCGTCGCGCATTGCGCGCGAGTACGTGGCGCCGATGCTGGAGATGGTGCGCCCGGTGCCGGTGTCGGCTTTCATGCCGGTCGTGATCGCGTTTCTGGGCCTGACCGGCAACATGGTGCTGATCGTCATCGCGATCGGCTCGGTATGGCCCGTGCTGCTCGCCACCGTGCATGGCGTCTCCTCGGTCGAGCCGCGGCTCGTCGAGGTCAGCCGCTGCCTGCGGCTGGGCCGCCTGCAGACGCTCTGGAAGATCGCCCTGCCGAACGCGCAGCCGGACATCCTCGCCGGCATGCGCATCGGGCTGACGGTCTCGCTGATCCTCGCCGTGATCGGCGAGATGCTCACGAGCGAGAACGGCCTCGGCTACAAGATCCTGACCTCGGCGCGCGCGTTCCAGTCGGCCGACGTGTTCGCGGGCGTGATCCTGCTCGGCCTGATCGGCCTCGTCAGCAATCTCGCACTGCAGGAGATCGAGCGCTACATGCTGCGCTGGAAGCGGCGCTGAAGGCGGAAGGTGCGATTGAACGGAAGCGAAACTCTTCAGCTTGTCATGCTCCGCGAAAGCGGAGCATCCAAAAGCGGAGCATCCAGTAGCCACCGACGCCGAGGCTCGGATTTCGGCGCTGCGGCGTACTGGATCGCCCGCTTTCGCGGGCGACGACACCGGAGAGGCTGGAGTTGAGACGCGGCCGCGGAAAAGTCATTGCGGTGTGCGAGGCCACGCCGCTGCCCTCGCACGGTCAAAGCCGCTCGTACACGACCTCGCCGCCCACGATCGCCATCTCGGCGACAGTGTGGCGCAGCGCATCGAGCTCGCAGGTCAGCGGATCCTGCGAGAGCACGATGACGTCGGCGAGCCTGCCCGGCTCGAGCGAACCCTTGTCGTCCTCCTCGAACGTCAGATACGCGCCGCCCATGGTGGCGCAGCGCAGCGCCTCCGCGCGGGTCAGCGCCTGGGCGGGCGCGACCTGCGCACCCGTGCCGCGGTCGATGCGCGCAACGGTCTGCCAGATCGGATACCACAGGCTCACCGGCACGTTGTCGGTTCCGAGCGCGAGCGGCACGCCGGCCTCGACGAGCCGCCGCAGCGGCACGAGATCGTTCTCGCGGTGCGCGCCGATGGTCTTGAGGAAGGCGGCGCCGGACTTCCAGATGTAGCCGTTGGTGTGCGTCGTGACGACGAGGCCGAGCTCGCGGATGAGCGCGATCTGGCCCGCGTCGAGCGCATTCACATGCGCCAGCACCCAGCGCTGGTCCGCGATGGGGAAGTCCTTCGCCGCCTGCGCGAACAGGTCGAGCATGGCGGGGATGATGCCGTTGACGCGGATGCCGTGGCGCGCGCATTCGCGCAGCAGCACCGCCACCGCCTCGCGCGGCAGGCCGGCGTAGTTGAAGCCCGCCCATCCGGTTTGCGGAAACGCCGCCACGCGCAGGGCATGCTCGGGCGTGACGTCGACCTCGGCGTAGATGCCGTTGAGGCGCAGCCAGTCGTCGCCGATGCCCTTGCGCGCCAGCCAGCGCAGCCAGCCCTCGACCATGGCGGCGATATCGGCGGAACCGACGCTCTTCCACGCCGGGCTGAAGGCAAGACTCGCACGCACGGTCTGCCGGCCGGCGGCGCGCACGCGCTGGTAGGCCTCGATCACGTCGGCGGCGGCACCGTGACCCTCATAGACGCTGGTGGTGCCGAAGCTGTTGTAGATCTGCATGGAGCGCGGCAGCACGGCGGCGCGGGTCGCGAGATCGAACGCCGGGGCCGCCGCCATCAGAGTCAAGTCGAGCACCGGCATGCGGTTGCCGTCGAAGAAGACGCCGGTGGGCTCGCCGCCCGCGTCGCGCAGGATGGTGACCGACGCGCAGGGCGGCTGCGTGGCGCGATCGATGCCGGCCAGCGCCAGCGCGCGGCTGTTGGCGATGGCGACCGAGGGCAGCGACACGCGCCAGTAGCCCCAGGCCGGCTTGATATAGACCGGATTGTCGGGTGCGGCGCGGTCGAGATCGTAGCGGTCCGGCCAGCGGCCCTCGGCGAGATCGTCCGGACGGCTGTCGTATTCCGGCGGATCGCCGAGCGGCATGGTGACGATCCACTCGCCCGGCCGCGCTTTTGCGGCAAGGTCCGCAACGCGCGCACAGACATCGTCGACGGAGCGCAGCCCCGCCATCGACGGCAGCGCCTCCTTGAGGCCTTCGCGATCCATGTGGGCATGCGCATCGACCAGCCCCGGCATGGCGGCGCGCCCGGAAAGGTCGACGACACGCGTGTCCTCCCCGATCAGCGGAGCGATGTCCGCGTTGGAGCCGACGGCGAGAACGCGCCCGCCGGCGACGGCGAGCGCCTGCACGACGTCGAAGCGCGCGTTGACGGTGATGATCTTCCCGTTGGTCAGAACAACGGAGGCCGGACTCATACGTTCGCGGGCGGCAGCGAGCGGCCGCGGATCATGTCCGAGGCCTTCTCGGCGATCATGATGGTCGGGATATTGGTGTTGCCGCCCGGCTCGTCGGGCATCACCGAGGCATCGACGACCCGCAGGCGCTCGATCCCGCGCACGCGCAGCGTCTCATCCACCACGGCCATGGCATCCACGCCCATCCTGCAGGTGCCGAGCGGATGCTGGCGGTTGTGGCCGAGCTCGCGGATCTTGGCCTCCAGCTCGGCATCGGTCTTAGCCTCCGGGCCGGGAGTCATCTCCTCGCCGATCAGGCTCGCGTGCGGCTCGGTGTGATAGATCTCGCGCATGATGCGCAGCGCGCGGATCATGTCGACGACGTCCTCGCGCTCGCCGAACAGGTTGAAGAAGATGCGCGGCGTGTCGGCGGGGTCGGCCGAGCGCAGCTTGAGCCAGCCGCGCGAGCGCGGATAGAGCGTGCCGACGCGGGTCGTGTAGCTGTGTACGGCGGGCGCGGTGACGCCGGGGAACCAGAGCGAGGCGTCGTTCGCGACCGACGAGAACACGCACTGCACGTCGGGACGCTCGAGCTGCGGCTGGCTGCGCAGGAAGATGATGCCGGCCGAGCCGTTCTGCGTGAACGCGCCCTTGCGGAACAGATGCCAGGCCGCGCCGTGCCCCACCGCGCGGTCGAGCCGGAGCTGGCGCAGGAAGGTTTTTTCGGTCTTCGCGCGGTACATCAGCAGCATGTTGGGGTGCTCGGCGAGGTTCTGGCCGACGCCGGGCAGGTCGTGCAGCGGCTTCACGCCGACCGAATTGAGATGGTCGGCGGGGCCGATGCCCGACAGCAGGAGGAGCTGCGGCGAGTTGTAGGCACCGCCCGACAGGATCACCTCGCGGTCGGCATAGACCTGCTTCTTCTCGCGGCCCTGCACGTATTCGATGCCGACGGCGCGGCCGTTCTCGACGAGGACGCGGGTCGTCAGCGCGCCCGTCTCGACCGTCAGGTTGGGCCGCGACAGCGCCGGATAGAGGTAGGACCGCGCCGTGCTCTGGCGCTCGCCGCCGCCGACGAACAGCTCGGTACGGCTGACGCCTTCCGACTCCGCGCCGTTGTAGTCGTCGCGCGCCGGCAGGCCGTAGTTGACCGCGGTCTGCTCCATCAGCTCATAGGAGTGATCGGGATGCTGCGCCTGGGTGATTTTGATCGGACCGTCGGCGCCGTGGTATTCCGTCTCGCCGCGCCAGCTCGACTCCAGCCGCTTGAAATAAGGCAGCACGTCCGCATAGCTCCAACCGGTGAGGCCCTGCTGGCGCCAGAGGTCGTAGTCGCGCCGATGGCCGCGCGCGAAGATCATGCCGTTGATCGACGACGTGCCGCCCAGCGTCTTGCCGCGGCGCAGCGGAATGGTGCGGCCGTTGATGCCCGGATCGGGCTCGGTCTCGAACTTCCAGATGTACTTCGGGTGAAAGGACATCTGCACGAAGGCGATCGGCATCCGCAGCCAGGGGTGCGTGTCCCTGCGACCCGCCTCCAGCAGCAGGACCTTGGCATCCTTGTCTTCCGACAGGCGGTTGGCCAATACGCAGCCGGCGGAACCGGCGCCCACGATGATGTAGTCGAAGGATGTCATGGTCTCGATTTTACTGATGGAGAAGCGGGAACGGCAGCGGCTGCGGGAGAGCAGCCATGCGGCGCGAGGCTTGCGGGCACGGAGCGGCGATGGTCCACTTGCGGACGCACCGCGGGAACCCGGCGATCATGAAGTTCAACTTCTTCCATTCCATGCCCTGGCCGCATTATGAGGGCGTCCCGGAGAGCTGGCCAGTCACAAGCAAAGGCTTCGACGGCGAGCGCGGGCGTGTCCTCTACGACGATTATATCGGCTCGATGATCCACGCCGAGGCGTGCGAGTTCGACTGGATCGCCTGCAACGAGCACCACTACAGCCCGTTCAGCCTGATGCCGAACTGCAACCTGATCGCGTCGATCATCGCGCACCGCACGCACAAAGCAAAAATCGCCGTGCTCGGCAATCTCGTTCCGCTGCTCAATCCGGTGCGGGTGGCGGAGGAATACGCCATGCTGGACGTGCTCAGCGGCGGACGCCTGATCGCGGGGCTGATGCGCGGCATCCCGCACGAATACCTCGCCTACAACATCCCGCCGGGCGAATCCCACGCGCGCATGCGCGAGGCCACCGAGCTGATCGTGAAGGCCTGGACCGAGCCGGAACCCTTCGGATGGGAGGGGGAGTACTACCAGTTCCCCTCGATCTCGATCTGGCCCAAGCCCTACCAGAAGCCGCACCCGCCGCTGGTGATGTCCGCGACCAACCCGGAGGCGGCCGAGCTCGCCGCGCGATTCAAGGCGATCATCGGCATGGTGTTCGTGCAGGACCTCGACTGGGGCCGCAACATCGCGGACCAGTATCGCAAGGCGGCGCAGGCGCACGGATGGGAGGCGACGCCCGAGCACCTGCTCGTGGGCGAGCACACCGTGATCGCCGACACCGACGAGGAGGCGCTCGCCATCATGAAGCGGGGGCACGACTACCTGCACCGCGTGCTGATGCGTCCGCAGCGCGACGCCCAGCGGATCGTGATCGAGAAGACGCGCTTCTTCGGCCACAATACCGACACCGGCCAGCAGTTTCAGCAGAAGCTGGCGCTCATCAAGACGCGGACGGTCGAGGAATCGATCGAGGCCGGCTCGATCCTGTGCGGCAGCCCGGCGACGGTGGTCAAACAGATGAAGGCCATCAGCAAGGCCATCGGCAACGGCATCTTCTCGCTCAACTTCAAGGTCGGCGACGTGCCGGAGCCGATCCTGCGCCGCGGCATGGAGCTGTTCCGCGACGAGGTGCTGCCGCAGATGCGCGACGTGTGAGGCGGGACGGCCCTCGCCGCCCCGCCCCCGCCCGGTCAGCCCTGCGGCTCGATGTTGGCGATGCGCACGTACTCGCCCCAGTCCTTGTATTCCTTGAGGTAGAACGTCTTGCCTTCGGCCGGCGTCGTGATCCAGGGATCGTTGCCCAGGCGCGTGAAGAACGCCTGGACCTCGTCCTTCTTCATCACGTCCGCGAACATCTTGTTGAGCTGATCGACGACCGGCTTCGGCGTTCCGGCCGGCGCGAACACCGCCCACCAGCCCGGCATGTCGAGCGCAACGCCGCCCTCCTTCATGGTCGGATACTGCGGCAGCGCCTTCGAGCGGTCGCCCATGGTGAGCGCAACCACACGCACGCGGTTCTCCTTGGCAAGGCCGACGCCGGACGTCGCATCGATGAAGGCAAAGTCGATGGCGCCGCTGGTGAGGTCGTTCACCCAGTCCTTCGACGTGCGGTACTGCACCTCGACCGCCTGCGTTCCCGCGATCTTCTTGTACATCGCGCCGGCGACGCGTGCGCTCGGGAAGGCCGTGCCGTAAGCCGCCTTGTCGCCCTTCTTCTTGAGCGCGGCGGTGAGCTCCGGCAGCGTCTTCACCGGCGAGTTGGGGCCGACCACCAGCATCACCGGCTGGCGCGAGAGCGTGGCCACCACCTCGAACGCGGTCGACACATCGACCGGCGGCTTCTTGAACAGATGGCCGCTCGAGGCCAGCGCGTTGCCGCCGGTGACATAGAGCGTGTGGCCGTCCGGCTTGGCGCGCGCGACGTATTCGGTGGCGATGTTGCCGATGGCGCCGACCTTGTTCTCGACGATGATGGTCTGGCCCATCACTGGACGCATCTTCTCGGCCACAAAGCGGGCGATCGTGTCAGGGCCGCTGCCGGCGGCGAAGCCGACGACGAAATGCACGTCCTGGGACGGAAACGCCTGCGCGCCCGCAGGCCGTTGGGCAGCGACGATCATGGCCGCCGCGGTCACCGCGACTGCCAGGGTTGGGACAAAAACGGCCTGTGTCTTCGCTCTCATTGAGTTCTCCTCCTTGAACGATTCTTGTGACCTCTCCGCGCGATATTAGGCCGATCGGGCACGAAAGCGATACACGCGCAAGGAGCAGGCTGGCCCAATACACGGCGCGACCATCCACGCACCCGCGCATGCGGCGAGCCGCCGCGCCCCCTTCAAGATTTCCTTAACCACGGTGGGCTACCGTGGGTTGGTTCCACGGTGGGCACACACGTCCCATGAGCGCAGCCCTTCAGCGCGTGCCCGTCTCCGCCGACACGCGCCCCCGGCAGTCCCTCTCCGACATCGGCGAGCGCAGCGGCCGTCTCGGCGTCGAGATCGCCGACATGGCCGGCGTGATCGGCGACCTTGCCGCGCTCGGGCAGGTCCAACTGGAACGCGCGCGCGGCGCCGTCGCAGCGGCACGCCAGCTCGCGCACACCAACGGCGTGCTCGCCGAAACCATGCAGAACGCCAAGGCCTCGGCACAGGCGACGCAGGCCACCCTGAGCGAGAGCGCGGATACCATCGAAGGAACGCTGGCGCGCACCATCGAGAAGATCGCCCTGCTCGGCGACCGCGCCCTGGCGGTGAAGGCCTCCATCGAGCAGGTGGGCGAGACGATCGGCGCCGTGCAGGACGCCAGCGTCGCGATCCAGCGCATCGCGCAGGAGACGCAGATGCTCGCGCTCAACGCCGGCATCGAAGCGGCGCGCGCGGGCGCCTCGGGCCGCGGCTTCGCGATCATCGCCGAGGCGGTGAAATCGCTCGCCGACCAGATCCGCGTCTCCACGGCCACCAACCAGAAGCATCTCGAGGCGCTGGCCGGCACGCTCAAGGGCCTGTTCGCGCAGGCCGACGACAACGCCACGCTCGCGCAGGCGGCAAAGGCCGAGTCCAACGACGCGCAGCAGACCATCGGGACGTTCCGCACGCTGGTCGAGACCGTGCAGCGGCTCACCCACGACATGGACGTGATGTCGACGTCGGTGGATTCGAATACGCAGAGCTACGGCGCGCTGCGCGAGGAGCTCAAGGGGCTCGTCGGCGCGGTCAAGGGCGGCTCCGACAAGCTGACGCAGGCGCAGGCGCGCGCGGAGTCCATCCTCGGCATCAGCGAGGACTTCATCCTGTTCATCGCCGAGAGCGGCATCGAGACGCCGGACACGCCGGTCGTCCGCCTGTGCCAGCAGACGGCCGGCGAGATCGCCGCCCTGTTCGAGCACGCGGTCGCGAGCGGCGAGATCGGCATGAACGACCTGTTCGACGAGAATTACGTGCCGGTCGCCGGCAGCAACCCGCCGCAGGTGATGACGCGCTTCGTGCGCTTCACCGACCGCCGCCTGCCGCAGATCCAGGAGCCGATCCTCGCCGCCGATCCGCGCATCGCCTTCTGCGCCGCCATCGACCGCAACGGCTACCTGCCCACCCACAACCTCGTGTACTCGCAGCCGCAGGGCCCCGATCCGGTGTGGAACTCGGCCAACTGCCGCAACCGCCGCATCTTCAGCGATCGCACCGGCCTCGCCGCGGGACGCAGCACGCGGCCCTTCCTGCTGCAGACCTATCGCCGCGACATGGGCGGCGGCAACTTCGTCCTGATGAAGGACGCCTCCGCGCCGATCACGGTGCGCGGCCGCCACTGGGGCGGCTTCCGCATCGGATTCAAGGTGTGAACGGCTCCCGGCGGCCCGAACGCGGTTAAGAAGGCGTTACCGTTGGATTCCCGTGCAACGGAATCTTGAGGGGTTGCGCGTAACCTCGCCGCTCGCAACGAGGCAACACTGATCATGGGACCGCGCTGGCACGGCACGCTCCGCATCGCGCTTGTCGCTTTGTCGGTGGGCCTGTTCTACGTCGGCGCGCATTTCGCCGCGACGGCGCTCATCGATTCCCAGCGCGCGCGCCAGATCGCCGAGATCAACGAGGCGGCGCTGCGCCGCTCCGAGATCGCCATCGACTACGGCCTCGCCACCCTCGACGACCTCGCGAAGCAGACGTCGCTGAGCTGCGAGGACGACGTGCTGCAGAGCGTGCGCCTGCACCTCTACCAGCGCTGGGCGGTGAAGGACATCCGCATCACGAGGCCCGACGGCTCGGTGATGTGCTCGGCCTATCCGGAGACGCTCGAGTTCGACAAGGTCTGGCCGGGCCGCGACGAGATGATGCCGTCGCGCGATCCCGCCGTGCGGCTGTTCCGGGTCGAGCAGTTCCTCGGGCCGGCGCTCGGCGTGCTCAAGGACGTGCACGATGCCGCCTCGCTGGTCGCGATCCTGACGGTCAACGCCTCGCTGTTCGACGTGATGCCGCAGGAACTGCGCGACCACAGCCACGTCGCGCTCGAACTCACGAACGGCCACGCGGTCGCTCAGTATCGCGCGCTCGCGCGCAGGGAATCGCTGGCGCGGCTGGTGGAATTCGCGAAGGCCTCCGACCGCTATCCGATGCGGACCACGATCCGCATCGAGGCGGCGGCCTACGAGCGTTGGCACCGCGAGTCCTACGTGCCTATCCTCGCGCTCGGCCTGGCGCTCGGGCTCGGCTTCGGCGTCCTGCTCGCGAACGCGCTGATCCGTCCGCGCAGCCCGGTCGCCGACCTCGACCGCGCGCTGGCCGCGCGCGAGTTCAAGCCCTACCTGCAGCCGGTCTTCAATCTGCGCAGCGGCGCGATCACCGGCTGCGAGGTGCTGGCCCGCTGGGTGCGCAGCGACGGAACCGTCATCCCGCCCTCACGCTTCATTCCGCTCGCGGAAAGCAGCGGCCGCGCCGAGCTGCTGACGTGGCAGCTCATGTCGGCGACCTTCGGCGAGCTGCACGGCCTGCTCTCCCGGGACAAGTCGTTCAGGGTCGCCTTCAACGTGGTGCCGCGCCATCTCCTGGACGAGGGCTTCGTGGCCGAGCTGCGGCGGACCGTGAGCGACGCGCGCATCTCGCCGCGCCAGATCGTCCTCGAGATCACCGAGCGCGAGGACCTCGCCGACCTCGAACGCGCGGCCGCCGCCGTCGCGCAACTGCGCGAGCACGGATTCAAGGTGGCGATCGACGACGTCGGCATCGGCCACAGCGGCCTGTCTTACATCCAGCGGCTCGGCGCCAACACGCTCAAGATCGACAAGTTCTTCATCGATTCCGTGACGCGCGACATCAGCGCCGTGACGGTCATCGAGATGCTGGTGCGGCTGGCCGGCGAGCTCAAGATGAGCGTCATCGCGGAAGGGCTCGAGACGCAGGAGCAGGTCGCCGCGGTGATGGCCTGCGGGGTGAGCGAAGGCCAGGGCTACGCGCTCGCGCCGCCGCTGCCGGTGGAGGACTTCCTCGAGCTCGTCGCCAAGCAGGCGAGCGCGAACGCCAGCGCGCCGCCGGGCGACCTGCACGCCTGGGTCGCGTAAACCCAGCCGCCCGGCCTATTTCGTCACCTGTCCGCGGATCTCGCCGCCCGGATTGGCCGCGGTGTGCAGGTTCACGTACCACTTGCCGGCCATCAGCTCGGCGGCCTGCGAGTCGTTGAGCGTGACCCTGCCCTTGATCGGGCTCCCCGCCGCGTTGATCGGAACGACGATGCCAGCGTTCTTGCCGTGGGCGGCCGGACCGTGGAAATGCGCCGCCACCAGCGGACCGCTCAGGCCTGAATAGGTGACCGTATAGGTCAGCAGCCGGGTGGCGGTGTCGAAGCTCGCCTCGACGCTGCCTGTGCCTGCGCTGGAATTGGGCGGCACCGAGTTCGACCCTTTCAGCTCGGCCTTGAGCTTGACGGCGTCCGCGGCCGCGGGCGCCACGGCGAGCAAGCCGGCGGCGAGCAGTCCGCTGATGATCGGCATGGCGACTCTGCGCATCGCAAATCTCCTCGTATGTGGCTGGGACATGCCGAAAGGGGGCGCCACAGGGTGGTGGCGGAAGCACACGGCCGATTGATACAAGATTCGCCGGCGCCGACAGGCATGCCGGCCGTGGGCAGTGGCCCCATTCACAGGATTCGCGGCGGTTGCCTCGCCCGGCCGCTCAACGGGCGACGGCCGAGGCGGCCTTCGGCATCTCGAAGCCCCGATAGTTGCGGTCATCGAGCGCCTGCAACGCCGGCAACACGTCGCGGGCGAAGCGCTCGATGTTCCCGACCGCCTGGGCATGCGGCATCGAGCCGAACTGCAGCATGGCCACGTAATTGCTGAACCCGAGCTGGCGATGGCAATCCGTGAGCTGGCGGATCACCGTGTCGGGGGAGCCGACGATGATCACGCGCTGCTCCGCCAGCAGCTCGATCGTCTTCTGCGCCGCCATGATCGAGGTCTTCGCCGACACGATCTGGCGCAGCGAGGCGGGCGAGGTGTAGCCGGGCGGAAAGAACATGCCCGCCGGCATCTTGAACGCCTTGTTGAACAGGAACTCGATGTGCGGGCGTGCCTCGTTCATCGCCTGCTCGTCGGTGTCGGCGACATAGACCGGCGCGCCGAAGCCGAGCTGGTCGGAGGTAGCCTCGTAGCCGTAACGGCTGTGCGCCACCTCGCGGTAGTAGTTGAGATACTTAACCGCCGCGCTGAACGGATTGAAGTTCTGCAGATAAAGATACTTGCGGTCGGGATGCGCGGCCCAATCGATGGTTTCGTTGGAGCCCTGCGAGGGACACCAGATCGGCGGGTGCGGCTGCTGGTAGGGCCGCGGCCACACGTTCACATACTCGACGTGATAGTGCTTGCCTTCGAAGGCGAAGGGGCCCGGCCGCGTCCAGGCCTGCACCACGAGGTCGTGCGCCTCGTAGTGGCGCTCGTGCGAATAGACGGGATTGACGCCGAACACCGAATACTCGGCGCCGACGCCGCGCACGAAGCCGGTGATCAGCCGCCCGCCGGTGATGTTGTCGATCATGGCGTGCTCTTCCGCAAGCGTGAGCGGGTGCTCGCGCAGGCAGAAGGCGCTGCCGAGGATCGCGATCTTGCAGCGCCTGGTGCGGCGGGCGAGCGCCGATGCCGTCACGATCGGCGACGGCATCATGCCGTAGGGCGTCTGGTGATGCTCGTTGACGGCGACGCCGTCGAAGCCGAGCTCGTCGGCGAGCTCGAGCTCGTCGAGATACTTGTTGTATGTGTCGTGCCCCACCTTGGGATCGTAATGGCTGTTGGGCATCGTGACCCAATAGCTCTCATGCGCCGCGATCACCTCGTCGGACAGCCGCGGATACGGCATCAGATGGAACATCGTGACTTTCATGGCGCGCCTGCCTTGTTGTCCGCCGAACGGCTACTCGTTCCGCATGATGAAATCGGCGATGGTCCGGCTCACGTCGTCGAGCCGCTCCGCGAACGGAATGTGCCCGGCATTGGGAAACACCGTCACTGCGGCATGCGGGATCAGCCGCTTGAACTCGTCGGCATAGGCCGCGGAGACGACGCCGTCCTGTGCGCCCCAGACGATCTGCGTCGGCACGGTGACGCGGTGCAGCCATTTGGCGAGCTTCGGATTGAAGAAGCGCGGGCTCCAGGCAAGCCGCGCCGCAGCAGTGCGGTTGGTGACGATCCGCTCGATGTCCTCGGGCGTCGGCGTGCGCGCCAGCTCCTGCTCGATCAGCTTGGGATCGGCATAGAGCGCGCGCACGAGCTGCTCGGGCGTCATCACGAACAGGTTGGCGACCGGGTTGCCCTTGATGCGAATGCCGACCGACGCGATCAGCGACAGGCTCTTGATGCGCTGCTGAGAGCGGATGGCGATCTCCAGCGCCAGCCAGCCGCCCATGGAATGGCCGATGACGTGCACGTCCCCGAGCCGCTGCTCGTCGATGAAATCGAGATAGAAGTAGGCAAGGTCGGCCATCTCGTCGAGCCACTGGGGCGTGGGCGAACGCCCGAAGCTCGGATGGTCCGGCACCAGCAGGTCGAAGCGGTCCGACAGCCTGTCGAAGAACGGCTGGCAACCGACGACGCCGCCCGCGCCATGCAGGAACAGGACCGTCGGTCCCGCACCCGCCCGGCGCAGCAGCACATCGCCGCCGCGCGTGCTCACGATGGACTCGGTGGCCCCCATCGAGACGTCCTCCCCAGCTTTCCCACGTCGGGTCATTGTTGGGCGCAGTCGCCATCGGCAGGCTGCAGCCAGGGGGGATTGTTCTTCGCCGCCCCCGCTTGCGCAAGCCCGCCGAGGGCCCAGAGCGATGCAAAGCCGCACGCACGGCGGCGGCGCCAGCAAATCCTTCCCTGGCGCCGAACCCGCGTGGAACAATCGTGCCTCACGGATTTGCGCTTTGAAATCCGCTCCGGCCGTCATTACTTGCGAGGGCGGAATGGCCGATCGCCCCGGCACGGGTGGGCCAGATCAACTGGGGAGATCTCCTGTCAATGAGCCGTCGTCAGCTCCGCCTGGGCGCCTTCATGCGCCCGGCCACCATCCACACCGGGGCCTGGCGCTATCCCGGCGCATTCCCCGATGCCAATTTCAATTTGAAGCATATCGTGCGCTTCGCGCAGACGCTGGAGCGCGGCAAGTTCGATGCGTTCTTCATGGCGGACCACCTTGCCGTTCTCAACATGCCGATGGATGCGCTCAAGCGCAGCCATACGTCGACGTCGTTCGAGCCGTTCACGCTGCTCTCGGCGCTCGCCATGACGACCGAGCGGCTCGGCCTGGTCGCCACCGGCTCGACGACCTTCGATGCGCCCTACCACGTCGCCCGCCGTTTTGCCTCGCTCGACCACATCAGCGGCGGACGCGCCGGCTGGAACATCGTGACCACGTCGAATCCGGATGCGGCGCTCAACTTCGGGCTGGAGGAGCACGTCGAGCACGACGAACGCTATCGCCGCGCCCGCGAGTTCTACGACGTGGTGACCGGACTGTGGGACAGCTGGGCAGACGATGCCTTCGTGCGCGACGTAGAGAGCGGCCTGTTCTTCGATCCTTCGAAGATGCACCGGCTCGATCACAAGGGAAAGTACTACTCGGTGCGCGGTCCGCTCAACATTGCGCGCCCCGTGCAGGGCTGGCCCGTGATCGTCCAGGCGGGCGCCTCGGAAGCCGGCCGCCAGCTTGCGGCGGAGACCGCCGAGGCGGTGTTCGCCGGACAGGGCAACATCGAGGACGCGCGCAAGTTCTACGCCGACGTCAAGGGACGCATGGCGCGGGCCGGCCGCAACCCGGACCACATGAAGATCCTGCCCGGCTGCTTCGTCATCGTCGGGAGTTCGCTCGACGAAGCCAAGGAGAAGCGCGCCAAGCTCGACAGCCTCGTGCACTGGGACAGCGGCATCGCCTCGCTCTCCATCGCGCTCGGCAACGACGTATCCGGCCTCGATCCGGACGGGCCGCTGCCCGACATCCCCGAAACCAACGCAAGCCAGAGCGGACGCGAGCGTGTGATCGCCATGGCGCGGCGCGAGAACCTCACCGTGCGCCAGCTTGCCCAGCGCGTCGGCAGCTATGGCGGGCTCGCCATGCTCGGCACGCCCACGATGATCGCCGACCAGATGGAGGAATGGCTGACCACCAACGCCTCCGACGGCTTCAACATCCTGTTCCCGTACCTGCCGGAGGGACTCGACGACTTCGTCAACCTCGTCGTCCCAGAGCTGCAGCGCCGCGAGATCTTCCGGCGAGAATACGAAGGCGCGACGCTGCGCGAGAACCTCGGATTGCCGCGGCCGCAGAACCGTTTCTTTGCCGGAGGCTGACGCGATCCGGCTCAGGCCGCTCCGGGGCCAGGGTCGAATCCGCCGCTGCCGTGATAGGCCCTGCGCCGCCGCGCCAGGGTGAGATCGACGACCGTCGCCGCGCCCGCGACAGCGAGCACGGCCACCTCGTGATGGAACCCCTCCAGGCCGGTGAACGGCATGCGGTCGCGCACGCGCAGCCCGATGAGCGCGGCCCCGACCGGCGAAAGCACGGAGACGTCGCTCTTCGGCCCGCTGTAGTCCCGCGGGTGCACGAGCATACGGGTCACGGGCGGACCGCCATCCACCGTGTAGGTAATGCAACGGCCGAGACACACCACTCCGGCCGAGACATCGCTTTCGACGCGCGCGCGACGGACTTCGGTAGCGAGGAAATCCGCAACCGGATGCTGGTCTCGGCCTGCAAGCGCCGCCAGCTCCTGAAGGCGACGGTAATCGGTCAGGCGCAGACTGATCGGTGGGAGAAGACCCATGCTCATGTCGATGTCTCCGAATTCTCGCTCAGGGGCGCGGCGTGCCTGCCATCCGAGCCCGGAGGCGCGAGGCGCGGTGCGAGTGCAAACGCCGCGAGGTGAACCTCGGCCGAATAGAAGCGGGTCGGTCCGTTGATGCGGATCGAGCGCGCGCGCAGCACCGACACGCTGGGGCAGAACGACGGCTCGAACGCGCCGGCGAGGATCAACGGCAGCAGGCCGCGGGCATAGGTCGGCACCGGCGCCAGGAACTCGCGCGCTGCGCCCAGATGCTTTGCGACGCGCGAGCGCACGCGCTGCAACACGTCAGGCTGGAAGAAAGGCGCGCCGCTCTGCAGCGACATGAGTCCGCTTGGCCGCAGCAGCGTCCGGCAGCGCTGGTAGAACGCGTCCGAAAACAGGACTTCGCCTGGCCCGATCGGGTCCGTCGAATCCACGATGATGACGTCGAAGCGGTCCGCGCACGCCCCGACGTAACCCGCGGCGTCCTCGTTCAGAACCTCGACGCGTGGATCGTTGAAGGCGCCGCCCGACACGTCCGCAAAGTGGCGCTGCGAAACGGCGATCACCTCGGGATCGATCTCCACCAGCACCACCCGGCGAACCGGATGCTTGAGGACCTCACGCAAGGCCCCGCCGTCGCCGCCGCCCAGGATCAGCACGTCGATCGCCGCACCGTGCGCCAGGAGCGGCACATGCACGAGCATCTCGTGATAGATGTGATGGTCGGCCTCCGTGACTTGCACGATCCCGTCGAGCACCAGCACCTTGCCGAAGGTGGCGTTCCGAAAGACCAGAACGTCCTGATACCGGCTGCGCGCCTCGTGCAGAACGGCATCCACCGAGAGCACCTGCGCGTGCTCGCCGTACAGCGACCGCTCCTCGAACAGCTTCATGGCATCAGTCCGCGCTTGTGCTCCACCACGGTCATGCGCCCCGGCTGGAATGCCCGCCTGAGCACCTCGATGGCGCGCGCCGGCTTCGCCTCGCCGCACATGAACACGTCCACCGCGGCGTAGGAGCATTCCGGCCACGTGTGGATGGAGATGTGACTCTCGGCGAGAATGGCGACGCCGGTGATCCCGCCCGTGGATGCGAAGCCGTGCAGCTTGAGGCTCAGCAAAGTCGCGCCGGCCGCCTGCGCGGCGCTGCGCAGGGCCGCTTCCACCGCCAGGAGGTCGTCGAGCTCGCATGCATCCCACAGATCGACGATCAGGTGCGTCCCGGCGAACCGCAGCCCGTCCCGCTCCACGAAACGATCGGCCATCTGCACGGATGGGCGCGACGCCGCGGGATGCGACGTCCGCGCCGCGCGCGCAGGCGCGCCGAGCGGCGCTTTGGCCGGGTTCGCGTTCACATTAGGGCGAGCGTTCTCCATTCCGATCTCCATCAGCCGTCAGCCGGCGCGCGGGCGATGCCGGCGCCGATGTGCTGTCAGGGACGCGGGGGCGGCGTGACGTCGAGAACGGTGAGTTCCCGCACTTCGCCGGTCCTCGTTTCCCACTCGATCGACGCGCCGGTCCGCAGCCCGATCAGCGCGGTGCCGATCGGCGTGAGAACCGAGACGCGCGATTGCGCGATGTCGGCCTTGTCCGGATAGACGAGCGTCACCCGCTGGGTCTTGCCCGTGCTTTCGTCGCGGAAGGTGACCTCGCTGCCCATGCAGACGACACCGCCGAGGTAGTCCGCGGCCGGCACCAGCTCTGCGCGCTCCAGCTCGTCGGTGAGCTCGGACGCGAGATCGGGCAGCCGGCTCATGGCGGCGCGCGCCAGCACCGAGAGTTGCTCGAAATCCTCGACGGACAAGGTAATGCGAGGCTTCCTGCGGCCGGCGACCGCGGATTCTTGCAATGTCATGACAACCTCCTGGTGAGCGGCGCCAATCGCAGCGCCGAAGACGGGCACGAGTCCGCGCCCCCGCGCCCAAGCCCGCGCGGAGCACGAAACGCGGCGCGCCACGAGCGGCGAACTGCCGCCGGGCGAACCGAAAGATCGCGATGTGGTGATTAGCGCCGGTGACTGAGTGAGAGCGTCCGCGACAGCGGACTGTTCCTCATCGTCCTGTCGATTGGTCCCCGGGTTCGCGCTTGAGACGGCGCACGCCGAACCCGGGCTAATGGCCCGCGATCAGATTGCCCGCGTGGCAAAGGCCACGGTGAAATGTCGCGAAGGTGAACATGGCCACAACTTAGGCAGGATATTGCGGAAGTCAATGGACGCGGACCGCGCCTGATGGTCCGGGTGCTCGCAGCATCGCTGCACCGTCATCACGCGAGGCGACTGCCGCGCAACACAGCCGCGCACATCTGCGATCATTCCAATCTTCCGCAAATGCGCAGGCTGCAACCGCCTTCCGCGTTTTTCTCTGCACCGCTGAACCGATCTCACCGCGCGCAACGTCACGGCGGACCTGCACGCGTCAGACTTCGTGATCCGCTGACGGTTGTCGGTTGCCGCCGCGAGCCGTGCGGATCGCCGATGTTGCACATCGGCAACGTCGTCCGCGCGCGTGCGACGCCGCGGTGCCGAGCCACGCTCGCGACATGATCGAACGCTATCGCTCAGAAACTCGGCAGCCAGCCTGCGCCTGTGCAGCTTGGTGGAACCGGTCGTGCTGTCTTGCGGCACGAGCAACGACAACCTGACCGGACGCGCGCCGATGAAACGCCAGGAAGGCGGAAAGGAGCTGATCCGATGGCAGGTGGCAACGACGTCTATTTCGTCGACGATCCGCAGACCGAGATCATCGAACCGGTCGGAGGCGGAACCGATACGGTCTACGCCAGTACCGACTACAAGCTGAGATTTGGCTCTGAGATCGAGATCTTGCGCGCGAACGCGGGAGCGGCCGGCCTGGTGCTGACCGGCAATGAGTTCGACAACGTGATCGTCGGCGGCGACGGCGGCGACTCGCTGCGCGGGCTCGCGGGCAGCGACGCGCTCGACGGCGGCGACGGCAACGACTCGCTCGACGGCGGGTCCGGCGTCGACCTGATGGCCGGCGGAATGGGCGACGACACCTATTTCGTGAACAATCCCGATGATCAGGTCGTCGAGTCCGACGGCGAGGGAACAGATACGGTCTTCGTCAGCACCAGCTACACGCTCGCGGCAGGTTCCTCGATCGAGTTCCTGCGCGCGAACCCCAATGCGGCGCAGGTGGCGATCCGCGGAAACGAGCTCGACAACGTCATCACCGGCGGTAACGGCAACGACGCGCTCGACGGCGCGGGCGGCGACGATGCGCTTGCCGGTGGGGCCGGCGACGACACGATTCTGGGCGGGGCCGGCAATGACCGCCTCGACGGCGGTAGCGGAGTAGACCTCCTGATCGGAGGAACCGGCAACGACATATATAATGTCGACGATGCGGGTGATGCCGTCGTGGAGTTCGTGGACGGCGGCTTCGACACGGTGTGGACCACGACGAGTTACGCTCTGCAGGCCGGGTCCGAGATCGAGGTGCTGCGCGCGGTCGGCCCGGCCGGCGTGACGTTGACCGGCAACGAATTCGCCAACACGATCATCGGCAGCGCGGCCGCCGACGTGCTCGACGGCCAGGGCGGGGACGATGCCTTGTTCGGAGATGGCGGCAGCGACGTCCTGCTCGGGGACGGCGGCAACGACCGGCTCGACGGCGGTGCCGGCGCGGACGCGATGGCGGGCGGAGCCGGCGACGACATATATATTGTCGACAACGCGACCGACGCCGTGATCGAGGACGCCAATCGCGGAGCCGACACGGTCTTCGCCACCGTGGACTACGCGCTGCAGGCCGGAACGAGCGTCGAGACCCTGCGGGCACACCCGAGCGCCGGCGGTCTCACCCTCACCGGAAACGAGCTGGCCAACACGCTGGTGGGCGGATCAGGGGCCGATACGCTCAACGGGGGCGGCGATGACGACACGCTTATGGGCGGCGCAGGGGCAGACGTGTTCCTTTTCACGTTCGCAGGCGGAAACGACACGGTGGCCGACTTCACGTCGGGCGAGGACGTCATCAGCCTGGACTGGCCGGACTTTGCCGATTTCGGCGACGTCATCGCCAGCGCGTCGCAAAGCGGAACCGACACCGTGATTACGCTCGACGCAGACAATTCGGTCACGCTGAAAGACATCGCCCTGGCGAACCTCGGCGCTTCCGACTTCACCTTCGCCTAGCGCCCTCCCTGCAAGTGAAGGCGAGATCGGGGCGCCGCAAGCGGCGCCCCGATGCGTTTCGCGGACGCCTGCCCCGCCCTCCCCGGCCCTTGCCGGATGGCGGCCATCCGGCCGATCATCCCGGCAAAACACCCGAGGAGACGCCCGTGAGCCTTCAGCAGAACACCGACCGCATCCAGACCACGCACATCGGCAGCCTGCCGCGGCCGCACGATCTTTTGGATGCCATGAAGGCGAAGTACAGCGGCAAGCCCTACGACGAGGCGGCCTACCAGGCGACGCTGAGGACATCGGTCGCCGAGAGCGTGCGCAAGCAGGCCGACTGCGGCATCGACATCGTCACCGACGGCGAATTCTCCAAGCCGGGCTTCTTCACCTATATCCGCGAGCGGCTCGAGGGCTTCGAGGCACGGCCGAACGACAAGCGCGTGCTGTTCGCGAAAGAGGTCGCGGCCTTTCCGGAATACTATGCGCAATATTTCAAGGAAGCCATGATGGGCGGCACCATCGTGCCGATCCTGCCGGTGGCCTGCGTCGGGCCCGTCAAGTATCGCGGCAAGGCGCTGCTGCAGATCGACATCGACAACGTCAAGGCCGCGGCCAGGGCCGCAGGCGTGCCGGACCATCACGTGTTCCTGCCGGCGACCGCGCCCGCCGGAGCGGGGGTCAACGAATATTACAAGTCGGAGGAGGAGTATTTCCATGCGCTGGCGGCGGAGCTGAACAAGGAATATCGCGCGATCGTCGCGGCCGGCCTCATCGTGCAGGTGGACGATCCGTTCCTCTCCGACATCTTCGTCGAGCCCGATCTCGACGAAGCGCAGATGAAGCGCCGGGCCGAGATCTACGTCGAGGCCACCAACGCCGCGCTGCAGGGCATTCCCGCCGAGAAGGTGCGCTTCCACACCTGCTACGGCATCAACGAGGGGCCGCGCCTGTACGAGGCCGCCCTCGCCCAGGTCGTGCCCTACATGTTCAAGGTCAACGCCGGCTCCTACAGCTTCGAGGCCGCGAATCCCCGCCACGAGCACGAGTATCACGTGTTCGAAGAGGTCAGGCTGCCCGAGGGCAAGGTGATCTGCCCCGGCATGATCACGCACGCCAGCAACATCGTGGAGCATCCGGAACTCATCGCCGAGCGCATCGTCCGCTTCGCCGACCTCGTCGGGCGCGAGAACGTCATGGCGGGCGCCGACTGCGGCTTCTCCTCGCAGGCGCTCTACAAGACCGAGGTCCACCCGACGGTCGTGTGGGAAAAGTTCAAGGCGCTGCGCCAGGGCGCGGACATCGCGAGCCGCAAGCTCTGGGGCAGCGCCTGATGCGGACGCCCCATCCCGCGCGGGCCTACGATGCCTGACGCTGGTAGATATCGTCCATCCGCACGATGTCGTCTTCCTCGAGGTAGGCGCCCGACTGCACCTCGATGATGTTGAGGGGCAGCTTGCCCGGGTTTTCGAGGCGATGGATGGCGCCGAGCGGCACGAAGATCGATTCGTTCTCGCGCAGCAGCACCTGATCGTCGTCACGCGTGACGAGCGCCGTGCCGTTCACAACCACCCAATGCTCCGCGCGGTGGAAATGCTTCTGCAGCGACAGCTTGCCGCCCGGGTTGACGGTGATGCACTTGACCTGAAAGCGCTCGCCCCGGTGCAGCGACTGATAGGATCCCCATGGCCGATGCACGCGCTGGGTCTGGGTCGCGGCGCGATGGCCGTTGGACTTGAGCCGGTCGACGAGCTTCTTCACGTCCTGGTCGCGGTCGCGGCTGGCGACCAGCACCACGTCCGCCGTGGCGGTGACGACCAGATTGTCGACGCCGAGCGCGGCGACAAGCGGGCCATCGCCGTGCAGGTAGCATCGGCTGGCGTCCTCGGCGATGACGTCGCCGAGCGCGACATTGCCGCTGGCGTCCTTCTCGCTCACGTCCCAGAGCGCGGACCAGCTTCCGACGTCGCTCCAGTCGAACTCCGCGCGCACGACCGCCGACTTGTCCGTGTTCTCCATCACCGCATAATCGATCGAGATCGAGCGGCAACCCTCGAAGGGCGCGCGCGCCAGCCGGAGGAAATCGAGATCGCAGGCCGCGCTGTTCAGGGCGTCGCGCGCCGCGGCCAGAACGTCGGGCGCAAGCCGCTCGAGCTCGCCGACGAAGACGCCGGCCGGCAGCAGGAACATGCCGCTGTTCCAGAGGTGGTGGTTCGATACGACGAAGCGCCGCGCCGTGTCCGCATCCGGCTTCTCGACGAAGCCGATGACCTCGCACACCTCGGAGGTCGGCGCGATCTCGTCACCGGCCAGGATATAGCCGTATCCGGTGGCGGCGCTGGTGGGCTGAATGCCGAACAGGACCATCAGGCCGTTCGCCGCCGCGTCCATGGCTAAATCGACCGCGCGCTGGAACGCGCCGACGTCGCGCACGAGATGATCCACCGGCAGCAGCAGGATGACCGCATCCGGGTCCTGCGCGAGCGCGGCGAGCGCCGCCACCGCGGCGGCGGGAGCGGTGCTGCGGCCCACCGGCTCGAGAACGATGGTGGCGTCGTGGATGCCGACGGCGCGCAACTGCTCGGCGATGACGAAACGGTGCTCGGCATTGGCCACGACCAGCGGCGGCGCGAACCGCGTGCGGTCGCAGACGCGCAGGGCCGTCTGCTGCATCAGCGTCTTGTCGCCGACCAGCCGAAGGAGTTGTTTCGGATAGCTTTCCCGCGACAGCGGCCAGAGCCGCGCGCCGGCGCCGCCGGACAGCAGCACTGGGACGATACGGGCGGTCCGCTCTGCCATCGTAGGCCTCCCTGCCGACGGCCTAGATGCCGCTGCCCGATAGAAACTCCCGCCGGATCGTGTGCCAGATGATCTTGCAATCCAGGCCCATCGACCAGCTCTCAATGTAGTCGAGATCGTAGTCGACCCGCGCGATCGCCGGACCGGCTTCCGTGGTGCTGCCGCGGCACCCGTTCACCTGCGCGAGCCCGGTCAGCCCCGGGCGCACAATGTGCCGCTGGAAGTAGTAAGGCACCAGATCCTCGTACAGCATCCCGGCCGCCAGCATGCCGGGCACGTGCGGACGCGGCCCCACGAGAGACATTTCTCCTTTCACGACATTGATCAGTTGGGGCAGTTCATCGAAACTTGTGGCGCGCAACAGGCGGCCGATGGCCGTGATCCTCGGATCGCCGGCCACGGTCTGGCGGACGCCCGACACATCGGACGCCTCGACGTACATCGTGCGGAACTTGTAGACTCGAAACAGCCGGTTCCGGCGTCCGTAGCGGTTCTGAACGAAGAAGATCGGCCCGCGCGACTCGAGCTTGATGGCGAGCGCAATGCCGATCAGCAGCGGAGCCAGGAGCAGCAGCGCCAGGCCTGCACCAAAGAAATCGACCGCGCGCTTTATGGTCGAAGACCCCGGTTCAGCGCGTGCGCGGCGGCCACGTGGGCTGACGTCCTGGACCTGGACGCGCGGGATTTGCACCGGCCGCTGCCCGGCCTGGCCCGGCTGGAAGAAGAACAGACGACGCGTGCGTCCGTGAGAGACACGCTGGTCCCGATCGAACGAGGTGGAAACCGCGGCAGGTGTCGACGCAATGGAAACCATTCTCCACTCCATCCGTGTTGCGGGTCAGCCCCGCGGCCAGCGCAGTTCGGTTTCTGACTTGCTGCACCGCATCGCAAGATTCAGGCCGGTGCTACAACATCGACATGGCGATATTGTTGCACGTGCACAGGCCAGGTGGCAGGCGCTGTCCGCCATCGGCGGCGAACTCTACGTTCCGATTTGTATTCAGTGAGGCCAAACCGCGGGCAGATTTGCCCATATGATGGAACAACGGTGACGTCGACGGATCGCGTGACAGTCAGCATCGGCGTTGGACGCATCACACTTTGCGATTTGTTTGGGCAGAACGCGCGAGGGAGCCAAAGGTGCGACTAATCTCGACGGCAGGCTTGCATTTTTTGAGGACCATAACGCAGGCTAAGGGACGTCAGCATCGCCGTACTACTTGGCAAATAAATTTTGGCGCTTCGGTGGCCGCCATAGGACAAGACGAAGATCATGGTTCCGAAAGTTTCAGAAGCCCGTCGTCAAGCAGGCGATGAAACGACGCGTGAAGCCAACTCCTCACCGCAGCGGGGTGATGATGGTGATGATGACGTGATTTTGGGACTCTCAGACGATTTGGGGCGACGGTCCGGGCGGCAACTGCGCTACTGGCTGCTCGTGGCAAATATCATTGCCTGGATTTTGATCGCACTCGTCGTGAGAGCACTCTTCTTCTAGATCTCGTCTTCGAAATCTCGTCCTCGGCGATCGCCGAGATCGCGACACAGTCCCCAAAAAAGCCGCAACACAATCCTACGGTCTGGTGCAGTTAGATTTGCGTTGCGACCACACGCCGCTCAAGCTTTAATCCGCGCGGACACTCAATCCTCAAATGGAGTGCGGTGGCCTATGTCGCGTTGCGTATCAAGCGTGGCCGTCCTGGGCCTGTTTATTCTTCTGTCGGCGTGCAATTCGAACGGCATCACGACCGCTTCGCTCGCGGCCGAGCCCGGCGCACGCGCACAAGCGACGGCTTATGCGCCCGGCGCTTACGTGTTCCATCCCAACGACCGCATTCGTGTCAAAGTCTACAACGAGCCGGAAATCACCGGCGAATATCAGGTTGACGCAAGCGGATATGTCTCCGTGCCCCTGGCTGGCCGCGTTCGCGCGGCCGGAACGACACCGAGCCAGGTCGAACGCGCAATCCGAGCGCGCCTGAACGACGGAATCATCACCGACCCCAAGGTCAACGTCGAAATCGCGAGCTACGCGCCCTTCTATATTCATGGCGAGGTCAAGCGGGCGGGCGAGATCCCGTATCGCCCCGGATTGACGGTCATGGACGCGATTGCCTCCGCCGGAGGCTTCACGTACCGCGCCGACGAGCGCGAGGTCTATCTGCGCCGCGCGGGATCGCCGGTGGAAGTCGTCTATCCGACCGACGTTCCCATTCCGGTCTATCCCGGCGACAACGTCAGAATCCCCGAGCGATTCTTCTGACTGCCGATGCCGCTCCGGTCTTCGACCCCGGAGCGCGGCCGTCGCGCCACGGTTATGGCCTATTTTTCATGCCACGGAACCAAGGAGAGAGCCCACGGTTACAGCGACGGCGATGAGCACGGGTGGACTCATCGACTTCCATGACTTGGCCGCTGTCGTCGCGGCACATTCCTGCGGTCGGCGGGCGCCGCTGTGACCCAACTGCGGATCAATGTCTCGATGCGCTGCCCGGATCTCCAGCAGCACATCACTATCGGGAGCGTCTGACGCGTGTGTTCTGCGTGGCGGCGGGCGAACGTCTGGGCTAGAGCGGTCGGCAGCGGGAGTGCCGGAGCACTGCTGCTCATTCTCGCGTCAGGCGCTCCTGCAGGTGCGCAGGTTTCGTCGACAGCGCAACTTATCCAGCGCGTTGGCCCGCCGCTTGCACCGCCCTGGAATGCCCAGCAGATCTTCGAACCGCTCGTGTACCCGCAGCTCTGGGACGTCGAACGTCGCTGGGAACTCGCGCCGGAGGACACGCCGGTGATCACGCGCGTACATCCAGGTTACGAACCCGTCGGCGTTCGCGCCGGCTCATGGATGTTCTTTCCGGCCGTCGCGGCCGGCGGTCTGTACGATAGTAATGTCTTCGCTTCGAACTTCATCCGCGAAGGCGATGTCGCGGGGATCGTTGCGCCTACGGTTCGCGGCCAGACGCTGTGGGGCAAACATTACGTCGACTTCGATGCGGGCGTGCGCTCGCTCGCCTACCGGGACCATCCCGGCCTCGACCAAACCGATGCCAGTTTTCGCGGCCGCGCCCGCATCGATGTGGCGAGCGACGCTGCAATTCTCGCGCGCGCGCAGGCGGCCTACCTGCACGAGCGGCCGGGCAGCCTCAGTTCGCCGACCGGCGCGGTGGAACCCACGCCCTACAGCCTGTTCTCCGGCGATCTGACCTATCGCAAGGAGTTCGGCCGGCTCACGACGTCCTTCGGCGGCATCGTCAACTCATATAATTACGGCTCGACCCGTGCGTTCGACGGCTCGATCATCAATCAGAACAGTCGCGATGGCCAGGTTTACGCCGCCCACGGTCGACTCGACTACGCAATCTCGCCCAAGCTCGGGATCTTCACGGCGGTCGACGGAAACCGGCGCGAATTGCGCGGCACGCCCGCCCAATCATTGAGCTCCAGCGGCTACCGCGCTCTCGCCGGCGTCGACGTCGAACTCACGCGGCTGATCTCGGGGGAAATCGGGCTTGGATACACGAGCCAGGCGTTCGACGCGGCGCAGATCGGAACCATTGCGGGCCCGGCCTACCGCGCCATGCTGATCTGGAGTCCGACGCGGCTCATGGACGTTTACTTCAAGGCCGAGCAGCTCGTCACGCAATCGTCCGAGACGCAGGCATTCGGCATCCGCGCCTACGCGTTCCAACTCGGCCTCGACTACGAGATTCGCCGGAATGTCGTGTTCTCGCTCTCGGGATCATACGAGAACGACAAATTTTTCGGCGCCGTTCGCGATGATGACGTCTACGCGTCGTATTCTGAACTCAAATATCTGCTCAACCGGCACTTCGACGTGTCCCTGAGACACCGCTATCTCACACGCAGCAGCAGCGACCCGACGGCCAGTTACAGCAAGCATGAGGTCGGTCTGAATGTCACGGCGCGCTTCTGAATCGCGGGCTCTCGTGCCGCAGCCGCTGCCGGAACCCGCCGTGCTGATGCGCGACGAGGCGTCATCACGCTTCGATCCGCTCGAGATCGCTCGCATTCTTCGGCGCCATCTGCGCATCATCGTCGCGACAACCGCCATTCTCGTCGCGGCGGCCGCGGTGTTCGTTGGCATCATCACACCGCTGTACAGCGCCACGTCCTCTGTGCTGATCGATCCACGCCGCGCCAGCGCGGCCAACCCCGAGGTGCCCCCGACAACGACGAACTTCGGCACCGACGATGCGAGTATCGAAAGCCAGGTACTGCTGATCCAGTCGATCACCGTGTTGCAGCGCGTGGTCGACACGCTCAAGCTGGCCGAAGACCCGGAATTCACGCCCAAACCGGGCATTCTCGAGTCGATCAAGCGCCGGATCGGAGCCAGCGACCCGCCGACGAACGTGAGCCCGGAGGCGATCGCCAGGGCAAAGGCGGTCGAAACCCTGCAGAAGCGCCTCAAGGTCGTCCGTCAGCGGGTGACTTTCATGGTGGATATCAACGTCCGGTCGGCGGATCCGGCGAAGGCTGCAGCCATCGCCAACGCTGTCGCCGATTCCTACCTGATCGAGCAGGTACGATCGAAATACGATGCCACCAAGATCGCCGCCGGATGGCTCGATCGGCAGATCGCCGATCTCAAGGCGCGGGTCCTCGCGTCCGACAAGGCCGTCGCCGATTTCCGCGCCGCCCATAACCTGAACATCGCCCAGGGCGTCACCGTCAACGACCAGCAGATCACGGACCTCAACAACAAGCTCATCGACGCCCGCGCCGAGGCGGCCGAGGCCCGCGCGCGATTCGATCAGGTCGACCAGATCGCCAAGAGCGGCGCCGACCCCGGGTCGCTCACCGAGGCGCTGTCGTCGAACATCATCGTACAGCTCCGCACTCAATATGCGGAGCTCACCAAGAACGCCGCCGACTTGTCGAGCCGCTATGGACCGCGCCATCCCCTGGTGGTCGCGGCCCACGCCCAGGTCCGCGACACGCAGCGCCTGATCAATGACGAGGTCAGGCGCATCCTGCAAAGCAGGCGGCACAATTACGAAGTCGCCAAGGCGCGCGCGGCATCGCTCGAACGCAGCCTCGACCAGTTGCAGAACGTGTCGACCGAATCCGGCCAGGCGCAGGTCCGCCTGCGCGAGCTGCAGCGCGAGGCCGATGCCAACCGCACGCTCTACGAGTCGTTCCTGGCGCGCTACAAGGAGGCGAGCGCCCAGGAAAGCCTCGAGTTGCCTGAGGCCCGGATCGTCACCCGCGCCGAGGTCCCGCTGCGGCCCTCTTTCCCCAAGGTGTGGCTGGTCATCGCGCTGGCGGGCGGGCTCGGGCTCGGCCTCGGGGGTGTGCTCGCCCTGCTCTCGGACTACCTCGACCCGCGAATCAAGACGCTGGATCAGGCGGAAGCCGCCGCCGGCGTTCCTGGCATTGCCACGGTTCCTCTCGTGGGCGTGCGCGAGCTCGCGCATCTCGCCAAGCGCGGCCGGCGCGAGTTGCCGCGCTACGACCCGACGCGCGCGCGCCTACTGCCCGCCCCACTGCAGCCGCCGCTCATGCGCTATGTCGTCGAGCAGCCGACCTCCCTGTTCGCGGAGGCCATTCGCGCGGTCCGCCTTGCGATCCAACAGGCCACGCGCCCGGGCGGGAGCCGGATGATCCTCGTCACGTCGGCTGTCGACGGTGAAGGCAAGACGACACTCGCCACCAATCTTGCCCTGTCGTTTTCCACGATCGGAATGAAGACGATCCTGGTCGAGGGCGACTTGCGCAATCCCGAGATGTCACGCTCGCTGTGCCCGCGTGCGGCGACCGGTCTGCTCCAGGTCGCCATGGGGGAACTGCCGCTTCATCAGGCAGTGCTCGTCGACCAGACGACGAATCTCTCGATCCTGCCCTCTCCGCCGGCCGATCGCTGGGCAGCGTCGGCCGATTTCGTGTCGTCCGCCAACATGGGACTGGTGCTCAACGCGTTGCGAACGCATTACGACGTCGTCGTGGTCGATGCTCCGCCGCTGATTCCGCTGGTGGACGGGCGCGCGCTGGCCGAGCTCGCCGATCATATCGTGCTGGCAACGCACTGGGACCACACGGCGCGCAACCTGCTGACGCGCGCGGTCGAACTCCTCGATGCCGCGCAGGATCGCATCGTGGGCACCGTTCTCACGCAGGTCGACCTGCGGCGGGTTCGCCTTTACGAGCGCTATCCGGCATCGTCCTACCTGCCTTATGAACCGGCGGTACGGACCAGCGCGAGGGCGGCGGAATGATGGCGCAAAAATGCGGGGCACTCGTCGGCCTGACCGGCATGCTCGTTGCTTTCGCCGGTGCTGCGCGTGCGGACAGCTGCGCACGGAGCAGCCAGTACATCCTCGAGAACCTCACCGGCGATCAGGCGCGGCAGCCGCGCGTCTATCAGACGCTGTCGCGCGTGTGCGAGGAGACGTTGCTCATGCCGAACGTGAAGGACGCGTTCATCCTCATGACAGGGGCGATCGCCGTCATTCCGAAACGGGATGCGATCGGGGCCACCGCATCGACCCTGGCGGAGTTCTGCACCCGATTTCCCAGGGAAACGCTTCGGTTCGTGGCGCGCAAGGAGCTTTCGCTGACGAAGAACTTAGGACGTGCGGTACGGCTGGATTCGTCCGCCGCCACGTCCTGCCAAAAAATCGTCCAGGGAGGATGACGCTCGTTGCGATCATGCGCGAGGTGTCTTCAACCAGACCGGCGGATGAGGCATGACAACCGTGTTGATGGTAAGCGACCCGTGGGCGCCGACGGCGCAAGGCGTGGGGGACTTTGCGGAGCGGCTGTGCCAGCGCCTGGAAGAGGCCGGCATCGACGTCACGAGGTTCTGCCGCGCGTACAAATCGCGCCGCCGGGTGGCCGAGCTTCTGGACGAGATCGGCGCTTCCAACGCCGACATCATCCATATCCAGTGCCAGAGCACGGGATATGCGCGTCCGTTCGTGTCGGGCATGATCGCGCGTCGGGTCAGGACCAAGCCCGTGGTCGTGACGTTGCACGATTATTCCTCGTTCAGGTTCTATTGGCGGCCGTGGCTCGCGCCATTGGCACGCTGTTGCGCCACCAGGATCTTCACCACGGCGTTCGACCGCACCCTGTTCCAGCTGCGCTTTCCGAAGCGGAGCGGGTTCGATACGACGATCGAGGTTCCCAGCAGCCTGCCTGTCGGCACCGCACCCACGCGGTCCCCGAACAAGGTGATCTATTTCGGCCAGATCGCCCCCCGCGAGGGTATCGAGGAGTATCTGACATTTTGCGAGATCGTCCGCACCCGCGCGCCCAACGTCAGCGCCGCGCTCATCGGGATCGTCTCCGACCGTCACCGGCATTACGCCGACCGGATGCTGCGCCGCGCGCACGCGGCCGGTGTCGAGGTCGCGTGCAACCTGCCGCCCGACGAAGCTGCCGATCGCATGGCGCAGGCGACGTTCGCCTACCTGCCGTTTCCTGAAGGCGCTTCGCCGGGCCGCCATCCCCTCGCCGCGACGATGATCAACGGCCTCGCGGTCGTCACTTCCCACACAGAACGCACGCCCGACTGGCTTCGCGCGGCGACGGTGTCCGCCGCCACGCCAGAGGAGGCATGTCGTTCGATTGCAACACTTGGCACGGACGATGCTGCGCGAAAGCGGCTGATCAAACGCTCCGCAATGGCGGCCAAACGCTTTCGCTGGGATTCGGTCACGGCTCGCCACGTCGAGTTGTATGGGCGGCTGCTCGGATTGTCGGACGAAATGCCGGGCGCCCTCGCGACGGGGTGAAACGTGATGCGACGTGCGAGGCGCACCAAACCGGTCTGGAGTTGAGTTCGCGATGCGCAGCTTGAATCGACTGCTCTGGCTCAGGCGGAGCCTGGTCCACCTGAAATGGCTCTACTATACGAAGGTCTGGGGAATGGACATTCATCCCACGGCGACCTTCTCCCTGAGCGCCCGGCTGGACAAGACCTACCCCGCCGGCGTGCACATCGGCGCCGACACCTATATCGCGTTCGAGGCGGCTGTCCTCGCGCATGACATGACGCGCGGGCTCTACCTTCATACCCGCATCGGCAAGCACTGCTTCATCGGCGCGCGCAGCGTGATCCTGCCCGGCATCACCATCGGCGATCACAGCATCGTCGGGACCGGCGCGGTCGTCACCCGCGACGTGCCTGCGCACTGCATCGTCGCCGGCAACCCAGCCAAGATCATCCGCGAAGGGATCATGACCGGCCATTGGGGCAAGCTGATCGAGGCATCGGCGCCGCAAGCGACCATGGCACCCGAGCCGCTTCCCGTCGCCGCCATGTTGCAAACCGGACGGACAAAGGTGCGATGAGCGATATCGTCCTGATCTCGACGACGGATACTGCAAACGGCCGCCCAGAGGTGCTCGCGCGCATGTTGGCGTCCCTCACGCGCGAGTTGGAGCGCTTGCCGGGCAGCCGATGCATTCTGGCCCTCCTGTTGCAGAACTGCCCGAAGGAGCGGCTGATCTCCCTGCAGGCGAGCCTGCCGCCCTTCGTGCTCGCCTGCGCAACTCCCGGCCGCATATCGCTATCGGCCGCGCGCAACCTCCTGTTCGAGCGCATCCGCGACGAGCACATCGAGCCGGACACGGTGGTGGGATTTCCCGACGACGACTGCTGGTACCCGGATGGCGCCCTCGCCTTCATCGTCCGGCAGTTCGCCGAACAGTCCCCGCTCGACCTTTGGTTCTGCCGCTATGCGGCGTCTCCCAGCGCAAGCGCCGGCGCCCCGCTGCGCCGGGCCAGCGTGCGCGACGTCGTACGCAACGCCTCGTCGAACACGATGTTCGTGCGCGGACGCGTGCTCACGCGCATGGCGCGGCGCGACGACAGCCAGTTCGACGAAGCACTGGGCGTCGGAACGCCCAATCTCGGGGGCGAAGATCTCGATTTCGCGCTGCGCGCGCACGCGGCCGCACGGCTCTCGTTCTTCTGCGACCGCGCCCTGATCGGCCATCGCGACAAGCTGCAGCATCTGCGCGCCACGTATTACCGCGGCAGCCTGATGGTCCTCGCGCGCTACGCGCTCCAGAACATGGACGCGGCGGCCGAATATGCCCGCAAGGTGGCGATCGGGCTCTATCTGGTGCTGCGCCGCGAGCTTCCGCTGCGCGCGTTCATCTCGGCCAACACG
>Ga0182740_1000261_pt1 | contig 79256 bp, 73 predicted proteins | sample eDN5th37CKraftBY_FD_128872 | JGI IMG/M metagenome (GOLD analysis project Ga0182740, IMG submission 128872) | Enriched backyard soil microbial communities from Emeryville, California, USA - eDNA 5th pass 37_C Kraft BY (version 2) (version 2) | ecosystem: Environmental > Terrestrial > Soil >...
GGATGATCGGCGCCGAGCCAGTCACGCATGTCCGGTGGGATCAGGAACTGTTGGTCGCGATCGACGGGTCGATATCCTTTGGCCACCAACAGATTCTACACAAAGCCGCAGGTCGGCCCCGCCACGTCACGGCGAGACCGACCCGCGATTCTGCAACAGCCCGTCTGAGGAGACGAAGGGTACATTCGCTCGGAAACGAGCGGCCGCTCAGCCCGGCAGCACCGTCAACCCGTGCGGCCGGCGGTTCACCGGCTCGCAGCCGTCGGCGGTGACCACCACGATGTCCTCGATGCGGGCACCCCACTCGCCGCGGAAGTAGATGCCCGGCTCGATGCTGAACGCCATCCCCGGCCGCAGTTCGTCGGTGTTCCCGCCCACGATGTACGGCTCCTCGTGCACCGACAGGCCGATGCCGTGCCCGGTGCGGTGCACGAACACCTCCCCCAGCCCCTGCGCCGCCAGCAGATCCCGCGCCGCGGCATCCACCGACTCGGCGGTCACCCCGGGCTTGACCGCGTCGACCGCGGCCTGCTGCGCTTCCTCGAGCAACGCGATCTTCGCCGCCACATCGGGATCCGGCTCGCCGAGGCTGTAGGTGCGGGTCGAATCGGAGTTGTAGCCGGGTTCGACCGGACCGCCGATGTCGATGACCACGATGTCCCCGGACTCGAGCACCCGATCGGACACCTCGTGGTGCGGGTCGGCGCCGTGCGGACCCGACCCGACGATGACGAACGCCGCCGCGGTGTGGCCCTCCTCGACGATCGCCGCGGAGATGTCCGCGGCCACCTCCGCCTCGGTGCGGCCGGGCCGCAGCCACTCACCCATCCGGGCATGCACCCGGTCGATCGCGGCACCGGCCCGGCGCAGCGCCTCGATCTCGTCGTCGTCCTTGATCATCCGCAGCTCCCGCAGCACATCGGTGGCCAGCACCGGCACCGACCCGAACAACCCGGCCAGCGGCACCAGGTGCAGCGCCGGCATCGCATCGGTCACCGCGGTGCGCGCGGCACCCGGCAGCAGCGCCGCCACCAGCTCGTACGGGTTCTGCCCGTCCACCCAGTCCCGCACCGGCACCGCCAGCTCCGCGACCGCCGAATCGTTCAGCGACGCCAGCTCCAGACGCGGCACCACCACCGTCGCGGCGCTGCCGTCGGTGGGGATCACCAGACAGGTGAGCCGTTCGAAGGATTCGGCGCGGGACCCGAGCAGGTACCGCAGGTCCGGTCCGGGCGTCACGAGCAGCGCATCGAGACCGGCGGCGGCACCGAGCTCGGCTGCGCGGGTGAGACGTTCGGCGTAACGGGCGGCGGGAAATCGGGATGCGGCAGCACTCATGGGCATCAGCGTAGTGCGAGTCGGGGATGGCAGGATGTGGACCGTGACGACTCCTGTGACGACCCCGGACGGCGACACCGGGCGGCGCCCGCTGCTGCTGCTCGACGGGGCGAGCCTGTGGTTCCGCGCCTACTATGCGCTGCCCGACTCGATCACCGCCCCCGACGGGCGTCCCGTCAACGCGGTGCGCGGCTTCACCGACATGGTGGCCTCGCTGATCACCCGGCACCGGCCGCACCGGCTCGTGGTGTGCCTGGATCTGGACTGGCGTCCGGCGTTCCGGGTCGCGGCGGTACCCAGCTACAAGGCGCACCGGGTCGCGGTCGGCTCGGACGGCACCGTCGAGGAGGTTCCCGACACCCTGACCCCGCAGGTGCCGATGATCCTGGACGTGCTGGCCGCCGCCGGGATCGCTACCGGCGGCGCCGCCGGGTTCGAGGCCGACGACGTGCTCGGCACCCTCGCCGCCCGGGAAACCACCGACCCGGTGGTCGTGGTCAGCGGCGACCGCGACCTGCTGCAGGTCGTCGCCGACGACCCGGTCCCGGTGCGGGTGCTCTACGCCGGGCGGGGACTGGCGAAGGCCGAACTGTTCGGGCCCACCGAGGTCGCCGACCGGTACGGGGTGCCCGCCGAGCGGGCCGGCGCCGCCTACGCCGAGTTGGCGTTGCTGCGCGGCGACCCGTCCGACGGGTTGCCCGGCGTCAAGGGCGTCGGCGAGAAGACCGCGTCGGGCCTGCTGTTGCAGTACGGATCGCTCGACGGGATGCGGGCGGCCGCGGCCGATCCGGAGTCGGGCATGGCCAAGGGCATGCGCGCCAAACTCGCCGCGGCCGCAGACTATCTGGACGCGGCGCTGCCGGTGGTGCGGGTCGCGCGCGACGCCCCGGTGCAGCTGTCCGGTGCCGACGCCCTGCCCGCGGCGCCCGTCGACGCGTCGGCGCTGGTGGCGCTGGCCGACACGCTGGGGATCGGACGGTCCGTCACGACGCTGACCACGGCACTGGCCGCGGCCGCGGGCTGACCGGACCGTCCGCTCCGATCGGTTTGGGGCCGGTCAGTTGGGGCGGCTGACCTCGTAGGTGCCCTCGTCGTCGGTGAAGGTCAGGGTGACCGACCGATGCTGCCCGTCGACGGTGACGGTGCATTCGAAGCTGTTGCCCGCCTCGACCTTCTGGCCGTCGGGGCAGGACACGTCGTCGACGGCGGTGGCGCCGTAGGACTGGGTCAGCACCTTCGCGACCCCGGCCTCGGCGGCCGCGGAATCGAGGGTCTTCGACCCGAGGGAGGTGGCGACGAGGACCCCGACGATCGCGAGGATCAGCACCAGGGCCAGCGCCCCGAGACCGAGGATCAGCGGCTTCTTCGACTTCGGCGGCTGCTGACCGGCCTGCGCCGGCGCCCACTGCGGCTGCTGACCCGGCTGGGGTTGGCCCGGTTGCGGCTGGCCCCAGGGCTGCTGACCGGCCGCGGGCTGTCCCCACTGCGGCTGCTGACCGGGCTGCGGGGGCTGTCCCCACTGCGGCTGCGCCGTTCCCCACTGCTGCTGCGGTTGTCCCCACTGCTGACCGGCGACGGGAGCGCCCTGCCCCCACTGCTGACCCGGTTGCGGGTGCGGTTGCCCCCACTGCTGCTGCGGCTGGGCGGGCTGCTGATCCCACTGGGCACCGGCGGCCGCCGGCTGACCCCACGGCTGCTGCCCGGGCACCGGCTGCTGGCCCCACGGTTGGCCGGTCTGACCCCACTGCGGCTGAGCCTGACCGCCCTGCGCACCGGCGGCCCCACCCGGACCGGGCTGCGGGCCCCACTGCGGGGCCTGCCCGGCAGGCGAGTGACCGGCGGACGAGGCGTCGAACGCCTGCGTCGGCTCCGCCCCCTGGGCGGCGCTGCCGGGGCGCGCCCACTGCTGGGTCGGTTCCTGACCGGCCGCGTTTCCGGACTGCTCCTGGGGTTCGTTCGGCCCGCTCATCGTCGCCTCCCACTCACCTTCACTTCGTTGATCCACTTCGCGCCCATCCACCGCGTGGAAGCCGTGCCGCAGCGCGAATCAAACCACATCCGGCCGCGACGGTGTCCGCCGAGCCGAACCGCAACGTCCTGCCGCCCAGGCAATCACCCCGCCGGGGCGATCACACCGCGTCCACGTCGACGACCCCGCGCCGGATCGCGGCGACGGCCCGACCCGCCGTCTTCACGATCTCCGGGTCCTGCGCGCACGTGCGGATCTGATCGAGCAGATCGATCACCTGACGGCACCAGCGCACGAAATCACCGGCCGACAGGTCCCGGCTGCCGCCCCCGGCGGCGAGCAGCGCCTCGGCCAGCGACTGGGTGTTCACCCACGTGTACAGCGCCGCGACGAACCCGAGATCCGGTTCGCGCGTGGGCGGCAGCTTGTGCCGCACCTCGTCGGCGCGCAGCCCGTCGCACAACCGCACGGTCTCGGCGAGCGCGCGGCGCACTGGTTCGGTCGGGCCGCGCATCACCTCGCCGCCGCCTTCGATCCGCGACTCGTACACCACCGCCGACACCACCGCGGCGAGCTCCGCCGGGGACAACCCCGCCCACACCCGCTTGCGCAGGCATTCGGCGACGAGCAGATCGGCCTCGCCGTAGATGCGGGCCAGCCGCTCCCCCGCCTCGGTGGTCTCCGGGTCCGATCCGGCGGTCAGGTAGCCGCGTTCGGTGAGCAGCGCGACGATCCGCTCGAACGTGCGGGCCAGCGAGTTCGTCGTCGCCGCGACCTTCTGCCGCTGCTGGGCCAGTTCCCGCGCCAGCCGGTTGTAGCGGTCCCCGACCCGGGCGAGCTTCTCCAGTTCGGGGTCCTTGCGGGCCGGGTGCTGCCGCAGCCGGCGCCGCAACGCGTCGATCTCCCGGGTGTCGCCGCCGGTCTTGGTGCGCTTCGGGCGGCGCGGCACCGGGATGCCCGTCGACCGCAGCGACGACGCGAGATCGCGCCGTCCCCGCCCGGTGCGGTGGTTGACGTGCCGCGGCAACCGCAACCGGCCCACCACCTGCGCGGGCGCCGGGAAGTCCGCGGCCGACAACCGGCCGGACCAGGCGTCGGCGGTGACCACCAGCGGGCGCGGCTCGTCCACGCTCTGGTCGGGTTCGATCACCACGGCCAGTCCCGCGCGGCGCCCGCCGGGCACCGCGACGATGTCGCCGCGCCGCAACGCCAGCAGCGATTCGACGGCCGCCCGCCGCCGGTCCTGCCGACCCTGCCGTTCCCGGGCACGCTCCAGGTCGGTCAGCTGCGCCCGCAGCCGCAGGTAGTCGAGGATGTCGCTGTCGTCGCCGCCGAGCCGGTCCCGCAGCTCCGCCAGGGCCGCCTCGTTGCGTTCGATGCCGCGGGTCAGGCCCACCACCGATTTGTCGGCCTGGAACTGGGCGAACGACATCTCCAGCAGGGCCCGCGACCGGGTGATCCCGACCGCGTCGATGAGGTTGACGGCCATGTTGTAGGACGGGCGGAACGAGCTGCGCAGCGGGAAGGTGCGGGTGGAGGCGAGCCCGGCGACGGCGGCCGGTTCCACCCCGGGCTGCCACAGCACCACCGCATGCCCCTCGACGTCGATGCCGCGCCTCCCGGCCCGGCCGGTGAGCTGCGTGTACTCGCCGGGGGTCAGTTCGGCGTGGGTTTCCCCGTTGTACTTGACCAGGCGTTCGAGCACGACTGTGCGGGCCGGCATGTTGATGCCGAGCGCGAGGGTTTCGGTGGCGAACACCGCCCGCACCAGCCCGCGCACGAACAGGTCCTCGACGGTGTGCCGGAACGCGGGCAGCATGCCCGCGTGGTGCGCGGCGATGCCGCGTTCGAGGGCGAGGCGCCACTGCGAGAAGCCGAGCACCTCGAGGTCGGCGCGCGGCAGGTCGCGGGTGTGTTCGTCGACGATCGCCCGGATCCGGGCGGCTTCCTCGTCGGAGGTGAGCCGGATGCCGCCGCGCAGGCACTGGGCGACCGCGGCGTCGCAGCCGGCGCGGCTGAAGACGAAGGTGATCGCCGGGAGCAGCCCCTCGCGGTCCAGGCGGGAGATGACCTCGGGTCGTGGGAGCGGCCGGAAGCCGCCGGGGCCGCGGCCCCGGTCCCAGGAGTCGGCGCGGTCGAGCGTCAGCCGGCGGCGCACCTGCGAGAGCAGTTCGGGGTTGACCACGACGCTGCGGCGGCCGCCGTCGTCGGGGTGAGCGCGCCGGTCGAACAGGTCGTAGATGCGGGGGCCGACCATCATGTGCTGGTGCAGCGGAATCGGCCGCACCTCGTCGACGACGACGGTGGTGTCGCCGCGCACGGTGGTGATCCAGTCCCCGAACTCCTCGGCGTTGGACACGGTCGCGGACAGGCTGACCAGCCGGACGTCCTCGGGCAGGTGCAGGATGACCTCTTCCCACACGGCGCCGCGGAACCGGTCGGCGAGGAAGTGCACCTCGTCCATCACCACGTAGGTCAGCCCGATGAGGCTGGTCGAGGACGCGTAGATCATGTTGCGCAGCACTTCGGTGGTCATCACCACCACCGGCGCGCCCGGGTTGACGGACTGGTCGCCGGTGAGCAACCCGACCGCGTCCTTGCCGTGGCGGGCGCACAGGTCCGCGTACTTCTGGTTGCTCAGCGCCTTGATCGGGGTCGTGTAGAAGCACTTGCCGCCGCCGTGCAACGCCAGGTACACCGCGAACTCCCCGACCACGGTCTTCCCGGCGCCGGTGGGCGCGCACACCAGCACCGAGTGGCCGCCGTCGAGGGCACGGCAGGCCTGCACCTGGAACGGGTCGAGGGTGAACGGCAGCGCCGCGGCGAAGGCGGTGAGCCGATGGGGCATGGCGGCCGGAGCCGGCTGATCGGTCACAGCGTGTCGGAGTAGTCGGGGTGCGTCGGGGTGGGGCGCTCGACCGGGGTGGGCGCGGCGATCGGGGAGCTCTCGTCGTCGTCGAGATCGGCCCAGCCGTCCTCGCGGTCGCGGCGGGCGCGGCGTTTGTCGGTGATCCGGGCGATCTGGATGGCGATCTCGAGCAGCAGCGTCAGCGCCGCCGCCAGCGCCAGCATCGAGAACGGATCCTGGCCGGGGGTCGCGACGGCCGCGAACACGAACATCGCCATGATCAGGCCGCGGCGCCAGGCCTTGAGCTTGGCGTAGGACAGCACCCCGACGGCGTTGAGCGCGACGATCACCAGCGGGATCTCGAAGGACACCCCGAAGATGACCAGCAGGTTGATCATGAACCCGAAGTATTCGGATCCGGACAGGGCGGTGACCTGCACCTCGTTGCCGACGGTCAGCAGGAACGACAGGGCGTGGGTGACGACCAGGTACGCCAGCACCGCGCCGGTGACGAACAGCACGGCGCCGGAGACGACGAACCCGATGGCGTAGCGGCGTTCCTTCGCGTACAGGCCGGGGGTGATGAACGCCCACAGCTGGTACAGCCACACCGGGCAGGCCATCACCACGCCGGCGGTTGCGGCGACCTTCAGGCGCAGCATGAACTGTTCGAACGGGCCGGTGGCGAGCAGGTGGCAGCCGCCGTCGGCGCTGATGTCGGCGCGGGAGGACGCCGGCAGCGAACAGTAGGGGTCGAGCAGGATCGAGCCGAGGCTGGGCAGGCCGAACAGGTTGCGGCTGTACCAGACGAACCCGATGACGGTGGTGACGAGCACCGCGGCGAGCGCGATCAGCAGACGGGTGCGCAGTTCGTACAGATGTTCGACCAGCGACATGGTGCCGTCGGGGTTGGTCTTGCGCCGGCTTCGGCGCGGATCGAACGGGATGCGCACGTGCGGTTCTCAGCTCCTGTCGAAGCCCCCGGGATCAGCGGAGGACCGGGGCACCCGTCGCGGATGCCCCGGTGGTTTGGTCGGTGGTCAGGCCGACCGCGGTTCGGTGTGCTTGGCCTGTGTGACGGTCGGGTCGACGCTCTCACCGGCGGGCAGCGGGTTCGGAGCCGGCTGCGGCGCCGCCGGGGCGTCGTCGTTCTGCATCTCCTTGATCTCGCTCTTGAAGATGCGCAGCGACCGTCCCAGACCGCGGGCGGCGTCGGGCAGCTTCTTCGAACCGAACAGGATCACGACGACGATCGCGACGATGGCCCAATGCCAAACGCTCAATCCACCCATTGTTTCAACCTCCACTGATGGTGTGCTGCCGATGCTACCGGACCCGAACATGCCCGATCCCCGCCCACAGCCGTTTGACCGGGAGTTCGCGCAGGGTTCACAACTCCGTTACACGCCCCGCCGCCGGTTCGTCGAGCGGCAGTGTGTCGTACGCCTCCAGCGCGGCCGCGGCGCGGGCCCGCACCGCGGCCACCAGCTCAGGCGGCCCCAGCACCGTCACGCCACCGCCGAGCCCGACCGCCAGCCGTGTCATCCACTCCGGCGACGCGTACCGCAGCACCGCGGTGCACAACCCGTCCGGCTGCAACTGCACCTCGGTGAGCGGGTAGTAGTCGATCAGCCAGCTGTAGCCGGGATCGATCCGCAACCGCGCGGCCGGCAGCGTCGGATCCCCGGCGAACAACTCGAAGCTGTCCTCCTCGTCGACCGCGGCCGGCGGTCGGGCCGGTTCCGGCAGTTCCTCGGCCGCATCGATCCGGTCGAACCGGAACAACCGCACCCCCTCCGCGGTGCGGCACCACGCCTGCAGATAGGTGTGCTCGTCGATGAGCACCACCCGGATCGGGTCCACGTCCCGCTCCGAGACGGTGTCCCGGGACGCCGAATAGTAGGTCAGGTGCAGGGCCCGGCCGCGGTGCACCGCGGCCCGCACGGTCGCCGCGACCGGATCGTCGGACACCGGCACCGGGGTGTCGCGGTCGGCGGCGGCGCTGCCGGCGGCCGCCTCGATCTTCGCGATGGCGCCCTGCGCCGCCGACGGATCGACCACCCCGGGCATCTCCAGCAGCGACCGCAACGCCACCAGCAGCGCCGTCGCCTCCGTGGAGGTCAGCCGCAGCGGCCGGTCGATGCCGGCGGTGAAGGTGACCACGATGCTGTCCTCCGACAGCGACAGGTCGATCAGGTCCCCGGGCCCGTAGCCGGGCAGACCGCACACCCACAGCTGGTTCAGATCGTCCATGATCTGTTTCGGCGTGACCCCCAGGTCGCGGGCCGCCTCGGCCGCGCTGATCCCCGGGTTCGCCGTGAAATACGGCACCAGATTGAGCAGCCGCGTCAGCCGCTCCGACAATCGTGTGCTCACCGTTCCCCCTCCACGGCCGTGCCGGCGACCACCCGGGTCAGGATGGCCCGCACCTGCTCCCGCAGCTCGCTCGGCGCCAGGACCAGGGCATCGGCGCCCTGCCCGGCGATCACCCGCGCGATCCAGCTCCACGACCGCACCGGCACCTCGAGCACCGTGCCGTCGCGGTCCCCGATCCGGCGGCGTTCGGTCTCGGTGCCGAGCCGGCGCAGCTCGGCGGCCCGCCCGTCCGGCACCCACACCCGGGCGGCGCCGGTGACATCGCCGGTGCTGGTGGCCTCGAGCACCCTCGCCCGCAGATCCACCTCCTCCGGGATGGTGACGGCACCGGCGGGACCGACCGCGGTGACCTCGTCGCCGATGCGGGAGAGCCGGAAGGTGCGGGTGGCGTCGCGGTCGCGGTCGTGCCCGACCAGATACCAGCGGCCGTGCACGGTGACGATGCCCCACGGTTCGACGGTGCGCCGCGTCCACGGGTCCGCGGGGGACGCGCGATGGTCGAACTGCACGGCGCGGCGCGCGTCGATCGCGGCGAGCAGCGCGTGCAGCGCCGGTTCGGAGCCGCGGGCCCGCGCCGGCAGCGAGGTCACGGTGCCGGTCGGATCGGCGTCGACCTGCACCCCGGCCGCCCGCAGCTTCAGCAACGCGCTCTGCGCCGCCGACGTCAGCTCCGGCGACGACCACAGCGCCGCCGCGACCGCGACCGCCGCGGTTTCCGCGCTGGTCAGCTCGATGTCGGGCAGCTCGTAGGCGTCCCGGTTGATGCGATAGCCCTCGACGGTGGAGTACCGCGACGGCATACCCGTCTCCAGCGGGATGCCCAGGTCGCGCAGTTCGTTCTTGTCGCGCTCGAACATGCGGCTGAACGCCTCGTCGCTCGCCGAGTCCGCGTAGCCGGCGACGGACGCCCGGATCTTCTCCGCCGTCAGGAACTGGCGTGTGGACAGCAACGCGATGACCAGGTTGACCAGCCGTTCGACTTTCGAGATCGCCACGCCCGCAAGCCTAGTGTCCCGCCCGCGGCCGTCCGCAGGCGTGGTCGCGCGACACGCCTGCCGGCGATGATCTCCGTGACGGGATGTTCTACATCGAGGCGATCAGCCGCTCCACGCGTTCGTCGACGGACCGGAACGGGTCCTTGCACAGCACGGTGCGCTGCGCCTGGTCGTTGAGCTTGAGGTGCACCCAGTCGACGGTGAAGTCCCGGCCCGCGGCCTGCGCCGCCGCGATGAAGTCGCCGCGCAGCTTCGCGCGGGTGGTTTGCGGCGGGGTGTTCACGGCCGCGTCGACGGCCTCGTCGTCGGTGGCGCGCGCGGCGAGCCCCTTGCGCTGCAGCAGATCGAACACGCCGCGGCCACGTTTGATGTCGTGGTACGCCAGGTCGAGCTGCGCGATCTTCGGGTCCGACAGTTCCATGCCGTAGCGGTCCTGGTAGCGCTGGAACAGCTTGCGCTTGATCACCCAGTCGACCTCGGTGTCGACCTTCGCGAAGTCCTGCGACTCGACCGCATCGAGCACCCGGCCCCACAGGTCGACGACCTGCGCCACGTGCGGGTCCGGTTCCCGGCTGCGCAGATAGTCCACCGCCCGCGCGTGGTATTCGCGCTGGATGTCCAGGGCGCTGGCCTGCCGACCCCCGGCCAGCCGCACCGGGCGCCGCCCGGTCAGGTCGTGGCTGACCTCCCGGATCGCGCGGATCGGGTTGTCCAGCGCGAAGTCCCGGAACGCGACCCCGGCCTCGATCATCTCGAGCACCAGCGACGCCGACCCCACCTTGAGCATGGTGGTGGTCTCGGACATGTTCGAGTCACCGACGATCACGTGCAGCCGCCGGTACTTCTCGGCGTCGGCGTGCGGTTCGTCGCGGGTGTTGATGATGGGCCGGGACCGGGTGGTCGCCGAGGAGACGCCCTCCCAGATGTGCTCGGCGCGCTGCGACAGGCAGAACGTCGCCGCCTTCGGGGTCTGCAGCACCTTCCCGGCGCCGCAGATCAGCTGCCGGGTCACCAGGAACGGCAGCAGCACGTCGGAGATGCGGGAGAACTCCCCCACCCGCGCCACCAGATAGTTCTCGTGGCAGCCGTACGAGTTGCCGGCCGAGTCGGTGTTGTTCTTGAACAGGTAGATGTCGCCGCCGATGCCCTCCTCGGCGAGCCGCTGCTCGGCGTCGACGAGCAGATCCTCGAGGACCCGCTCCCCGGCGTGGTCGTGCTCGACGAGCTGCAACAGGTCGTCGCACTCGGCGGTCGCGTACTCCGGGTGCGACCCCACGTCCAGATACAACCGCGCCCCGTTGCGCAGGAACACATTGGAGCTGCGGCCCCACGACACCACCCGGCGGAACAGGTAGCGCGCCACCTCGTCGGGGCTCAGTCGGCGATGCCCGTGGAAGGTACACGTGACGCCGAACTCCGTCTCGATACCCATGATTCGTCGCTGCACACTTCGACAGTACCGCTCCGAACAACCGACCATCGGCTGCAACGGCATCTACGGTCAACCTGTGATGTTCGATGCCGCCCGGTACAGCCGCGCAGACCGTGTCCTGTTCGAACGCAGCGGCGCGCTGCGCCCGTCCCCCGCAGACCCGACGCTGCGGATTCTCAGCCGCCTCGCCGACCACAGCGTGCTGTGGATGGGGTGCGCCGCGGTGGGCATCGCGGTCGGCGGCACCCCTCGCCGCGCCGTGGTCCGCGGGCTGCTGTCGGTGGCCGGCGCCAGCGCCCTCGCCAACGGGGTCCTCAAGCCGCTGCTGCCGCGCCGCCGCCCCCCGGCCCGCGTCGAACCGCACTTCCGGCGCCGCAACGTGCCCATGCCCACCTCGTCGTCGTTCCCGTCCGGGCACGCCGCCTCGGCCGCCGCGTTCGTCACCGGGGTGGCGCTCGAATCCCCCGCCACCGCCGCGGTGGTGGCGCCGCTGGCCGCCGCGGTCGCCTACTCGCGGGTGCACACCGGGGTGCACTGGCCCACCGACGTGCTCGTCGGCGCCGCCGCCGGCGCCGCGGTCGCGCTCGGCACCCGCCGCTGGTGGGCGGTGCGCGTCGACGAACCCGCGGTCGCCGGGACCGCGGTGGAGGCCCCGGCGCTGCCCACCGGGCGCGGGCTGCTGGTCGTCGTCAATCCCGGCTCCGGGACCGACGAGAGCGACCACGAGGACCTGCGGGCGGCGCTGCCGGAGGCCCGCATCGTCACGCTGCCCACCGGCGACGACCTCGCCGCCGAACTGGACCGGCTGATCACCGAGCACCACCCGGTGGCGCTCGGCGTCGACGGCGGCGACGGCACCGTCGTCGCGGTCGCGGCGGCCGCGGTCGCCGCGGGTCTGCCGCTGGCGGTGTTCCCCGGCGGCACCCTCAACCACTTCGCGCGCGACGCCGGCGCCGCCGAACCGGGCGACACCATCCGCGCCGTCGCCGGCGGACACGCCGTCCGCATCGACCTCGGGCGGGTCACCGTCCCCGACACCCCCGGCAACGGCACCGGCACCGGCGACGGCGGCACCGAGTACACCTTCGTCAACACCGCCAGTCTCGGCGGCTACCCCGATTCGGTGCGGCTGCGGGAACGCTGGGAACCGCGCATCGGCAAGTGGCCGGCCGCGGCGGCGGCGATGACGCGGGTGTTGGCGACCGCGTCACCGCTGACGGTGCGGATCGACGGCACCGAGATGGCGCTGTGGCTGCTGTTCGTCGGCAACGGCCGGTACACCCCGACCGATCGGGTCCCGATGTCCCGGCCGGCGCTGACCGGCGGCACCCTCGATCTGCGGTACCTGCGGGCGGACCGGCGCTGGTCCCGGCTGCGGCTGCTCACCGCGGTGGCCACCGGCAGCCTGGACCGGTCCCCCACCTACACGCAGCGGAACGTGGCCGCGGTGTCGGTGCGCATCGAGGGACCGCCGGTGGCGCTGGCCACCGACGGCGAGGTCGTCACCGACGGCACCGTCTTCGAATTCCGCAGTGCCCCCGCGGCGTTGACGCTCTACCGGCTGCCCGACCCGTCCTGACCGGACGTGTCGGTGTCAGTGTCAGTGTCGGAGGCCGGCTTCTCCGCCGTCTCCGGGCTGTCCGCCGCGGCGGCGCCGTCGCCGGTGGTCGGCAGCATCGCCTCCAACGCGGCGCCGGTGATCCGCCGGAACGCGCGGCGCGGCCGGGGCTTCTCGAGCACCGCGACCTCGAGTTCCCCGATGCCCAGGGTCCGCGGCGTCGCCTCCGAGCCGGTGCCGCGCTGCAGCGCCGTCACCGCCACCGCGACCGCGGCATCGAGCTCGAGACCGGGCCGATAGGCCTCGCGCAGCGCGGTCGCGATCGGCTCGGTGGTGCCGCCCATCACCACGAACTGCGGTTCGTCGACGATCGACCCGTCGTAGGTGATCCGGTACAGCTGCGGCGCGTCCTCGGTGTCGGACCGGCCCACCTCGGCCACGCAGATCTCCACCTCGTACGGCTTGGGCTGGTCGGTGAAGATCGACCCGAGGGTGGAGGCGAACGCGTTCGCCAGCGACCGGCCGGTCACGTCCCGCCGGTCGTACGCGTAGCCGCGCATGTCCGCGTGCATGATCCCGGAGCGGCGCAGGCTCTCGAACTCGTTGTACTTGCCGACCGCCGCGAAACCCACCCGGTCGTACAGTTCGCTGATCTTGTGCAGCGCCTTCGACGGGTTCTCCGCGACGAACAGCACCCCGTCCGCGTAGATCAGCGCGATCACGCTGCGGCCGCGGCCGATGCCCTTGCGGGCCAGCTCCGAGCGATCGCGCATGATCTGCTCGGCGGACGCATAGTACGGCAGCGTCACTGCCCACCTCCTGCGGTGCGGTCGGCCACGATCGCGCGGGCCAGTTCGGACAACGTCGCCTCGGGCACCATCGTCGCCCCGGACGCGGTGATCATCGCGGCGGTCGGATAGATGCCGCGGGTGGTGTCGGGGCCGCCGGTGCCGCTGTCGTCGTCGGCCGCGTCGTACAGCGCCTCCACCGCGGTGCGCAGCGCGTACTGCTCGTCCGCGTCCGCCCGGAACAGCTTCTTCAGCGACGACTTGGCGAACAACGACCCGGACCCGACGGCGTGATAGCCGGCGCGTTCCTCGTACCGGCCGCCGACCACGTCGTACGAGACGATGCGGCCGGCGCGGCGCGAATCGATGGCGTCGAGATCGAACCCGACCAGCAGCGGCACCACGGCCAGACCCTGCATGGCCGCGCCGAGGTTGCCGCGCACCATCGAGGACAGCCGGTTGGCCTTGCCGTCGAACGTCAACGGCACACCCTCGATCTTCTCGTAGTGCTCGAGCTCGACCGCGAACAGCCGCACCATCTCCACCGCCAGGCCCGCGGTCCCGGCGATGCCGGCCGCGGAGTAGTCGTCGGTGATGTGCACCTTGTCCACGTCGCGGCTCGCGATGAGGCTGCCCATCGTGGCGCGCCGGTCCCCGGCGAGCAGCACCCCACCGTCGAAGGTCACCGCCACGATCGTCGTGCCGTGCGGGGCGATCTCGCCGAGCGACCCGAGCTGCCCGGCGAACCGGTTCTCCGGCAGCAACTCCGGGGCGTGCATCCGCAGATGCTCGGTGAACGACGACATCTCAGACGCGAGGTGCAGCCGGGGCTGCACCTCGCGATAGGGAAGGGACGAACGATCCGTTGTCACTGGCCGCCCTTCTGCACATAGGCCCGCACGAAGTCCTCGGCGTTCTCCTCGAGCACGTCGTCGATCTCGTCGAGAAGATCGTCGGTTTCCGACGCCAGCTTCTCGCGCCGTTCCTGACCGGCACCACCGTCGCCGACGACCTCGTCGTCGTCGCCACCACCGCCGCGTGTGGTCTGCTCCTGCGCCATAGCCGCGACCTCCTCGATCACTGTGGTGTCCGGCTCCGGTCGACGACCGGACGGGCCACCATCCTGCTCAGAACTCCACCCTACCGAGCCGACCCGGTACCGAGTGCGACTTGTGGTGCGGCGCGCCCGTGTGTCGGCGCGCACGCACCCCGGTCAGTGCGTCAACTGGTCCACCAGCTCGGCCGCCGACTCCACCGACTCGAGCAACGCCCCGACGTGCGCGCGGCTGCCGCGCAGCGGTTCGAGCGTCGGGATCCGCACCAGCGACTCCCCGCCGAGATCGAAGATCACCGAATCCCAGCTGGCCGCGGCGATGTCCGCGCCGAACCGGCGCAGGCACTCCCCGCGGAAGAACGCCCGGGTGTCCGCCGGCGGGGTGTGCACCGCGTCGAGCACCTGCTGCTCGGTGACCAGCCGCTGCATCGACCCGCGGGCCACCAGCCGGTTGTACAGGCCCTTGTCCAGGCGCACGTCGGAGTACTGCAGATCCACCATGTGCAGCCGCGGCGCGGACCACGCCAGCCCTTCCCGGTTGCGGAAACCCTCCAGCAGCCGCAGCTTCGCCGGCCAGTCCAGCAGGTCCGCGCATTCCATCGGGTCGCGTTCGAGCAGGTCGAGCACCATCGCCCACTTGTCGAGGATGTCGAGGACCCGCTTGTCCTCGGTGCCGTCGTGGAACTCGGCGGCCCGCTCGTGGTAGATCCGCTGCAACGCCAGCCCGGTCAGCTCCCGCCCGTCGACCAGCGCCACCGTCTTGCGCAGCGTCGGGTCGTGGCTGATGTGGTGCACCGCGGTCACCGGCCGCGCCAGCTGCAGATCGGACAGGTCGACACCGGCCTCGATCAGGTCCAGCACCAGCGCGGTGCTGCCCACCTTCAGGTAGGTGGCCATCTCCGCCAGGTTCGCGTCGCCGATGATCACGTGCAACCGCCGGTACTTGTCGGCGTCGGCGTGCGGTTCGTCGCGGGTGTTGATGATGCCGCGCTTGAGGGTGGTCTCGAGCCCCACCTCGACCTCGATGTAGTCGGCGCGCTGCGAGAGCTGGAACCCGGCCTCGTCCCCGGACTGCCCGATCCCGACCCGGCCGGACCCGCAGATCACCTGCCGGGACGCGAAGAACGGGGTCAGGCCCGCCACCACCGCCGAGAACGGGGTGTCCCGCGACATCAGGTAGTTCTCGTGGGTGCCGTAGGAGGCGCCCTTGCCGTCGACGTTGTTCTTGTACAACTGCAGCCGCGGCGCCCCCGGCACGCTGGACGCGTGCCGCGCCGCGGCCTCCATCACGCGTTCGCCGGCCTTGTCCCAGATCACCGCGTCCAGCGGGTCCGCGACCTCCGGCGCCGAATACTCCGGATGCGCGTGGTCGACGTACAGCCGCGCCCCGTTGGTGAGGATCATGTTGGCGGCGCCGACCTCGTCGGCGTCGATGATCGGGGCCGGCCCGTTGAAGCGGCCCAGGTCGAAGCCGCGGGCGTCCCGCAGCGGCGATTCCACCTCGTAGTCCCACCGGGTGCGCTTGGCGCGCGGCACCCCCTCGGCCGCCGCGTAGGCCAGCACCGCCTGGGTGGAGGTCAGGATCGGGTTCGCCGTGGGTTCGTTGGGTGAGGAGATCCCGTACTCGACCTCGATACCGATGATCCGCTGCATGGCATCGAGACTAGGTGATCACCGCAGCGGCGGGAGTGCAGCGGCCCCGATCACCCGGCGGCGGCGGTGCAGTCCAGGTAGTGGTGGGCCCCGATCGTGGTGAGCACCCACCGCACCGGCGGCGGCGCCCACGCCGCGTGCGGGTCGTGGCCCAGCCGCGGGTCGGTCACCGGCACGGCGCGGCCGCGGGTGATCACGGTGCAGCCGCCGGCGGCCCGCACGTTGCGCAGCCAGTCCACGTCGGTGCCGTAGGTCAGCGCGAACCGGTACCGGTCGCCGTCGACGAAGACGTTGACCGGGGTGCGGTAGAGCCGCCCGGAGCGGCGGCCGCGGTGCTCGACGACCGCCATGTACGGCAGGTGCGCCGCCAGTGGCCGCAGCAGACGATTGGTGACGACCCGGTTGAACCGGGCCAGGGTGGCGGGCAGCGGCATCGGGGCTCCCTCCGGGTGGGCCGGGCGCACCGCCTCGACGCTACGCCGACCGGCCGCCGTCCGGGCCCGGGTGGCAGCATGATCCCAATGGATGCGACACCCTGGTTCGAGCGCGGCTCCGACGAACTCGTCGCCGTGTACGACGACGCCGGCCGCTGCACCGGGCAGGCCCCGCGTTCGCAGGTGTATGCGCAGGGGCTGTGGCACGGCAGCGCCGGGGTGCTGCTGCGCTCCCCGGACCGCACCCGCGTCTACGTGCACCGCCGTTCCACCACCAAGACGGTGTTCGCGGCGCACCACGACTGTCTCGCCGGTGGGGTCATCGACGCCGGGGAAACCCCGATCGAGGCGGCCCGCCGGGAGTTGGCCGAGGAACTCGGCGTGACCGGAGTGGATTTGACGCCGCTGGCCGAGGCCTCGTGGGACGGCAGCTGGCGCGGCCATCCCCTGCGTTGTCACCTGTGGGCATTCGAAACCTGCTGGGGCGGGGAAGTGCGGCACCAGGACAGCGAGATCGCCGCGGGCTGGTGGTGGACCCTCGACGAGCTGCGCGCGCATGTGCGGGACCCGGCGTGGCCGTTCGTGCCGGACAGCCGGGTGCTGCTGGCGGACCTGCTGCAGCCGTGACGGGGTGGGCCGGGAGACACCCTCCCGGCCCACCCCGTCGGTTCACGCCGCTACAGGTACTGGCCGGTGTTCGACTCGGTGTCGATGGCCCGGCTGGTGCTGGCGTTCTTGCCGGTGACCAGGGTGCGGATGTAGACGATCCGCTCCCCCTTCTTCCCGGAGATCCGGGCCCAGTCGTCCGGGTTGGTGGTGTTGGGCAGGTCCTCGTTCTCGGCGAACTCGTCGACGATCGAATCGAGCAGATGCTGCACCCGCAGACCCGGGGCGCCGGTCTCGAGCACCGACTTGATCGCGTACTTCTTGCCGCGGTCGACGATGTTCTGGATCATCGCGCCGGAGTTGAAGTCCTTGAAGTACAGGACCTCCTTGTCGCCGTTGGCGTAGGTGACCTCCAGGAACCGGTTCTCCTCCGACTCGGCGTACATCCGGTCGACGACCCGCTCGATCATCGCCCGCACACACGCGCCGCGGTCGCCGCCGAACTCGGCGAGATCGTCGGCGTGCACCGGCAGCGCATCGGTCAGGTACTTCGAGAAGATGTCCAGCGCCGCTTCCGCATCCGGACGTTCGATCTTGATCTTCACGTCCAGGCGGCCGGGCCGCAGGATCGCCGGATCGATCATGTCCTCACGGTTGGAGGCGCCGATCACGATGACGTTCTCGAGACCCTCGACACCGTCGATCTCCGACAGCAGCTGCGGCACCACGGTGGTTTCCACGTCGGAGGACACGCCCGAGCCGCGGGTCCGGAAGATCGAGTCCATCTCGTCGAAGAACACGATCACCGGGGTGCCCTCGGACGCCTTCTCCCTGGCCCGCTGGAAGATCATCCGGATGTGCCGTTCGGTCTCGCCGACGAACTTGTTCAGCAGCTCCGGGCCCTTGATGTTGAGGAAGTACGACTTGGCTTCCTTCGAATCCTGCCCGCGGGCCTCGGCGATCTTCTTCGCCAGCGAATTGGCGACCGCCTTGGCGATCAGCGTCTTGCCGCAGCCGGGCGGCCCGTACAGCAGCACGCCCTTGGGGGGACGCAGCGCGTACTCGCGGAACAGGTCCTTGTGCAGGAACGGCAGCTCCACCGCGTCGCGGATCTGCTCGATCTGCCGGCCCAGGCCACCGATGTCGCCGTAGTCGACGTCCGGGACCTCCTCGAGGACGAGGTCCTCGACCTCCGCCTTCGGGATGCGTTCGAACGCGTACCCGGCCTTGCTGTCGACCAGCAGCGAATCGCCGGGGCGCAGCTTGAAGTTGTCGTCGGTGTCGGCGAGGTCCGCGTTCCCCGGGTCCAGGGTGCGCGCGGCGGCCGCGGCGAGCGGCGCGGCCAGCCACACCACGCGTTCCTCGTCGGCGTGCCCGACGACCAGGGCGCGGGTGCCGTCGTCGAGCAGTTCCCGCAGCGCGGTGATCTCCCCGACGCGTTCGAAACCGCCGACCTCGACGACGGTGAGCGCCTCGTTCAGCCGCACCGACTGTCCGGGTTCGAAATCCGCGGTGTCGAGATTCGGCGACACCGCCACCCGCATCTTGCGGCCCGACGTGAACACGTCCACGGTCTGGTCCTCGAAGGTGCTCAGCAGCACCCCGTAGCCGCTCGGTGGCTGCCCGAGCCGGTCCACCTCCTCCCGGAGGGTGATCAGCTGCTGGCGGGCCTCCTTGAGCGTTTCCATCAACTTGCCGTTGCGGACCGTCAGGGAGTCGAGGCGTGCCTCGAGGTCGCGTACCTGGTCGGACGGCTCGGCGAGCCGGCGTCGCAACGCGGCGACCTCGGTTCGCAGTTCGTCGATCTCACGGGCGGCAACCGAATCCGGGTTCTCTGACATGTGCGACTCCCTCCACTGTGGGTGTTTCCACGCTACCGGCAGTCGGGCCGATGTGCGGGGGGACACGAAACAGCCGTGTTCCGAACATGTGTCGCCGCACTCACACCGCCGGGGCCGGAACCACCGCGGCCACGATGTTAGCCTTGCCTATCTTTTGGTTTCTGTTCCGACGGTTCACACGAAAGGTGTCCTCCGTGACCATCCGCAAGCTCGCCGCCGTCGCGGCCACCGCCGCCGCCCTCACCGCCCTCACCGCGTGCAGCAGCGACGACGACCCCACCGAGACCGCCTCGGCCACCACGTCGGGCGCCGCCACCGGTGCCACCACGAGCGCCGCGGCCGCGGCCGCCGCGGTCACCGCCGAGGTCCTGCAGCAGCAGGTGAACACGTTCTTCGACCCGGCCGCCCCCGCCGACGCCAAGGCCGCCGTTGTCGAGAACGGTGCCGACCGCACCGCCGTGCTCGAGCAGTTCAACGGGGTGCTCGCGGGTTACCCGCTCACCGGCACCGTCGGCGAGGTCGCCGCCGTGGACGAGGACACCGTCACCGCCACCACCGAGGTCGCCGGCCCGCACGGTGGCGCCCCCATGCCGTTGACCTTCGAAGAGGAAGACGGCCAGTGGGTCATCGCCGACGAGAGCGTCTGCTCGATCTTCGAGATGGGCCACCTGCCCTGCAGCTGACACCGGCACGCCGGGGCCCGGACGCACCGGGCCACGGCACCACCCCGGTGGGGACGCTCAGCCCTTGCTGGGGCGGCGCTGCGGCTTCGGGGTCTCCACCCCGTCCTGCAACCGGCGGGCACTGACCAGGAACGCGGTGTGCCCCTGCATCCGATGCTCCGGACGCACCGCCAACCCCACCACGTGCCAGCCCCGCACCATCGACTCCCACGACCGCGGCTCGGTCCAGCAGGTCTGCTCCCGCAGCGCCTCCACCACCCGCGACAGCTGCGTCGTCGTCGCCACGTAGACGATGAGCACCCCCCCGGGCACCAGCGCCTTCTTCACCGTCTCGAGCACATCCCACGGCGCCAGCATGTCCAGCACCACCCGATCGACCCGCCCGTGGGTCTCCACGTCGTAGTCCGCCAGATCCGCCAGCTGTGTCGTCCAGTTCTCCGGGCGCTCCCCGAAGAACGTGGTCACGTTCCGCTCGGCGTGCTCGAGATGGTCCTCGCGCACCTCGTACGAGATCACCCGGCCGGTCGACCCGACCGCCCGCAGCAGCGAACACGTCAACGCCCCGGACCCGGCGCCCGCCTCGAGCACCGTCGCCCCCGGGAAGATGTCGCCCTCCTGCACGATCTGCGCGGCGTCCTTCGGGTAGATCACCTGCGCCCCGCGCGGCATCGACATCACGTAGTCCACCAGCAGCGGCCGCAACGCCAGATACGGGGTGCCGTTGGTGGAGGTCACCACCACACCCTCGTCGGTGCCGATCAGATCGTCGTGCAGGATCCCGCCGCGGTGGGTGTGGAACTCCTTGCCCGGCTCGAGCACCACGGTGTACTTGCGGCCCTTGGCGTCGGTCAACTGCACGCGATCACCGACCTGGAACGGTCCGCTACGCCCGAGTCCGCCTGCTGCCATCGCCGTGTCCACCCTCGTCTGCTCGCCTGCCGGATCGGCCCGGGCACTGCGCCGGACCGTCCCACAGCCTGCCAGGTCACCCGAGCGTCGCTGCACACACCCCACCCACCGCCGCCTCGTTCCGGCACTCGGTGTCATCATCGTCGGACGGCGGTTCACCCCCAGCCGCCGCGAAGTCCCGAGGAGAGAACCGAAGTGAGCGACGCGGCCTACTACGTGCCGACGACCGGCCCGGCCGGCACCACCGACAGCGCAGTCCACATCGAGTGGTTCCGCCCCACCGACCGCACCGTCAGCACCTGGGGCACCACCCTGCAGCACGGGGCGCCCCCGTCGGCGCTGCTCGCCCGCGCCCTCGACCGGTGCGGCGCCCGCCCCGGCACCCGCCTGACCCGCATCACCGTCGACCTGCTCGGACCGGTCCCGCTCACCGACCTCGAGGTCCGCTCCTGGATCGAACGGCCCGGCCGCAAGATCGAACTCGTCGTCGCCGAACTGTGGGCCGCCGGCCCCGACGGCACCCACCGGGCGGTGGCGCGCGGCTCCGCGTGGCGCCTGGAAACCGTCGAACTACCCGAGGTCGCGAACGCCGCCGACGAACCGCTGCCCCCGGTGTCCGAGGCCACCCCCGCCGAACCGGACGGCGACTTCTGGCACCACGGCTACGTCGAGACCCTCGACTGGCGGCTGCTCACCCCGCTCGGCCGCCCCGGCCCCGCCTCGGCGTGGCTGCGCACCGACACCGCCCTGGTCGAAGGCGAGGAACCCACCGGGCTCGAGAAACTGTTCAGCGTCGCCGACGTCGCCAACGGGGTCGGCTCGAAGCTGCATCCCGGCAAGTGGCTGTTCCTCAACACCGAACTGACCGTGCACCTGTTCCGCGCCCCCACCGGCGACTGGACCGGCATCCGCGCCGAAACCTCCTACGGCCCCGACGGTGTCGGCATGACCGCCGGATCCCTGCACGACGAACACGGCCCCCTCGGCCGCATCGTGCAGAACGTGCAGGTCCGCGCCCGCTGACCCGCGACCGACCCCGAGAAACGCCGCGGCGCCGCCCCCGATACGGGGGACGGCGCCGCGGCGTTTCGTCTACACGCGCAGGCGGGGTCAGTCCACGCCGCGCATCGCCCGGCACGAGCGGATATCCGACGCCAGGATCGCGCGGGCCCCGATCTCGGCGAGCCGATCCATCACCGCGTTGTGGCCCTTGCGCGGCACCATCGCCCGCACCGCCACCGAATCATCGTTCGCCAGCGGCGAGATCGTCGGCGACTCCAGCCCCGGCGTCACCTTCACCGCCTCGTCCAGCAGGTGCTTCGGGCAGTCGTAGTCGAGCATCACGTACTGCTGCGCGAACACCACACCCTCGATCCGCGCGATCAACTGGTTGCGGGCCGCGTCGTCCCGGTTCGAGCCCTCCCGCTCGATCAGCACGCCCTCGGACTCGCACAGCGACTCCCCGAACGCCACCAGCTCGTGCTGGCGCAGCGTGCGACCCGACCCGACCACATCGGCGATCGCATCGGCGACCCCGAGCTGAATCGAGATCTCCACCGCACCGTCGAGCCGGATCACCGTCGCCTCGATCCCCCGCGCCGCGAGATCCTTGCGCACCAGATTCGGGTACGACGTGGCGATCCGCAGCCCCGCCAGATCCTCCACCTTCCAGTCCCGGCCCTTCGGCGCCGCATACCGGAACGAGGACCGGCCGAACCCCAGCGACAACCGCTCGGTCACCGGCGCACCGGAATCCCCGGCCAGATCCCGCCCGGTGATCCCCAGATCCAGCTCCCCGGAGCCGACATAGATCGCGATGTCCTTCGGACGCAGGAAGAAGAACTCGACCTCGTTGACCGGGTCGAGCACCGTCAGATCCCGCGAATCGGTGCGACGCCGGTACCCGGCCTCACTGAGGATCTCGGCGGCGGACTCGGACAGGGAACCCTTGTTGGGAACGGCGACGCGCAGCATTCGGGACTCGGCCTCTCTGGGGAAACAGCGACAAACGGGGGCGGGACGATTCAGGCAAACAGGCTGGGATCGATCGACGATCACAGATGCTTGTAGACGTCCTCGAGCTTCAGACCGCGCCCCACCATCAGCACCTGCACCCAGTACAGAAGCTGCGAGATCTCCTCGGCCAACTCCTCGTCGCTCTGGTACTCGGCGGCGATCCACACCTCGCCGGCCTCCTCGATCACCTTCTTGCCCTGCGCATGGACGCCGGCGTCCAAGGCGGCAACGGTGCCGGACCCCTCGGGACGGGTCACGGCACGCTCGGACAGCTCGGCGAACAGGGATTCGAAGGTCTTCACGGGAGCCCATTGTTTCATGACCGGCCCGGTGCCCTGCGCGCGGCGTCCCCCGTCAGAAATCCAGCACCCGGCGACTGTCGAAACGCCGCGGCCGCCCCGTGATCGGATCGTCGAACTCGAGGGTGCGCGCCAGCAGCCGCAGCGGATCGGTGAAATCGTCGGGCGCGCGGCGCCGGAACTGCGGATAGAAGTTGTCTCCCACGATCGGCGCCCCCAGCGAATTCAGGTGCAGCCGCAGCTGGTGGGTGCGGCCGGTGCGCGGAAACAACCGGTACCGGGCCCGGTCCCCGGCCCGTTCGACCAGTTCGATGCGGGTCTCGGCGTTCGGTTCCCCCGGCACCTCGACGGCGGTCAGCTCCCCGTGCCGCTTCCGGATGCGGCTGCGCACCACCCGCGGGAACTGCACCCCGGGGCGGTGCGGGGCGATCGCCTCGTACACCTTGCGGACCCGCTGCTGCTCGAACAACTCCTGATAGGGCCGCCGCAACGCCGGATCCACGGTGCACAACAACACCCCCGCGGTCATCCGGTCCAGCCGGTGCACCGGCACCAGATCCGGCAACCCCAGGTCCCGGCGCAGCCGCACCACCACCGTCTCCCGGATGTGCGCGCCCCGCGGGATCGTCGCCAGGAAATGCGGCTTGTCGACCACCACCAGCCCCGCGTCCCGGTACAGCACATCCACCGCGAACGGCACCGGCACCTCCGGCGGCGGCTCCCGGTAGAAGTACACGAACCGGGTCGGCTGAAAGCGGGTGTGCACGTCCACGGCGCGGCCGTGCTCGTCGACCAGCTCCCCGGCCGCGATGCGCCCGGACCAGTCCTCCCCGGGATGCGCGGCCTGCAGGTATTCGACGACGGTGCGCGCGGCGGCCCCGGCGGGCATCCGCACCCGGTCCGGGCCGAGCCCGTCCCGGATCGGCAGCGGCGCGGCCGGCACGGTCAGGAACCGACCGGATCGGGCACGCAGTCCTCGCACACCAGCGTCTGCGCCCGCCCGTTGACGTCCGGATGGTTGCGGTACCGCGAGGTCGGCGCCTCGCACAGCGAACACCGCCCCAAGGTCACCGCATCGTCGGAGAATTCGACGTTCATGCGCCCGTCGAACACGTACAGCGAGCCCTCCCACAGGCCGCCGTCGCCGAACGTCTCGCCGTAGCGGACGATGCCGCCGTCGAGCTGATACACCTCGTCGAAACCGCGGTTGCGCATCAACGCCGACAACACCTCGCACCGCACCCCACCGGTGCAGTAGGTGACGACCGGCTTCGACTTGAGGTGGTCGTAGCGGCCGCTGTCGAGTTCGGCGACGAAATCGCGGGTGGTCGCCACGTCCGGCACGATCGCATCCCGGAACCGGCCGATCTCCGCCTCGAACCGGTTGCGGCCGTCGAAGAACACCACGTCGTCGCCGCGCTCGGACATCAACGCGTGCAGGGCCAGCGGCGACAGGTGCTCCCCGCCGCCGACGACGCCGTGCTCGTCGACCTTCACCTCGTCCGGCACCCCGAAGGTGACGATCTCGGGACGCACCTTCACCGACAACCGCGGAAAATCGGTGCCGGTGCCGTCCGACCACTTCACGTCGGTGTCCTTGAACGCCGGATAGCTGCGCAACCCCCGCACGTACTTCTTCACATCGGCGATGTCCCCGCCGACGGTGCCGTTGATGCCGTGCTCGGAAATCAGGATGCGCCCGGTCAGGCTGTGCGCCGACGCGAGCGTGTGCTGCCACAACCGGATCGCCTCCGGATCGGGCAGCGGCGTGAACTTGTAGAACAACACGATCTTCGGGACGGCCATGCTCAGCGCTCCCCGGAGACGTGCAGTTCCCGCAGGTCGGCCACCGTCAACCCCTCCAGGGTGGACCGGAACACCCGCCGCGGCGAACCCGGCACCGTCGTCAGCGACGGCACCACCAGCACCGTGCAGCCCGCGGCGTCGGCCGCGGCCGCCCCGGTCGGGGAATCCTCCACCGCCAGGCACTGCGCCGGGTCCAGCCCGAGCAGCTCCGCGGCCCGCAGGTACGGCGCCGGATCCGGCTTGCCCGCCGGCACCTCGTCCCCGCACACCGTGTGATCGAAATGGGTGCGGCCCAGGGTCTCGAGCGCCACATCGCACAACCGGCGGCCGGTGTTGGTCACCAGCGCCTGACCGAGCCCGGCCTCCCGCACCGCACCCAGCGCGGCCCGCGCCCCGGGCCGCCACGGCAGCCCCTGCGCGAACAGCTCCGCCATGAACGCGTTGAGCCAATCCTCCGCGGCGGTCTGCTCGTCCGGGGTCGGGGCGAGCCCGAGACCGTCGAAGGTGCGCCACACCGACAGATCCAGCGGCCCACCGATCGTCGCGATCCGGGTCTCCTCCGACATCGGGCCCCCGAGATGCAGCGACAACTCCCGCATCCCGATGTCCCACAACTGTTCCGACTCGAGCAGCGTGCCGTCCATGTCCCACAGCACCGCCCGCAGCGCGCTGGCGTGCGCCGACGTGCCGAGGACGGAATCGATCAGCTCAGACATTGAAGTACTTGGCCTCCGGATGGTGCAGGACGAACGCGTCGGTGGACTGCTCGGGATGCAACTGCAGCTCCTCGGACAGCTCCACCCCGATCCGCTCCGGTTCGAGCAGCTCGACCAGCTTGATGCGGTCCTCCAGGTTCGGGCACGCCCCGTACCCGAACGCGAACCGCGCCCCCCGGTAGGCCAGCTTGAAGTAGTCCGCCACCTCGGCCGGATCGTCGTCGGCGGCGGTCCCACCCCCGGCGAACGCCAGCTCCTGCCGCACCCGCCGGTGCCAGTACTCGGCCAGCGCCTCGGTCAACTGCACACCCAGGCCGTGCACCTCCAGGTAGTCGCGGTAGGCGTTCGCGGCGAACAACTCGTTCGCGAAATCCGCGATCGGCTGCCCCATCGTCACCAGCTGGAACGGCCACACGTCGACCTGCCCGGTGCGCTGCGCCTCCTCCCGCGACCGCACGAAATCGGCGATGCACAGGAACCGGGGCCGCTGCTGCCGCGGGAACGTGAACCGGAACCGCTCCGGCGCGTCCGGCCGCGGCTCGGTCAGCACTACCACGTCGTCGCCCTCGGACACCGCCGGGAAATACCCGTACACCACCGCGGCATGCGCCAGGATGCCCTCGGTCGACAACCGGTCCAGCCAGTACCGCAACCGCGGCCGACCGTCGGTCTCGACCAGTTCCTCGTAGGTCGGGCCGTCACCGCCGCGCTGCCCGCGCAGCCCCCACTGACCCAGGAACAACGCCCGCTCGTCGATCAGACCCGCATAGTCGGCGACCGCGATGCCCTTGACGACGCGGCTGCCCCAGAACGGCGGCGTCGGCACCGGCAGATCCGCCGCCACATCGCTGCGCGCGGGGATCTCCGCCGGGGTCTCCGCGGCCTTGCGCTTCTCCGCGATCCGCTTGCTGCGTTCGTGCCGGGCCTTGCGTTCGGCGGCCTTCTCCCGCGCGGCGATCGCCTCCGGGCTGTCCGGCGCCGGACCCTCGCCACGCTTGACGGCCATGATGCGGTCCATCAACGCCAGCCCCTCGAACGCGTCCCGCGCGTACGACACCTCGCCCTCGTAGATCTCCGCCAGATCGTCCTCGACGTAGCCACGGGTCAGGGCGGCACCACCGAGCAGCACCGGGAACTGCTCCGCCACCCCGCGGGCGTTGAGTTCCTCGAGGTTCTCCTTCATCACCACCGTCGACTTCACCAGCAGCCCGGACATGCCGATCACATCGGCGCGCTTGTCGATCGCGGCGTCGAGGATCGTCGCGATCGGCTGCTTGATGCCGAGGTTGACGACCTCGTAGCCGTTGTTGGACAGGATGATGTCCACCAGGTTCTTGCCGATGTCGTGCACATCGCCCTTCACGGTCGCCAGCACGATCCGGCCCTTGCCGTCATCACCGGTCGACTCCATGTGCGGCTCGAGATACGCCACCGCCGCCTTCATCACCTCGGCCGACTGCAGCACGAACGGCAACTGCATCTGCCCGGACCCGAACAGCTCACCGACCGTCTTCATCCCCGCCAGCAGCGTGTCGTTGATGATCGCCAGCGGCGGCACCTCCGTCATCGCCGCATCCAGATCCGCCTCGAGACCGTTGCGTTCGCCGTCGACGATGCGCCGCTCGAGCCGCTCGAACAACGGCAGCGCCGCCAGCTCCTGCGCGCGGGACTCCCGCGCCGACGCCGCCGACACCCCCTCGAACAGCTCCATCAGCTTCTGCAGCGGGTCGTAGCCCTCGCTGCGCCGGTCGTACACCAGATCCAGCGCGACCTGCCGCTGCTCCTCCGGGATCCGCGCCATCGGCAGGATCTTCGACGCGTGCACGATCGCGGTGTCCAACCCCGCCTCGGTGCACTCGTGCAGGAACACCGAGTTCAGCACCTGCCGGGCCGCCGGATTCAACCCGAACGACACGTTCGAGATGCCCAGCGTGAAATGCACCTGCGGGTAGCGGCGGTGGATCTCCCGGATCGCCTCGATCGTCTCGACGCCGTCGCGGCGCACCTCCTCCTGACCCGTCGAGATCGGGAACGTCAGCGCATCGACGATGATGTCCTCCTGCGCCAGCCCCCAGTTCTCCGTCAGGTCGGTGATCAACCGCTCGGCGATCCGCACCTTGTGCTCGGCGGTGCGCGCCTGCCCCTCCTCGTCGATGGTCAGCGCCACCACCGCGGCACCGTGCTCGACGACGTGCTCCATGATCCGCTGGAACCGCGACCCGGGACCGTCCCCGTCCTCGTAGTTCACCGAGTTCACCGCGCAACGGCCGCCCAGATGCTCGAGACCGGCCCGGATCACGTCCGGCTCCGTCGAGTCGATCATGATCGGCAGCGTCGACGCCGTCGCGAACCGCGACGCCAGCTGCGCCATGTCCGCCGCCCCGTCCCGGCCGACGTAGTCGACGTTCAGGTCCAGCATGTGCGCGCCGTCGCGGATCTGATCCTTCGCGATCTCCAGACACTTGTCGTAGTCGGCCGAGAGCATCGCCTCCCGGAACGCCTTCGACCCGTTCGTGTTGGTGCGCTCACCGATCATCAGGATGGACGCGTCCTGCTCGAACGGCACCGCCGCATACAGCGACGACACCCCCGGCTCGGACACCGGCCGACGCTCGGCCGGTGCCAGCTCCCGCACCGCCTCCGCGACCTGCCGGATGTGCTCGGGCGTCGTCCCGCAGCAGCCGCCGACCAGCGACAACCCGTAGTCGGAGACGAACCCGGTCAACGCCTCGGCCAGCTCCTCCGGCGACAACGGGTACTCGGCACCGTTGGCGCCCAGCACCGGCAGACCGGCATTGGGCATCACCGACACCGGCACCTCGGAATGCTGCGACAGATACCGCAGGTGCTCGGTCATCTCCGCCGGACCCGTCGCACAGTTCAACCCGATCAGGTCGATACCCAGCGGCGCGAGCGCGTTCAGAGCCGCCCCGATCTCCGACCCCAGCAGCATCGTGCCGGTCGTCTCCATCGTCACGTGCGTGATGATCGGCACCCGCCGCCCGGCACGCTCCATCGCGCGGCGACTGCCGATGATCGCCGCCTTCGCCTGCAACAGATCCTGGCAGGTCTCGACGAGGATCGCGTCCGCACCACCGTCGATCATGCCGAGCGCGGCCTCCAGATAGGCATCGCGCAACGCGTCGAACGGCGCATGCCCCAAGGTCGGCAGCTTGGTGCCCGGACCCATCGACCCGAGCACGAACCGGCCCATGCCGTCGGGGCCCGGACCCATCTCGTCGGCCACCTCCCGGGCCAGGCGGGTCCCGCGTTCGGACAGGTCACGGATACGGTCGGCGATGTCGTAGTCGGCGAGATTGGGCAGGTTGCAACCGAAGGTGTTCGTGGAGACGGCATCCGCGCCGGCCTCGAAGTACGCGCGGTGGATACCGCGGATCACATCCGGCCGGGAGTCGTTGAGAATCTCGTTGCACCCCTCGAGGCCACGGAAGTCGTCCAGCGACAGATCCGCGGCCTGCAACATGGTGCCCATCGCCCCGTCTCCGACGACAACGCGCCGCGACAGCGCATCGAGCAAGGCAGAGTGCAATGGGGTGGACATGGCCACCAGACTAGTGGGCGCCCCATCGGCCGCTGGCCGTAGGCTGGACAGGTGAGCGAAAGTGAATCCGCCGACGGCACGGAAACGGACGTCCCCGTCCTGCGCAACCCGGTGCTCATCGCCGCGTTCGAAGGGTGGAACGATGCCGGCGACGCCGCCAGCGGCGCCGTCGAACACCTCGAGCTGATCTGGGACGCCGAACCGTTCGCCGAACTCGACTCCGAAGAGTTCTACGACTACCAGGTCAACCGGCCGCAGGTGCGCCTCGTCGACGGCGTCACCCGCGAGATCGACTGGCCGGCCACCCGCCTGTCCGTGTGCTCGCCGCCCGGCAGCGACCGCGACGTCGTGCTCCTGCGCGGCATCGAACCCAACATGCGCTGGCGCAGCTTCTGCGACGCGATCCTCGAACTCGTCGAGGAAATCGGCGCCCACACCGTCGTCATCCTCGGCGCCCTGCTCGCCGACACCCCGCACACCCGGCCCGTCCCGGTCACCGGCACCGCCTACAGCAGTGAAGCCGCCAAGAAGTTCAACCTCGAGAAATCCCGCTACGAAGGCCCCACCGGCATCACCGGGGTCCTGCAGGACGCCTGCGTCCGCCGCGGCATCCCCGCCATCTCGTTCTGGGCGGCGGTCCCGCACTACGTGTCCTCGCCCCCGAACCCCAAGGCCACCGTCGCGCTGCTGCGCCGCGTCGAGGACGTCCTCGACATCGAAGTCCCCCTCGGCGAACTGCCCACCCTCGCCGAGGAATGGGAACAGACCGTCACCGAGATGACCGAGGACGACGAGGACATCACCGAATACGTCCGCACCCTCGAAGAACGCGGCGACGCCGAAACCGACCTCGACGACAGCATCTCCACCATCGACGGCGACGCCATCGCCGCCGAATTCGAGAAGTACCTGCGCCGGAGGGGACCGGGCGGCCTGTCCCAGTGAGCAGCGCCCGCACCACCCTGCAGCGCGCCGCACTGTACGTCGGGGGGTTCCTCGGACCCTTCGGCGGCGGGGTCGTCATCTCGATGCTGCCCGAGATCGGCGCCGACACCGGCGTGAGCACCGGCGACGCCGCCCTCACCATCACCGCCTACCTGGGCCCGTTCGCCCTCGCGATGCTCGTCTCCGGCACCCTCGGCGCCCGCTGGGGCCGCGTTCGGACCGTGCGCACCGCCTACGCCGTGTACGCCCTCGCGGCACTCGCGTCGGCGCTCGCGCCCACCATGACGCTGCTGCTCGGCACCCGGGTCCTGCAAGGCGTCGCCAACGCCTTCACCACCCCACTGCTGCTCGCCGCGCTCGCGATGATCACCCCGAAAGACCAGCTCGGACGCGCCCTCGGCCTGTTCGGCGCCATGCAGGCCGCCGGTCAGACCATCGCACCACTCGTCGGCGGCCTTGCCGCGGAAGTCGGCTGGCGATGTGCCTTCGTGGTGCTCGCCGCGGCCGCCCTCGTGCTCGCCGTGATCGGCCTGCCCAGCGGTGTCGGCCGCCCACCCGACGCCGCCCCCGCCCGGCTCCGCGACGCCCTGCGACCACGCGTGCTGCGCATCGGGGTCGTCGCGCTGCTCGGCTGGGGCGCCCTCGGCGGACTGAGCTTCCTGCTGGCCTTCCGCGCCGAGAACATCTTCGGCCTCGACCCCGCCCCGCGCGGCGCCCTGCTCACCGGATTCGGCATTGCCGGGATCCTCAGCGCGCGGCGCGTCGGCGTCCTCGTCGACCGCATCGGCGCGACCACCACCGTCCTGATCGGCTCGATCGCCGGAGCGGCGCTCGTGATCGTCGTCGGTCTCGCACCCACGCTGTGGCTGGTCGCGGCCGCCTGGTTCGTCGCCGGCATCGCCTCCCAGTGCGTGCTGGTCGGCGTCAACGCCGCGGTGCTCGGCGGAGAAGAACGCAACCGCGGCGGCGCCGTCTCGGTCGTGCAGGCATTCCGGTTCGGCGGCGGCGCCGCGACCCCGATGGCGCTGACCCCGCTGTACGCGGCGGCACCGGTCGCGAGCTTCGTGCTGCCCGCGCTGCTGCTGGCGATCGTCGCGCCGATCGCGATGCCCAAGGACGCCGCGCCACCGAAGGACACCGAAACGCCCGACGACCGGGCTGCGCCCGGTGTGCAGAACCGGCGCCCGGAACCGCCACAAAGGCACACGAGCGCCGGAGGCGCCTGACAGCACCGGACCCGCCGCTGTGAGGTCTTCCTGATCGCCGCTTAACCTCCGTGCCGCCGAACCGTCACCGCGACGTCCGACCCTCGACGCATGACACCGACACCGCCCACCCCGGAGACCCTGCGCCGGCGGCTGCTCGTCGTCGGAAACGGCATGGCCGGCGCACGCACCGTCGAGGAAATCCTTGCGCGCGGCGGTCGCGAGCAGTTCGACATCACCATGATCGGCGACGAGCCGTACGGCAACTACAACCGCATCATGCTCTCGCACGTGCTCGCCGGTGAGGCCGGCGTCGACGACGACGAGCTCGTACTCAACCCCATGAGCTGGTACCGCGAGAACGGCGTCACCCTCTACGCCGGCGACCGCGCGATCGAACTCGACCGGTTCGCCAAGACCGTCACCTGCGAATCCGGCCGCAAGGTCGACTACGACCTGCTGATCGTCGCGACCGGTTCCAACACCTTCTTCCCGAACATGGACGGCCTCCGCGAAACCGACGGCCGCCTCGGCCTCGGCGTCTTCGGATTCCGCACCATCGCCGACACCAACGGCATGCTGCAGATGGCCGAGGCCCACGACGACGTGTCCGCCGTCGTCATCGGTGGCGGCCTCCTCGGTCTCGAGGCCGCCTACGGTCTGCGCACCCAGGGACTCGCCGTCACCGTCGTGCACTCCCCCGGGCACCTGATGAACCAGCAGCTCGACGAGCGCGGCGGGCGCGTGCTGCGCACCGAGATCGAGAAGCGCGGCATCACCGTCCTCACCGGCACCCGCACCACCGCGATCCTGCGCGACGACCGCGGCGCCGTGACCGGCGTGCGCTTCGCCGACGGCGACACCGTCGCCACCGACATGGTCGTCGTCGCCGCCGGCATCCGGCCCAACACCGAATTCGCCCGCAACGGCGGCCTCGTCGTCGAACGCGGCATCCTCGTCGACGACCAGATGCGCTGCGAGGACGAATCCAGCGTCTACGCCGTCGGCGAATGCGCCCAGCACCGCGGGGAGGTGTACGGCCTCGTCGCCCCCGTGTGGGAACAGGCCGTCGTCCTCGCCGAACACCTGACCGGCACCAACCCCGACGCCGCCTACACCGGTTCCCGCACCACCACCAAGCTGAAGGTCGCCGGGATCGACGTCGCCGCGATGGGCGTCAAGGGCCCCGAACGCGAAGACGACGAGTTCGTCCAGTTCTACGATCCGCGCAGCGGCGTGTACAAGGCCGTCGTCGTCCGCGACGGTACCCTGATCGGCGCGATGCTGCTCGGCGACATCGGCAAGGCGTCGATGCTCGCGCAGGCATTCGACGGCAAGATCGACCTCCCCGAGGACCGCGCGGCGCTGCTGTTCGACATCGGCGAACCCCAAGGCCCCGACGTGGCCGCGGACCTGCCCGACGACACCCAGGTGTGCAACTGCAACGGCGTCACCAAGGGCGACCTCGTCGCCTGCGTCCACAGCGGCGCCGCCACCCTCACCGAGGTGTGCGCGAAGACCCGCGCCGGCAAGGGCTGCGGGTCCTGCAAGGGCCTGGTCGCCGACATCGTGGCCTGCGCGGCCGGCGGTGAACTCGCCGACGACCCCGCCGCCGACTGGTACGTCCCGTGCATCCCGCTCAGCAAACCCGATCTGATCGCCGCGATCCGCGCTCGGGACCTGCGCTCGGTGTCGCGGGTGTTCGCCGCGCTCGCACCCGGCGGCGAGGACGCGACCGCGAAGATGCCGCTCGCGTCGCTGCTCCGCGTGGTGTGGGGACCCGACTGGATCGACGAACGCGGCGCCCTGTTCATCAACGACCGCGTGCACGCCAACATCCAGCGCGACGGCACCTTCTCGGTCGTCCCGCAGATGAAGGGCGGCGTCACCACCCCCGACCAGCTGCGCCGCATCGCCGACGTCGCCGACCGCTACTCGGTGCCGATGGTCAAGGTCACCGGCGGCCAGCGCATCGACCTGCTCGGCATCCGCAAGGAAGACCTTCCGAACGTGTGGGCCGACCTGGGCATGCCGTCCGGATACGCCTACGGCAAGTCCGTGCGCACCGTGAAGACCTGCGTCGGCAGCGACTACTGCCGGTTCGGTCTCGGTGACTCCACCTCGCTCGGCATCGCCATCGAGGACCGCTTCCAGGGCCTCGAGACGCCGGCGAAGCTGAAGTTCGCGGTCGCGGGCTGCCCCCGCAACTGCTCCGAGGCACTGTGCAAGGACTTCGGGGTCGTGGCGGTCGGCGACGGCCGCTGGGAGATCTACGTCGGCGGGGCCGCCGGCGCGCACATCCGCAAGGGTGACCTGCTCGCCACCGTCGACTCCGGTGACGAGGTCCTGACCATCGCGGGACGGTTCATCCAGTACTACCGCGAGAACGCCCGATGGCTCGAACGCACCTACGACTTCGTACCGCGCCTGGGCATCGACCGCCTGCAGGCATTGCTGCTCGACGACGAGGAGGACATCGTGACCGGATTGGACGAACGGATCGCGGCCGCGATCGCCGGCTACCGCGACCCGTGGCTCGAACGCACCACACCGAAATCCCCGGCGCAGTTCGCCCCGTCGCTGCCGCTGCTCCCGCTCCCCCAGGTTCCGGTCCGATGACCGCCCTGCACGACGGAGTGACCGTCGACGTCGGAGCGATCACCGACCTCACCGCGGGCGAAGGCCGCACCTACGCCGTCGACGGCCGGCAGATCGCCGTGTACCTGTTGTCCGACGGCACCGTTCGCGCCACGGACGCGATGTGCCCGCACAAGGCCGGTCCGCTCGCCGACGGCCAGATCGACGACGCGGTTGTCGTGTGCCCGCTGCACCAGTACTCGTTCTCCTTCGACACCGGTGCCTGCACCACCCCCGGAATCGGTTCCGTGCGAACCTTTCCGGCCCACGTGGTCGACGGACGGATCCTCCTGACGGTGACCTAGAGGCGATCGACGACCGCAGTGGTTACGGTGGGCGGAACCGACGAAGGCACCGTCCGATGAGCCACCCCGTCATCGTCGAACACAGCTCGATCGCCGCCGCCGAGCCGACCGACGTGTGGACCCGAATCACCGACCCGGCCGGCATCAACGACGAACTGTCACCCCTGCTCGCGATGCGGATGCCGCGCCGGATGCGCGGCACCACCGTCGACCGCGTTCCGGTGGGAGAACCACTCGGGAAAGCTCCGCTACTGCTGTTCGGCGTGCTCCCGGTCGACTACGACGCCCTCACCATCGCCGAACTCGAACCGGGCCGCCGCTTCCACGAGAAGTCGACGATGCTGACCATGCACCGGTGGGAACACGAACGCACACTCACCGCGGCCGGTCCCGGTCGCACCCGCGTGCACGACCGGCTCACGATGGAACTACGTGCCCCTCTGGCGCGACTCCCCTACGGCCACGAGCTGGCCCGCCGGATCGTCACAGGACTCTTCGAGCACCGCCACCGACGCCTCGCACGTCACTTTGCGGGTGTTGTCTGCTCGTAGTGGTTGGTGAGTTACAGGGGACGAGAGTTCGGTTTCGAGGTGATGGGTGTACGGGGGGATGATATTCGGTGTTTCTTTATGTTCCGTCATGCCCGGAATATCTCCCATGGTTGTTGCGGCTGTCCATATCACCACCTCGGAGGTCTGTGGAGTCCCGAGCTTTCGACATCCACCGCGCCGGATTTCCGGTGATCCCAGGGTGATCGCCCGGCGGCGCTCCCCTCCCCCACAACGTCTCACGGGGCGCGTAGACGCTTTTCCCCCTGGGGATTCCGCGTGGTCGACGGGCGTGATCCTTGCCGGCGTCCGATCGAACCGACGACCGCTCCCCCGATCGGATCCGAAGGTCTGGCTCGGCCCTGCTGACGAAGAATGGGGTCGCGCGAGCGGCTAGGTATCGGAAGAGTTCTGCATTTTTGTGAGTTCCGTGCGTTCCAGAATCTTACGCCTGGTGAACTGCAGCTCCGACGTTCCCGTTGCGGGGATACGCTTGCTGTCGCTGCTCTTTCAGCCGGTCGACAGATCGATCCCACCGACGTAGGGAAATTCACATGTCGGAAAACGAACCGGATGTCGTACTGGGGCCCTTCTCCTCTCCGGATGCGCAAGCAACGCCGTGGGCGTCCGCGCTGACGGTTATCGATGCGGCAGAGGTGTTCTGGCTTTCCACCGTGCGCCCGGACGGGCGTCCACACGTGACGCCGTTGCTGGCGGCATGGAGTTTGGGCGGTCTGTGCTTCACGACCGGTGCTCAGGAGCGCAAAGCGCTCAACCTCGAACACAATTCGCACTGTGCGCTCACGACCGGCACGAATTCTCTGACCGGTGTGGACGTCGTCATCGAGGGCGTCGCAACGGCAGTGGGTGAGCGCACCGAACGTGCACAGGCCCTCGCAGACTTCGAGCGGAAGTACGGTCCCCACCTGACCGGCCGCGACGGTGCCTGGAATCGATTGGCCGAAGCCGTCATTGCCGGTGACATCCGGCTCTATCGAGTTGCGCCGACGGTCGGCTTCGCATTCGGCAAGTTGCCGACATCCAGCCAGACCCGCTACACATGGCCGAGCCGGTGAGAGCGATGTCGGCATTGCAGCACCGGATCCGAGGTCTGCTCGACGAATTCGTCGACACCGGAGCCGAAACCGGCTTACAGGTTGCCGTTTACCACCGCGGCACGCTGGTCGTCGACGCCGTCGCGGGCGTCGCCGACAGCCGAACCGGGCGCGCAGTAGCCTCCGAGACCCCGTTCTTCAGCTTCTCCGCCGGCAAGACCATGACTTCACTGATCGCTCACCTGCTCGTGCGGACCGGCGCCCTCGACTACGACACACCGGTAGTCGACCTGTGGCCGGAGTCCGGTGCCCACGGCAAGGAGACCGCGACTCTTCGTCACGTGCTGACCCATACCGTCGGGATACCGGCCATGCCTCGTGACATCGGCCCGGCCGACCTGCCGGATTGGCAGCGGGTCTGCACCGCCATCGCCGACGCCGAACCACGCTGGCGCCCCGGGGCCGAAACCGGATACCACTCGTACACCTTCGGCTATCTCGTCGGCGAGATCGCACGCCGCGCTACCGGCAGAGCGATGCGGCAACTCCTCCGCGACTGGGTCGCCGCACCGCTGGGTCTCGAGGGTGAGCTGTATTTCGCTGTGCCGCGCACCGACCTGGATCGACTGGCACGGCTCGAAGATTCCGTACCGCAACCACTTCCCCCGGACGACGGCATTCTCTCGCCGTGGGAAAGGCAGCCCACCGCAGCCCTGGGCAACAGTCCCGAGATCCTGCAAGCGGACATCCCCTCGGTCGGCACCTTCACCGCGCGAGGAATCGCCGCCGTGCACGCCGCGGTCCTCGACGGCAGGCTCATCGATTCACGCCGACTCGAGGAGGTGACGGCGCCGGCTTTCGAAGGCACCGACCAGGTATTCGGAAACTATGCGCGCATGGCCCTGGGCTATCCCCTCGGCCGCCTCGGTGCTCCGCCGGACGAGACACCCACCACGTTCGGTTGGGTCGGGGGCGGCGGCAGCTACGTCTGCGCCGACACCGCCACCGGCACCGCTTTCGCCATGACCAAGACCCGCCTCACTCCGCATCTCGACACCGCCCGACGACTCGCCGACGTGACCGCAGCCGAGATCCCCCGGCATTCCCGAGACTCGGCACCCTGACGCTCCTCGCGTCACGGGACCCCGATCGTCCGTCCCGTCAGGGTTCGGCGGTCACATCGTCTCCCGGATTGTTCGGTGCCCCGGCCGGACGCCGCCGCAACCAATCGATTCCCATGCCCAACACCACGATCGAGACTCCCACCACCATCACCGACACCCGGTGGCCGTCGCTGCTCGTCGCCGCGATCCCCTTCCCCTGCAACGGTGCGTATGCGGTCCACCCGTACTTCGCGGACAGGGGCACGAGGATCGCCGCAGGGGCCATGAGCGCCGTTACCGCGATCGTCGGCTCCGACGGCAGGCAGGAGGCGATGAGAAACGCGGCCGCGAGGGGGAACAGAACGAGCACGGCGACCCGGTGGATGTTGTCCCCCGCCGGGCTCTCCACCAGGCCGGTCATGGCCACGACCACGAGTCCGACAATGCCGAACCACGGGCAGCGTACCCGGATGCCCACCACCGACCCGAGCGCGGCCGGCACCACCGGAAGCAGCAGCGTCCACCACCGCTCCGTGTACCACGCGAGTTCGCTCGGACCGACGAACGCCACCGCCGTCCCGGCGAGCAGCACAGCGGCCGCCGGACCCGGAATCCAGGCGGCGACGGCGAGCGTAACCGGGATCAGAGCCAGCCCACCCCACCACCAGCCCGAGAACACCGTGGTTCCGTGCAGGCCGCTCACCGACCCGACGAAACGCCAGTGCAGGATCAGCCAGACCGCGGGAAGGACGAGCCCGACCAGCACTCCCCTCCCCCGCAATCGGACGTCTTCCGTGGGGGCGGTCCCGGTGTCCGCCTGCCACATCAGCACGAAGACGGCGAGCACCGCGGCTGCGACGAGCACCAGGAGAACCACGTCGGGCTCGGACGACGCCGGCAGATAGTCAACATACCGGCGTGGAGACGACTCGCGTTCCATCCGCGCAAGAGGTTCGGCACATAGGATCCCCGCGAGAGCTCCTGCAGCGACGGCGATCTGACCGTGCCCCGCAGCGAGGGACGGAACGGTCGCGGCCAGGGCACCGAGGAGCAGGCCCGCCCCGGACGCTGCAGCGAACACCCCGTACTCGCCTCCCCACGGGGCCGCCGAGAGACCCATCAGCACGAGGCCGACCGCGGCCGCAAGCGCACGATGCGACGGAACCCGCACGCCCCAGGCGACCACTGCAGCGATGAATGCGCCCAGGGTCACGCCGACGGCGCCGCCCGAGAACAGCAGACCGATCCTGCTGCCACCGGTGATGAACGCGAACGAGTCGGTGGTGGTCGATGCCAGGGCCGATCCCGCGGCAAACGCTCCGACGGCGAGACACAGTTGGAGACTGCGATAGCGCATGAGCCATACGCTTCAGGACGGCGTGGGTTTCGAACGGGCGGCGCGCCGAGCGGGTGATCAGTTCGAGATATTCCAGGGTTCCGTCCCGACCGGATTCTTTGTCCGGATGGGACGTACGGAACGCAGTCGTAGAGGCCCTACTCGGTGGGCAGCGACCGCAGCGACTTCACCGTCGCATCGACGGCGCGCGCCGCCTCGGCGCCCTTCTTCACGAAGTGCCGGGTGAAGTACTCGACGTGTTCGTCGTGCTCGTGGAAGTTGTGCGGGGTGAGCACGACGGAGAAGACCGGCACGTCCGTGTCGAGCTGGACGCGCATCAGGCCGTCGATCACCGCGGTCGCGACGAAATCGTGCCGGTAGATGCCACCGTCGACGACCAGCCCGGCCGCGACGATGCCGTCGTAGCGCCCGGTCTGCGCGAGCCGGCGGGCATGGAGCGGGATCTCGAAAGCACCCGGCACCTCGAAGAACTCCAGAGAGTCCGTGGAATGCCCCAGCGCCACCATCTCGTCGGTGAAGCCCACCCGGGCCTGATCGACGATGCTGCGATGCCACGTGGCCTGGATGAACGCGTACCGACCGAGACTGTCACTCATGGCGTCGAAACTATCGCATCGCGTTCCCCTCCTCCGCGCCGACAGGCGCAGCCGCCTCCCCCCGAGGCCATCCTGGTGACCAAGGGCCCGCACCGGACACTGATTCTGAAATTCTTGCTGTTCCGTTGCAGACAGAGAGAGTACTGTGATGGGTGTGACTGTTGCGGATGATTCCACCGGATCGGTCGAGGTCGTCGGCCCTCGCCCCGAACGCCACATCGACATCTATCGCCGCGCGGTAGCGAGCCTCGAGGCCTGCCTTCCCCTCGGGTGGTCGGTGACCGCCGACCGCGCCCGCTCCCCCGAAGCACCCAAACGCATCCTCGTCACCGCGCCCGACGGAGACTCCGTCTCCTATTCCGTCATCACGTCCCGGGGTGTACTCAGCGGCGACATCGCGCGGATCGCGGCCGAACTCACCGAGTCCGACCGCGGGTTCGTGTGCGCCCACTACCTGTCCGATCCGGTGCGCCGCCAGCTCGACCAGCACGGCATCTCCTACGCCGACGCGACCGGCAATCTCACACTCGTCGCCGCCCGGCCCGCGATCTGGGTGCGCAACCGCGGTGCCGACGCGGATCCGTGGCGCGGGCCCGGCCGGCCCTCGGGCGTGCTGACCGGCGAACCGTCCGAGCGGGTCGTGCGGGCGCTCGCCGACCACGTCGGCGACATGTCGGTTCCCGAGCTGATCAGGCTGTCCGGCGCATCCACCGGCGCCGCGTACCGGGTGGTCGAGGTCCTCACCGAACGTGAACTGATCCGTCGGATCCCCCGCGGCCCTGTCACCTCCGTGCGTTGGGAACCGATGCTGCGTGCGTGGGCGGCGGATCGGAAGCCCTGTGCCACTCGCAGTTTCGCCGCACCCGACGGGCTCGATGCGGTGCGGACCCAGCTCGCCGAGCGTATCGACCTCGGGTATGCCCTGACCGGCGTGGGTGCGACGGACTACGCACCCACGGATCTGCTCGAGGTGTACGCCGACGATCCGGACGAGTTCGCCGCCGCCCTCGGGCTGCGCCCGGTGGACCGCGCCGCGGACGTCGTGGTGGCGATCCCGTGGACGCCGGTGGTCTTCGACCGGATGGAGCGGCGGGAGGGGTTGCGGTTCGTCGCACCCGCGCACGTCTACGCGGATCTGCTGGCCGGACCGTTCCGCAATCCGGACGCGGCCGACCATCTGAGGTCCCGCATGGAGGCGGACGAGTCGTGGTGGCGGCGGCCGGTCGGACGGGGTCTGTGACGGTTCCGCTCAGAGCCCGAGTTCGGTGACGGCATTGCCGACGAGGCCCGCGTGGTGGCGGCTGTAGAGCGCGACCATCCGTTCGTCGGCGTGCCCGGTCTGCGTCATGATCGTCTGCGTCGTGGCGCCGTTGCGCACCGCCTGGGTGACGAATCCGGCACGCAGGCTGTGCCCGCCGAGCGTGGCCACGAGTTCCGGGCTGAACCCGGCCTGGCGGGCCCGCCGCCGGATCATCGAGTGCACCGACTGGCCGGTGAGGACTCCCGAACCGATCGACCCGGTGCGATGGACGGGCCGGAACAGGGCACGGTCCGGGCCGGCCGTCTTCGACGCCAGGCCGCGGCAGTGGTGGTCGCCGAGTTCGTCCACCGCATCCTCGAGCAATGACACCGCGGCCGCACGACCACCGTCGTCCCACACGTCGAGCACCTCGCGCCACCGCCGGTACGCGCACACCGGGCAGGTCTGCGGATCGCGGCCGTACGGCAGCGTGACGACGCGGCCGTGGGCGTCGCGGTCGGTCTTGGAACGACGGATGGTGACGTAGAGGCCGTCCGAGCGGTGCGCGACGACGTCGGAGACCGCGATGCCGCACAGTTCCGAGCGTCGCAGCGCACCGGCGAGCCCCATGAGCAGCAACGCCGAATCGCGACGTTCGGCGACCCGGTCCGCGAACCCGGTCGAGGCCGCACGCATGGTCCCCACGATGGCCCGCACGTCCTCGGTGAGCAGCGGCGTGCGCCGAGCGGCGGGGGTCGCGCGACTGCGCCGGATTCCCCGCAGCAGATCGCGCACGGTCTCGTTCCGCCCCGGGACCGGCAGGCCGGCGAGAGCGTGCACCTTGTTGATCGTCGCGACCCACCGCGCCAGAGTGGACGGCGCATATGCCCACCGGCCGTCGGGACGGAGGTCGCCGGACTTCTCGGTGAGATACCAGCCGAGCAGTTCCGGCGACGCGGGCAGCGGGGTGTTTCCGGATCCCTCACACCAGCGGACGAACTTGTCCCAGTCGGCGGTGTGCGCGGCACGGGTGTTGTCGGAGGACGCCTTCTCGCGCAGCCGGCGCATCGCATCCTCGGCGCCGTCCGGGAGATTCGGTGGCGCCCCGGCCGGTCCGGGAGGCGCGGGAGCGCCGGAGGACACCAGTTCCGCGCCACCGTCATCTTTCGTCACTGTGACACTCTCCTTCGTCCCGGCCCCGTCCGACTCAACGCACCGTATCCACCGCGGTGGAGCACCGCCCGATGCGACGATGGATCGGCGTGTCGACCGGACAACCCACCACCTCTCGAGGGAGGGCCATGAACATCCACGCCGTCGCCGATCCTCTGCCGACCGCCGGTGCCCGCGTCTACGGAGAACCGCACGAGACGGCGGACGGCACCACCATCATCACCGTGACGGACCTCCGGCGCCCCTGGTTCCGGCGCAACGATGCGGCGCCGGTTCCGAAGCCGTTGGGGGTCTACGTCGTTCACCACGGTGAGGTCCGCTGGGAAGCGGCGGTCGACGGGACGCGGATCGCGCTGACGGGCGAGCTGATCGGGTTGGTCGCCGCCACGATCGCCACCCTCGCCATTCTCCGCCGGCCGCCGTGGCCGGATGTGCGCATCGGCTGACGCTCGCAGCCCATTCCCCCTGGTCGAAGGGCATTTTTCGCCGGCACCCCAGGGGCGCCCGGCACTGCGGTGCCGGGCGTGCCCCACCCCTACCCAGTTTTTCGAGCCCCGCGCGACCTTGATCGTCATAAGCGGGGATTATGACGATCAAAAGGAATACATGCGGACATATGCATGTACGCATGCTTAGAACATGATTTCCGAAACCCAAGACAAAACAACCACCCATCCTGCAAAGAGCACCCGTCGCTACCTGCAGTTTTGGCGACATTTGGCATTCTATTTCGTTTCGTTTCAAGTAGCGTTACGTGTATTGTTATGTTATAAATGTTGTTCAAGGTGCTGAAGGGGCCGAAAATGGGCGAGAACGAAGCTGTCGAGGAGTCGAAGCCGCGCGTCGGCAGGCCGCGCAAGTACGCCTCCCCCGCCGATCGGGTGCGCGCACACCGCGAACGGGAACGACAGCGGAAGGAAGCGGCCCAGCTCGCCGAACTCACCTCCCCCGCGGATCCGGCCGAAGGCGCGAGCAACCTCGCGGCGGCGGTGTCGTCACTGCGCGCGTTGACCGCGGCGAGCCTCGAGCAGTACAACGCCGTCGCGGCGCAGATCACGGCAGCCGTCGACAAGCTCACCGATCCCGCGGCGCTCGAAGCACAGCTGAACCGGGCCTCGACCGAACTTGCCAAGGTGAAGGCCGATGCGGACGCGAAGATCGTCCGCCTGCGCGAGCAGCTGGCGCAGGCGACCGAGGATCGCGAGAACGCCGATGCTGCGGTGAGTGCCGTCGACGCCGAACTCGCCGACGCCCGCGCCGCCCACGCCGAGCAGCTCCGGGAGCTTCGGGAAACGCATCACGCCGAACTCGCGCGGATGGCCGACGAGCACGCCGCGACGTTGAGCCGCTGGCAGGAACAGCTCGCCGATACGCAGGAGGAGCACGAGCAGATCACCGCGGAACTGCGGAGCACCGTCTCCGAGCTGACCGCGAAGATCACCGAGACCCGGGACCTACTCGAGCGGGCCGGTGAGGAGCGCGATCGCCTGGCCGCCGACCTGCAGGACACGCGCGCCGAACTCGCGCGCGTCCGCGCTTCGCTCGAGCGGGAGTCCGCCGCGCTCGAACGCGTCGAATCGGAGCTGGGCGCCGAGCGCACACGCAGCGCGGACCTGCGCGATCACCTCGAGCAGGCACGCGTCGCGGCCGCGTCGTCGGCGGCGGCCGAGGCCGCCGCGCGCGACCGCGGGGACGAACTGCGCGCCGAAATCGCCGAACTGCGAACCGAACTCACGGCCGCCCGTGCTCTTCGCGCTACCGAAAGCACCGAGAACGTCGCCGAAGACACCAAGAACCAAGACACTGAGAAGGAGAAGCATCCCCCGGCGTAGCGACCGGTACCGCCTGCGAGCGGCCGGCGCAGGGAGTCAGGCCGCGCAGACCCCGAACACGGGGAACCGGTCGGCGGGGCGGGCGGACCGCAATTCCACCCGTACCGGCGCGTCGGCGGTATCGGGGAACGAACCTTCGATCTTCGAGTAGACCCATGGTCCGTCGTCGAGTTCGACGATCGCGATCGTGAACGGCTCCTGGTCGCGGTGCCGTCCGTGCGACGCGTGGTGCAGCACTTTCCACGACACGATCGAGCCGGCACCGGAACAACACACCGACTGAAGTTCCGCGCTTCCGCACGAGGAGCACTTCGGCGTCTGGGGTGCGAAGTGGGTGTCGCAGTCGTCGCACCGCAGGATGGTCAGGGCGTTGCGCGTCGTGGAGCCCGGGCGAACGGGGTCGAGGTCGGCGGCCATCGAGGTCCTTTCCGCGATAGGGATCGTCTGCAAGACACAGCCGGAGCACCGCGTCGGCTGTGTTTTGTCCCCATCGAGGGTGACGGCGGGACTCCCGTCGTCACCCTCATTCGACGGTAGGTCGCTTCCGTCCGGATTCCTTCGGGCTGCCGGCACACAGAGCCGGTGGCGCGCTGGGCTGTCCGCACAAGAACATCGGCCCCGTCCAGCGCTGCGATGTGAGGTTCGTCCCGCACGAGGTCTCGGGTGAGGACCGTCACGCCGTCGACCGCGTTCGGACCGACGACGACACTGTGCGCTCCGCCCAAGCGTCGCAACATTCAGTGTGCACGCAGACCGGTGAATCCTCCCTAGGACACTCCTACCGTCGAACAGGAAGGTGCAACCCGGTGGACGGGTCGCACTCGGCCCCTGTCGCTTCTCCTGCGGATCGATCGAGTGGGCACGAGTTCCCCCGTAAGGAGTTCATTCACATGACCACCGGACCTCACCTGCACGCGCCGTCGCACCTGCTCGAGGGGCCCCGAACGTACCGCATGCACCATGGCCTTCACGAACCCACCGCCGTTCTGCGCCGGGAGTTCCGCGGTGCCAGCCTGCAGGCGCGGCTTCTGGCACGGTCGATGCGGATGACGCTGCGACCACTGCTCGGACTGTGGGGCCGCGCCCCCGGACTGCCGTGGCCCACCGGGTTGCTCGACCTCGCCGGAACCCTGCTACCGCCCATCGAGGGAACCCGGTGTCGTCCGGTCGTCCTGACGAACTGTGGCGGGTCCTGGGTCGAGGCGCCCGGGGCCGGGGACGAGCGCGTCGTTCTGTACATGCACGGTGGCGCCTTCCTGTGCGGTGGCCTGAAGAGCCACCAGCGCCTCGTCTCCCGGATCTCCGCGGAGGCCGAGGCAGCGGTGCTGGCGGTCGACTACCGGATGCTGCCCGCCCACTCCATCGGAGATGCGGTCGACGACGGGGTGGATGCCTACGAGTGGTTGCTGTCCCGGGGTTACCGGCCCGATCAGATCGTCGTGGCGGGAGACTCCGCCGGCGGTTACCTGGCATTCATGATCCCGCTGGCTCTGCGGGACCGGGGCTTGCCGGCGCCCGGGGCCATCGTGGCGCTCTCGCCGCTGACGGAGCTGGATCCCAGCCGCAAGCTGGGACATTCGAACGCGGAACGCTGTGCGCTGTTGCCGGGGAATGCGTTCGAGGGGCTGGCCGGTCTGTCCTACCGTCGCGACGCCCGCGTGCGTGCCGGGTCCGACAGGCCCGGCCGGGTGTGCCCGGTGGACGCGGATCTGTCGGGCATGCCGCCCGTCCTCATCCAGGTCGGCTCACACGAGTTGCTCCTGGTCGACGCCGAGCTGATCGCCGATCGCCTCGCCTGGTCCGGCACCCGATGCGAACTGCAGGTCTGGGACCGGCAGGTGCACGTCTTCCAGGCCGCGGCCGACCTGCTGCCCGAATCGCTGCAGGCGATCGGCGAGATCGGAGAGTTCATCCGGGCCACCGTTCCGAGCCGCATGGCGGCCGCCGGTTAGGCGGGGTGTCGGCGGCCGGGGATCTTCGTTCACCTGGCCGATGCGGGAGTCGCGGTCGGCGCGGTGAGCACGGCCGAGCCGAGCCAATGGCACAGAGCCAGGGCGTTCTCGAGGTCGAGCCGGGACTCCCGCACGCTCCGGCCGAGCAGTTCTTCGGCCTTGTTGATCCGATACGCGACGGAGTTGCGGTGCATGTGCAACTGGGTCGCCGCGGCGATGTAACTGCCTCCGCTGGAGAGGAACTCGAACAGGGTACGACGCAGCTGCTCGGCGCCGAGATCGTCTGCGGCGAGCGGCCCCAGGACCTCACCGACCCACGACCGGGCCGCGTCGAGGTCGTGGCACATCAACGCCACCGCCCCGACCGCGCTGATCGGAACGAATCGCGGTCCCGGCAGCTGCGAGGCCTGCGCCACCGATCTGGCCTGAGCGGCCTGCCGATGGGTGCGGACGAACCCGTCGACTCCGTCCTGCGGGTCTCCGAAGGAAACGATGAACGGGCGCTCCCAGCCTGCGACGATCGGGGTCAGCTCCGTGAATTCGACCTGCGAGACCCCACCGAGCGGAATCCACGCCCAGCCCGTGTGTTCGTCGAACGGTTCGAACAGCGCCCGGCTTCCCGCCCCGAAATAGTCCGCGAGCGTGGTCACCGCCTGTTCGAGTTCGGTCAGCTCGTTGTCGGCGGTCTCGGTGTCGTCGGTCCAGACCATCACGCCCAGGTGGTGCTGGCCGAGACGGTAGCCGAGGGTGGCTTCGGCGTCCGTGACCTCGATCGGGCGGCCCGCGAGGATGTCGTGAATCCGCGCGGAACGGGACGCGTTGCGGTTGAACAGCCACATGTCGCGCTCGGCCTCGTACACCCCGAGCAGGCGCTGGGACACCCCGTCGATGCCGGCGGACAGTTTCGTCAGGATCATCACGCCCGCCTGCATGACCGCCTCCGTGTCGTTGCCGAGGCCCGCGAGCACCTCGAGGCACCACCGGAGGATGCAGTCCTGTGCGAGGCGATTGCTCCGATCCACGACCGTGACCGGTAGTCCCTGCCGGGCGAGCGTCCGGACGAGACCGTACGACGCGTCGGGGATCTCGATCTCGTCGAGGTCGTCGCGCAGGAACCGGGTGATGACGGCGACGCCGTCCCACGCGGCCCGGTCGAGTGCGCCCCGGGTCGGACGATCCGCGGACATCGCGCCGATTTCCGAGGTGAGCCGGTCGATCATGGCTTGCGCGATCTCGCCTTGCCGCGTGACCGAGAGTTCGGCGACCTCGGCCACCAAGGCGCGGGCAACAGCACCGGAGTCGGCACCGCCACGAGCCTGGGCATGTACTTCGCGACCGGTCATCTTCCTCGTTTCCGGAGAACTTCCGATGAACGAGCGTACTGCGTCGGCGGGGGATCCGGCGGCCGATGCGCGGCCGCCACCCGGTACGTCAGCTACGTCGAGCGGCCGCGAGCCGGACGTGGGTGTTGGCCGATCCGTATCCGTCGTACCCGCCGCGACGTTCCAGAATCTCGACCTGGAAACCGCCCTCCCCCGGGACGGTGTAGGCGTGCAACAACTCTCCCGTGGCGTTCCGGTCGTAGAGCAGATCGTGCTTACGGAGCAGGACGAGCAGATCGGGATCGAGGGCGAAGCGAGCGTCGAGATCGGCGTAGTAGTTGTCGGGTGGGCTGAGCAGTTCGACGCCGCGGGAACGGATGCGCCGCACTGCGTCGACGACATCGGGTGTCGCGAACGCCATCTGGGTGATGCCGTGCTGCTGTGCTCCGGCGCCGCTGTCGGAAACGGTGAGAGCGACACGCAGATCGCCCTTCTCCGCGCGCAGCGCGCGAATGCGCAGCCGTCCCTCCGGCTGGATGTATTCCTCGGAACTCACCGGGTGCAGGCCGAACAAGGTGCGGAAGAACGAGAGCTCTTCGTTGAGCTGATCGGCGGAGACGGCGACGTCGAGGTGGTCGAGCCCGAGCCACCCGTTATCCGGTGCGCGCTCGTCGTCGGCGACGAAGTCGGTGTGCCAGTCGTCGGTCTCGCCGGGTTCGGCGCTGACGAACACGTGCAGGCCGGACGGCGACGTGATCCCCGGCAGGTCGGCCTCGCCCTCACCTCGCGTCTTGTCGACGGCGGGCCACAACAGTGCCGCGGCGCGCTCGGCGACGTCCGCGACCGGCGGCGCGACCAGCCCGAACGCGGTCGCGGCGGGGCCCGGTGCTGCTTCGTTGACCACCACGTGCGCGCCGCCGTTGCGCCACCACACGACGGGTTTGGTGCGATGCCGACCCGCGACGTGAAAGCCCAGTCCGGACAACAGGCCGGGATATACCGATCCGGTGGGGTCGGACAGTTCGACGAACGCGACGTCGGTGCGGCGCGGGGTCGGAGGTGCGACGGAGATCTGTTCCCGGACGGGTCCGTACAGGCGCTCGCCGAGCTGATCCTCGAGGAACACCAGCGATCGCATTCCGTCGCGGGCGGTGACGAACGGATCGGCCTCGCGCACGACGTCGCTGAAGATCTCGAGGGACAGCGGTCCGCGGTAGCCCGCCTCGAGCACGGCCGCGACGACCCCGGCGACGTCGAGCGTGCCCTGGCCGGGGAAGCACCGGAAGTGCCGGCTCCACTCGAGCACGTTCATGTCGAGCAGGGGTGCGTCGGCCACCTGGAGGAACCCGATGCGGTCACCGGGGATCCCGGCGAGGGCCGAGCCGTCGTCGCCGCGCGCGAGCATGTGGAAGGTGTCCACCGCGAGAGTGATCGCGGGGTGGTCGGCGCGGAGCACCGCGGCCCACGCCCGGCCGACGCGATCGACGTGCCGTCCCCAGGCCAGGGCTTCGTACGCGACGGTGATTCCGAAGGACGCGGCGAGTTCCCCGACCGCGTGCAGTTGCTCGGCCGACAGGTCCGGGTCGTCGACGGCGTCCGGCAGCGCGTTGGAACACGCGAGTACCGTGCCGGCGCCGAGCGCGGACGCGACCTCGAGCTTGCGGCGCACGCGGTGCAGGACGGCGGGGAATCGTGCGGGATCGACGCCTTCGACGTCGCGGATCGGCTGGAACAGGTCGACCGTCAGACCCAGGTCGGCGCACCGGCGGGCGATCTCCTGCGGCGGGAGCGGGGATGCGACGAGATCGTTGTCGAAGATCTCGACACCGTCGAACCCGGCGGCGGCGATAGCCTCGAGTTTCTCCTCGAGAATCCCGGACAGGGACACGGTCGCGATTCCACGGTGCATCAGCTGGTCAGCTCCTCGAAATGGCGCAGCATCCGGTCCGCGTCGGGTTTGCGGCCGGTGAAATATTCGAACGCGCCGACCGCCTGGAAGACCGCCATGCCGCCTCCGGGCACGACGCGGCACCCGCGGGAGCGGGCGAGCCGGACGAATTCGGTTTCCAGCGGGAAGTAGACGACGTCGGAGACCCACAGGTCGCCGCGGACGAGGTCGGCGGGCACGGGCAGCCCGGGATGGCCGGTCATGCCGGTCGGGGTCGCGTTGATCAGTCCCTGCGCGCCGGCCAGCGCGCCGGCGAGATCGGTGGTGGCGGTGATGCGGTCGTCGCCGAATCGTTTGGCGAGGCGGGTCGCGCAGTGCTGGGCCTTGTCGGTGTCGACGTCGACGATCGACACGTGCGCCGCGCCCTGGTCGAGCAGCGCGTAGGCGACGGCGGATCCGGCGCCGCCGGCGCCGACGAGCACGGCCCGGTCCGACACCGCGTCGGGCAGCACGCGCCGGAACGCGCGGCCCCAACCGGACCAGTCGGTGTTGCGGCCGAGTGCGCGACCGTCCCGGAAGACCACGGTGTTGACCGCGCCCAGGTCCTCGGCGTCCTCGGTGAGTTCGTCGAGCAGGTCGATCACGCGCTGCTTGAACGGGTGCGTGATGTTGAGTCCGTCGAAGCCGAGGCGGCGGGCCCAGTCGAGGACCTGCGGCAGTTCGTCCGGGCCGAAGCCGAGCCGTTCGGCGTCGATCAGCCGGTAGGCGAGGCCGAGGCCGGATTCGTGTCCTTCTCGTTCCTGCATGGCGGGGGTCAGGGAGCCGCCGATGCCGGCGCCGACAAGGCCGAGGACGAAGGTGGGGTGGTCAGTGGTGGGCATCGTGTCGTTCCTCGATGTGGTTGTCCAGGGCGGCCGGGCCGTTCAGTGCCGCGACGTGCCGGACGGCGTATTCGTAGCCGGCGGGTCCGAACCCGGCGATGACGCCGGTCGCGACGGGCGCGATGTACGACAGGTGCCGGAACGGCTCTCGCGTGTGGACGTTGGTCAGGTGCACCTCGATCACGGGTGCGGCGACGGTCGCGAGCGCGTCGCGCACGGCGACCGAGGTGTGGGTGTAGGCCGCCGCGTTGATCACGAGGCCGCGGACCCGTTCGCGGACGTCGTGGATGTGGTCGACGAGGGTGCCCTCGTGGTTGGTCTGGCGGAAGTCGAGGTCGTAGCCGAGGTCGGCCGCGGTCCGTTCGCAGAGTTTCTCGATGTCGTCCAGGGTCGCGGTGCCGTAGAGGGCGGGTTCGCGCCGGCCGAGCAGGTTGAGGTTGGGTCCGTTGAGGACCGCGATGGTGGGGCGGGTGGTCATCGCGGCGCTCCGACCGGGACCGGCGAGGTGTGTGTCTCGGGTGTCGAGCCGAGGTCGGGGGTCGCGATCTTGTGGGTTCCGTTCGGTCCGGTGGCGACCGCGACGGCGGCGATGACGACGGCTCCGGCGGCGAACAGGGCCACGCGATACCAGTTGCCCGCGTCACCGTTCATGAGCGAGCCGGCGATGGCCGGGGTGAAACCGGCGAGGGCGAAACCGAACTGGGTGCCGATCGCCATTCCGGACAGGCGGACGCTCGTCGGGAAGTATTCGGCGTAGGTCGCGGGCCAGCAGGCGTTGGGCATGCTGTAGACGACGCCGGCGAGCAGGATTCCGGTGATCAGGACGAGGGGGACGTCGCCGCGGGAGATCGACCACAGGAACGCCGTGACGAGGATGGCGCTGCCGATCAGGCCCGTCAGGAACACCGGTTTGCGGCCGATCCGGTCCGAGAGCATGGCCCACAGCGGGATCGTGCCGACGGCGATGACGTTGGCGATGATCGCGAGCCACAGCATCGTGCTGGAGTCGATGCCGATGTCGTATTCGTCGTCGGTCGCGAAGTTGAGGGCGAAGACCTGGAAGGCGGTGTTGACCATCGCGATGAAGGACGCGAAGAAGACGCGCAGGACGCCGCGCCAGTGGTCGCGCAGCAGGAGGGACAGCGGTGCGCGCGGGACCTCGGCGTGTTCCTGTTCGGCGTGGAATTCGGGTGTCTCGTCGAGGGTGCGCCGGATGAGGAATCCGACGAGGACGACGACGGCGCTGAGCCAGAACGGGATCCGCCAGCCCCAGGCGTGCAGCTGTTCGTCCGACAGCAGCGCGGCGAGCGGGAGGAACACCGCCGGTGCGAGCACCTGGCCGCCCTGGGTGCCGCTGAGTGTCCAGCTGGTGAAGAAGCCCCGCCGGTGGTCGGGGGCGTGTTCGAAGGACATCGAGTTGGCGCCGGCCTGTTCGCCGGCGGCCGAGATTCCCTGGAGGAGCCGGAGGACGACGAGCATCGCCGGGGCGAGCAGGCCGACCTGACCGTAGGTGGGCAGGCATCCGACGAGGAAGGTGGAGATGCCCATCAGCAGGAGGGTGCCGATGAGGATCTTCTTGCGGCCGTAGCGGTCTCCGACGTGTCCCATCAGGAAGGAGCCGAAGGGCCGGGCGATGTAGGCGACGCCGAAGGTCGCGAGGGAGGCGACGGTGGCGGCGGCGCGGTTTCCCTCGGGGAAGAAGATCGTGGGGAACACGAGCGCGGCGGCGGTGCCGTAGATCGCGAGGTCGTAGTACTCGAGGGCGCTGCCGCTCCAGGCGGCGAGCGCCGCTTTGCGCGGCGTCCGCTGCACGGTCGTTGTTTGGGTCATGAGACTGCTTCCGTCGGTCGCATGGTCATTGTCGGTCGATTCCGACGCTAGGGGTGGCCGAGGTCACACGGCAATCGTTTGCCATTCTTTGCCATACTTGCGCCATGGCTTCCGAACCGGCCGCTCGGCACCCGCGCAAGCGCGCCACCATCACCGACGTCGCCCGGGCCGCCGGGGTCGCCGCGTCGACCGTTTCCCGCTCGTTCACGAACCCGGGCCGGGTCAACTCGAGCACGCGCGAGCACGTGCTCGAGGTCGCCGCCGAGCTCGGCTACTCCCCGAATCCGATGGCCCGCGCGCTCGAGTCGGGGCGCACCAACACCCTCGCCCTGCTCGTGCCGGACATCACGAATCCCTATTTCGCCGGGGTGATCAAGGGCGCCGAACGCGCGGCGGCCGCGGCGGGACGCACCCTGGTGCTCGGGGACACGCAGGAGAGCGCGGCGACCGAGGCGCGGCTGCTCCAACGTCTCGGGCCGGCCGTGGACGGTTTCGTTCTCAGCGCCTCCCGCATGCCCGACGACGACCTCCGGCGCGCCGCCGAACTGAACACCATCACGCTGGTCAATCGGGCAGTGCGCGGATTCTCCTGCGTCGTGGCCGATTACGATTCCGGTACCCGCCAGATCGTCGACCACCTCGCGTCGTTCGGACACCGGTCCCTGATCTTTCTGGGCGGCCCTCCCGAATCGTGGTCGGGCGCCCGGCGCTGGTTCGGTCTCCGCGCGGCGGCGCAGGAACGCGACATGGAGGTGCGCCGGTTCGGCCCCTACTCCCCCACGCTGGGCGGCGGTGCCGCGGCGGCGGACGCGGCGGTGGCCGCCGGTGCCACCGCGGTCGTCTGCCACAACGACATGCTCGCGCTCGGCGTGCTGCGCCGACTGCACGAACGCAGGGTCGCGGTCCCGGAGGACATCAGCGTCGTCGGATTCGACAACATCTTCGGCTCCGACCTGTGCACCCCGACGCTGACCACGCTCGCCGAGCGCACCGAGGATGCGGGGTCGCGCGCGATCGAGATGCTCGGGCGGCAGACCTACGAGGGGGTGGTGGAACCGGCCGCGAGTGTGCTGCCGACCCAGTTGGTCGTGCGCGGGTCCACGGGGGCGGCGCCGTCCTGACGCGGCATATTACATCAAATCGATTTGATGTATCGGTGATATCCTGGGGTTATGGCGTCGGCACTTCCCGTTCCGTCCTTCGTGCAGCTCGCCGCGCATCCGGTGCGGTGGCAGCTGCTCACGATGCTGTCCGGCAGCGACCACCGGGTCCGGGAGATGGTGTCCCTGATCGGGGAGCCGCAGAACCTGATCTCCTACCACCTGCGCCTGCTCCGCGACGGCGGCCTGGTGCGGGCCACCCGCAGCAGCTTCGACGGCCGCGACAGCTACTACCACCTGGACCTGGACCGGTGCACCGAGATGCTGGCCGGCGCCGGCGCCGCCCTGCATCCGGCGCTGGGCCGCACCCTCGCGCCCCCTCGACCCTCCCCGGCCCCGGCACCGGTGTTGTTCGTGTGCACCGGCAACAGTGCCCGATCCGCGATCGCGGAGGCGCTGCTGCGGTGGCGCACCGACGGCGTCGTCGAGGCGATCAGCGCCGGGACCCGACCCAAACCGGACATGCACCCCGACACGGTGCGGGTGCTGCGCGAGGAGTTCGGGATCGACCTCGGCGATCGGCGCCCCCGTCATCTCGACGCCCTCGCAGGTCGTCGGTTCGGCACGGTCGTGACCTTGTGCGACAAGGCCCGCGAGGTCTGTCCCGAGTTCGGCGACGACGACACCCGCCGGATCCACTGGAGCATCCCCGATCCGGCAGCGGCCGGCGGTGCCGACGAGGACACCTATCCGGCCTTCCGGGCCACCGCCACCGAGATCGACACCCGCATCGGGTACCTGATCGCGACTCTCACCACCCCCACCATGACAGGGAGTATCCGATGACCACCTCCGACGACTACGTCAGTGTCCGCTACCTCGTCGACGACGTGCCCGCGGCGATCGACTTCTACACCCGCCGTCTCGGCTTCACCGTGCTCACCAACCCCGCCCCCGCCTTCGCCGACGTGATCCGGGGTTCGTTGCGCCTGCTGCTGTCCGGCCCGGCCAGTTCGGGGGCTCGCGCCACGCCGACGGAGTTCGCGGGTCCGGGCCGCAACCGGATCCATCTCGTCGTCGGCGACCTCGACGCCGAGATCGCCCGCCTGCGCGGGGACGGCGTCGAGTTCCGCAGCGAGGTGGTGACCGGGCCGGGTGGCCGCCAGATCCTGCTCGCCGATCCCGCGGGCAACCTCATCGAGCTGTTCCAGCCCGCCGCTCGGGACGCCTCCACGACCCCCTGAGCCGACCTTCACGCATTCGAATTCGGACGAAAGCCCCCACCGCTCCGAAATCGGACCCTACGGTTTGGCGGAACCCGCTCGGATGCCGTACAAATTGTGTCGTGTCACACAGCTGTGATGTGAATCATGGTTCGAGGCACATTCCGGCGGGGTCGCAGGGGAACCCGCCACGACCTGCTCGCAACCCGAGCGGAGGAAACACATCCATATGCGTCTACCGATGTCGCCGACCGATTCGATGTTCCTTCTCGGCGAGACCCGGGATCGCCCCATGCACGTGGGCGGCCTGATCCTGTTGCAGCCTCGCGACGGCACGACCGCCGCCGACCTGAGCGCCCGGTTCACCGACTCGGTCCGCGACGACCACGTCGATCCGCTGTGGCGCAAACGCGCGGCGCGGTCGCTCGGCACGCTCGGCCAGTGGGCCTGGGAGGAAGACCGCGAGTTCTCGCTGTCGTACCACGTCCGGCGCAACGCGCTGCCGCGGCCCGGCGGCCTCGACGAGCTGTGGGACCTCGTCTCGCGGCTTCACAGCACCCTGCTCGATCGCCACCGCCCCCTGTGGGAGGTGCACCTCATCGAGGGTCTCGCCGACGGCCGCCTCGCGGTCTACACCAAGATCCATCACGCGCTCGCCGACGGTGTCGGCGCGATGAAGCTGCTGCGCCGGGCCCTGAGCCCGGATCCGGACCGCACCGGCATGCCCGCGCCGTGGGAACCGATCGAGCCGCCGAGCCGCACCCACACCGGCGGGACCGCACTCGGTCTGCCCGAGGCCGCGATGCAGACGATCCGGGCCGCCGCCGGGGAGGCGATCGGTCTCGTCCCGGCACTCGTCGGCACGGTCGATCGGGCGCTGCACGGCCGCGGTGGTTCCTTGTCTCTCGTTGCACCGAACACCATGATCAACGTGCCCATCTCCGGCACCCGCCGGTTCGCGGCCCGGTCGTGGCCGCTCGAGCGGCTGCGCGCGGTGGCGAAAGCCGCCGACGCGACCGTCAACGATGTCGTGCTCGCCATGTCGTCGGGGGCCCTGCGCGCGTTCCTCGGCGATCACGGCGAGCTGCCCGACAGGCCGCTCGTGGCGATGGTGCCGGTGTGCCTGCGGCCCGACAAGGGCTGCTCGGGCAACGAAGTCGGCGTCCTGATGTGCAATCTGGCCACCGACGTCGCGGATCCCGCCGAGCGGCTCGCGGCGGTGTCCGCGTCGATGGGACAGGGCAAGGACGCGATGCACGGGATGTCCCCGCTGTCCCGGCTCGCCACCAGCGCACTCGGCGTCGCTCCGCTGGCGGTCGGCATGCTCACCAGGAACCGGGCGCTGCCGCGACCGCCCTTCAACGTGATCGTCTCCAACGTGCCCGGCCCGGCGCACCCGCTGTACTGGAACGGCGCGCGCGTGGACGCGGTGTATCCGCTCTCCGTTCCGGTCGACGGCCAGGCCCTGAACATCACCTGCACGAGCACCGACGATTCCATCGCCTTCGGTCTGACCTCGTGCAGCCGGAGCCTGCCGCACCTGCAACCGCTGCTCGACCGCCTCGACGACGCCCTCGTCGCCCTCGAGCGCGCCCACGGTCTCGAGCCCCGGCCGGCCGCGGTCACCGTCGACCCGCTGCCCTTCCGCTCGCCGGATCCCGGGTCCCGACCCGTGCAGGTCGTGGCAGAACCGGCACCCGCGCACGCGGGTTGAGCCCGGACCCGCGCGGAGCCGTAAACGGTGGCCCCGAGTGGGCCGCCTGGGTCGACGGATCGCCGCGACTGCTGTCCCGGATCGTCGACGAGTGGCGGTTGACGCCAGACGGCGCCGCGATCCACGGGCACCGGTCGCTGGTCCTGCCGGTGCGCGACGCCTCCGGTGACCTGGCCGTGCTGAAGGTCGGCTTCCCCGACGAGGGGGCGGCACACGAGCACCTGGCGCTGCAGCACTGGCACGGCGACGGCGCGGCCCAACTCGTCCGGGCCGATCCCGCGCGCCGCGCGCTGCTGCTCGAGCGGCTCGGTTCCGAGGATCTGACCGGGTTGTGGGACGTGGAGGCGTGCGGGATCGCCGGCGAGCTGATGCGGCGGTTGCACCGTCCGGCGGTCCCGCGGCTGCGGCGGTTGTCCGCGTATATGGGGCGTGAGGCCGAGATTCTGGAACGGCTGCCCCGCGATGTTCCGATCCCTCACCGGCTGGTCGAGCAGGCCGCGGCGCTGGCGCGGGAGCTGACAGCCGACGAGGGCGCGTCGTCGGTGATGCTGCACGGCGATCTGCACTACGGGAATGTTCTCGCCGGGGAGCGTCGGCCGTGGCTCGCGATCGACCCGAAACCGTTGGCCGGCGACCGGAACTTCGAGCCGGCGCCGCTGTTGTGGAACCGGTGGGACGAGCTGGCCGGCGATGTCCGCGGCGGGTTGTTGCGCCGGTTCGAGGCGGTGGTCGATGCCGGGGAGCTCGACGAGGAACGGGCGCGCGGTTGGGTGGTGGTGCGGTCGGTGATCAACGCGCGGTGGACGCTCGACGAGGCTCGGGGTCCTCTCACCAGGGAGCAACGCGATCGCGTGACGCGGTTCGTGACCATCGCGAAGGCAGTTCGACGCTGAGTGCTGCGGGGTACGCTCGCCGTCAGCGGTGTCCCGGACGGAAGGACTCGGAACGTGTATTCCTACAAGGTGGTCGAGCTCCGGGAGAAGATGCTCGGCGGAAAACTCTCCGGTGAGAAGCTCGAGAAGGTTCTCAACGAGCACGCGCGAGACGGCTGGCAGCTCAAGGCGATCACTTCCGCCGACATCAAGGGACGCGTCGGACCGGGTGGCGTGGAGGGCCTGTTGATCACGTTCGAACGCCGGGACTGATCCACGGAACGGACGGTCGTCGATCGGAGCGACCGCCGGATCGGGATGCGGGCGTGCTTGCCTGTCGTCGTGATGTTCCGGGTCGGAGCACCGTGCGGTGGCGACTCTGCCGAACCGGTGCCCTGGCAGATCGTGCCGTTCGGGAAGTGGTTCGTCGTGCCGTAGTCCGACACGGTCGGCGGGTGATGCGGGTGCGGCGGCCCGGTCCGCCTACCCTGTCACGGTGAGTGAAACAGTGCAGTCCCATCCCGGCGGGGTCGAGGACCCGATCGCGCGGGGTGAGCGGCTGCGGCTGTTCTCGTTCGCGACCGCGGAGAAGCGCACCGAATATCTGTGGGTGTTGCGGGCGTTCGACCATGCCCGCGCCAACTATGTGGTGTTGCTGCATGCCGGGGAGGTCGCCTCGATCCTCGGGCGGATCGGCGGGGACGATCCGGCGGCGGCGTTGTCGGCGCAGGACGTCACGCCGCTGCTCGAGCAGCTGCACGCGTGGGGTCTGCTCGAGCGCAGCTACGACGGGACGCGGGCGGCGACGCTCGCCGAGTACCGCAATCGGCATTTCGTGTATCAGTTCACCCGGCCCGGTTATCACGCGTTCCGGGCGGTGGAGGACGTGCTGAGCGGCCGCGGGGAGGATGCGTCGCTGTCGCGGCTGGCGCTGGCGGATCTGCTGGCGGATCTGACCGATCTCGCGGCGGCGAACGAGGCGGGTGACGGGGAGCTGGTCATCCGCAAGCTGATGCGGCTCGATGCGACGTTGTCGGACATGGCCGAACGGGCGGCCCGGTTCTATCTCGTGCTCGGTGACATGGTGCGGACCACGGAGATCACACCGGAGGTGTTCCTCGCGCACAAGGACGCGTTGCTGATGCACATGCGCGAGTTCAGTTCGGATCTGGCGCGGTTCGCGCCGAAGCTGACCGCCGCGCTCGAGCGGGTGCAGGCGACCGGCGTCGAGCAGTTGTTGGCGCGGGCTGCGGCCCACGACGAACGGGTGTTGTTGCCGGTCGAGGAGCGGGAGGCGGACTGGCGGTCGCGGTGGCGCGGCATCGAGCACTGGTTCGCCGGGGTGGGGTCGGCGCCGAGCGAGGCCGATCGGCTGCGGGAGGGCACGATGAGCGCGATCGCCGCGGTGCTGGCGTTGCTGCGGCGTGTCACCGAGACCCGCAAGGGCGGGGTGAGCCGGGAGTCGCAGTTGCGGCACCTGGCGGGCTGGTTCGCGGCCGCGCCGAGCGAGGAGGCGGCGCACGCCCTGTTCGGGGTGGTGTTCGATCTGGGCCGGCCGCGGCATTTCGCGATGCCGCACGCGGATGCGGAGGCGGTGCCGATCGGGATGTCGTGGTGGGAGGCGCCGCCGGTGGAGATCTCCCGGACGCTCGCCGAGACGGGCCGGACCCCGTCGGCGGGGGCGCCGGGCAAGGTGGTGCGGAACGAGTCCGGGATCCGGCGGCTGCGGGAGGTGCAGCTCGCGGCGCAGCGTCGCCGCGCGGCGGCCGCGGCGTCGCTGGCCACCGGGGGTGTGCGGGAGCGGGAGTTGTCGGAGGCCGAGACCGAGGTGCTGTTGGGTCTGCTGGATGCGGCGTTGTCGGCGCGGGTGCCGATCAGTGCCCGTGTGGGTGATGCGGCGACGGGTTCGGGGAACGGGGTGACGTTGACGTTGACGCCGAGCGCGGAGTCGATGGTGGTGCACACGGCGCGGGGCCGGTTGCATCTGGACGGCCTGTCGGTGGACGTGCGGTGAAGGCGCGGAGCATTCCGTCGCTCGAGCTGGATTCGTTCCAGCGGGCGGTGCGGTTGATTCTCACTCACCATCTGGTGACGGTGTCGTATCCGGATCCGAATGCGCTGCCGCTGGTGCGGCGGTGGGCGACGGAGTTGCGCGCGGATCTGCTCGAGGCGTTCGGGTATCGGCTCGAGGTGACCGAGACGACGGCCCGGTTGTTCACGGTCGCGGATCGGCTCGACCCGGGGGCAGGTACGTCGACGGTGTCGGATCGGCCGTTCGATCGGCGGCGCTACGCGTATCTGGCGTTGGCGCTGGCGGCGTTGGGGCGGGCCGGGAATCAGATCAGCCTGTCCGAGCTGGCCGGGCACGTGGCGGCGGAGGCGTCGCAGGTCGACGGGGTGGAGCTGGCGGCGGACCGGGCCGCGGACCGGGATGCGTTCGTCGATGCGGTGGCGTGGTTGTGCACGCGGGGTGCGATCACCCTGGCCGACGGGGATGCCGGCCGGTGGGCGTCGGACCCGGAGGTCGGTGAGGCCCTGTACGACATCGACCGGGCGGTGGTGACGGCGTTGTTCCGGCCGCCGCGGGTGTTGCAGCATCTGCGGTCGGTGCGTGGGCTGCTGGCCGACGGGGGTGTCCCGGCCGATCCGGAACGTCCGGTTGCGACGGCGGAGGTCGCGCGGCGGGTGCGGCGGGCGCTGGTGCAACGTCCGGTGCTGTACGCGGAGGAGCTCGACGATGCGGAGGCGTTGCAGTTGGCGTTGCCGCGGACCGCGGCGGACGTGGAGTTGCTGACCGGTCTCGTCGCCGAGCGCCGCGCCGAGGGTGCGGCGCTGGTGGATTCGTCGGGTCGGCTGTCGGACCTGCGGTTTCCCGGGACCGGGTCGGTGGCGCAGCTGGCGTTGCTGCTGGCCGGGGAGATCAGCGCCCGGGTGCTCGACGCGGGGGTGCCCGAGGACGGTGACGCCGGGCTGCTGCGCATGCCGTTGCCGCCGGACGGTCACGAGGCGCTGGTGGCGGCGGTGGATGCGGCGATCCCCGCGGCGGGGGTGTTCGCGGCACTCGCCGTGGAGGACGGCGCGGGTTCGGGGTCCGATCCGGCGCCGGAGCCGGCCGAGGAGCGGCCGGCCGCGCTGCATCCGCTCATCGAGGACGGCTGGCTGGCCTCGACGGTCGGGCAGCTCGTCGATGCCTACGGGCGCACGTTCGCGGCGCAGTGGCAGGCCGATCCGGCCGGGTTGGCCGCGGCGGCGCTGGATCTGCTGGAGAAGCTGCGGCTGGTGGTGCGGGTGCCCGGTGGGGTGCTGGCGTTGCCGGCGCTGGCGCGCTACCGCGGGGTCACGGTCACCGTCCGGGAGCGGGACCCGCAGATCGATCTGTATCCGGGAGACTCGAGCGAGGCGGAGTTGTCATGAGCAGTGCCCGTTTCCGGCCGACACGGGCCGGGATCATCAACCTGTGGGACTACCGGGACCAGGAGTTCTCGTTCGCCGACGGGCGCCTGGTGCTGCGCGGCCCGAACGGGTCGGGCAAGACCAAGGCCCTCGAGGTGCTGTTCCCGTTCGTGTTCGACGGCCGGATCGAGCCGCGCCGTTTGAACCCGTTCGCCGGTGAGGAACGCACGATGCGGTCGAACCTGCTCTACCGCGGGCAGGACAGCGCGTATTCGTATGTGTGGATGGAGTTCTGCCGCGGCGACCGTGACGATCCGGAGGCCGTGACGGTCGGCATCGGGATGCGCGCCACCCGCGGCAACGACAAGGTCACCCGCTGGTATTTCGTCGTCGACGGCCGGGTCGGGGTGGACTTCTCGCTGCTCGACGCCGAGGATCGGCCGCTGACCCGCAAGCAGTTGATCGACGAGGTCGGCGCGGACGCGGTGTCGGATCGGCCGGTGGACTACCGGGCGGCGATCGACGCGCGGCTGTTCGGGCTCGGCGCACAGCGCTACGAGCAGCTGATCAATCTGATCCTCACGCTGCGGCGGCCGCAGCTGGCGAAGAATCTCGACCCGAAGGGGTTGTCGCAGGCGTTGACCGACGGTCTGCGGCCGCTGGACGACCGTCTGGTGCTCGAGGCGGCCCGCTCGTTCTCCGACATGGAGGAGGTCGCGCGGGTGCTCGAGTCGCTGTCGGCGGCGGACGAGGCGGCGCAGCGGTTCGTCACCGTGTACGGGAAGTATCTGCGGCAGCAGGCGCGGGCGGACGTCGAGCAGGTCGCGGCGCGGCTGGCGGCGGTCGACGCCGGGATCGAGACGCTGCACGGCGCGGCGGCGGACCGGCTGCGGTCCGGGACCGAACGCGCGAGCGTCGAGCAGCAACTCGCCGAGACCGAGCGGGAACTCGAGCAGGCCCGCGCGAATCTCGAGGCGTTGCAACGCTCGAGCGCGTACGAGGGCAAGCAGCAGCTCGACGACCTGGCGCAGGCCGTCGCGAATCTCGAACGCACCACGATCGCGCAGGGCGAGCATGCCCGGCGGGCGCAGGCCACGCTCGCGCAGCGCACCGAGGAGACCGAACGCGCGGCCGCCGCGGTGACGGCGGCGGTGGCGGCGCTCGCGCGGGGTGAGGCGGCGCTGGCCGCGGCGGCGGAGGACGCGGGAATCGCCTGGACCGCACCGCAACCCGAGGTGCGCGCCGAACAGCTGGCGGCCGTGATCGACGGTCACGTGGCCGAACGCGAAGCCGATGTGCAAGCGGTGCGGTCGGCGCTCTCGCGCGTCGAGGGGGCCGCTTCCGCGCGGACGCGCGCGGAGGCGTCGGCGCAGCGGGGCCGCGCGCAGTTGGACACCGCGCGGGCCGCGGTCGAGGCGGCGGAGACGATGGTCGAGCTCGCCCGCGCCGAGACGGCGAATCAGCTGCGCACCTGGTGGGGTGAGCACGGTGACGAGTTCGCGGCGGCAGGTGTCGCGACCGGCCTGCTCGATGCCCTCGACGACGCGATCGCCCGCGCCGGCGACGACGATGCGCCCGCCCCGGCGGCGGTGCTGGCGGCGCACACCGCGTCCGCGGTGGAGGAACTGAAGTTCCGGCGGCGGTCGTGCGCGGCGGACGCGGAGGCGCTCGAGGCGCGGATCGGGGAACTCGAGTCCGAGCGGGCGGCGATCGCGGCCGAACGCGACGATGCTCCCCCGCCGTTCCCGGCGCGCCGCGGCGACCGGGACGCCCTGCCGGGTGCGCCGCTGTGGCGGCTGGTGCGGTTCGCCGACGAGGTCACGCCGGAGGCGGCGGCCGGCATCGAGGCCGCGCTGGAGGCGGCGAATCTGCTGGACGGCTGGGTGTCCGACGAGTCGGTTCCGGGCGGCGACACCGCATCCGAGCAGTTCCTGGAGCCGCTGCCGGCGGCGCAGCGTCCGGCCGGGCGCACCCTGGCCGACGTGCTGGTCGCCGAGCCCGATGCCGGTGTTCCGGAGCAGCGGGTGCGGGATCTGCTCGCGTCGATCGCGTTGACCCCGGCGGACGGGTCGGTCACGGTGGCCGTCGACGAGAGCGGCCGGTTCCGGCAGGGCGTGCAGGTCGGGCGCCACGGCAAGACGCACGCGGAGTTCATCGGGGCGACCGCGCGGGCGCGGCGGCGGCAGAGCCGGATCGCGGATCTGGACACGATGATCGCCGAGGCGCGGGCCGCGGTGGCGGCGCTGGGCGCGGACCGGCGCCGGCTCGGGGAGCAGCTGACCCGGCTCGAGCGGGCCGCGTCGGCGTTGCCGCGCACGGGCACCGTGTCGGCGGCGTTGCGGAAGGTCACCGAGTGCGCCGGCGCGCTGCGGACCGCGACGGAATCGGCCGCGGCGGCGGACCGCGACTTCGATCAGGCCCTGGCCGAGCATGCGGCGCGGGAGCAGCAGGTGCGGGCCGCGGCGGCCGCGCACCGCGCCCCGCACACCGCCCGCGAGCTCGACGCGGTCGCGGCGGCGATCCGGCATTTCCAGTCGCAGGGTCAGGCGCTGCTGCGGGCGCGGCGCGAGCACACCGCCGAGCTCGAGCGGGCGCGGGATGCGGCGGCGCGGCTCGACGAGGCGCGGCGGGCCGCCGAGGAGTCGGCGGAGCAGGCGGCGGTCGCCGAGGAGTCGTTGACGGCGCAGCAGCAGCGGCTCGAGACGCTGCGGGAGGCGCTCGGTGCGTCCGCGGAGCAGATCGACGAGCAGCTCGAGCAGGCCCGTGCGCGGATCGAGGCGGCGAAGGCGGCGCAGCGCACCGCCCGCAAGGCCTACGACGCGGCGATCGAGCGGATCGGTAAGGCCGAGGCGGCGCACACCGCGGCCGAGCAGACGCTGCGGTCGGCGCTGGTGGAGGCGCTCGCGGACGCCGAGCACCTGGCCCCCTATGCGCGCCCGGAGCTGTTGGGCCTGTTGGGGATCGAGCAGCCGCACGCGTGGCCGGCGGGACCGGCGGCGTGGCTCGACGCCGATCAGCTGGTGTATCGGATCCAGCGCGAGACCGGCGAGGAGGTGCCGGTGCTGCCGGCGGAGGTGTCGGCGCTGTTCGCGTCGCTGCTGGCGGCGACCGAGTCGGTGACGGTGTCGGAGTCGGCCCGGAAGTCGACGCGCACGGCGCTGACGTCGGCGTTGCAGGAGTTCGATGCGCAGCTGGCGGCGGCCGGTCAGGACTACCGGCTGCACTGGGACGCCCCGGACGGGGTGACCGTGGTGCGGGTGCAGGACGAGCAGGGGTTCTCGTCCGTCGGGCAGTTCGCGACGCGGATCGCCGCCGCGCGCCGGGAGCAGGAACTGCTGCTCACCGACGCCGAGCGCCGCATCCTCGAGGACGCGTTGCTGACCGGGCTGGCGCAGCAGATCCACGAGCGCACCGTCGACGCCCGCGCGCTGATCGCCCGGATGGGCGCGGAGATGCGCAAGCGGCACATGTCCTCGGGCAACACGATCGGGGTGCACTGGGCGTTGGCCGATCATCTCGACGACCGGTCGCGGGCGGTGTGCCGCTTGCTGGACCGCGACGCGTCGGCGTTGGGCGCGGACGAATTGTCCGAGGTGCGCGCGCATTTCGCGGCGCAGATCCGCGCCGAGCGGGCGGCGCACCCGGAGCGGTCGTACCCGGAGATCCTGGCCTCGACGCTGGACTACCGGCGGTGGCGGGTGTTCTCGTTCAGCCTGATCTCCGCGGACGGCACCGAGGACCGGTTGACGGTGGCGCGGCATTCGGCGCTGTCCGGTGGTGAGCAGTCGGTGTCGCTACATCTGCCGCTGTTCGCGGCGGCGCACGTGATGCTCGATTCGGCGGATCCGCACGCGCCGCGGCTGCTGGCGCTGGACGAGGCGTTCGCCGGTGTCGACGACACCGGCCGCAGCGAATTGCTGAGCCTGTGTGTGCAGTTCGACCTGGATCTGTTCATGACCGGGTTCGACCTGTGGATCACCTACGCCGGCGTGCCGGCGTGTGCGCACTACGACCTGGCGCATTCGGTGGCCGAGCACACGGTCGCGGCGACGCTGCTGGTGTGGTCGAGTGGGGATCTGCTCGCCGAGCACGACGGGTCGGAGCTGACCGCGGCGCTGGGTTCGCCGGGGACGCGGCGGGTGCTCGCGCCGGTCGAGGGGGCGCTCGAGTTCGCGTAGGCCGTGGGCTGTCGCTACTCGAATTCGCTCCTTTCGCGATCATGAGTGCCGACGCTCGCATACCCTCGGGGAGGAGCCTGGGCGCACTCGTGTGATCCGTCGTCCGGAGTTTCGGTGCATCCGCGGGGCAGGGGCCGTCGCGGGACGAGAACCGGTTTCACCCTCGGAGGGTGGCGATGGAGCTGAATCTCGGCGGAAAGCTCGCGGTGGTCACCGGCGCGAGCAAGGGAATCGGGCTCGCGATCACCGAGCACCTCGTCGACGCGGGCGCCCACGTCGTGGCAGGTTCACGCACCCGCGGCCCACGTCTCGAGGCGCTCGGGTCGGGCGGGAACGTGACGTTCGTTCCCGTCGATCTGATGACCGGTGAAGGTGCCACCGCGTTGGTCGCGGCCGCGGCGCAGCTCGGGGGCGTCGACATTCTGGTCAACAACGCCGGAGCGGTCACCCCGCGGCCGGGTGGATTCCTCACGGTCACCGACGAGGACTGGAATGCGTCGTGGTCGCTCGGAGTGATGGCCGCGGTGCGCACGACCCGCGCCGCGATCCCGGAGATGCTCCGGCGCGGCGGCGGGGCGATCGTCACGATCGGTTCGGTCAACGCGTTCTACCCCGACCCCGGTATCCCCGACTACTGCGCCGTCAAGGCCGCGGTCACCAACCTCACGAAATCCCTGTCGAAAGAGCTCGGCCCCCAGGGAATTCGCGCGAATTCGGTGAGCCCGGGTCCCGTCTCGACCGATCTGTGGATGGGTGCGGGCGGCGTCGCCGAGGTCCTCGGCACGGCGAGCGGCGCGAGTCCGCAGGAGGTCGCGGACGGGGCGGTCGCCGGCACTCCCACGGGACGGTTCACCACCCCAGACGAGGTCGCGGACCTGGTGCTGTTCCTGGCCTCGGACCGGGCAGCGAACATCACCGGTGCCGACATGACGATCGACGGTGGATTCATCACGACGATCTGACCATCGGGCAGTGCTGCCGATGCCCATCCTCCCCACCGGATACGGAGACGACAGATGAGGATCACTCGATTCGCGCGGGCCGCGGTGCAGGTGCTGGCGGTGGTGGCGTTGGCACTCGTGGCGGTCGCCGTGCCCGCGGCGGCCGCGCCGCGGCCGACGATCGTGCTGGTGCACGGCGCGTTCGCGGACACAACCAGTTGGGACGCCGTCGCCGCCGACCTGCGCGGCCGCGGCTACACGGTCGTGGTGCCCGACAATCCGCTGCGCGGTCCGGCCCACGATGCGGCCGCGATCGAGAAGACCCTCGCGGAGATCTCCGGGCCGGTTGTGCTCGTCGGGCACTCCTACGGCGGCGCGGTCATCACCAACACACACAGTCCGAACGTGACGGCGCTCGTCTACATCGCGGCGTTCGCGCCGGCCCAGGGCGAACCCGTCCAGCTGCTGCTCGACCCGATCCGCTTCCCGGGCAGCCAGCTCCTGCCACCGGCCCTGCAAGTCAAGGTCGTCGACGACGACCAGGCCGTCGGCGGCAGGAACCTCGACGGTTACATCGCCGACGACGCGTTCCACCGGGTGTTCGCGCCCGATGTCGGTGATGCCACCGCGGCGACCATGCTCGCCCACCAGAAGTCGATCGCGCTGTGGGCCAACGTCGAACCCTCCGGCCCGACCTCGTGGTCCAGCACACCGTCCTGGTATCTCGTGTCCGCCGGCGACACGGTCATTCCGCCTGCCTCACAGCGCTACATGGCGGGTCGGATCGGCGCCCACACCAGCGAGATCCAGGCCTCCCACGTCGCACTGGTTTCCCGGCCTGCAGTCGTGGCCGACACGATCGCCGCAGCCGCAGACTCCGCGTCGTAGTGACGGGTATCCCGATTTCGTCTCCGTCCGTTCCGCACGCGACCCTGCCCCTGATCCTTCATCCGACCACCGCGCAGCGCCGCACGCCGCCGGCCGTGCGCGCGATGCCCGATATCCCCCATGCGGGGGATGGTCGCAGGCCGGGCCGCGGGCCCACACTGACGAGTGAGGGCAGCACCGCCCGGTCGCGCGAAGCGTAGCGGAAAGACTTTCCGGCAGAACACGTTTCGATGCGCGCCGGTCGTGGAACCTGGCTGCCGTGTCGGTGCAGGAGGTTCGCCATGACCACCGTCGGAGAGCATGCCCGCGATCGCCCGGTCCAGGTGTTCCGGGGTCCGGGCGACGTGCTGCTGTGCATGACCAATGTGCGCGGGCTCGGGCGGGACAGGGTCCTGCGTCGCGGGCGCACCGCCGTGCGGCCGGGGTCGGAGGAATCCGGCTCCCCCGCCGCCGGGCTGTACGCGCGGTGCGTCCGCGGCCGGCTCGGGCACGCAGCCCGCTCCGCCTGATCCGACGTGTTCGATCCCCGGTTCAGGAGCAACCCCATGGATACCGCAGTCCCGCACCCCGATCCGCCCGTCCGGCGGGTCGTCGACGCCATGGTCGACGCGGTCGCCGACCTGGGGGTGAGTCACGTCTTCGGGGTGGACGGCGCCAACATCGAAGATGTCTACGACGCGTTGTTCGCCACCGACCGGCCCGTCCGCGGGGTGGTGGCCAAGCACGAGTTCGCCGCCGCCACGATGGCCGACGGCTATGCCCGCACCACCGGCGGGCTCGGGGTGGTGGCCGCGACCTCCGGCGGCGGGGCGATGAATCTGGTGGCCGGGCTCGCCGAGTCCTTCGCGTCCCGGGTCCCGGTGCTGGCGCTGGTCGGGCAGCCCCCGACCAGGCTCGAGGGCGCCGGCGCGTTCCAGGACTCGAGCGGTAAGGCCGGCACGATCCACGCGGTCCGGCTGTTCACCGAGATCTCCCGGTACTGCGCGCGGGTCGAGGGTCCGGACGAGTTGCCCCGGCACCTCGACCGGGCGGTCGCCGCGGCGTGGTCCGGTGGGCCCGCGGTGCTGTTGCTGCCGAAGGACGTGCAGCAGGCCGCCGTCGACCGCGGATTCGCGTTCGCACCGCCGGCCCGCCGCTCCGGCCACGATCCGCGTGGTCTCGCCCGGATCCGGGACCTGCTCGCCGCGGCCCGCCGGACCGGGAAGATCGTGTTCGTCGCCGGGGATCAGGTGGCGCGGGACGACGCCCGCGAGCAGCTGCGCGCCCTCGCCGCCGCGACGGATGCCGCGGTCGGGGTCGTCCCGGACGCCAAGGACGTCTATCCCGCCGACGAGCCGGGCTTCAGCGGGGTGGCCGGCTGCATGGGGCACGCCGAACTGGTCGAGGCGGTGCGGCACTGCACGTTGTGCCTGCTGATCGGGACCCGGATGCCGGCCCTGGCCCGCACCGGTCTGGAGGCGGCCCTCGACACGGTCCCGGTCGCCGGCATCGGTGCCGAGCCCCCCTATCTGCCCGCCGAGCACGCCACCGTCCTCGACCTGCGTGCCGGGTTGGGTGCCCTCGCCGAGGAGCTGTCGCCGGCGCGGCCGGCCGGGGCCGTCGCGCCCTGGATGTCGGCGCCGTTGCCGGTCCCGCTGCGCGACGGACCCGGGCTGCGGTACCGGGAGGCCGTCGAGGCGCTCGCGGTGATGATACCGGCCGGCGCCGATGTGTTCGCCGACGCCGGCAACACGGGAGCGTCGGTGGTGCACCATCTTCCGGTGTCGCGGGGTGGCCGGTTCGTCGTCGCGCTCGGGATGGGCGGGATGGGCTACAGCTTCGGCGCGGCGATCGGCTCCGCGTTCGCCCGGCAGCGGCGGACCTTCGTCATCGCCGGCGACGGCGCCTTCTTCATGCACGGGATGGAAATCCACACGGCGCTCGAATATCGGCTGCCGGTCACCTTCGTGGTGTTCAACAACAACGCCCACGCCATGTGCGTGACCCGCGAGCAGCTGTTCTACGGGAATCGGTACAGCTTCAACCGGTTCCGGCCGTCCCGGATCGCCGAGGGCGTCGCGGCGATGTTCCCGTCGATGCCCGCCTATCCGGCCGGGACCGTCGACCAGCTCTTCGACGCGCTCGAGCTCGCGACCTCGGCGAGCGGCCCGTCGTTCATCGCCGTGGACTGCGACCCCGACGAGATCCCCCCGTTCCTGCCCTTCCTGCAATGAGCCTCGAGGAGGACCACCGTGACCGTCCCGCTTCCCGCCCTCGCGGACATCCCGAGCGGCGAGCTGCCCGGGGTGCTGCGGATCGAAACCTCCGACCGCGAGACGACGACCCCGATCATCCTGGACATGCTGCGGTCGGTGTATCCGCACGACCGGATCTTCGGCGACTACTGCACCGTCAACGGCTACATCGCGGCGCCGCCGCGCGAGGTGTACCGGTACCTGTCGGACACCCGCAGCCTCGAGGAATGGACGTACAGCCTGCGCGACTTCACGCCCACCGAAACGCCCGGGCTGTGGTCGGCGCACGACCGACTCGGCTCCACACCACCATCTACACCCGCACCGTGGCGAACCCGGACGCGATGACCGTCGACTACCACTGCGCCTGGGATCAGGCCCGGCACCTGTGGATGATCTACCTGCTGCGGGTGGTCGACGCGCAGACGGTATTCGACAAGCCCGGATCGGTGGTGCTGTGGACCAACTGCCACCACCCGTTCTACGACCGCAACCCGTATCCGGAGACCGCGCCGGCGGGCCGCAAGGTCTGGGTCGGGGACTTCTGGGACATGTTCGCCGCCGGCCACCGGCTGGAACTGGACAACCTCACCGCCCTGTGCGAGTACCGGGCCCGCCACGGCCTGCCGATCACCCCGGCGTGGATGAGGTGAGCACGGCATGGTCACGGTCAGCCTGCTCGACGTCGCGAGCTACCTGCCCGGCCCGCCGATCGGCACGGAGTTCTTCACCCGGTTCTCGCGGTCGGACCGGATGGCCCGCAACGTCATGTTCCGCGCCCCCACCCACCGCCATCACGTGGCCGACGGGGAATCCGCCGTCGACATGGCCGAACGCGCCGTCGCTCCGCTGATCGAACGCCACGGCCGCGCGGCGGTCACCGGCGTGGATGTGCTGCTCACGCACACCCAACTGCCGGACCTGCCCGTGTGCGGGTGCGGGGCGGAGCTGGCACGCCGGCTGGGCATGACGCCGCGGTGGATCCTCGACGTGCACAACGGGGGCTGCGCGGCGTTCGTGCACATGATCGAACTCGCCCGGACCCTCCTGACCGGTACCGGGGCCGGTACGGCGCTGATCGTCGCGGTGCAGAACAGCGCCGGCCAGATCTTCACCCAGCCCGACGTGCGGTCGCTCGTGCAGGCCGCGGTCCCCGGGGACGGTTGCGGCGCCGCGCTGCTGGGAGTGTCGGAACGCGCGCCGATCCTCGGCATCGAGAGCCGGCATCATCCCGAGTACGCCGGGGACATGACCGCCGAGATCGACCCGCCCCGCAAATACTGGGCCCCCGGCACCGGGCAACTGCACATCGCCTTCACCGACGCGAAGATCACCGCCGTCTTCGCCCGCGGCAACCGGCTGGTCCCGGAGGTCGCGCTGGCGGTGTGCAATCGGATCGGCGTGAAGTCCACGGAGGTCGATACTTTCGTCACCAACCAACCCAACCGGTTGTTCCTGCGCAACTGGCGTGAGGCCCTCGAACTGGCCCCCGAGCGGCATCCCGACACCTTCGACGAGTGCGGCAACCTGTTCGGTGCGGCCCTCCCGGTCACCCTCGACGTCGAGAACCGGGCCGGCCGGATCCCGAACGGATCGCTGGTGCTGCTGGCCGGATTCGCGCACGCCGGTGACTACGCCGCCGCGGCGGCGATCCGGTGGGGCGCGGCGCCGTGAGTTTGTCGCGGCAGTGGGTCAGTTCGGCGGCGGGAGTTCGACATCGGTGAATTCGACGGTCGCCCCCTCGGTCAGCGGCGGGATCTCGCCGGCCTCGCCGTGCCGGAAGAACGTGGGCGCGCCGAGCGTGGCCCGCAGCGTGTAGGTGCCGGGATCGGGCACCACGAAGTTGTCGGCGTAGTGGAAGAACGTGGAGTAGTAGAAGTTCAACTGCTTCGAATCGACCACCTGAGCGTCGGCGCCGACGACCTCGAGGGTGATCGGCACCTCGGGCACGATCCGCCCGGTCGACGCCTCGAACGGGATTATCTCGATGTGGTAGTTCTCCCCCGGTGCCGGTTCCCGGAACTGCTGCTCGGCGCCGGCCGGTTCGTACCACGGTTCGGCGGCCTCGACGATGTACGCCACCCGCCAGGGACCCGAGGTGGTCTCGCCGCCCTCGGCGGCGATTTCCTCTTCCACGGTGGTGTACTGCTCGACGACACCGGCCGGGGCCGCGGCGTCGGCCGCTTCCGTCGTGGTGGCGGTGGTGGTCGAGTCGGCCTCGCTGCTGTCGCTGTCGCTGCAGCCCGCCAGGGCCAGAGCGCCGGCGGCACCCGCGGCCGCGAGAATTCGAGGGATCCGTCCCATCGGTTCCTCCTCGGAAGTGCCGGACCGGAGGGGCTCGAAGCAAGTGAGGCTAACCTAGCATCGCCGCGGGGGTGATCGTCGGGCTTTCCCGGAACCCGGTCGTCCGGGCCGATATTCGATTGTCCGGCGCCGTCGGCGCTGCTTGGATCGGGGCCATGAGCGAACGCACCCGGATCACCCGCAAACCGGACCGCGGCACCGACGATCGGACGGTCCTGCACAGGCTGCTCGACGACGCGCGGGTCGCGCACGTCGGGTTCGTCCGTCACGGATATCCGGTGGTGCTGCCGATGGCGTTCGGCCGGGACGGCAACCGTCTGTTCCTGCACGGGTCGACGGGCGCCGGCGCGTTCCTCGCCGCGCGCAGCGGCCTCGAGGTCTCGGTCGCCGTCACCCACCTCGACAGCCTGGTGTTCGCGCGCTCGACGTTCGACAGCAGCATGAACTACCGCAGCGCCGTCGTCTTCGGGGTCGCGACCCCGGTCCCCGGCGACGAGAAGGAAGTCGCGTTGCGGGCGGTCACCGAACATCTCATGCCGGGCAGGTGGGACGAGGTCCGTCCCCCGACCGTGAAGGAACTCGCGGCGACGACGGTGCTCGAACTTCCGTTGGACGAGGTGAGCGTGAAGGTCCGCGCCGCCGGGCCCGGCGAGTCCGCCGACGACGGGGAGGACCACAGCGTGTGGGCCGGGGTCGTCCCGCTGCGCACGGTCGCGGGTGTTCCGGAGCGGTCCCCGCTCACCGATTCCGCTGTGCCGCTGCCGGGCTCGGTCCGTTCGCTACTCTGACCCGCGGTGGCTGTGCACATCTTGTCGCTCCGCCTCGGCGTGTCACGACAGGATGTGCACAGTCGAACGCCCCCGTTCGGGGTACGACTCAGGACAGCACTGCACCGCTACCCTCGTCTCGGGTCACGTGCCGCAGAACGTCCGGAAGCTCTCGGTGAACGATCGCGGGGCGGGCTCGGTGTACTCGGCCCACTCGTCGCGGTGGTCGAACGGCTGCGTGACGACCTCGAGCAGCTTCTCGAAGGGCGCGAGGTCGCCGCCGGTCGCGGCTCGCAGGGCCGCGTCGAGCTGATGGTTGCGCGGGATGTAGAGCGGGTTCGCGCGGTCCATCGCGTCCGCCGCCTCCGCCGGTCCACGGCCCTTCTGCTGCAAGGCATTTCGCCAGCGTTCCAGCCACGGCCCGATGTGCTCGCGCGGTACGAGCCGGTCGAGCGGCGCCGGATCCCCACGCAGTTCGTCCGCGAGAGCGCGGAAGGTGCCCGTCCAGTCGGCGTCGTGGTCGGCCAGCAGGGTCAGCAGGTCGTCGATGAGCGCCCGATCCACGGACCCGCCCGTGAAGCCGAGTTTCGCGGCCATCCCCGCCGTGTAGTGGTTCTCGTACCGTTCGTCGAAGGTGTCGAGGACGGCGGTGACCGCGGCGATCGCGTCGTTCGGTTCTGAATCGACCAGTGCCAGCAGGGTTTCCGCGAAGCGCGCCAGATTCCACTTCAGGACGCGCGGCTGGTTCCCGAACGCATAGCGACCGGTGTGGTCGATGGAACTGAACACCGCCGCCGGGTCGAACCCGTCGAGGAAGGCGCACGGACCGTAGTCGATGGTCTCGCCGGAGATGGTCGTGTTGTCGGTGTTCATCACCCCGTGTATGAAGCCCACCAACATCCACCGCGCCACCAGCGACGCCTGCGCCTCGACCACCGCCTGGAAGAAGGCCAGGTACCGACCGTCCTCCCCCTGCTCCGGCAGGGAGGTGAGCTCCGGATAGTGGCGGGCGATCGCGTAGTCGGCGAGCGACTGCACGACCTCGCGCTGACGGACCGCGAACTCGAAGGTACCCACCCGCAGGTGACTGGACGCGACGCGCGCGAGCACGGCGCCGGGTTCGACGCCGTCACGGTAGACCGGCCGGCCGGTCGCCACCACCGACAGCGACCGGGTGGTGGGGATGCCGAGCGCATACATCGCTTCGCTGACCAGGTACTCGCGCAGCATCGGCCCGACCACCGCGAAGCCGTCGCCGCCGCGGGAGAACGGCGTGGGCCCCGAACCCTTCAGATGCAGATCCGCGCGCCGACCATCAGCGTCGACGAGTTCGCCGAGCAGCAACGCCCGTCCGTCCCCGAGGAGCGGGGCGTACCCACCGAACTGGTGACCGGCATAGGCCATCGCGACCGGCTTCGCCCCGACCGGGACCGCGGAGCCGGCCAGCACGGCGACGCCGTCGTCGGTTCGCAGGGAGGCCGCGTCCAACCCCAGCGACGCCGCGAGGTCCTCGTTGAGCACGAGCAGCTTCGGGTCGGGTACCTCGGCGCCCTGCCACGGCACTGCCAACCCGCCCATCTCGTCGACGAACGTGCTCTCGAGGCCGGACACCGCGGTGCTCGTGCCTGTCGGGAAATCCGGGATCGTCGCCATCCCCCGAGCCTAGCCACCCCGCCGTGCGGTGCGCCGCGCGCACGACCGTCAGGTCGGTGCATGTGCACCGAGGAAGTCGTCGATCGCCTGCACAACCTGCGCCGGCTGTTCGTCGTGGGGATTGTGCCCGGCGTGCTCGATGATCCGCAGCGTCGAGCCGGGGATGCCGGTCGCGAGCTCGTGTTGGCATGCCGGTGGGAAGACGAAGTCGTCGCGGCCGCCGAGAACCAAGGTGGGGACCCTGATCTCGCCGAGCCGGTCGAGGCCCGACCACCCCTTCATCAGGTGGCGACCGGCGAAGATGAGCGGCTCGGGCCGGGGTCGCGAGCGCCACGCTCCGGCGGCGAGTTCGCGCGCCAGGACGCCGAGACTGTAGTGGTGGAAGTACGCACGCCCGATCCGCGCGAAGATCGGGTAGTACTCACGCGGGGTGAACTCGCCCGTGAACCAGCGCCGCACCAAGTCGGCGTCCGCGCGACTGTAGCCGCGTTCGAGCACGACCTCGGCGGCGTTCTGCCGTTCCCACCGGCTGTCGGCGCTGGTGTCGAGCAGGACGAGTTGCGAGACGCGGTCGGGGTAGCGCAGCGCGTATTCGAGCGCGACCTGCCCGCCGAACGAGTGTCCGAGCACCGCCCACCGCTCGAATCCGAGGTGCTCACGCAGGCCGTCGGCGTCCGCGGTCAGGTTCTCCCAGGTCATCGATTCGACGGGCGCACCGACCGAGCGACCGTTGCAGCGATGGTCGTAGAACACGAGCGTGAACCGATCCGCGCACGCCCGCAGCGACTGCATCGTCCACAGATCCGCGGACGGGCCACCATGCATGATCAGCAGCGGAGGGCCCTGCCCGACGACGTCGACATACAGGTGGGTGTCCCGGATCGGGATGCGGCCGGGCCGGACGCGGCGCAGCCCGGCCCACCCGCGTGGACGAATGAGATTTCCGCGGGGCGCAACCGCGTCCGTCGGAGGCTCCGAAGTCCGGGCGGCACGTTCGATGTTGCGCTTGAGAACCCTCAGCATGCGGGCCTGCATGATCCACACCATGGGCGGGAAGACCCAGAAATACACGAAACGGGCGACCCAGCGCGGACGGCCCGTCTGATACCCGCTGATGACCAGCCGGGTGCGCCGACCGGGAAGCTCCTTCAGCAGAAAGCCCCACGATCCTTCGATGTAGGCGGAGGGGCGGGGTTGACGAGGGTCGAGAGTTCGGCCGCGTAGATCGCTCAGACCGTGGAGGCCGAGGAACCGGTTCTTCTCCATCGTCGCGACGGTGTACGCGTCTCCGGGACCCGCGCCGGGCGCCCAGTATCGGAGGGTGTCTCCGCACCGGAGATCCTGCCACTCCGGATGAACCCGGCTCGCGCTCGGACGGCCCGCGTTGTCCAGGTGATCCCACGAGTACCAGCCGCCCCGGTCCCAGCCCATCTGCACCAGCCAGGGCCAGACCTGTTCGGGCGGAGCGTCGATGGTGACGGCCATGGCTCCCGATCTCTCGCCGTCGGGAACCAGCTCGGCGCCGGGGAACTGTCCGGTGATCTCGTCCTCGGTGGCCCCCCATCGCACGAGTCGAGGACGTATCAGGCCCGCGTAGATGGCGGCCGCTGCAGCGCCCGTGATCCCGATGCCCGGTGCGAGTGCCATCCGTTGAGGGTGCGCCCGTTCGCCGAGGCTTCGCAAGGGTGCCGGATACGGTCGAGGTACGCGACCGTTCGGAGAGAAGGACGCACAGCATGAGCGCTGGTCCCGGCACGTTGTGGACGATCGGGCATTGGACCTGCCCGCCCGCCGTCGTGCTCGACACGCTCACCTCGGCGAATATCGAATTGCTCGTCGACGTGCGCAAGATGCCGGGCTCGCGCCGGAGCCCGCAGTTCGACGCCGACGCGATGCCGGCCTGGCTGGACGGCGCCGGCATCGGATACCTGCACCTGGCCGAGCTCGGCGGCCGGCGCCCGAAGCAGAGGGACGTCGACCCGGCCCTCAACGCCGGGTGGCGGAACGCCGGCTTCAAGAACTACGCGGACTACACCCTCACGCCCGCCTTCGAGGCCGGTCTCGCGCGCCTCACCGACCTCGCGACGGACCGGCACGTCGCGATCATGTGCGGCGAGCCGATGCCCTGGCGCTGTCACCGCCTGCTGATCGCGAACGTCCTCGCGGCACGGGGATGGACGGTCGTGCACCTGATGACCGACGCCGCTCCGAGGCGGCACGAGCTGGGACAGTGGGGTGCGGCACCGTCGGTGGGTCCCGACGGCGTCGTGACCTACCCGCAGACGACAGGAGACACCGCATGAGCGAGAAGTTCGCGGTCGGCGACCACGTCGGCTGGAATTCCGAGGCGGGCCGGGTCTCCGGCACGATCACGAAGGTTCACACGAAGGACTTCGAGTACAAGGGGCACACCCGTCACGCCACCGAGGACGAGCCCCAATACGAGATCGCCAGCGACAAGACCGATCACGTCGCCGCCCACAAGGGTTCCGCGCTGACGAAACTCCCGGACCGCCACTGACCGCCCGTGCGTGGTTCCGGTAGCGGGTGCTACCGAAACCACGCACGGGCGCGTCAGCGCAGGGCGATGCCCAGCAGCGCGTCCACCGCGTCCGCGAACAGGCCGGGTGCCGAGGCGTCGTCCCCGCCCCGCTCGACCGCGAACGTCGCCCAGCCGTCGAGGGCGTCGAGGGCCTTGGGGGTGTCGAGGTCGTCGGCGAGGTGCTGCCGCAGCCGCGCGAGCACATCCTCGGCGGAGGCGGCCGACTCCAGTGCCGCGGCCCGACGCCACAGCTCCAGCCGCGCCTCGGCGGCGGTGAGCACGTCGGCCGTCCACGCGCGGTCCTGCCGGTAGTGCCCGGAGAGCAGGCCCAGACGGATCGCGGCCGGGTCGACGCCCTCGCCGCGCAGCTTGGAGACGAACACCAGGTTGCCGCGGGACTTGGACATCTTCTCGCCGTCGAGGCCGATCATGCCGGTGTGCACGTAGTGCCGCGCGAAGCGGCGGCCGCCGGTGACGGCCTCGGCGTGCGCCGCGGAGAATTCGTGGTGCGGGAAGATCAGGTCGCTGCCGCCGCCCTGCACGTCGAAGCCGGCGCCGATGCGGTTGAGGGCGATCGCGGCGCATTCGATGTGCCAGCCGGGCCGGCCGTCACCGAACGGGGACGGCCACGCCGGTTCCCCGGGCCGCTGCGCGCGCCACAGCAGCGCGTCGAGGGGGTTGCGCTTGCCGGGGCGGTCGGGGTCGCCGCCGCGTTCGGCGAAGAACCGCATCATCGTGTCGTGGTCGTAGCCGGATTCGTAGCCGAACTGTTCGGTGGCGTCGACCCGGAAGTAGACGTCCGGATATTCGGCGTCGTCGACGACGTAGGCGGCCCCGGAGGCGACCAGCTTCTCGACGAGCTCGACGACCTCGTTCACCGATTCGACGGCGCCGATGTAGTCGCGCGGCGGCAGCACCCGCAGCGCCTCCATGTCCTCGCGGAACAGCGCGGTCTCGCGCATGCCGAGGACCACCCAGTCCTCGCCGTCCCGGTTCGCGCGTTCGAACAGCGGGTCGTCGACGTCGGTGACGTTCTGGACGTAGTGCACGTCGTGTCCGGCGTCGCGCCAGATGCGGTTCACGAGGTCGAAGGCGAGGTAGGTGGCGGCGTGCCCGAGGTGGGTCGCGTCGTAGGGGGTGATCCCGCAGACGTACATGGTGGCCGTGGCGCCCGGGGTGACGGGACGGACCGCCCGGTCGGCGGTGTCGTACAACCGCAACGGCGGTCCCTGACCAGGGACGGACGGGAGCGCGATATCGGACCAAGACTGCATGGCTGAAGCCTAGTGGAGGCCGCTGAGCGACCCGGAGCGAGGCCGGTCGTCGATCAGAACGCGGGCCACGGAATGCGACGGTCCCCGAGCGGCTTCGGCATGACCGGCCGCGCGAGCAGCGCGGTGATGCGGGCGCGCAGCGCCGCGACCTCGGCGCCGGTGATGTAGGCGCGCAGCTCGTTGCCGAATTCGCCGTCGAGTCGCTGGGCGAGTTTCTCGAGGTCGGTGAGCAGCTCCGGGTCGACGGATCGGCCCGCCCAGCCCCACAGCACGGTGCGCAGCTTGTTCTCCTGGTGCAGGCAGATGCCGTGGTCGACGCCGTAGACACCGCCGTCGAGTCCTTCGAGGGCGTGCCCGCCCTTGCGGTCGGCGTTGTTGAGGATCACGTCGAGCACGGCCATGCGGTTCAGGCGCGGGTCGTCGGCGTGGACGAGCACGACCTCGGCGCCGTCGTAGTCGCGGGCCCGCAGCACCGGCAGCCAGCCGCTGGGGACGGCCCCGGCCGGGCACAGGTCGATCAGCTCGATGTGCCCGTCGGGGGCGTCGTCGGGGTCGGGGGTGTCGATCCACTGCTGCACCATGCCGGTGCCGAACGGCCCGTCGCGCAGCACGGTCACCGGGATGACGCCCCAGCCGAGCGCCTCGGAGATCAGGTACGACGCGACCTCCCGGCCGGCGAGGGTGCCGTCGGGGAAATCCCACAGCGGCCGCTCGCCGCGGACGGGTTTGTAGACGCAGCGCACCACGGTGCCGTCGAGGGTCGCGTCGCACACGAGGGTCGCGTTGCTCGCGTGCACGACACGGCCGACGACGGTGAGTTCACCGCGCTCGAGCACATCTCGGATGTCCGGGATGCTCACCTGGTCAGGACTCCTCACCGAACCAGGATGCCGGATCGAACCCGGGGGTGCGCAGGTAGCCGTTGGTGCGGATGCACACGTGGCCGCCGCCGCCGATCGGTTCGCCGCACAGCGGGCACGGGGTGCGGCCGGCGGAGACGACCATCTCCGAGCGGGCCGCGAACTCGAGGGCCTGCTCGGGGGTGAGGAACACGCGGACCGCGTCGGGTCCTTCCTCGGTGTCGTCGAGCACGACGGACTCGTCGAGTTCGGCCTCGGTGACGGCGAGGAGTTCGACGACGACGGCGCTGGTGTCGGCGTCCCAGCCCAGTCCCATGGTGCCGACCCGGAATTCGGCGTCGATGGGGGTGATCAGCGGGCTGATGTCGATGTCGGGATCTTCGGGCAGGTCGGTGCCGAACCGCCGGTGCACCTCTTCGAGGAGCAGGCCCATGCGATCGGCGAGGATCTTCACCTGCTGTTTCTCGAGCAGGACGCTCACCACGCGGGACTCGTGCACGGCCTGCAGGTAGAACACCCGGTCGCCGGGTTCACCGACCGTGCCGGCGACGAACCTGTCCGGGGTCCGGAACACGTGTATCGCGCGGGCCATCGCACCTCCTCGAGTCGTATGTTTCGAATGAGCCGAACACTGCCATTATCCGCCGGACGTCGCCGTCGTCGGGGGGTCACCGGCCGGGTTCACCTCGCCGCCGGGCACCGATTTCGGGGGGACGGCGAGCCCGGTCAGATCCGGGCCGGTGTCGTTGATGCGGAGCACGAACGGACGCGTCTCGGTGTAGCGGACGACGCTGAGCGAGGCCGGTTCCGCGACGATCCGCTGGAACCCGTCCAGGTGCGTGGCGAGCGCGTCGGCAAGGACGGATTTGATGACGTCGCCGTGACTGCACGCGATCCACACGACGTCGCGGCCGTGCTGTTCGGTGAGCCGGGCGTCGTGTTCGCGGACCGCGGCGACCGCGCGGGCCTGCACCTGCGCCAGCCCTTCCCCACCGGGGAACACGGCCGCGGAGGCGTGCTGCTGCACCACCTTCCACAGCGGTTCGCGGACCAGTTCGGACAGTTCCCGGCCGGTCCACTGCCCGTAGTCGACCTCGGCGAGCCGGTCGTCGACGAGCGGGGTCAGGCCGCGGTCGGTGGCGAGCGGAGCGACCGTCTGTTGGCAGCGCAGCAGCGGCGAGTGCACGATCTCGGTGATCTCCAGGCCGGCGAACCGGGCGATCAGACCCTTGGCCTGGATGTGTCCGAGTTCGTCGAGTTCGACACCCGGAGAACGACCGGCCAGCACCCGCGAGGTGTTGGCCGTCGAACGTCCGTGCCGCAGCAGGATCACCGTCATGGAATCCAGCCTAATGGGCCACCCGCACCCGGGCAGGTCACGGCGCCGCGCGGGGGCGCGCCGCGCGGTCAGGTCGCGGAGATCACCCCGGTGCCCAGCAGGGCGAGCACGAGGACGCCGAGCAGGATGCGGTAGCCGACGAACCAGTACATCGAGTGGTTGGTGACGAACCTGAGCAGCCAGGCGATCGCGGCGTAGCCGACGCCGAAGGCGATGACGGTGGCGACCAGCAGCTGCGGCCCGGACGCGTTGAGTCCCTCCCCCGCGGGTTCGAACGCGTCCGGCAGGCTGAACAGCCCGGAGGCGACGACGGCGGGGATGGCGAGCAGGAACGAGTAGCGGGCGGCGGCCTCGCGGTTGAGGCCGAGGAACAGGCCGGCGGAGATGGTGCCGCCGGACCGGGACACGCCGGGGATGAGGGCCATGGCCTGCGCCGTGCCCATGACCAGGCCGTCGCGCAGGGTCAGCTGCTCGATGCCGCGCTTCTTGGGGCCGTAGTACTCGGCGGCGGCGATGACGGCGGAGAACACGATCAGCATCGTCGCGACCAGCCACAGGTTGCGGGCGACGGTGCGGACCTCGTCCTTGAGGACGAATCCGAGAATGCCGATGGGGATGGTGCCGAGCAGCACGTACCAGCCCATCTTGTAGTCGTGGTCGACGCGCAGTTCCTTGTGGAGCAGGCCACGGAACCAGGCGAGGAGGATGCGCCAGATGTCGCGGGCGAAGAACACCAGCACGGCGGCTTCGGTGCCGAGCTGGGTGACGGCGGTGAAGGAGGCGCCCGCGTCGGATCCGAAGAACACCTCGGAGACGATGCGCAGGTGTCCCGAAGAGGACACCGGCAGGAATTCGGTCAGCCCCTGGACGATGCCGAGCACGATCGCCTGAATCCAGGTCATGGACTCGCCGATCATGCGACGATCTCCGCACGGGAGTGGGGGCAGCGGCACAGGGGGCGATCGAATCTCACTCGGGGCACAGTACGCGGCGCGCCTGGCCGACTTCGGGACCCTCGCGGCACTAGGGTGCGTGCCAGGGCGAGGAGTCGCGGTTGCGGCCCGGCGACCCGATCGGACGGTCACGAAACGCGGGCGGTTATGGAACAGAGAACGGTGGGAGCGAGCGGGCTGCGCGTCTCGCGGCTCGGTTTGGGCACCTTGACCTGGGGTCGCGGCACCGACGGGGACGAAGCCGCGGCGCAGCTGTCGGCGTTCGTCGA
>Ga0182740_1000262_pt1 | contig 79097 bp, 76 predicted proteins | sample eDN5th37CKraftBY_FD_128872 | JGI IMG/M metagenome (GOLD analysis project Ga0182740, IMG submission 128872) | Enriched backyard soil microbial communities from Emeryville, California, USA - eDNA 5th pass 37_C Kraft BY (version 2) (version 2) | ecosystem: Environmental > Terrestrial > Soil >...
GGGACCTGACCCAACTGGTCCCGGGCTTGCTGGCCGCTGCGGTGGGCTTGCCGCCGTGGACGGAGCGGGCGTTGCGCGATGTGCCGGTATTTCATGCTGAAAGATCGTGCTAATCAGGTCCCGACAAGGCCAACGCGGGGCAAGCCCCGCGTCTACGGCGGGATTCCGTTCGGTCATACTGCACGCCTTCACCGCCGCACCCGATACCGATGCCTTACACCCCGATCCTCGCCACCCTGGGCTACGTGCTGTCCAAAGACCGCAGCCAGGCCCTGATGATCCACCGCAACACCCGCCCCGGCGACCTGCACCTGGGCAAGTACAACGGGCTGGGCGGCAAGATGGAAACCGACGAGGACGCGCTGGCCTGCATGCACCGCGAGATCCGCGAGGAAGCCGGCATCGAATGCGGCACCACGCGGCTGCGCGGCACCATCAGCTGGCCCGGCTTCGGCAAGCACGGCGAGGACTGGTTCGCCTTCGTCTTCGTCATCGACGACTGGACCGGCACGCCGCTGCAATCCAACCCGGAAGGCACGCTGGAATGGGTGCCGCTGGACAAGCTCGAATCGCTGCCGCTGTGGGAGGGCGACCGCCACTTCCTGCCGCTGGTGTTCGACGGCGACCCGCGCCCGTTCCACGGGGTGATGCCGTACCGCGACGGCCGCATGCAGTCGTGGAACTACACCCGCCTGTAAGCGGCCGCATTCACCTCCGGCGCGCTACGCTGGCGCGGCACACGACCGGGAAACCCGAGACATGAAACGCCACTTCTCGATGCTGCGCGAATTCCGCCTGGCCGACTGGTTCACGCTGGGCAACGCCTTCTGCGGCACCGGCGCGGTGTTCGCCGCGATGCGCTTCCTGCAGGATGGCCTGCGCGGCTACCTGTTGTTCGGCATGGCGCTGATCCCGCTGGCGTTCGTGTTCGACGCGCTGGACGGGCGCATCGCCCGCTGGCGGCAGTCGTCCTCCACCCTGGGGCGCGAACTGGATTCGCTGGCCGACGTGATCTCCTTCGGCGTCGCCCCGGCCGCGCTGGCCTACGCCTGCGGCATGCAGGGCGGCTGGGACTGGCTGGTGCTGAGCTATTTCGTCTGCTGCGGGGTCAGCCGGCTGGCGCGCTACAACGTCACCGCCGAGGAAATCGCCGGCGAGTCGGACAAGGTGCCGTACTTCGAGGGCACGCCCATCCCCACCAGCCTGGCGCTGGTGGTGGTGCTGGCGGTGGCCGCGCATTCCGGCGCGGTCGGCCCCGCGCTGTGGGGCGGCACATGGCAGCTGGGGCCGTGGCAGCTGCACCCGCTGGTGCTGCTGTTCGCGCTTTCCGGTTCGCTGATGGTCAGCAAGACCCTGCGCATCCCCAAGCCTTGATTTGCGGTTGCTATGATCCTGCCGCAATGGGTACGAACGGGGGGCGGCGATGGTGAACGATGGTGGCGACAACGATTTTGAAGCCAGCCTGCGGCGCTGCTGGGAAGGCTGGCAGCAGGCCATGAACCCGACCGGCGGTACCGCCAGCTTCCCGTGGCGGGAGAGCCTGGAACGATGGGCGCAGCTGCTCGGTACCGATGCGTCCGCGCAGGTGCAGGAACTGGGCGCGCGCTTCCAGCACCAGGCCGGTGACTGGCTGGGCACGATGCAGCAGGTCGCCGCCGGTTTCGCCGGCCGCGACAGCAGCGCCGCCGAGGTGGCCGGCGCCTGGCGCGAGGCGGTGGAAGCGCAGGGCGATGCGATGCTGCGCTGGATGCTCGACGCCGCGCGCGGCGGCAGCGCGGTAACCGACCAGCCGTGGCTGCGCGACGTCGCCCATGCCGTCCAGTCCGGCTTCGGCCATGCCGACTGGCTGAATGCGCCGGTGTTCGGCCCGGCGCGCGAGCACCAGGTGCGCTGGCAGGCGCTGGCGAAGCTGCAGCGCGACCACCAGTTGCAGATGGAGCGCTACGTCGCCGCGATCCGTGGCGCGCTCGACGATGCCTTCCACCGTTTCGAGGCCAAGCTGGCCGGGCACGAGGCGCCGGGCAACCAGCTGACCAGCGCCCGCGCGATGTTCGACCTGTGGATCGACGCGGCCGAAGAGGCCTATGCCACGGTCGCGCTGTCCGAGGATTTCCAGCGCATCTACGCCGATCTGGCCAACGCGCAGATGCGGTTGCAGGCGGCGACCCGGCACGAACTGGAACGCGCCTGCGAACTGCTGGGCGTGCCGACCCGCACCGAAATGGATGCCGCCCATCGCCGCATCGCCGAACTGGAACGGCTGGTACGGCGGATGGCCGCCGGCAGCGCCCGGTCGGCGACGCCCGGGCCGGAAAAACCCAGGCCTGCGCCGAAGAAGAAGGCGGCCCCGAAGCCGGCCAGGGCAGCGGCGAAAAAGGCTCCGCCGCGCGGCAGGAGCAAGACATGAAGGGTCCGCTGGGGTTCGGCGCCGACGACCTGATGCAGGAAACCCTGCAATGGCAGCGCAAGCTCGCCGACGGCCTGAAGCTGCTGCCCGGCGTGGCCGACGTCGATTACGGCGTCACCGAGCGGCGGGAAGTCTGGAGCGACGGCAAGGTCAAGCTGTACCGCTTCGTCGGCGACGGCGCCAGCAACGGGCAGCCGCCGCTGCTGATCGTCTACGCGCTGGTCAACCGCCCCTACATGGTGGACCTGCAGGACGGCCGTTCGCTGGTGCAGAAGCTGCTGGCCTCCGGGCAGGACGTGTACGTGCTGGACTGGGGCTACCCGGACCGTTCCGAACGCTACCTCACGCTGGAGGACTACCTGCTGCGCTACGTCGATGGCGCGGTGGAGCACCTGCGCGCGCAGCACGGCGGCGCGCCGGTCAACCTGCTGGGCATCTGCCAGGGCGGCGTGTTCTCGCTGTGCTACGCCGCGCTGCGCCCGCACAAGGTGCGCAACCTGGTCACGATGGTGGCGCCGGTGGATTTCCACACGCCGGACAACATGCTCTCGCACTGGGCGCGGCACGTGGACGTGGACCTGTTCGTCGACACGCTGGGCAACATCCCGGCCGACCTGATGAACGCCAGCTACCTGATGCTGAAGCCGTTCCGCCTGAACGTGCAGAAATACGTGGGGCTGATGGACATCCTCGACGACCGGCAGGCGCTGGAAGACTTCCTGCGCATGGAAAAGTGGATCTTCGACTCCCCCGACCTGGCCGGCGAGGCCTTCCGCCAGTTCGTCAAGCAGTTCTACCAGGACAACGGCCTGGTGCACGGCCGCATCCGCATCGGCGACGAGCCGGTGGACCTGCGCCGGCTGACGATGCCGTTGCTCAACATCTATGCCGAGCAGGACCACCTGGTGCCGCCGGCCGCATCGCGCGCACTGCGCGGGCTGGTCGGCAGCGACGACTACAGCGAGCTGGGGTTCCGTGGCGGCCACATCGGCATCTATGTCTCCGGCCGCGCGCAACGCGAAGTGCCATCCGCGATCCACGGCTGGTTGAGCGCGCGCGCATGAAGCGCCGGCTCCTGCTCGCTTTGCTGCTCGGAGCGGCCGCGCCGATTCAGGCCGCGCCCGGCGCGACGGTGCAGCGCGAGATCGAGGGGTTGATGCAGGCGCTGGAGCAGTCCGGCTGCCGTTTCCAGCGCAATGGCCGCTGGCATGGCGCGGCCGAGGTGCGTGACCACCTGCAACGCAAGTACGACTACCTGCGCAAACGCGAGTTGGCCGGCAGTGCCGAGCAGTTCATCGACAACGCGGCATCGCGGAGCAGCCTGAGCGGCAAGCCCTACCGGGTGGCCTGCCCGGGCCGATCCGAGCAGGATGCGGCGCCGTGGTTCCGGCAGCAGCTGGCAGGGCTGCGCGGACCCTGAGCGCACCCATGCGGAAAGGGACCGGGCAGTCACCAACAGGCCGAGGGGCGTTGTCCGCCGCATGCCTGCTGGGCGCGCTCTGGACGTCGCCCAACACCCTGGCCGGGCTGCTGGCCGGGCTGGCGGGCATGCCGATGGGCGCGCGGCCGCGGTGGAGCGGCCGGGACTTCGCCTGGGTGTTCCACCACTGGCCGTGGGGGCCGGGCGGGGCGGTCACGCTGGGCATGGTGATCCTGCACACCGGCGCGACCTTGGACGTGCCTTGCCATACCTACGAGCACCGCGCCGGCCGTTGCCGGCACCCGCGCATCAGCCTGCGCGACCACGAGCGCGCGCACGTGTTCCAGTACCTGGTGCTGGGGCCGCTGTTCCTGCCGGTCTACCTGCTGTGCGGTGGCGTCAGCGTGCGCAATCCATTGGAACGCGCCGCCGACCGCTACGCGCTGCGAGGGCGCGGCTGGTGGCCCGGCAGGTAGGTCGGGGCCACGCCCCCGACGGGCCATGCCGATTGCCGTCGGGGATGCCGCCCATGCCACCTTGCCTGCCACCTGAATGCCATCCGGCGGTCATGACATGCCAACTTTCCTTGAACGAAGCGGTAACACCCGCGCGCCTAAAGTAGCGCCGTTACGAGTACGCAAGGAGTACCCACCGTCATGGCAATCGTTCTCTACATCGGTGGCAGCAAGGACGGCGACAAGGGCGTGGTGCCCTATGGCTTCAGCAAGACCCGCATGGATACCGACAACGGCCCGGAAATCTACGTCGAGCGCATGCTGGACACCGGCGGCCGCGGCCGCATGCGGGTGATGGTGCTGGAGAACCTGCGCGAGGACATCGCCCTGCAGCACCTGAGCCGCCACCTGGGCTGAACCCGCGGTCACGTCCGGGCGGCGCTGTCAACGGCTACCGCCCATGCGCCGGCATTGCCAGAATGCGGCATTCCACCATCGTGTGAATCGCAGCAGGCAATGCAAGACACCAAGCTCGCGCAGCAGATCGCGCAGACCATCGCCGAGGAGATCGGCGCCCAGCCCGCACAGGCCAAGGCCGCCATCGCGCTGCTGGACGAGGGCGCCAGCGTCCCGTTCATCGCCCGCTACCGCAAGGAAGTCACCGGCGGGCTGGACGACACCCAGCTGCGCAACCTGGAAGTGCGCCTGACCTACCTGCGCGAACTGGAAGAGCGCCGCGCCGCGGTGCTGGCCAGCATCGAAGAGCAGGGCAAGCTCAGCGACGAACTGCGCGGCGACATCCTCGCCGCCGACACCAAGAGCCGGCTGGAAGACCTGTACCTGCCGTACAAGCCCAAGCGCCGTACCCGCGCGCAGATCGCCCGCGAGGCCGGGCTGGAGCCGCTGGCCGACGGCCTGCTGGCCGATCCGGCGCTCGATCCGCAGGCCTTCGCCGCCGGCTTCGTCGATGCCGAAAAGGGCGTGGCCGATGCCAAGGCCGCGCTGGAAGGCGCGCGCGCGATCCTGATGGAACGCTGGGGCGAGGATGCCGCGCTGGTCGGCGAACTGCGCCAGTGGCTGGGCGAGGTCGGGGTGATCCGCGCCCGCGTCGCCGAAGGCAAGGAAACCGAAGGCGCCAAGTACCGCGATTACTTCGAGCACGCCGAAGCGCTGGCGAAGATTCCCTCGCACCGGTTGCTGGCACTGTTCCGCGCCCGCCGCGAGGAAATCCTGTTCCTCGAACTCGATCCCGGCAACGAGGCCGAGGCCGGCCACCAATACGCCGAAGGCCGCGTCGCCCTCAAGGCCGGCATCGCCGACAAGGGCCGCGCCGCCGACCGCTGGCTGCTCGACGCCTGCCGCCTGACCTGGCGCGCCAAGCTGCACATGCACCTGCTGCTGGACCTGTTCAACCAGGCCCGCGAAAAGGCCGAGGCCGAGGCCATCGCCGTGTTCGGCGACAACCTCAAGGACCTGCTGCTGGCCGCGCCGGCCGGGCCGAAGACCGTGCTCGGCCTCGACCCCGGCATCCGCACCGGCTGCAAGGTCGCCGTGGTCGATGCCACCGGCAAGCTGCTGGCCACCGAAACCATCTACCCGCACGAGCCCCGGCGGCAATGGGAACAGTCGCTGCAGACGCTCAGGCACCTGTGCGCCAAGCACGACGTGGAGCTGATCGCGATCGGCAACGGCACCGCCAGCCGCGAGACCGACAAGCTGGCCGGCGAGGTCATCAAGGCCTGCGGCAACCCGAAGCTGCAGAAGATCGTGGTCAGCGAGGCCGGCGCCTCGGTGTATTCGGCCTCCGAGTTCGCGGCCAAGGAATTCCCGAACCTCGACGTGTCGCTGCGCGGCGCGGTGTCGATCGCGCGGCGCCTGCAGGATCCGCTGGCCGAGCTGGTCAAGATCGAACCGAAGGCCATTGGCGTCGGCCAGTACCAGCACGACGTCGACCAGTTCCGGTTGGCGCGGGCGCTGGACGCGCGCGTGGAGGACTGCGTGAACGCGGTCGGCGTGTTCGTCAACACCGCCTCGGCGGCGCTGCTGTCGCGCGTGTCCGGCCTGTCGGCGAGCGTGGCCGAGAACATCGTCCGCCACCGCGACGAGAACGGCCCGTTCAAGCGCCGCAAGGAGCTGCTGAAAGTGCCGCGCCTCGGTGACAAGGCCTTCGAGCAGTGCGCCGGCTTCCTGCGTATCGCCGACGGCGACGAGCCGTTGGACGCCTCGGCCGTGCACCCGGAAGCCTACCCGGTGGTCGAGCGCATCGTCGCCGCCGCGCAACGGCCGATCAAGACGCTGCTCGGCGACGGCAGCTACCTGCGCGGGTTGAAGGCCGAGCAGTTCACCGACGAGATGTTCGGCGTGCCGACCGTGCGCGACATCCTCAAGGAACTGGAAAAGCCCGGCCGCGACCCGCGCCCGGAGTTCAAGGCGGCGCGCTTCGCCGACGGCGTGGAGGACATCAAGGACCTGCGCGAGGGCATGGTGCTGGAAGGCGTGGTCAGCAACGTCGCCGCATTCGGTGCCTTCGTCGACATCGGCGTGCACCAGGATGGCCTGATCCACATCTCGGCGCTGTCGGACACCTTCGTCAAGGACCCGCGCGACGTGGTCAAGGCCGGCGACATCGTGAAGGTGAAGGTGCTGGAGGTGGACGTCGCCCGCAAGCGCATCGCGCTGACCCGCCGGCTGGACGACAGCCCGGCGCCGGCCGCGCGTTCCGAGCGCGGCGAACGCGCAGGGCAGGGCAGCGGTGCGCGCCGCGATGGCGGCAACCGCAATGCCCGGCCCGCTGCGGGTCGTCCCGGCACCGCGGCGCCGCCGGCGAACAACGCGCTTGCCGAAGCCTTCGCGCGTGCCAAGCGCGGCGGTTGATGGCCCAGCAATGGATCACCCGGAAGGCCCTGCAATGCAGGGCCTTTCCACATCGGAGGGAGTCGCTTCTCCTGCACGATTCAACAGGCAGCGTTTCCCGCATGAAGAGCGTGAAAACCCCTGCCCATCGGCAACACCGTCCGTTATACTTCCGCCCCTGCCAGCCGAAGTGGCGGAATCGGTAGACGCAGCGGACTCAAAATCCGCCGCCCTTAAAAGCGTGTGGGTTCGAGTCCCACCTTCGGCACCAGCAGCACATGCGGAAAGCCGGGCAGCGATGCCCGGCTTTCTTGCTTTGTACCGGTCGAGGGCATCCCGATTGCGGGTGTGGCTCTGCATAGGTGTCGGGCTTGCCCGGCACAGGGCTTTTCCCGGTAATGCCCCATGCGGGGCAAGCCCCGCATCTACGAGAAGCCTGCATGCAGAGATGGGCTTTCCCTGATGGTTGAAGAACACAAAAAAGCCCCGCATGCGCGGGGCTTTCTCGAACTTGAAATGGCGTCCCCACGGGGATTCGAACCCCGGTCGCCACCGTGAAAGGGTGATGTCCTAGGCCTCTAGACGATGGGGACGCGTAAACTTCATCAGGTTTTGAACTTGCCCGGACGGCCTGGTGTCCGAAAAAGTGGTGGAGCCAAGCGGGATCGAACCGCTGACCTCCTGCATGCCATGCAGGCGCTCTCCCAGCTGAGCTATGGCCCCGTATTTCTGTCGAGCCCGACATTCTATCGGGCTTCCTGCTGGAAGGGAAGCTGTTTTCAGCTTTCCTCGCCACCTTGCGAAGAGGGCGATTTCCAACAAAAAAGACCCGCTGGTACTGGGTCTTCGATTTCGATGAATGGCGTCCCCACGGGGATTCGAACCCCGGTCGCCACCGTGAAAGGGTGATGTCCTAGGCCTCTAGACGATGGGGACGCGTAAATCATCAAGTTTTTTTCCGGCATTCCGAACGGCCTGATGTTCGGAAGTGGTGGAGCCAAGCGGGATCGAACCGCTGACCTCCTGCATGCCATGCAGGCGCTCTCCCAGCTGAGCTATGGCCCCGATGTTGCCGAGGAGCGGAATGATAGCGGCGGCATTTTTTTCTGGCAAGCAGTTCGTGAAAAAAAATATTCAGGTCCGTGCATACGGGGAAATACCCGATGCAGGGCGACTTGTTTCACCGATGGCGCGGAGCGGAGAGCCGAAGCATCGTGCCTGCCGGTGCGATGGAAGGAACGGGGATGACATTGCTTCGAGGCATGGGTGTCCTGTTGCTGGCGATGGTTTCGCCGGTGCCCGCGCAGCAGGTGTTCAAGTGCGTGGATGACGGTGTGGTGGCGTACCAGTCGATGCCTTGCATGGGCGTGACGGAAAAGAGCTGGGAGGTTGCCGCCGAGCCGGCAGCATCGCCGGTGGTTGCCGCAACCCGGACGCATGATGTGGCGGTCGATGGCTCGGGAAACAGGCGGACCCGAAGACGCGAACCTGCTTCCGTCCGCAGGCCACCGCCCGATGCCTGCGAGAAGGCAAAAGCCGGTCGTGATGCCGCGTACCGGAAGGCGGGATTGAAGCGTGGCTTCGAACTCTCCAGCCACTGGGACAACCGTGTCCACGACGCCTGCTGGTGAGGACGGCAGGCATAAAAAAACAGCAGGCAATGCCTGCTGTTCCTTTTCAAGATGGTGCGCCCGGAGAGATTCGAACTCCCGACCGCCTGGTTCGTAGCCAGGTACTCTATCCAACTGAGCTACGGGCGCATGTCAACTTGATTGTCCTGACATTGAACGCCGCATTGCGATGTTCAAGATGGTGCGCCCGGAGAGATTCGAACTCCCGACCGCCTGGTTCGTAGCCAGGTACTCTATCCAACTGAGCTACGGGCGCGCTGTCAGGAGCGGAATTATGCGGATGTCGCGGCAGTGCGTCAACGCTTTTGTGAAATTTTCCGTAATGCCTGCGCAAGCAATGCATCTGCCACGGCGACAGGCGATTTCATCCAACTGAAATGATCGGCATGGGTGCCCAGTTCGCGTGCGCTCATGACCCGCAATGTGCTCTCCGCCATCGGCATCTTGTCGAGCAAATGGCGCATCGAACCGGGCGGGGCCAGCCAGTCGGCGTCGAACAGCAACGCCGTCGTCGGAACATCGAGCCTGCCCATCGCCGCTTCCAGATCGACGGGCAGGCCGGCGGCAGCATAGCGGCCGCACAGGCCGACGCGGGCCCAGTCGCGGATCAGGCCGCGCGCTTCGCTGCCGCCGAATCCCACACGGCGGCCGGGCAGGGCACCGCAACGGCGGGCCAGCCACGGCAGGAAGCGATAGGCCAACGGCAACAGGTAGCGGCGCGGTGCCGGAAAGCCGCGCCACCACGGCGTGCCGCTGGCAACCAGCCACAGTCCCTGCACCTCGTCCGGATGCAGGCCGGCATGGCAGCATGCCAGTTGGCCGCCGAGGCTGTGCCCGCCCAGTTGCAGCGGGAGATCGGGGAAGGCGGCGCCTACCGCGTCCATCGCGGCCGGCAGGTCGTATTGCAGCAGTTCGCGATACCCCCAGTCCTGTGCACGGCCGGCGCGCAGGCTGCTGCTGCCGTTGCCGCGCCATTCGTGCACGAACACGGCGATGCCGCGCGCCGCCAACGCTTCGGCGAAGCCCTGGTAATGGCGCGCGGCCACGCCCAATGCCGGCAGCCACAACAGCGTAGCCACGGGATCTGCCGGCACATGCCGGAGCAGTTCGAAACGGTGCCCGTCCGCGGTGGTGAGCACGTGGTGGATGGAATCATTCATCCGGCGTGGTCGGCGTGGGCCGCGCCGAAATGGTCGAGCACCATGACTCCGCCGCGCCCGGGCCGGTAGCCGCCGCGCAGGCCGCGCGCCACGTAGTCGATGGCCGCTTCGCAGGCGTTGGGCAGGGACAGGCCGCGGCACAGTTGCGCGGCGATCGCCGATGCCAGCGTGCAGCCGGTGCCGTGCGCGTCCAGCGGCAGGCGGACATGACTGAATTCCTCGCCGGTGACGCCATCGAAATAGCGGTCGATCACGCGCGGGCCTTCGTGCAGGTGGCCGCCCTTGAGCAGCACCGCGCCGGCGCCGAGGTCGAGCAGCGCGGTGGCGGCCTCCTCGGCCTCGGCGGCGTTGCCGATGGAGCGGCCGAGCAGCAGTTCGGCTTCCGGCGTGTTCGGCGTGAGCAGGGTGGCCAGCGGCAGCAGGCGCTCGCGCAATGCGTGCAGGGCGCTGTTTTCCAGCAACCTGGCGCCGCTGGTGGCGACCATCACCGGGTCCAGCACGACCTGCGCTGGCCGGTGTTTTTCCAGCGCGTCGGCGACGAGGTGGATCACTTCGGCATTGGCCAGCATGCCCAGCTTGACCGCATGGATGTCGAAATCGTCGAAGCAGGCGTCGATCTGCGCCTGCAGGAAATCCAGCGGCGGCACGTGCACGGCGGCGACGCCGCGGGTGTTCTGCGCGGTGAGCGCGGCGATCGCCGACAGGCCATGCACGCGGTGGGCGGCGAAGGCCTTGAGGTCGGCCTGGATGCCGGCGCCGCCGCCCGAGTCGGAACCGGCGATGGTCAGGGCGGAAACGGGCGTGGAAGCAGTCATGGCCGGATTGTGCCGTGTTTGGGAATGCGCTGCGGTCAACGGTTCCCGCGCAGGCGCTGCGACAGCCGGTAGACCATGTAGCTGGCGCCGGTGGTGCCGGTGAGCAGCGCCGGCGCCAGCAGGGCGTCGTAGCCGAAGTGCAGGAACAGCCACGCGCCACCGACGCCGCCAGCGAGGAAGCCGCTGATGATCAGGCCGCTGAGGGTGAGCCGCTTCATCGGCAGCGGCAGCCCGCGCAGCAGGTGGCCCAGGCCGATGCCCAGGTCGGTGAACATGCCGCTGAGGTGGGTGGTGCGCACCACCGCGCCACTGAACGTGGTGGCCATCGCGTTCTGCAGGCCGCAGGCCATCGCCGCGGCGAGCGCGCCCCATATCTGCTGCTGCTTGAACAGCGGGATCGACACCAGCAGCAACAGCGAGACGAGCAGCAGCACCACGCCGTAGCGGCGGCCGAGCCGCAGGGTGGCGTCCTGCACGATCAGGCCGCTGAGCGTGGCGCCGAGGCAGAACGCGATCAGGATGCCCCACAGGTGGCCGACGTTGCGCCAGTCGCGCTGCACCAGCGCCATGCCGAGCTGGCTGGTGGTGCCGGTGAGGTGGGTGATGGCCTGGTGCTCGAAACCGAGGAAGCCAACCACGTTGACCATGCCGGCCACGCAGGACAGCGCGATCGCACCGATCCATACCCAGCGGGGAAGCTGTATGCCCATCGACCGCGCGCGTCCGCCTCAGAAACCGCCGTTGCGGGCGATGTCGGAGAACGTGCCGCTGCGCGGGTCGTACACCGCGCCCCAGAAGCCCGCGCCGCCGTCGCAGACGCGCACGGCCTCGCGCGCCGGGTTGATCTTCTGGTGGTCGGGCAGGGTGAAGGCGTTGATGTAGATCAGCTGGTGCCCGGCGGACACGAAGCCCACGTACTGGCGGCCGGATTGCGCCGGTTCGGCGATGGTCGGCTGCAGCTGCGGCAGGCGGCTTTCCAGCTCGTCGATCTGCGCGCGGCTCGGCGCCCAGTAGCCGCCGATGCCGTCGGCATGCTTCGCCGGGCTGTCGCGCGAGCAGGTGTCGAGCACCTGCGCGGCGACGACCGGGCGGGTGACCACCCACGACTGCCCGGCCTTGAGCGCAGTCGACACGCGGGCGCCGGGCTTGACGTTGGCCGGCGTGCACGCGGCCAGCGCCAACAGGCAGATTGCGAACGACGGCAGGAGGCGAACGACTTTCACGGCAACTCCAGGCAGGGAAGGGGGTCAGGCGGTGGCGTGGGCGTAGGTTTCAAGATAACCGCAGCGGATGCAGCGCCAGGTGCAGGTCTCCAGTTTCTCCTGCGGTGGCCTGAGCCCCATCCAGAACGATTTCTGCGGCTGTCCCTCGACCCAGGCGGTGATCGAGCGTTCGTTGCCGTGGCCTTCTTCCAGCAGGTAGCCGGGCTGCATCGGGGAATTGCACTTGCTGCACTCGATTTCGTGGCGGGGCATGGGGTTGGCTCGTTCGGGCAGGATGGAGTTACAGCACTTCGGAGGCGTAGTCGGCCAGCCGTGAGCGCTCGCCGCGGCGCAGGGTGATGTGCGCGCTGTGCGGCCAGCTCTTGAAGCGGTCCACCGCGTAGGTCAGGCCCGAGGTGGTTTCGGTCAGGTACGGGGTGTCGATCTGCTCGACGTTGCCGAGGCAGACGATCTTGGTACCGGGGCCGGCGCGGGTGATCAGCGTCTTCATCTGCTTCGGGGTGAGGTTCTGCGCCTCGTCGAGAATGAGATAACGCGACAGGAAAGTACGTCCGCGCATGAAGTTCAGCGAGCGGATCTTGATGCGGCTGGCGAGCAGGTCGTTGGTGGCCTGGCGGCCCCAGGTGCCGCCTTCCTGGTTGTGGGTGAGCACTTCCAGGTTGTCGGTCAGCGCGCCCATCCACGGCGTCATCTTTTCCTCCTCGGTGCCGGGCAGGAAGCCGATGTCCTCGCCGACGCTGACCGTGGCGCGGGTCATGATGATCTCGCGGTAGCGCTGGCTGTCCATCGTCTGCGCCAGGCCGGCGGCCAGGGCCAGCAGGGTCTTGCCGGTGCCGGCGGTGCCGAGCAGAGTGACGAAGTCGATTTCCGGGTCCATCAAGGCGTTGAGCGCGAAGTTCTGCTCGCGGTTGCGCGCGGTGATGCCCCATACCGAATGCGAACCGTGGCGGAAGTCGTCCACCAGCGCCAGGGTGACGCGGCCATCGGCCTCCACACGGGTAACCCTCAGTTCGACCTCGTCCTCGCCGGGCAGGTAGGCGTACTGGTTCGGGAACCATTCCTCGTCATCCGCGGCATGGATCTCGTAGTTGCTGCGGCCCTTGTCGCTCCAGCTGCGCAGGTCGCTGGCGTGCTTCTTCCAGAAGTCTTCGTGCAGTTGGGTGGCGCCGGTGTAGAGCAGGCTGAAGTCGTCCAGCGCGCGGTCGTTCTCGTAGTCCTCCGAGTCGATGCCGGCGATGGCGGCCTTGATCCGCAGGTTGATGTCCTTGGAGACGAACACCACCGGCACTTCGGGGCTCTTTTCCTTCAGTGCCAGGATCGCGCCGAGGATGGCGTTGTCGGGGATGACCTTGCCGAAGCTCTTGCCGGCATCGAAGTGGCTGGTCTGGAAGTACAGGCGGCCGGCGCTCTGCGCGCCGCGCAGCTGCAGGCCCTGCGGCCGCACCAGCGGGATGCCCTGTTCGAGGCTGCCGATGCCGGCCGCTTCGATCAGTTCGTTGAGGAAGCGGCTGACCTGCCGCGCGTTGCGGCTGGCTTCGGAGGTACCCTTCTTGCCGTTGTCCAGCTCCTCGATCACCTGCATCGGCAGGTGCACGTCGTGTTCCTCGAACTTGAACAGCGCGGTGGGGTCGTGCATCAGCACGTTGGTGTCCAGCACGTAGATGCGCTTGCCTCGGGTCATCGTCGGTTCCTGGTGGCGGGACAGGGACGCGCCATCACGCCTGCGCTGCAGGGTGATGGCGTGGGTGGGGAGCGGGGGATGTCACTTGGAGCGTGCGGCCTGCAGCGCATCGAGCACGGCCCCGGCATGGCCGGCGACCTTGACCTTGCGCCACGCCTGCACCAGCGTGCCGTCGGGCGCGATCAGGAAGGTGCTGCGCTCGATGCCGCGCACCTGCTTGCCGTACATGTTCTTCATCCTGATGACGTCGAAGGCGGTGCACAGCGCCTCGTCGGCATCGCTGACGAGGGGGAACCCGAAGCCTTGTTTGGTGCAGAAGTTGTCGTGCGACTTCACCGAGTCGCGGGAGACGCCGAACACCCGCGCGCCGGCGCGCTTGAATGCCGGCAGCAGGGCGTTGAAGTCGATGCCCTCGGTGGTGCAGCCGGGGGTGCTGTCCTTCGGGTAGAAGTACAGCACCAGCCAGTGGCCGGCCTGCGCGGCGAGGGTGGTGGCGTCGCCGCCGGACAGCGCCAGCGGCAGGTCGAGGGTGGTGCGGTCCAGGGTATCGCCGATGTTCATCCGATGTCTTCCGAGCCTGGGGTGTTCCGGTTGCAACTGCATGAAACGCCGCGCGCCGGTGACGGGCGCGCGAATATCTTCTAGAACTTCATCGGGTCCATGATCGCGTCCAGGTTGAGGTGGTCGCAGAATTCGAGGAAGTCGTCGCGCAGCGCGGCGATGTGCATGTTCGCCGGCACGCCGATGGTGACCTGCGCCGAGAACATTTCCGCCCCGGTCTGCATCGCCTGGTAGCGGGTGCTCTGCAGGTTCTCGATGGTGATGCCCTGGCGGTCGAAGAAGTCGGCCAGCTGGAACAGGATGCCGGGCTTGTCGGCGGCGATGACCTCGACGATGTACGGCAGCAGGTTGGACTGCACCTGCTTGGCCGCGGTGCGGTACCACACCAGCTTCAGCCCTTCCTCGCGCTCCAGCCGGCCCAGCATCGCCTCCAGCTTGGCCACCGCGTCCCACGAGCCGGTGGCCAGCGTGGTGACCGAGACGTCGCGGCCCACGGTGGAGAGCCGGGCGTCGACCAGGTTGCAGCCGCTGTCGGCGATGCGGCGGGTGACGGACAGCAGGGGGGACTCCGGATGCGTCGTGTAGGCGTTTATCAGGAGGTGGTTTTCGGTCGGCTGCGGCCGCGGGGTGGTATTGGTCAAGACGGTTCCGGGATGCGCTGTGAGTCTGAACGACGCCAACGGCGGCGCGCTCGCTGGCGTCCAGCATACTTGCCCGTGCTTTCGACCGGCAAGTAACATGCGGCCGGTCACGAGCCCGCGTTTCCGCGGGTTTTCCAGCCCCCATCCGCAACGGCGCCTCCTTGTCCATTTCCGGCCTCATCACCGCTTTGGCGACACCTTTCCGGGCCGATGGCACGGTCGACGCCGAGGCATGGCAGCGCCTGCTGGCGCGGCAACTGGCCGCAGGCGTGCAGGGCGTGGTGGTGGCCGGTTCCACCGGCGAGGCGGCGGCGCTCGCCGACGAGGAATACGACGCCCTGCTGCGCGCGGCCGTGGCCACGCTCGGCGGGCGCATGCCGGTGATGGCCGGCACCGGCGCCTCGGCCACCGCCCGGACCATCGAAGCGACCCGCCGCGCGGCGCGCAATGGCGCCAGCCATGCCCTGGTGGTCACGCCGCCCTACGTGCGCCCCACCCAGCAGGGCCTGCTACGGCATTACCTGGCGGTGGCCGAGCAGGGCGGCCTGCCGGTGGTGCTCTACAACGTGCCGGCGCGCACCGGGTGCGACCTGCTGCCGGAAACCGTGGCCGAACTGGCCGGCCACCCGAACATCGTCGGCATCAAGGAGGCGGTCGGCGACATGGCCCGGCTCAAGGCATTGCTGGCCTTGCAGGGCGACGGCTTCGCCATCCTCAGCGGCGACGACGGCAGCGCCGCGCGCTCGCTGCTGGCCGGTGCCGACGGCCTGGTTTCGGTGGGGTCCAACGTCCTGCCGGGGACGTTCCGCACCTTGTGCGACCTTGCCCGGGCCGGCGACCATGATGCTGCCGAAGCCTGGGATGCACGCCTGCAGCCGTACCATGACTTCTGTGGCGTCGAGCCCAACCCCATTCCGGTGAAGGCGCTGCTGCAGCGGCTGGGCATCGGCCACGGGTTGCGGTTGCCGTTGCTGTCCCTTTCCGACGCGCACCATGCCGCCGCCGACCATCTGGCGGCCGCGGTGGACGCGCTGGAAGCACTATCCAGCCACTGAATCTGCAGTGGCCTGAACCTGGAGATCCACGATGCGTCATTCCCGAACCGCTGTCCGCGTCCTTTCGCTGGCGTTGCTTGCCGTCGCCACCACGGTCACCGCCACCGGCTGCCACCGCGGCGCGCGTGGCGACTATGCGCTGGCGCCGGAAATGCGCCCGCTCGAAGTGCCGCCGGACCTGAACCTGCCCAACACCGCCGGTGCCTCGCAGGTGCCGGCGCTGGCCTCGGCCACGCGCCCGGCGGCACAGGCCGCACCGGCGCAGGGCGGCTTCACCGTCGGCGGCAGCCGCGACGAGGTGTTCGGCAAGGTCGGCACTGCGCTGGAAGCCATCGATGGCGTGACCATCGCCAGCCGCGCGCAGCTGCTGGGTTCCTATGACGTGGCCTACGAAGGCAGCAATTTCCTGGTGCGCGTGGTGGCCGTGGACGCCGGCGCCTACGTGTCGGCGGTGGACCCGCGTGGCATCCCGGCCACGGATGCGGCGGCGGTCAAGCTGGTCGACGCGCTGAAGGCCAGGCTCGGCGGCTGATGCCGGCCGGCCACGGATGCGAAAAGGGCGCCTTGCGGCGCCCGTTTTCGTTTGCGGCCCTGCCGCCTATCAGCGCTCCAGCAGCTTGAGCTTGTCCGGCTTGCCGTCCCATTCGGCGGCATCCGGCGGCGGGTCCTTGCGCACGGCCAGCACCGGCCACTCCTTGGACAGCTCTGCGTTCAACGCGGCGAAACCCTCCTGGCCGGCCGGTACGTCGTCTTCCGGGAAGATCGCGTTGACCGGGCATTCGGGCTCGCACAGGGTGCAGTCGATGCACTCGTCCGGATCGATGACGAGGAAGTTGGGGCCTTCATGGAAACAGTCCACGGGGCAGACTTCGACACAATCGGTGTGCTTGCACTTGATGCAGTTTTCGGTGACGACGAAAGGCATGACGGGGTCCGGCTTTGAACCGCTCAATTCTAGTGCAGTAAGCAGAAGATGGGCGGAGGCATTCTCAATTCGGAGTACGTCCGCAGGAGCGACGCGAGTCGCGACCGAGGCTTCACCGGGAAAGCCCGGTCGCGACTCGCGTCGCTCCTGCAGCGATTCATGCGGGCAACAAAAAACCGCCGGGAGCGGTTTTTGACATCGCTTGTCGATGGCCCGGAGGGTTGCCGCCACGGACGGCGGCAACAAAAAACCCCGCGGATGCGGGGTGTTTTGATTCGCGGACTTGAGTTGGCGCTCCCTAGGGGACTCGAACCCCTGTTTTAGCCTTGAGAGGGCCACGTCCTAACCACTAGACGAAGGGAGCGTTTTGTCGCTGTCCGGCGAGCGCGCTAGTATAGGCGCCTGTTTGCCGTTCGGCAATCCCGTATCACCAACCGGAATCGCCACCATCAACTCCCCAGTTGCAACGCCATTCACCTTGCGCGTCATTCCGCGCGATCAGCACACCATTTCGCGCAAGGACATCAGCCCGAACGCGCTGCGCGTGCTCTACCGCCTGCGCGAAGCCGGTTTCGGTGCCTACCTGGTCGGCGGCGCGGTGCGCGACCTGCTGGTGGGCGGGCGGCCCAAGGATTTCGACGTGGCCACCGACGCTACGCCCGAGCAGGTCAAGCAGCTGTTCCGCAACTGCCGGCTGATCGGCCGCCGCTTCCGGCTGGCGCACGTGGTGTTCGGCCGCGAGATCATCGAGGTCGCCACCTTCCGCGCCAACAGCGACGACGGCAGCGGCGACCGCGAGGTCGAGAACGGCATGCTGGTGCGCGACAACGTCTACGGCAGCATCGAGGACGACGCGGTGCGCCGCGATTTCAGCTGCAACGCCCTGTACTACGCGATCGAGGATTTCTCGGTGCGCGACTACACCGGCGGCTTCGAGGACGTACTGGCACGGCGCATGAAGCTGATCGGCGACCCCGAGCAGCGCTACCGCGAGGACCCGGTGCGCATGCTACGCGCGGTGCGGCTGGCGGCCAAACTGAAGTTCGACATCGAGCCGGCCACCGCCGCGCCGATCCCGCGGCTGGCCGGCTTGCTCGACGAAGCGGCGCCGGCGCGGCTGTTCGAGGAAGTACTCAAGCTGTTCCTGTCCGGCCACGGCGTGGCCAGCTTCGAGGGGCTGGAGCGGCATGGCCTGCTGCCGGCGCTGTTCCCGGAGAGCGCGGCGGCGTTGAAGAGCAACCGCAGCGGCGCCCTGCGCCGGTTCGTGGTCGAAGGCCTGCGCAGCACCGATGCGCGCGTGGCCAACGACGAACCGGTATCGCCGGCGTTCCTGTTCGCGCTGCTGCTGTGGCCGGCGTTCTGCCGTGCGCTGATCGCGCTGCAACGGCAGGGGCTGGCGCCGGAGGAGGCGCAGCGCCGCGCCGCCGACCGGGTCACGCTGCACCAGCTCACCACCATTGCGCTGCCGCGCCGGTTCTCGCTGCCGATGCAGGAAATCTGGCTGCTGCAGTCTCGCTTCGCCTCGCGCCAGCGCAAGCGCGTGCTGCGCACGCTGACCCATCCGCGCTTCCGTGCCGCGTTCGACTTCCTCGTATTGCGCCAGGTGGCCTCCAGCGAGCACGAGGCCGACATCGCGTTCTGGCGCGAGGCGCAGCAGCAGTCCGGCCACGAACTGGAATCGGCACTGGACGCGGTGCATGCTGAGGGCATGGAGGATGAAGCCCCCCGGCGGCGTCGCCGTCGCCGTCGGCGCAGCGGCACCGCCGCGGGCGAATGAAGCGCATGGTCGTGGCCTGCATCGGGCTGGGGGCCAACCTCGGCGATGCGCCGGCCACCGTGCGCGCGGCGATGCAGGCGCTGGCGCGGCTGCCCGATTGCCGCCTGCTGGCCGCCTCGCGGCTGTACCGCACGCCGGCCTGGGGCAACGAGGACCAGCCGGACTTCATCAATGCCGCGGTGGCGCTGGAAACCGGACTGCCGGCGCCAACCCTGCTCGAACACCTGCTGCGGACCGAACAGGACTTCGGCCGCGTGCGCCTGCCCGACGAGCGCTGGGGGCCGAGGACGCTCGACCTCGACCTGCTGCTGCATGGCGAACAGGTCATCGACCTGCCGCAGCTGAAAGTGCCGCACCCTTATCTTCACGAACGCGCCTTCGCCCTGCTGCCGCTGGCCGAGGTCGCGCCGGAAGCGGTGATTCCCGGGCATGGAACGGTGCGTGGCGCACTGGCGGCGATGAAAACCTGCGGCATCGAGCCGATAGGCGGATAATGCGCGGCTCATCACCGAGCGTCATTTTCTCATGAGCACCCATGCAGACAGCAAACCCTGGACCGTCCCGGCCCTGGCCGAGGCCAAGCGCGACAGCCGCAAGCTGGTGATGCTGACCGCCTACGACGCGGGCTTTGCCCGCGCCTTCGACGCCAACGGCGTCGACCTGATCCTGATCGGCGATTCGCTGGGCATGGTGGTGCAGGGGCACGATTCCACGCTGCCGGTCACCGTGGCCGACATCGCCTACCACACTGCCGCGGTGGCGCGGGTGCTGCAGCGTGCGCTGCTGGTGGCCGACCTGCCGTTCGGCGCCGACGCCACCCCCGAACGCGCGTTCGAGGCCTCGCTGCGACTGCTGCAGGCCGGCGCGGAGATGGTCAAGATCGAAGGTGCCGGCTTCAAGCTGGACGTGATCCGCCATCTGGTCGAGCGCGAGATCCCGGTCTGCTCGCACCTGGGCCTGACCCCGCAGTCGGTGCTGACGCTGGGCGGGTTCAAGGTGCAGGGCCGTGGCGAAGCGGCCGAACGCCTGCGCGCCGATGCGCGCGCGGTAGTCGAAGCGGGCGCGTCGCTGCTGGTGCTCGAATGCGTGCCGTCGCCGCTGGCCGCGCAGGTCACCGCCGACATTCCGGTGCCGACCATCGGCATCGGCGCCGGCGCCGGCTGCGACGGCCAGGTGCTGGTGATGCACGATTTCCTCGGCCTCGACAGCGGCCACCGCCGGCCCAAGTTCGTCAAGGATTTCCTTGCCGAGGGCGGCTCGGTGGCCGGCGCCGTGCGCGCCTACGCCGACGCCGTGCGCGCCGGCACCTTCCCCGACGCGGAGCATGCGTACGCATCATGATCGAGACCGTCACCGAACTTTCCCGGCTGCGCGCCATCGTCGCCGGCTGGAAGCGCGAGGGCCTGCGCGTGGGCTTCGTGCCGACGATGGGCAACCTGCACGCCGGCCACTATTCGCTGGTGACGCTGGCGCGGCGCCATGCTGACCGCGTGGTGTCCAGCGTGTTCGTCAACCCGACCCAGTTCGGCCCGAACGAGGACTTCACCCGCTACCCGCGCACGCCCGAGGCCGACACCACCGGGCTTGAACAGGCCGGCTGCGACGTGCTGTGGCTGCCCACGGTCGAATCCATGTACCCGTTTGGCGTCGAGCTGGCCGCCAATGTCCACGTACCGGGCGTGAGCGCGCTGCTGGAAGGGGCGCATCGCCCCGGCCACTTCGACGGCGTGTGCACCGTGGTCACGCGCCTGTTCAACCAGGTGCAGCCGGACATGGCCGCGTTCGGGCGCAAGGATTACCAGCAGCTGGCGGTGATCCGGCAGATGGTGGCCGACCTGGCGTTCCCGATCGAGATCGTCGGCGGCGAGATCGTGCGCGAGGGCGATGGCCTGGCGATGAGTTCGCGCAACCAGTACCTCACCGCCGAAACCCGCCCGCAGGCGGCGACGATCCGGCGCGTGCTGCTGGGCATGCGCGAGGCCAGCCTGGCGGGCACGCCGCGGGCTAAGGTCGAGGCCGACGGCGTCGCGCAGCTGCAGGCGGCCGGTTTCCATGTGGACTACGCGGTGGTGCGGCTGCCGGACCTGGGCGAGCCGGGCGAGGGCGAGGCCGGCGCCCGCGTGGCGCTGGTGGCGGCCAAGCTGGGCAGCACCCGCTTGATCGACAACATCGAGTTCTGACGGCGGCGGGTTCCGCGGGACAGGGGGCTCCGCTCCGCAGGCACGGGTCTTCACCTTGTCCTGCCGCACACCGGAAACGACATGCGATGGCGCCCTCGTGGCGCCATTTTGCTGCCCATCCGGATTGGCCGGTCGCCCATGTTGCAGTGCAAGCAAAGCCCCGCACGGGTGCTAGACTGCGTACTTTCATCACGCAGTATCGGCACCGTCATGCAACTCACCCTGCTCAAGACCAAGATCCACCGCGCCACCGTCACCCATTCGGAGCTGAACTACGAAGGCTCCATCGCGATCGATGGCGACCTGCTGGAAGCCACCGGCATCCGCGAGTTCGAGCAGGTGAACATCTGGGTGGTGACCAACGGCGCGCGTTTTTCCACCTATGCCATCCGCGCCGAAGCCGGCAGCGGCATCATCTCGCTCAACGGCGGCGCCGCGCGCCACGTGCAGGTGGGCGACGTGGTCATCATCGCCGCCTTCGCCAGCATGAGCGAAGCCGAGGCCGACGCGTTCCAGCCCAAGCTGGTCTATGTCGACGGCAACAACCGCATCACCCACACCAACCACTCCATCCCCACACAGGCCGCATGACCACGAACAACGGATTGACCGCATTGCACGCCCACGCCCAGCGTCTGCAGGGCACGGGTATTCCCTCGCTGTTGGCCGCCGAGCCGGACCGGGTGAAAACCCTGGCGCTCAAGGTCGGTCCGTTGTACGTGAACTTCGCGCGGCAGAAATACGACCGCGCCGCGCTCGATGCGCTGTTGGAGCTGGCCGCCGCGCGTGACGTCGCCGGCGGCTTCGCGCGCCTGTTCGGCGGCGAGAGGATCAACATCACCGAAGGCCGCGCGGTACTGCACAGCGCCCTGCGCGGCGACGCCAGCCCCAGGGCGGCGGCCGAGCATGCCGAAGCGGTGGCCGTGCAGCAGCGCATGGGCGAACTGGTCGAGGCGCTGGAAGCCAGCGACGTCACCGACATCGTCAGCGTCGGCATCGGCGGTTCCGACCTTGGCCCACGGCTGGTCGCCGACGCGCTGCGCCCGGCCAGCGGCGCGCGCTTCCGCGTGCACTTCGTCTCAAACGTCGATGGCGCGGCGATGCAGCGCACGCTGGCCACGCTGGACCCGGCGACCACCGCCGGCATCCTGATCTCCAAGACCTTCGGCACCCAGGAAACCCTGCTCAACGGCGCGATCCTGCGCGACTGGCTGGGTGGCAGCGAGCGCCTGTACGCGGTCAGCGCCAACCCGGAGCGCGCCGCCAAGGCGTTCGACATCGCCGCCGCGCGCGTGCTGCCGATGTGGGACTGGGTGGGGGGCCGCTATTCGCTGTGGTCGGCGGTGGGCTTCCCGATCGCATTGGCAATCGGTTTCGAGCGTTTCGGCCAGTTGCTGGCCGGCGCGGCGGAAATGGACGCGCACGCGGCCAGCGCGCCGCTGCAGCGCAACCTGCCGGTGCTGCACGCGCTGACCGACATCTGGAACCGCAACGTGCTCGGCTGCGCCACGCACGCGGTGATGACCTACGACCAGCGCCTGGCGCTGCTGCCGGCCTATCTCCAGCAGTTGGTGATGGAAAGCCTCGGCAAGCGGGTCAAGCTCGACGGCAGCCCGGTCGACGGCGATACCGTGCCGGTGTGGTGGGGCGGGGCGGGCACCGACGTGCAGCACAGCTTCTTCCAGGCCCTGCACCAGGGCACCAGCATCGTGCCGGCCGATTTCATCGGCTGCATACGCAGCGACGATCCCTACGAAATCAACCACCAGGCGCTGCTGGCCAACCTGCTTGCGCAGACCGAGGCCTTGGCGAACGGGCAGGACAGCAGCGACCCGCACCGCCAGTATCCCGGCGGCCGCCCGAGCACGCTGATCCTGCTCGACGCGCTGACCCCGCACGCGCTGGGCGCGCTGATCGCGATGTACGAGCATGCGGTCTACGTGCAGTCGCTGGTGTGGGGCATCAACGCCTTCGACCAGTTCGGCGTCGAGTTGGGCAAGCAGCTGGCCAACCAGTTGCTGCCGGCGTTGCAGGGCGAGGCGGTGGAGATCGCCGACCCGATGACGCGCGAGGCGCTGGCGCTGCTGCGCGCCTGACCGGTGCAACAGGGGCAATGACGAACGCCGCACAGTGATGCGCGGCGTTTTATTTGCTCCTTCGCCGGTATGCCTTGTAGAGCGGGGCTTGCCCCGCTGGGGCTTTACCGGGAATGCTTCATGCGGGGCAAGCCCCGCATCTACGGGAAGGCGATTAGCCGCTGGAGCGCCGCGCCTCGCTCGGTGCGCGCCCGGTCCAGCGCTTGAACGCGCGGCGGAATTCGCGGGCGTCGTTGAAACCCAGCTGGCCGCCGATGGCGAGGATGCTCAGCTTCGGGTCGCGCAGCAGCTCCATCGCGTGGTTGGTGCGCACGCGGTCGTGGACCGCACTGAACGAGGTGCCTTCCTCGGCCAGCTGTCGGCGCAGGGTGCGCTCGCTCAGGTGCAGCTCGGCGGCCATTTCGGCCATCTGCGGGTTGTCGCGCAGGCGCATGCGCAGGTGATTTTCCAGCGCGGCGGTGGTTTCGCCGCAGGCCGGCTGGGCATCGAGCTGCATGCGGCACAGGGTCAGCACCTGGTTCGAGGTCACCGGGTTGTAGCTGGCGAACGGCAGTTCCAGCCAGCAGCGTTCGATCACCATCGCGTGCTGCGGCTGGCCGAAGCGCACCTCGCAGCCGAACAGGTCGAGGTAGCGCTGCGCATAGGGCGGCGCCGGGTAGCCCAGTTCCAGGCGCAGGGGCCGGAATTCGGGGCCGACCAGCTCGTGGATCAGCTTCAACACGCTGGAGAACAGTTCCTCGCACAGGAATGGCAGCAGGTCACAGGCTTCGTCCGGCGCGGTGGCGACCGCGGCCAGGCAGTCGGTGTCGCGCTCGGTCAGCGACATGTCCATCAGCGCGCCGCTGTTGCGCTGGTAGGCCATGCCGATGCGTACCGCTTCGCCGAAATCGGGGGCGGTCTTCATCGCCAGCCCGAGCAGGCCGAAATTGCCCAGGTTCTGCCGGTCGCCCAGCACCAGCCCCAGGCCCTCGACGGGCAGGGCGTGCAGGGCGCGGCGGATCACGGTGCTGGCCTGCCGGTAGGACATGCGGGTGTCGGGATTGCTGATTTCCGCCGGTTGCAGGCGGGTTCCGGCGAACCAGCCATCGCAGTCCACCTCCATCTCGGCGGCCAGCTGCATCAGCCCGCAGAGGATGTTGGTGGGCCGGTCGGCGACGGACAGACGATCGCCGATTGCGGTGTTCAAACGCATCCGAACTTCTCCCGATTGTCCGTTTTGCCCCCCTTTGTATGCCGCTTCCGCCCTTCGCGCAACGCATCGGCGCGCACCAGACTGCGACGCAGACTTGGCGAGCACGTACGGGAGAGAATTCATGCAACGCAGCATTTTTGTCGGCACGATCGGCGCTCTTGCGCTCCTCCTGTCCGCCTGCCAGCAGCAGTCCGCCGACGCGCCGGCACCGTCGGCGGGCGATGCCGGCTTCGCCCGGACCCTGCAGGAGCGGCTGCTGGACGCCAAGCCCGGCGACGTGATCGAGGTGCCGGAAGGCACCTTCCAGTTCGACCGCAGCCTCAGCCTGCGGGTTGACGACGTCACCCTGCGCGGGCAGGGCATGGACAAATCCATCCTCAGCTTCAAGGGGCAGAAGGCCGGCGCCGAGGGCCTGCTGGTGAACGCCAACGGCTTCACCCTGGAAAACCTGGCGATCGAAGACAGCAAGGGCGACGGCTTCAAGATCAGCGAGTCGGAGAACGTCACCATCCGCGGCGTGCGCGTGGAATGGACCGGCGGGCCGAAGACCAGCAACGGCGGCTACGGGCTGTACCCGGTGCTGTGTCGCAATGTGCTGATCGAGGACTCGGTGGCGATCGGCGCCTCGGATTCGGGGATCTACGTCGGCCAGTCGCGCGACGTGATCGTGCGCAACAACCGCGCCGAGCGCAACGTGGCCGGCATCGAGATCGAGAACACCATCAACGCCGACGTCCACGACAACGTGGCTACCGGCAACACCGGCGGCATCCTGGTGTTCAACATGCCGGCGCTGACCCAGCAGGGCGACGCGATCCGCGTGTTCAGGAACAAGGTGGTGGAGAACAACCACGACAACTTCGGCGCCAAGGGCACGCCGGTGGCCAGCGTGCCGGCCGGCAGCGGCGTGGTGATCAACTCCAACGACAACATCGAGATCTTCGACAACGACATCGCCGACAACCGCACCGCCAACATCATCGTCTCCAGCGTGTATTCCACCGGCTACAAGGACGACAAGGCCTCGGGCGAGTTCGATCCGTACCCGGAGCGCATTTACGTGCACGACAACCGCCTGTCCGGCGGCGGCGATTCGCCCGACCGGATGGACTTCAAGGCGCTGAAGGTGGCGATGTATGGCCTGCGCGGCAGCTTCCCCGACGTGCTGTTCGACGGCTACGTCAACCCGCAGCGCAAGGACGGCCCGCAGATCTGCCTGCGCGACGTGTCCGGCGTGCTCAACGCCGATGGCCCCGGCGGCTACAAGAATCCGAGCAAGGACACCAAACCCTACGACTGCACGCTGCCGTCGCTGCCCGCGATCGACCTGAAGCGCGGTTGAGGTGGCGCGCATGTCGCTGCATCGATGGCTGATGGGAATGGCCGCACTGCTGGCGCTGGCCGCCTGTTCCGGCACGCGGACGCCGGGGCCGGTGCATTTCTTCCCCGAAGGCATGCCCGAACGCCTGTCCGACTGGAACGTGCTGTACGTGGACGACGGCAGGTTGCGGCTCAACGCGCAGGTGCAACCCTACGACCTGGACACGGCGCTGTTCACCGACTACGCGCACAAGCTGCGCACGGTATGGATGCCGGCCGGCACCTCCGCGCGCTACCAGCCGGACGAGGCGCTGGATTTCCCGGTCGGCACCATCATCAGCAAGACCTTCTATTACCCCCGCGGCGAAGGCGATACGGTGCTGCGCAGCGACGACGCCGGCCCGGAAGCGGACGGCGGCTTGACGCTGGGCAAGGTGCGGCTGGTGGAGACACGGCTGCTGGTGCGCCGCGAGGCCGGCTGGATCGCGCTGCCGTATGTGTGGAACGCCGAACAGAACGAGGCGCGACTGATGCGCACCGGCGAACTGGTGCCACTGACCCTCGCAGACACGGACGGCAAGCACGAGCAGGTGGAGTACATGGTGCCGGACGAGAACCAGTGCGCCGGCTGCCACGGCACCGACCTCAAGTCCAGGCAGATTTTCCCGATCGGGCCGAAGGCGCGGCACCTCAACCACGACTTTGCCTACGCCGACGGCCCGGCCAACCAGTTGGACCACTGGCAGCGGATCGGCTACCTGGGCGAGGTGCCGCAAGGCGAACTGCCGCGCAACGCCGCCTGGAACGACGCGCAGGCACCGCTGGAAGCGCGCGCCCGTTCGTACCTGGACATCAACTGCGGGCATTGCCACAGCCAGAAGGGCGCAGCGCGCACGTCGGGCATGTGGCTGGATGCCAATACCCACGACCCGCTACGGCTGGGCCGCTGCAAGCTGCCGATCGCCGCCGGGCAGGGCACCGGCAACCGGGCCTGGGACATCATGCCCGGCGCCCCGGACGATTCGATCCTGACCTACCGGATCGAGAGCACCGACCCGGGCGTGATGATGCCGGAGCTGGGGCGCAGCATCGTCCACGAGGAGGGCGTGGAACTGATAAGGCAGTGGATCGCCGCCATGTCCGCGCAGGAGTGCGGCGCATAGCGCGGGCAGGGAATGGAAAGGCGCGGCCTGGGCACCGCCGCGCGAAACCGACGACTCAAGGGGAACGCAATGGCTAGGGGGCACTCGATGACGTACAACAGATTGACCTGCGGCATCCGCAATGCGCTGTTGGCTTCGCTGCTGGGATCGCCGGCGCTGGCCGCGCAGGCCCAGCAGCCGCCGGACGGGCCGGCGGCGGTGGAACTGGACCGGATCGTGGTCACCGCGCAGAGCCGCGAGCAGGAGCTCAAGGACGTGCCCATCGCCCTGCAGGTGGTCGGCGAGGACGTCATCGAGCAGACGATGGCCGAGAACCTCGGCGACCTCGACAGCTTCGTCCCCGGCCTTGCGATCGACGACAACCAGCCCACGCAGGCCGGCTTCAAGCTGCGCGGCCTGAGCACCGGCGACTTCGGCATCGGTACCGACCCGACCGTCGGCGTGTACGTCGACGGCGTCTATGCCGGCCGCGGCGGCGGCACCGTGCTGCCATTCCTCGACGTGGAGCGCATCGAGGTGCTGAAGGGCCCGCAGGGCACGCTGTTCGGCCGCAACACCGCCGCCGGCGCGGTGTCCATCGTGACCAAGCGCCCCAGCGACCACCTCGAAGGCCGCGCGCGGCTGCGCGTGGGCAACTACGGCAAGCAGTACTTCGACGGCATGCTCAACCTGCCGACCGGCGAGACCACCGCGCTGCGCATCAACGCCATGAGCAGCAGCACCGATGGCTGGCTGGACGACGAGGCCACCGGCAAGTCGCTCAACGACGGCCGCAACTGGGCCACGCGCGCGGCGTTCCGCTGGGACATCGGCGACAACACGCAGATGCTGCTGAGCTGGGACCACGAGGACCTGGACCAGCGCTCGCACCCGACCATCGGCATCGTCGAGCTGCCGCCGGCGCCGGGCCTGCCGCCGGTACCCGCAGATCCTGCGCAGTACCAGAACCCGATCGGCCGCGCTGCCTGGACCGACGTGCCGGACAACGACGAGACGCGCCGGTTCGACGGCGCGACGCTGATCCTCGACCATGCCTTCGAATGGGGCCACCTGAGCTCGATGACCGCATGGCGCGATTTCGACACCTACAACCGCGCCGAGGAAGACGGCAGCAACCGCCGCGACCTGTACCTGGATACCATCAACATCGAGGACAACCGCACCTGGTACCAGGAGTTCAAGTTCAGCGGCAACACCGAACGGCTGGACTGGGTGGCCGGTGCCAGCTGGTTCAAGGAGGAGGCAAGCCAGTCCAGCGTGGTCGACCTGACCAGCGACAGCATCAACACCGCCGCGGCTGGCCTGTACGGCATGCCGCTGTTCGGCATGCTGCAGGACGCGGCGGATTTCTACGGCATCCCGGTGCAGCTGTTCGGCAACCCGTGGCGCGAGTCCTACGACAACACCGTGGATTCCACCGCCTACGCGGTGTTCGGCGACGTGATCTGGCACGCCACCGACAAGCTGAACCTGACCTTCGGCCTGCGCTACACGCGGGACGAGAAGAAATTCACCTGGTTCAACGACTACCACCGTGCCGACGTGCTGAACCAGGCGCTGCAGACGCTGGAACAGTACGGCGTGCTGCCGCAGCCGGTGCCGTGCGATGCGCTGGGCCTGTGCGCCATCGACGAGGACGGCGACGGCCTGATCCCGCTCGACGCGGCGTTCCTGGCCGGCTTCGACCTGGCCTTCAGCGACCCGATCTCGATGGCCAACAAGGGCGTCACCAACCGCGCGAAGAACGCATGGAGCGACTGGAGCCCGCGCCTGGTCGTCGACTACCACCCGTCCGATGACACCATGCTGTTCGCCTCGGTGGCCAAGGGCTACAAGGCCGGCGGCTACAACGTGTTCTCGCCCGGCGCCAGCTTCGACAACGAGGGCGTGTGGAACTTCGAGACGGGCATCAAGCGCGACCTGCGCGACCTGCGCATCCAGTACGAGGCCTCGGCGTTCTACTACGTCTACGACAACCGCCAGGCGATCCGGCTGGACACCACGGCGGACATCCCGCGCTACGTGATCAGCACCAGCGACCTGACCGCGCGCGGCGTGGACTTCAGTGCGCGCTGGCAGGCCAGCGACCGCCTCAGCATCGACTTCGCCACCGAGTGGATCGACTCGACCTACAAGGACTTCGTCACCCCCGACGGCATCGACCTCGGCGGCGAGCCGACCGGCGAGGCGGACTGGTCGTTCGCCGCCGGCGCCGCCTACACGCTGCCGCTGGCCGGGCACGGCGACCTGACCGTCTCGGCGCGGCATTCCTACACCGGCCGCAACCGCTGCAATTCCGGCTCGTCCAGCCAGGGCACCTGCGGGCGCTACGCCAACTTCACCATCGGCGAGGAGCGCAACCGCACCGACCTGTACCTGCGCTGGCGCTCGCCGTCCACGCAGTGGAGCGTGGCCGCCTACGTCAACAACCTGTTCGACAACCGCTACGTGAACGGCCTGCACACCTATGGCACCACCGTGGTCGGCAGCACCGCCGCCGGCATCAGCGAGCCGCGTTTCTACGGCATGGAGCTGATGTACCGGTTCTGATCCAGTGCCACATCTCCCGTAGCTGCCGGGCTTGTGCTTGCATCCCTTTTCGGGACAGGCAGGAGCTTTCCCGATGAAGCCCCATGCGGGGCAAGCCCCGCATCCACGGTGGATGCACGGGCCGTATTCAACGTCGGATTCGATGACACCGCATAAACTTCATCGCATGGACACCACCACCACGCCCGTTCCCGAACTGCGCCCGACCCTGGAGCGCCTGCGCACCGCCTGGCAGGCGCGCAAGCCCGACCGCGCGCAGCGCAGCGCCGACCTGCTGCGCCTGCGCGAGGCGCTGAAGCGGCGGCTCGACGAGATGGCGCAGACCATCGCCGCCGACTTCGGCCATCGCTCGCCGCACGAATCGCGCATCGCCGACGGCATGACCGTGCTCAACGAGATCGACCACCTGCGCCGGCACCTGCGCGGCTGGATGAAGCCTCGCCGCGTCGGCGTGGGCTGGCGCTTCTGGCCGGCACGCGCGGAGATCCGCCCCGAGCCGGTCGGCGTGGTCGGGGTCATCGCACCGTGGAACTACCCGGTCAACCTCGCGCTGATCCCGCTGGCGACCGCCATCGCCGCCGGCAACCACGTCTACCTGAAGCCTTCCGAGCACACCCCGCGCACCAGCGCCTTCCTGCGCGAACTGCTGGCCGAAGTGTTCCCCGCCGACCGCGTCGTCGTCGCCGAGGGCGGCGCGGAGGTGGCTTCCGCGTTCGCCGCGTTGCCGTTCGACCATCTGGTGTTCACCGGCTCCACCGCGGTCGGGCGCAAGGTGATGGCTGCCGCCGCGCCGAACCTGACCCCGCTGACGCTGGAGCTGGGCGGCAAGTCGCCGGCCATCGTCTGCGACGACTATCCGCTGCAGCAGGCCGCGGCGCGGCTGGCGACCGGCAAGTGGTTCAACTGCGGGCAGACCTGCATCGCGCCGGACTACGTGCTGGTCGGCGCCGCGCGCCGCGATGCGCTGGTGCAGGCGCTGCGGGAACAGGTACGCGCACGCTATGGCGAGGATTTCGCCAATACCGGCGACTACAGCCGCATCGTCAACGACGGCCAGTATTCACGCCTGCAGGGCTACGTGGACGACGCCCGCGCGCGCGGGCTGGAGGTGATCGCGCTGGGCGAGGCCGACCCGGCGCAGCGCCTGTTCCCGCCGACCCTGGTCCTGGAGCCGGGCGACGACGCGAAGGTGATGCAGGAGGAAATCTTCGGCCCGGTGTTCCCGATCCGCAGCATGGGTTCGCTGGACGAGGCCATCGCCTACGTCAACGCCCATGACCGCCCGCTGGCGCTGTACCCGTTCAGCCACGACCGTGCCAGCGTGGAGAAGATCCTGCGCGGCACGCTGGCCGGCGGCGTCTCGGTCAACGACACGCTGTTCCACTTCGCCATCAACAACCTGCCGTTCGGCGGCATCGGCCCCAGCGGCATGGGCGCCTACCACGGCCGCATCGGTTTCGATGCGATGAGCAAGCAGTTGCCGGTCCTGTGGCAGGCACGCCGCACCGGTGGCGACCTGCTGAAGCCGCCCTACAAGAAGGCGCAGTGGTTGATCGACCTGATCGTGCGCTGACGGCCGTGCCCTCATAGGTGCCGGGCTTGCCCGGCACGGGGGCCTGCCGATACGGCCTCATGCGGGGCAAGCCCCCGCCTCTACGGCCGGGTTTGTACGGATCGGGGCGAGCAGTCCTTGTCACGCAGCCACGAAAAAACCCGGCAGGCGCATGCGCCTGCCGGGCTCCGGATTTCGACCTTGGTCGGGGAGACAGGATTCGAACCTGCGACCTCTACGTCCCGAACGTAGCGCTCTACCAGACTGAGCTACACCCCGCGAAGGAGGCGGAAAGATACTCCCGGCCCGCGTTTCTGGCAAGCGCGGAATGCGTCATCGGCGCGCTTCGGTCCGGCGTTGTTCGCGGGCCTCGAACCACATGCCGTTGAGGATGGCGACGGTGGAGGCCAGGCCGGCACCGAGTATCCAGGCGAAGTACCACATGCGTTGACTCCTTGGCTGTCGTGGTGGGTCAGTAGGCGTTGGGGTTGTCGCCCATTTCTTCCAGCGTGGTCTTGCCCTTGAGCACGCGGTAGACCCAACTGGTGTAGGCGATGACGATGGGAAGCAGCGCCGCGGTGACCAGCAGCATCACCCACAGCGTCAGGCGGCTGGAGGAGGCGTCCCACACGGTCAGGCCGGCGCCGGGCTGGGTGGAGGAGGGCAGCAGGAACGGGAAGATCGCCAAGCCCACGGTGAGGATGATGCCGGCGATGGAGACGCCCGAGGCGACGAAGGCCTGCCCGCCACGGCGCGCGCGCAGCAGCAGCGCCGCGACCAGCGCGCCGAGCAGGCCCGCGGCCGGCGCCAGCAGCGTGGCCGGCATCGCGCTGTAGTTGTACATCCAGCCGCCGGCGGCGGTGACCTGCACGGTCTTCAGCAGCGGGTTGCTGGCGCCGTCGGTGGCCAGCGGCGAGGTGATGGCGTGGCCGGGCAGCAGCAACGCCACGCAGATGCCGCCGGCGGCGAACAGGACGAACCCCGCCAGCGCGGCGATGCTGCCGTAGCGGGCCGCGCGCTCGGCCACCGCGCCGTCGGTCTTGAGCACCAGCATTGCCGCGCCGTGGGCGACGAACATCGCCACCGCCAGCAGGCCGGCGAGCAGCGCGAACGGGGTCAGCAGGCCGAAGAAGCCGCCGGTGTAGAACACCCGCTGGCTGTCGTCGAAATGGAACGGCACGCCCAACAGCACGTTGCCCATCGCCACGCCCATCACCAGCGCCGGCACGAAGCCGCCGACGAACAACGCCCGGTCCCAGTTGTCGCGCCAGCGCTGGCCGGGCAGCTTGCCGCGGTACTTGAAGCCGACCGGGCGCAGGATCAGCGCGAACAGGATCAGGAACATCGCCAGGTAGAAGCCGGAGAAGCTCACCGCGTACAGCGGCGGCCATGCGGCGAAGATCGCGCCGCCGCCCAGCACCAGCCATACCTGGTTGCCTTCCCATACCGGGCCGACGGTGTTGATGACCAGCCGGCGCTCCTCGTCGGTGCGCGCCACGAACGGCAGCAGGGTGCCGATGCCGAGGTCGAAGCCGTCCATCACCGCGAAGCCGATCAGCAGCACGCCCAGCAGCAGCCACCAGACCAGGCGTAGCGTGGTGTAGTCCAGAAGGATGAAGTCCATGCGGGTTCTCCTGCGTCAGGCCGGTTGCGCGGCGGAGTCGGATGCCGGTTGCTGCAGGCTCGGCAGCATCTCGTCCGGTCCCTTGCGGATGGCCTTGAGCATCAGCTTGATCTCGATGACCATCAGCACGGTGTAGAGCGCGACGAAGCCACACAGCGTCAGCAGTATCTGGTGCAGCGCCAGCCCGGAGGCGGCGTAGAAGGTGGGCAGCACGCCGTCCACCGCCCACGGCTGGCGGCCATATTCGGCGACGAACCAGCCGCATTCGATCGCGATCCACGGTGCCGGCAGCGTCCACAGCGCCACTTTCAGGAAGCCGCGCTTGTGCTCGAAGTTGTGCCGGCACGAGTAGTAGAACGCCACCGCGAAGAACGCGATCAGGTAGAAGCCGAGCCCGGCCATGATGCGGAACGTCCAGAACAGCGGCAGCACCGTCGGCACCGTGTCCATCGCCGCCTGCGAAATCTCCTGCGGCGTGGCGTCGAGGATGTCGGCGCGGTAGCGCTTGAGCAGCAGGCCGTGGCCAAGGTCCTGCCAGTGGCGGTCGAACATCTCGCGTGCCTCGCGGTCGTTTTTGTCGGCACGGATGCGTTCCAGCGCGGCATAGGCCAGCTGGCCGCCGCGGATGCGATGCTCGGCGCGCTCGACCAATTCGAGGATGCCGGGGATCGGCTGGTGCAGCGAGCGGGTGGCGATCAGGCCCATCAGGTAGGGCACCTTGATCGCGTAATCGTTGCGGTGGGTCTGCTGGTTGGGGATGCCGAAGGCGGTGAAATCGGCCGGCGCCGGCTCGGTTTCCCACATCGCCTCGATCGCGGCCAGCTTCATCTTCTGGTGCTCGTTGGCGGCGTAGCCGCTCTCGTCGCCCAGTACCACCACCGATACCGAGGACAGCAGGCCGAACGCGGCGGCCACCGCGAACGAGCGCCGCGCCACGTCGAGGTGGCGGTTGCGCAGCAGGTAGAACGCGCTGACCGACATCACGAACACCGCGCCGGTGATGTAGCCGGCGCTGACCGTGTGCACGAACTTGGCCTGCGCCACCGGGTTGAACACCACCGCCATGAAGTCGGTCACCTCCATGCGCATGGTCTCCGGGTTGAACACCGCGCCCACCGGGTGCTGCATCCAGCCGTTGGCGATCAGTATCCACAGCGCCGACAGGTTGGTGCCCAGCGCCATCAGCCAGGTGATGGTCAGGTGCTGCACCTTCGACAGCCGGCTCCAGCCGAAGAAGAACAGGCCGATGAAGGTCGCTTCGAGGAAGAACGCCATCAGTCCCTCGATGGCCAGCGGCGCACCGAACACGTCGCCGACATAGTGGCTGTAGTAGGACCAGTTCATGCCGAACTGGAACTCCATCACCAGCCCGGTGCCCACGCCCATCGCGAAGTTGATGCCGAACAATACGCCCCAGAACAGCGTCATCCGCCGCCAGACCTCCTTGCCGGTCATGACGTAGACGCTCTCCATGATCGCGATCAGGAAGGAGAGTCCCAGTGTCAGCGGGACGAACAGGAAGTGGTACATCACCGTCAGCGCGAACTGCAGGCGCGACAGGTCCACGACGGTCGTATCGATCATGGCCGGTTACCTCGGTTGTGGGCAGGCGCCATCGGCAACGCCTGCGATCATGCTGCGCCTGTCCATGACGTGGATCAATGTGACGGACTGTCGCAGCGGCAAAAGTCCGCATGGCTGCGCAATCCGCCGCCGGCCTACAATCACGCCGTTCCATGCCCAGCAGAGCCCGCCGCCTTGAGTGATGTTCCACATCCTGCCGAAACGCCGCGTCAACGGCGCCGCAGGCAACAGCAGTGGCTGGCCGGGCTGGCGCATGCGGCGCGTTCGCGGCAGCGGCTGGCGGCCATCGCGGTGTGCGTGTCCGGCGGCCTGCTGGTGGTGCAGGCCTGGGCCATCGCGTGGCTGCTTCAAGGCGTGTTCGTCGAACAGCGGCCGCTGGCGCAGGCCGGGCAGGTGTTCGCCGTGCTGGCCTTGGCGCTGCTGGCGCGCAGCGTATTGGGCGGGCTCGCGCAGAAGGCGGCGGGCGATGTAGCCGACGCAGCGCGGCTGGCGTTGCGCGAGCAAGTCTACCGACGCCTGCTGGGCAAGGGCCCGCTGTGGCTGCGGCGGCAGCGCAGCGGCGAACTCGGCGAATTGCTGCTGGCCCACGGCGACGCCATCGAGGGCTATTACGCCGGCTTCCAGCCGGTGCGGGTGGAAATGGTGGTGGTGCCGCTGCTGATCGCCGCGTCCGTGGCCTGGGTGGACTGGGTGGTGGCGCTGGTGCTGCTGTGCACCGCACCGCTGGTGCCGCTGTTCATGATGCTGGTCGGGATGGGCGCGGAGAACGCCGGCCGCGAGCAATTGCAGGAACTGGCGCGCATGGGCGGGCACTTCGCCGACCGCATCAAGGGGCTGGGCCTGCTGCGGCTCTATGGACGTGGCGACGACGAGCTGGCCGGCATCGGCGCCGCTGCCGAAGGCGTGCGACTGCGCTCGATGAAGGTGCTGCGCATCGCTTTCCTTTCCTCGACCGTGCTGGAATTCTTCGCCTCGGTGAGTGTGGCGATGGTGGCGCTGTACCTCGGGCTGGGCTACCTCGGCATGTTGTCGCTGCACGCCAGCGCGCCGACGCTGGGCACCGGCGTGTTCTGCCTGCTGCTGGCGCCGGAGTTCTATGCGCCGCTGCGCCGTTTCGCCGCGCACTACCACGACCGCGCCAATGCGCTGGCCGCCGCCACGGAATTGGAGCGCCTGCTGGAGGGCGAAACGGAAGACATTCCTGCGCCGATGGCGCCGGTCCGCGCGCCGGAACCGGCACAGGCGCACGCCCCATTGCTGGTGGCCGAATCGCTGCGACTGCGGCCCGATGGGGCAACCCACGACGTGGTGTCGGACTTCTCGCTGCACGTCGCCGACGGCCAGCGGCTGGCGCTGGTCGGCCCCAGCGGCAGCGGCAAGAGCACCCTGCTCGAAGCCTTGGCCGGCTGGCTGCCGCCGCGCGGCGGGCGCATCGTGCTGCGCGATGGCGTGCGCGTCGGTTATGCGGGGCAGCGGCCCTACCTGTTCCACGGCTCCATCGCCGACAACCTGCGCTTGGCCGACCCGGCCGCCAGCGACGCGCGCCTGCACGCGGTGGCCGAGGTCGCGCAGGTGATGCGTTTCGCACGGCAACTGCCGCAGGGGCTGGACACGGTGATCGGCGAGCGCGGCTTCGGCCTGTCCGGTGGCGAAGCGCGCCGCATCGGGCTGGCGCGGCTGCTGTTGCGCGATCCGGACCTGTTGCTGCTGGACGAGCCCACCGCCTTCCTCGATCCGCAGACCGAGGCCGATCTGCTGCAGGCGCTGGCCGCGTTCACGCGCGGCCGCAGCGTGCTGATGGCCACGCACAGCGAAGCGGCGATGCGCTGGGCCGACGACATCGTGCGGCTGCATGCCGGCACGGCCCACGCCGGCAGCGAGGCCTGCGCATGAACCGCGTCGACACCCTGCGCGAGGTGTTTGCCCGCCACCGCTGGCGCCTGCTGCTGGCGGTGGCCCTGTTGTTGCTGACGATGCTGGCCGGCATCGGCCTGTTGGGGCTGGCCGGCGGTTTCCTCACCGCCGCGGCGCTGGCCGGCGCGCTCGGCGCGGGGGCCACGTTCAACTTCTTCTCGCCATCGGCCGGCATCCGCGCATTGACGCTGGCACGCATCGGCTCGCGCTATTTCGAAAAGCTGGTCGGCCACGACGCCACCCTGCGCATCGCCCGCGACCTGCGCGTGTGGTTCTTCCGCCGCGCCCTGCCATTGGCACCGGCGCGCCTGGGCAGCAGCCGTACCGGCGAATTGCTGGCGCGGTTGATGACCGACATCGGCGAGGTCGATGGCCTGATGGTGCGCGCACTGGGGCCGCTGCTGGCGCTGGCCGGCGCGATCCTGGCGACGGTGCTGGCCGCGGCCCTGATCCACTGGCCGGCGGCGCTGGTGCTGCTTGCCTTGTCGCTGCTGGTCGGCATCGGCGTGCCGGTGCTGGCGGTGCGCCACGGCGATGCCGGCGAAGCCGCGCGCGCACGCCACCGCACCGACCTGCGCACGCTGGCCTACGAAGGGCTGGAAGGTGCCGCCGACCTGACCGCACTGGATGCGCGCGACGACTGGATCGCCCGCGTCGATGCCGCCGCCCGGCAGGTGGCGGGCGGCGACCAGCGCCGTCGCACCCGGCTGGTTGCCGGCAACGTGCTGCACTCGGCCTGCGCCGGGCTCGGCCTGCTGGCGATGCTGTGGCTGGTTTTGTCCGCATTCGAGGCCGGCGCGCTGGCCGCGCCGTTGGCGGCCACGCTGTTGTTCCTCACCGTGGCCCTGCTGGAAGCCGCCGCCGGTTGCGGCCAAGCATGGCAGGCGCTGCAATCGGCGCGGGTATCGGCCACGCGCCTGCAGGCCATCGTCGAACAGCCGCCCGCCGTGGCCGACCCGGTGCAGCCCGTGGCGCTGCCGGCGCAGGCCGCCACCGTGTCGTTCGAGCAGGTGGTGTTCGGCTGGCCGGGCGAATCCCGGCGCCTGCTCGACGGCATCGACCTGCAACTGCGGCCCGGCGAGCGCATCGCCATCCGCGGCGACAGCGGCTGCGGCAAGAGCACGCTGTCGGCGCTGCTGCTGCGCTTGTGGGACCCGCGGCAAGGCGCGGTGCGCTATGGCGGTATCGACCTGCGCGACGTGGTGCAGGACGACTGGCACCGCCGCATCGCCTGGCTGCCGCAGGGCGCGCCGGTGTTCGCCGGCAGCATCGCCGACAACCTGCGACTGGGCGATCCGGCGGCCGACGAGGAACGGATGTGGGCGGTGCTGGAGCAGGTCAGGCTGACCGGCTGGGCATGGCAGCAGGGCGGCCTGTCGGCTTGGCTCGGCGAGAACGGCGCCACGATGTCGGCCGGGCAGGCGCGGCGCCTGGCGTTGGCCCGCGCCCTGCTGCGCGATGCCCCGCTGCTGGTGCTCGACGAACCCACCGAGGGCCTGGACGTGGATACCGCCAACGCCTTGTTGACCGACCTAGCCGCCGCGCTGGGGCCGCGCAGCCTGCTGATGATCAGCCATGGCCACCTGCCCGAAGGCGTGGTGCAGCGCGAGTACCGGTTGCAGCAGGGCAGGTTGACGCCCCTGCGCCCGTAACGCCGTTGTAGAGCGGGGCTTGCCCCGCTGAGGCTTGGCCGGGAATGCTCCCGCTCTACGGAGACAGCTCCTGCCGAGCGCGCCGCTGTGGACGTCGAATGTCATTGCGCGTGTTGTACCGGCTCCGGTGGTGGCGTCTCGTCCCGCACCCGCAGGAATCGAGCGAACCGTGGCAGCCCCTTGGCCGTCAGCCCGTTGTAGCGATAGGTGACGAGGCTGCCGATGGCCGGCGGCATGGCGCGCTCGGCATCCTTGAAGCCGCTGCCGATGCGGAAGCGCGCGCCGTCGTCGCGCTCGACCAACAGGGCGCCGAGCATGCCCCCGTATTTGCCCTTTCCCGGCAGGTGCGCAACCACGCGGGCTTCGGCGTCATCCCACGGCTTGAGCTTGAGCAGGCCGTCGCTGCGGCCGGCACCGTAGCGATTGTCCTGATGGTGCAGCATCAAGCCTTCGCCGCCCGCGGCGACGATGGCTTGCAGGTGGCGGTGCAGGGCGGCGGTGTCAGCGATCCGGCGTTGCGGGATCACCGCCAGCGTCGCCGGCGTACCGGCCCCGACCAGCGCCTGCATGGCGGCCAGACGCTGACTGAACGTGCCGGCATGACCGGGCAGGTCGAAGGCCATGAAGCGCAGCCGCCGCCAGCCGTCGTCGTCGGCCGGGTGGCTGCGCACGGTGCCGCTGGTGGTTTCGAAACTGCCGCGCCCGCCCCACAGCTCGCCATCCAGCGCTTGCCGCGGCCAGCCGCGGGTGAACCACGCGGGCGCCGCGATGCGGTTGCCGGCGCGCGTCCACAGCGCCTGCCCGTCCCAGCGGGCGCGCACGCCGTCGAGCTTCTCGCTGACCCAGTAACGGGAAACCTCCGCGCCGTCATGCCATTGGCCTGCCAGCATCACCGGCGGTGGCGCCGCGGCCGTGGCCCGCAGCGGCAGCAGCAACAGGCACAGCAGCATCGTCAGGCGTGACATGGCAGCTCCATGTGGTGGGAGCTGCCAGCCTGCGCATACCCGCGCTGCCGTGCGATCAGCACAGGGTGCAGTCGCCGGTAGGACGTGGCGACGTGGCGTCGTCGGTCAATGCCCCCCGGCGGCGGGAGGCGGGGACTCCGGCTTGACCGGGGCGAGGTTGAAGCGGAGGTGGCGCCCGGCCTGGCGCGCGGAACGCAGCCGGCCGCGGTGGGCGTCGAGCAGGTCGGCGCGGGTCACGATGCCGAGCAGTTGCCCCGCGGCCGCTTCGTCGATGACCAGCAGCCGGCCCACGCCGCACTCGACCATGTGGTCGGCCGCATCCCGCAGCGAGTGGTCGCCGCCGATCACCGCGGGCGACGGCTGCATGACGTCGCGGATGCATAGCCCGTCCTCGCCGGCGCGGGCCAGCACGTCGCGGCGCGCCACCAGCCCGCACGGCACGCCATCGGCACGCAGCACCGGGAAGCTGTGGTGGTCGAATTGCGGGTTCCCGCCCTCCAGCGCCTTGCAGGCGTCGGCAAGGCGTTCCTCGCCCAGGAAACAGGCCAGATCCTGCGTGCACACGTCGCGGACGTGGACCGAATCGAGGTGGTCGGCGCTGTAGTCCGAGGGCACGCGCACGCCGCGGCGCACGATCTTCTCGGTCATGATCGTGTTGCGCATCAGCAGGCCGGATACCAGGTAGGCGGCGGCGCAGGCGCCCAGCAGCGGCAGCAGCCCGTGCACCTGCTGGGTGGCCTCGAAGGCGAACACCACCGAGGTGAGGAACGCCCGCGACGCCCCGGCGAAAACCGCCGCCATGCACACCAGCGCCGCCATCCGCGGATCGACGCCCAGTTCGGGGAAGGCGGAGGCGACCAGCAGGCCCAGCGCCCCGCCGAAGGCGCCGCCGATGGTGAACATCGGCGCCAGGGTCCCGCCGGACGTGCCGCTGCCCAGGGCGATGGACCAGGAACACAGCTTCATCAGGCCCAGCGCCAGCAGGCCGGCCAGGCCGAGGCCGCCGCCCAGCACCAACGTGATGTTGTCGTAGCCGACGCCGAGCGTGCGCGGCATGAACCAGCCCACGATGCCCACCGCCAGCCCGCCGATGGCGGGCCACCACATCCAGTGCACCGGCAGTCGCTCGAAGGCGTCCTCGATGCCGTAGGTCAGCCGGGTGATGGCCACCGCCGCCAGCCCGGCGGCCGCGCCCATCGCCACGTAGGCCGCCAGCGCGCCGACCGGGGCCGCGGCCAGCGCCGGCATGGGGAATACCGGGGCGACGCCCTCGAAGCAGGCATGCACCGCCGCGCCGATCATCGCCGCCGTGGCCACCGGGATCAGCGAGCGCGCCTTGCGCTCGAACAGCAGCAGCTCGATCGCCAGCAGCACCGCGGCGATCGGCGTGGCGAAAATGGCCGCCATGCCGGCCACCGCGCCGGCCGCCAGCAGCGTCTTGCGTTCGTCCGCGGTGACGTGCATCAGCTGCGCCAGCAGCGAGCCCATCGCGCCGCCGGTGGCGATGATCGGGCCTTCGGCGCCGAACGGGCCGCCGGTGCCGATCGCCACGGCCGAAGAGGCCGGCTTCAGCCAGGTAATGATCGGCGGGATGCGGCTTTCGTTGCGCAGCACCTGCTCCATCGCCTCGGGAATGCCGTGGCCGCGGATCGCACGCGAGCCGAAGCGGGCCATGACGCCGACGACCAACCCGCCGGCCACGGGCAGCAGGATGGCCCATGCGCCGAGGTGGTGGTCGGTCGGGCTGCGCAGCGTCGCGTCGACCGTGCCGTAGTACACGAGGTTGGTGACCAGGCCGATCAGCGCGGTCAGCAGGCGCGCGACCACGCCGACCACGCCGGCCAGCACCACGGCGACGGCGACGATCCACAGCACCCGGCGATCGAGGGGGCGGAAGCGGCGTGGCATGCGCGCGTCGAAAAGCGTCGTGTCCAGCGCAGGCGCCAGCGGCACCGCGGCACGCGAGTGCTGCAGGGAGGAGGGTTCGCTCAAGGGAAGGGCCGGCGGTGGAGTGAGGCGCGAAGGCTAGCGGGATGGCGCCGCGGTAGCTTGCTCGAAACTGAACGACCCGCGCATGGGGATGATGGCACGGCGCCGCCGCTCAATGCGGCGGCAGTGCGTCGAGGAAACCGCGCACGGCCGGGCCGTAGCGGTCGTAGTCGACGAGGAAGGCGTCATGGCCCTGCGGCGAATCCATGCCGATGAACTGCGTCTGTGCGCCGCCTGCGCGCAGGCCATCGGCGATCTGCTGTTGCTGCTCGACCGGGAACAGGATGTCGGTGTTGGCGCCGATGGCCAGCGCCCGCTGCATGCGGATCTTCGCCAGCCCGGCCATCACCTCGCCACCGCCGTATTCGGCCAGGTCGAACCAGTCCATAGCCCGGCCCAGGTACAGGTAGCAGTTCGGGTCGAAGTTGCGCACGAAGCGGCGCGCATGGCCTTCCAGGTAGCTTTCGACTTGGAATTCGAGGCCGAACGGGTCTTCGCCGTTCTGCTCCGAATCCAGCCGCACGCGGCCGAAGCGGCCGTCCCATTCCAGCGCCGAGCGGTAGGTGATGACGCCGAGCTTGCGCGCCATGCGCATGCCCGATTCCGGGTAATGGGCTTCGTCGTAGGTGCCATCGTTCCACGCCGGGTCGAGGCGGATCGCCTCGCGTTGCAGCGAGCGGATGGCGATGGAGAAGGGCAGCGCCTGCGCGCTGCCGGAGATGTTGATGTGCGCACGGGCGATGCCCGGGTGGTGCAGCAGCAGGGCCAGCGCGGTCATGCCGCCCATCGAGTTGCCGATCAGGCAGGCCAGTTGCCCGATGCCCAGCGCACGCACCACCTCGGCGGCGGCGTTGGCGATGTCCTCCACCGACAGTTCGGGGAACGACAGGCGGTAGGGTTGGCCGCTGGCGGGATCGGGCGAGGCCGGGCCGGTGGAGCCCTTGCAACTGCCCAGCGAGTTGACGCAGATGACGAACCAGCGCTCGGTGTCGATCGGCTTGCCGGGGCCGAGCATCGGTTCCCACCAGCCCGGCGCGGGGTTGCCGGCATGGCTGGCGGCATGGGCGTCGGGCGACAGGCCGGTGACGATCAGGATCGCGTTGCCGGCGTCGGCGGCCAGCGTGCCCCAGGTTTCATAGGCGATGCGTGCGCCATACAGTTGGCCGCCACGCTTCATCGGGAAAGGCGAAGACAGCGCGTGGAAACGGCTGCCCTCGGGGATGAATTCGGTCATCCGCCGATTCTAGCGGCGCAACGACATGGTGTGGCCGCTGCGTGATGATGCGGGGTTATCTCGCTATTCCCTTGCGGGTGTTCGAAGTGCAGCAAAGAGTGCGTCATGCGATGGAGGCATAAGCAGGGCACGAAACGTAGGTCGGGGCTACGCCCCCGACGCCCTGCACCGAAATGCCTGCGGAAAGCGTCGGGGGCGTAGCCCCGACCTACGGTGATGGCATTGCGTGCTGGGCGGCGCTCTTACGAGGGGCCGAGGATGATTTCCAGCGGCTTGCCCGCCGGCAATTTGACCTGCACCGGCGTCGATTCGACGTCGCCGTCCTGCCGCATCGCGTTGCCGCTGGCCGACAGGCGCGCGAACACCTCTACTTCCTGCAAGGCCGAAAGCTTCTGCGTCGGCATCGGGCTGTCGGCATCGTCGAGGGTGACGGTGAGCGGTTCGGCCTGCGCCGGATGGCGCTCGACCGCGACCGGCATCGGCGGGCCGCCGGGAATGCGGGCGATGACGAACAGGGTGTCCGCACCCGAGGCCACGCGTGCCTGCAAGGCCGGCGCCAGCGTCACCCGCACGGTGATGGCATGGTCGGTCGTCACGGCCGGGGCAGCGGGCGCGGAAGGCGGCAGGCCGGCGTCGGCGCGGGCGGCGTCGATCTGCTCGCGCAGCGCGGTGGCGGCGCCATCCTTGAGGCGCGGCAGCAGGGTCTCCCACGTATGCGCGGCGGCTTCGGCCTGCCCGCGCTGGCGCTGCACGATGCCGATCAGCCAGATGGCGCGTTCGTTGTCCGGGGCCAGTTCGCGGGCGTGTTGCAGCCATTGCAGGCCGGTATCGTCGAACAGCAGCTTGGGATCGGCCTGGGCGCGGGCCTGCGCGGCTTCGACCAGCAGGCCGGGTTCGTCGGGGGCAAGTTGCAGGGCGCGCTCGTAGGAAGCGGCGGCATCGGCCATGCGTCCCAGCTCCTGCTGCGAGCGCGCCAGCAGCACCCAGCCGTCGACGCGGTCCGGGTTCCTGCGCATGGCTTCCTGCAATTGCTCGATGCCCTCGGCAAGGCTGGCCGGCACCGGAATGGACTGCACCTGCAACGCGGCCGGCGTGCCCTGCCATTGGTACAGGCCGAGCGTGGCGACCACCATCGCCGCCACCAGCGTGCCCCAGATGCCGCGCTTGCCGGCGCGCAGCAACGGCAGCAGGGTGATGCCGCCCACCACCGCGGCCAACAGCCCGGCCAACACCATGAACACCGGCGTGCTCACCATTGCCGGTCCTCCTGGCTGGCGTCTTCGGCCGCGGGCAGCGGCGCGGCGTGCCGGCGCCTGCGCACCTGCACGACCAGCAGCGCGGTGCCGGCCAGCAGCAACACGCCGGGGGTCAGCCACAGCAGCAGGGTGCTGCCCTGCATGCGCGGGCGGTACAGCACGAACTCGCCGTAGCGCTCGACCAGGAACTGCTTGATCTCCGCGTCGCTATGGCCTTCGTGCATCAGCACCAGCACTTCGCGGCGCAGGTCGTGGGCGATCTGCGCGTTGGAGTCGGCCAGCGACTGGTTCTGGCACTGCACGCAGCGCAGCTCGGCGGTCAGTGCGTGGAAGCGGGCTTCCTCGGCGCGGTCGCGGTATTGCAAGGGCGTCGGATCGCCCATCGGCTGCGCCAACGCGGCCATTGGCAGGCATAGCGACAGCAGCAGCGCGGCCAGCCGTTTCATCATCGCTGCGCCTTCCCTTTGCCGGCGGCTTCGATCTTTTCCAGCGCCGGGATCAGCTGCCGGTCGAGCACGTCCTGGGTGATGGCGCCGCTGTACTTCCAGCGCACGATGCCGTGGTCGTCGACCAGGAAGGTTTCCGGCGCGGCGGCGATGCCCCAGTCCAGCGCGGTGCGGCCTTCCTCGTCGGCCAGCACCAGCATGTACGGGTTGCCCAGTTGTTCCAGCCAGCGCAATGCGTCGGCGCGTTCGTCCTTCCAGTTGTAGCCGATCACGCGCACCCGCTTGGTTTCGGCGAAACGGGTGAGGATGGGGTGTTCGTCGCGGCAGGTGGGGCACCAGCTGCCCCAGACGTTGAGCAGGTAGGGGGCGCCGAGCAGCTCGGTGCTTTTCACCTTGACGTTGGGGTCGTGCAGCACCGGCAGCACGAAGCTGGGCGCCGGCTTGCCGATCAGGGCCGAGGGCAGGGTGTCGCGGTCCGGCCGGTCCGAGCGCGCCACGCCGTAGAGCATCAGCGCGACCAGACCGAAGAAGAACAGGGCGCCGATGAAGACGGCGACCGGCGGCAGGCGGCGGGGCGGGGTAGGGTTCGAGTCGGACATCATGATCTCCCGGGCAACTTGCGGAAGCGGCGATCGACGGCGGTGACGAAGCCACCCAGGGCCATCAGGATCGCGCCCAGCCATATCCAGCGGACGAAAGGCTTGACCTGCACGCGCACCGCCCAGGCGCTGTCGCCCAGCGGTTCGCCAAGCGCGACGTAGATGTCGCCACCGAGCGCAGGATGGATGCCGGCCTCGGTCATCGGCATGCCGCCGCTGGCGTAGGTGCGCTTTTCCGGGTGCAGCAGCGCGATTTCGGCGTCGTTGCGCAGCACCCGCACGTGGCCGCGGTCGGAGTGGTAGTTGGGGCCGTTGCTGGCGTCCACGCCCTCGAAGCGCAGTTCGTACGGGCCGGCCTGCACCGACTTGCCCGGTGCCAGCGCGACTTCGTGCTGGATGCTGAGCGCCTCCACCAGCAGCGCGCCGACCACGAACACGGCGATGCCGAAGTGCGCCAGCAGCATGCCGGTGGTTTCGGCACTGGGCCGGCCGCCGCCGCGCAGGCGCTGCCACAGCACGTACAGCGTGCCCGCCGCCACCCACACGGCGGCAGCGATGCCGGCAGCGGTCTTGAGCCTGCCCTGCGGCGCCATGAACCACGCCACCACGCCCAGCAGCAGCGCCAGCCCGGCCCACGGCGCCAGCAGCGCCAGCGGGCGCAGGCCCTGCTCGCGCTGCCAGCGGGTCAGCGGGCCGAACGGCAGCAGCAGCACCAGCGGCGCCATCAACAGCAGGAACAGTGTGCCGAAGTAGGGCGGGCCGACCGACACCTTGCCCAGGTCCAGCGCATCGGCCAGCAGCGGGTACAGCGTGCCCAGCAGCACCATCGCGCAGGCGCAGCTGAGCAGCAGGTTGTTGGCCAGCAGCAGCCCTTCGCGCGAATTGAGCGCATAGCCGCGGCGCGCGTCGCCGCCGAGGCCGGGCACGCGCAGCGCATACAGCAGCAGCGAGCCGCCGATCACCAGCGCCAGGAACACGAGGATGAACAGCCCGCGCGCCGGGTCGGCGGCGAACGAATGCACGCTGGTCAGCACGCCCGAGCGCACCAGGAAGGTGCCCAGCAGCGACAGCGCGAACGCGGCGATGGCCAGCAGCAGGGTCCAGCCGATGAACACGCCGCGCTTCTCGGTGGCCGCCTGCGAATGCAGCAGCGCCGCGCCGGCCAGCCATGGCATGAAGCTGGCGTTCTCCACCGGGTCCCAGAACCACCAGCCGCCCCAGCCCAGTTCGTAATAGGCCCACCAGCTGCCCAGCGCGATGCCCAGGGTCAGGAACGCCCAGGCCACGTTGGTCCACGGCCGCGTCCAGCGCAGCCAGCGCACGTCGATGTGGCCGTCCAGCAGCGCGGCGATGGCGAAGGCGAAGGGCACGGCGAAGCCGACGTAGCCCAGGTACAGCATCGGCGGGTGCAGGATCAGCCCCGGGTCCTGCAGCAGCGGGTTGAGGTCGTGGCCTTCCAGCGGCGCCGGCAGCAGCCGTTCGAACGGATTGGAGGTGAACAGCAGGAAAGCGAGGAAGCCGACGCTGACCAGCCCCATCACCGCCAGCACCCGCGCCACCACCACCGCCGGCAGGTGCCGCGAGAACGCGGCCACCGCCGCGGTCCACAACGCCAGCACCAGCGCCCACAGCAGCAGCGAGCCCTCGTGCGCGCCCCATACCGCCGAATAGCGGTAGATCACCGGCAGCAGTGAGTTGGAATTGTCGGCGACGTAGCGCAGCGAGAAATCCTGGCGCACGAAGGCCAGCGTCAGCACCACGAAAGCGCCCAGCACCATCGCCAGTTGCAACAGCGCCGCGGGCCGGGCCACGGCGACCAGCGACGGCAGGTTGCGCTGCGCCCCGACCAGCGGCAGCGCGCTTTGCAGCAGGGCCGCCAGCAGCGCCAGGATCAGCAGAATTTGCCCGATTTCGCCAAGCACTCAGGGCGCTTCCGTGGTTGCGGGCGCGGCAGGCACTTGGTGCTTGTCGTGGGCCATGCCCATCTTGTCGGCCAGTTCCTTGGGCATGTAGGTCTCGTCGTGCTTGGCCAGCACGTCCTCGGCGACGAACACGCCGTCGACCATGCGCCCGGTGGCGACCACGGCCTGGCCCTCGCGGAACAGGTCCGGCAGGATCTTGTCGTAGGTCACCGGCAGCTCGGCGTCGCCGTCGGTCACCTCGAAGCGCGCCAGCAGCGCGCCGGGGTCGCGCTTGAACGAGCCCTTGGCGACCATGCCGCCGAGGCGGAAGCGCGAATCCGGTGCCACCTTGCCGGCCTTCACCTCGGCCGGGGTATAGAGATAGGCGATGTTGCGCTGCAGGGCGGTGGCGACCAGCGCGGTGGCGATGCCGGCCACCGCGACGACCAGCAGCACCAGCAACAGGCGCCTGCGTTGGGTGGGGCTCATCGGCTCAGTTCTCCGTCATCGGCAACGGCCGCGGCCGCCTGTTGGCGCCGTGCCCGCGCCAGCCGCTTGCGCACCTCGCGCAGCTGCCGGCGCACCTGCAGGCGCGGCACGGCGAAATCCCACGCCAGCACGGCGAAGAACACGCCGTAGGCCAGGGCCACGTACTGGAAATAGCTCACGACAGTTTCTCCACGCGCTCGCGTACCCAGGCCTTGCCGGCCTCGCGGCGCAGGTTGTCGGCGCGCGCGCGCGACAGCAGCGAGCCGGCGAACCAGAACTTGGTGGCGAAGACCATGAGCCACAACGGCAGCACCATGCTGCCGTCCATGCTGGATTCGCCGAACAGGCGGATGGTCTGCCCTTGGTGCAGCGAGTTCCACCACACCACCGAGTAGCGGATGATCGGCAGCAGCGCCACGCCGACGATGGACAGCAGGGCGGCGGCGCGCGCGGCGGCGCGGCGGTCGTCGATGGCGCCGTACAGGCCCATCACTCCCAGATAGAGGAACAGCAGGATCAGTTCGGTGGTCAGGCGCGGGTCCCAATCCCACCACGTGCCCCACATCGGCTTGCCCCAGATGCTGCCGGTGAGCAGGGTGATCAGGGTGAAGGCCGCGCCGATCGGCGCGCAGGCCATCGCCAGGATTTCGCAGAGCTTGATTCGCCAGACCAGCGCGATGGCGCCGTAGAACGCCATCAGCCCGAACACGAACAGGCTCATCCATGCCGACGGCACGTGGATGTAGAGGATGCGGAAGCTGTCGCCCTGCTGGTAATCGGCGGGGACCACCGCCAGCGCCTGCCACAGGCCGAAGGCGAACAGCGGCAGCGAGGCGAGGTAGCACCAGGGCGACCAGCGGGCGGCGAAGGCATCGAAGTGGGCCGGGGAACCCAGCCGATGGAACCAACCTGCCAAACCTTTGAACATCCGCTCGCTCGCTGGGAAAAACGACGGTGGGGTGGACCCCGACCGTCCGGTTACCGGGCACCGCGAAGCACGGGCGCTTGCAGCCCATGAAGATTAGCCGAAGACGGCGCGGTTGGCACTGCCAGCCGGCGCCGTGAGGGCCGCAGGGCGGCGCTTACTTCAGGGTGACCGTGCCCTTCATCAGCGCCGAGTGGCCGGGGAAGCTGCAGAAGAACGACAGCGGCGCGCCGGCGGCGACGAGCCTGGCGACCGGCACGCTGACGCTGGTGGTTTCGCCGCCGCCCACTACCTTGCTGTGGGCGATGACGCGGGCGTCGCCGGCCTTGACGTAGTCGGCGGCCAGCCCGGCCTTGATGCCGTCCGTGTCGATGCCGTGCATGTCGGCGGTCCTGGCCACCACCACGTTGTGGCCCATCACGTTTTTGGCCATCTTGCCGGCGTGCTTCAGGTTGATGGTGAAGTTGGCGCAGCTTTTGGGCACGTCGATGTTGGCGACGTTGTAGCGCATGGCGTCGTTGCCCTCCACGTTCACCGAGCAGACGTCGGCGGCATGGGCGGCGCCAGCGGCGCCAAGGGCGAGGGTGGAGGCGATCATCAGTTTGCGGAACATGGGAAGACTCCTGTTGCGACGGGTTTGCCCTGTAAACGGGCAGCAGACAATGCTGCGACCGGCGTTGCCGGCAGGCAAGTGACGCAATGTCGCAGGCACCCAGCCACGGTAGCGCCCGGCCGTTGGTCGGGCGGGGCTTGCCGCACGCCGGGCGATGGTGCCGACCAATGGTCGGCACCCACCGGGTTCGTCATCGTGTCATGCGGATTGGGCGTAGGTCGGGGCTACGCCCCCGACGCTCCTGCTGAGTATCGGGGATGTAACCCCGACCTACCCATCATGCGGGATCGAAGCGGCCGTCCCGCTCAGGAATTGGCGATGCGGATCGCCGCGGCGGCGGTCAGCGGCGCCAGCAATGTGCTGACCACCAGCCCGGCGCCGAGCAGCAGCAGCGCACCGCTGGCATCGAAACCCTGCGCCGAAGCAGCCACCGCGCCGGCGCCGAATACCAGCACCGGCACGTACAGCGGCAGCACCAGCAGTGCCAGCAGGATGCCGGAGCGGCGCATGCCCACGGTCAGCGCGGCCACCACCGCGCCGAGCAGGCTCAGCAGCGGCGTGCCCAGCGCCAGCGAGGCCAGCAGCACCGGCAGCTGCGCGTGCGGCAGGCCCATCAGCTCGGCCAGCAACGGGCTGACCAGCACCAGCGGGAATGCCGTGGTCAGCCAGTGCGAGAACACCCGCACCGCCACCAGCCATGCCAGCGGCACCGGCGACAGCAGCCACTGCTCCAGCGAACCGTCCTCGGCGTCGCCGCGGAACAGCGTATCCAGCGACAGCAGCCCGGCCAGCAGCACCGACAGCCACAGCACCGCCGATGCCACCCGCCGCAGCAGTTCCGGGTTGCCGCCCAACGCAAGGGCGAACAGCGCCACCACCAGCAGCGCGAACAGGATCGGCTGCGCAGCATCGCCGCGGCGGCGCCACAGCAGTTTCAGGTCGCGCGCCAGCAACGCGGTGGCGGCACTGGCCAGGGTAGGGCGCGGGCCGGGCAGGTTCATGCCGCGGCCTCCGCCGCGTCGGCGCGACCGAGGGTGAAGGTGCGGTTGCGCACCGGCGGCGCGGCATAGGCGCCGTGGGTGGTGACCAGCGCGGCGCCACCGCTGCGCAGGTGCGCGGAAATCATCCGGTTGACCAGGTTGATGCCGTCCAGGTCGAGGTTGGCGTAGGGCTCGTCGAGCAGCCACACCGGCGCCGGCGACAGCCACATGCGGGCCAGCGACAGCCGCTTCTTCTGCCCGGCCGAGAGCTGTCGCACCAGCGCGTCCTCGTGGCCGGTCAGGCCGACGATGGCCAGCGCGTCACCGGGCATCTGCCGCGTGCGCCGCCCGTGCAGGCCGCACAGCACGTGCAGGTTCTCCAGCGCACCCAGGTCCTGTTTCAACGCGGGGAGGTGGCCGAGGTAGGCGACGAAGCGCGACCGCTCCTCGTGCCCGGCCGCGCGTCCGTCGATCTCGATCGTCCCCTCGTCCGCACGCAGCAGCCCGGCCAGCACCCGCAGCAGGGTGGTCTTGCCGACGCCGTTGCCGCCCTGCACCAGCAGTGCCTCGCCGGCATCGACATGCAGGTCGAGCGGGCCGAACACCGGGTCGTCGTTGCGGGTGAAGCGCAGTGCGCGCGCGGCGAGCAGCGGCTGGGCGTTCGTGGTCTGGCTCATCGGATCGGGCGCATCCGTCCTCGGGTGGGGAAGCGCGGGCTGGCTGGCGCATCGGGCCGGCCATTATAGGTGCGCGCAGCCCGCGCGGCCGGCATTGCGTACACTCGCCACTCCTTCCCCGGCACCCGCGCAACGATGCAACCGCAGACCAAGCTGCCCAAGGTGGGCACCACCATCTTCACCGTGATGTCGCAACTGGCCGCCGAGCACGGCGCGGTCAACCTCGGCCAGGGCTTTCCCGATTTCCCGGCGCCGCAGCGGCTGCTCGACGAAACCGCCAAGGCCATGCGCGAGGGCCTGAACCAGTACGCGCCGATGACCGGCGTGGCGCCGCTGCGCCAGGCCATCGCGCGGAAGGTGCTGGACTGCTACGGTGCGCAGGTCGATGCCGACAGCGAAATCACGGTGACCTCGGGCGGCACCGAGGCGATCTTCAACGCCATCCACGCGGTGGTGCGCGCAGGCGATGAAGTGATCGTGCTCGACCCGGCCTACGACTGCTACGAACCGGCCATCGACCTGGCCGGCGCGCGCGCGGTGCATGTGGCGCTGGACCCGCGGACCTTCGCAGTGGACTGGGACAAGGTGCGCGCGGCGATCACGCCAAAGACCCGGATGCTGATGGTCAACACCCCGCACAACCCGTCCGGGGCGATGCTCGGCGCGGCCGACATGCAGGCACTGGCCGACCTGCTGCGCGGCACTGGCATCTACCTGATCTCCGACGAGGTGTACGAGCACATCGTCTACGACGGCGCCCGCCACGAATCGGCGCTGCGCTATCCGGAACTGCGCGAGCGCGCCTTCGTCATCTCCAGCTTCGGCAAGACCTACCACTGCACCGGCTGGAAGATCGGCTACGCCATCGCGCCGCCGGCACTGAGCGCCGAGTTCCGCAAGGTGCACCAGTACAACACCTTCACCACCTACGGCCCGGCGCAGTATGGGTTTGCGGCGATGATCCGCGACGAGCCCGAGCACCATCTGCAACTGGGCACGTTCTACCAGAGCAAGCGCGACCGTTTCCGCGAACAACTGCTGACCACGCGGTTGCAGCCATTGCCGGTGCCGGGCGGCTATTTCCAGCTGGTGGACTACTCGGCGGTCAGCGACCTGCCGGACCACGAATTCGTCAAGTGGTTGACCATCGAGAAGGGCGTCACCGCGATCCCGCTGTCGCCGTTCTACGAAAACCCGCCGGAAGGGCAGCGGCTGGTGCGGCTGTGCTTCGCCAAGAACGAGGCCACGCTGGACGTGGCGATCGAGCGGCTGCAAAAGCTCTGATCCCCGTAGGCCGGGGTTACACCCCGGCGCTCCGTGCATCACGGCGTCGGGGCATGGCCCCGACCTACCCGGATTTTTCAAATCACGAATCACCCATAACGAATCACGGCCTCCATGAACGACCTCCGCGTCTCCCTCGTACAAGGCGACACCCGCTGGCACGATCCGGCCGGCAACCGCGAGCACTATGCCGCGCTGCTGGCGCCGCTGGCCGGTGTTACCGACCTGGTGATCCTGCCGGAAACCTTCACCAGCGGCTTCTCCAACGACGCCATCGACAAGGCCGAGGACATGGACGGCCCGACCGTGGCCTGGATCCGCGAGCAGGCGCGCGCACTTGGCGCGGCGGTCACCGGCAGCGTGCAGCTGCGCGTCGGCGGCGGGGTGTTCAACCGCCTGCTGTGGGCCACGCCGGACGGCGGGCTGAGGCACTACGACAAGCGCCACCTGTTCCGCTATGCCGGCGAGCACAAGCGCTACGCCGCCGGCCGTGAACGCCTGTGCGTGGAGTGGAAGGGCTGGCGGATCAACCCACAGGTCTGCTACGACCTGCGCTTCCCGGTGTTCTGCCGCAACCGCTTCGACGTGGAGCGGGCGGGACAGATGGATTTCGACCTGCAGATATTCGTCGCCAACTGGCCGTCGGTGCGCGCGCATGCGTGGCGCACGCTGGCCCGCGCGCGGGCGATCGAGAACCTGAGCTACGTGGCGGTGGTCAACCGCGTCGGCACCGATGGCAACGGCCTGCACTACGCGGGCGACAGCGCGGTGATCGATTTCCTCGGCCAGCCGCAGGTCGAGGTCCGCGAGCGCGAGCAGGTGGTCACCACCACCATTTCCGCCGCCGCACTGGCCGCCCACCGCGAGCGCTTCCCGGCGATGCTCGACGCCGACGCGTTCGAACTGGCCGGCCCCGCGGCCGGCTGAACGGAATCCGGACGCGGCGCCGCGCCATCGCATGCGCTGCACTGGCGGGCTGCTAGGCTCGGCGCATCTTCGACGGACGAAGGGAGTTGCAACCATGAAGAGAACAACGACGGCACTGCTGGTGCTGGCGGCGATGCTGGCGGCACCGGCCGCGCAGGCGGCGGGCAACATCGACTGCGAACTGAACTTCAACCTGAGCGGCTGGTCGATCTTCTACAAGACCGCCACCGGGCAGGGCACCATCACCTGCGACAACGGCGCGTCGATCCCGGTCAGCATCCGCGCCAAGGGCGGCGGCCTGACCGTGGGCAAGTCCAACGTCATCAACGGCCGCGGCAAGTTCACCGGCGCCTACAGCCTGAACGACCTGATCGGCACCTATGGCGGCGCCGAGGTGCATGCCGGCGCGTCGCGTTCGAGCAACGCGCAGGTGGTGACCAAGGGCGACATCTCGCTGGCGCTGGCCGGCACCGGCCGCGGCTGGGACCTGGGCATCGGCTTCGGCAAGTTCGAGATCAGGCGCCGCTGAACCGACCGCGCGGGATACCGGTAGTGCCGGCCGCTGGCCGGCAACTGCAATGGCAATGATTCTGCGGTTGCCGGCCAGCGTCCGGCCCTACCCGGGGGCGGCAGCACTGCAACAAGGCGGGGGCCGACCGTTGGTCGGCACTGCCCGGCCATGTGCCACCTTCAAGAAGCCCCCACGCTCAATACAGGATGCGCGTGCGCAGCGTGCCCTCGATGGCCGCCAGTTCGCCGCGGATCGCGTTGGCCTGCTCCTCGGTGGCGGCGATGTCGATGACCACGTAGCCCAGCTTCGGGTCGGTGCGCAGGAACTGCCCGTCGATGTTGAGGTTGTGGCGCGAGAACACCTCGTTGATCTTCGACAGCACGCCCGGCACGTTGCGGTGGATGTGCAGCAGGCGCTGGCTCTGCGCATGCTCGGGCAGCGTGACTTCGGGGAAATTGACCGCCGACAGGGTGCTGCCGTTGTCGCTGTAGCGCACCAGCTTGGCGGCCACTTCAAGGCCGATGTTGTCCTGCGCCTCCAGCGTGGAGCCGCCCACGTGCGGGGTCAGGATCACGTTGTCGTGCGCGGTCAGCGGCGATTCGAAGCGGTCACCGTTGCCCTTGGGCTCGACCGGGAACACGTCCACCGCCGCGCCACCGATATGGCCCGAGCGCAGCGCCGCGTCGAGCGCATCGATGACCACCACGGTGCCGCGCGCGGCGTTGATCAGGTGCGCGCCGGGCTTCATCTTCGCCAGCTGCGCCGCGCCGATCATCCACTGCGTGGAGGCGGTCTGCGGCACGTGCAGGGTGACGATGTCCGAGCGCGAAAGCAGGTCGTCCAGGCTGGCGGCCGCCTGCGCGTTGCCCAGCGACAGCTTGGCCTCGATGTCGTGGAAGATCACGTTCATGCCCATCGCCTCGGCCAGCACGCCGACCTGGGTGCCGATGTGGCCATAGCCGACGATGCCCAGCGTCTTGCCGCGCACCTCGTGGCTGCCGGTGGCGGATTTCGACCAGCCGCCGCGATGGCATTCGGCATTCTTCTGTGGCACGCCGCGGGTGAGCAGGATCGCCTCGGCGATCACCAGCTCGGCCACCGAGCGGGTGTTGGAGTAGGGCGCGTTGAACACCGGGATACCGGCCAGCTCGGCCGCCTCCAGGTCCACCTGGTTGGTGCCGATGCAGAAGCAGCCCACCGCGATCAGGCGCTTGGCCTGTGCCAGCACCTCGGCGGTGAGTTGGGTGCGCGAGCGCAGGCCGACGATGTGCGCCTCGGCGATGCGCGCCTTCAACTCGTCTTCCGGCAGCGCCTTGGCGTGGTATTCGATCTGCGAATAACCGGCCGCCTTGAACGCATCCACCGCGGTCTGACTGACGCCCTCCAGCAACAAAACACGGATGTCCTGCTTCGGGAACGAGGTCTTCTTGGGCGACATGGCAGTGGCGGCTTGGTGGGGGAAGGGAGTTGCCGACTATGCCAGAAGGGAAGGGGTTTTGTGCACTGCGACAGTTGGTAATGTCTTGATAACCCGAAGGTTTCAGGTGAATCGATTGCGTCCGGTTACGGCTGCTGGACGTGCCGCGTCGTGGCTGTCAGGCTTTCCGGTCCCCCATCATGCCTCTGCCACCGCCATGACCGATCCGCGCCTGGAAACCCTGTTGCAGTCCTGCCCCGGGCTGCGCCTGAAGACCGAGCCGGCGGACCTGGAGCATTACGGCCGCGACTGGACCCGGCGCTGGACGCCGGCGCCGCTGGCGATCGCATTGCCGGGCAGCGTCGAGGAAGTGCAGGCGGTGCTGCGCTGGGCCAACGCGCACAAGGTGGCGGTGGTGCCGTCCGGCGGCCGCACCGGCCTGTCCGGCGGCGCGGTGGCGGCCAACGGCGAGCTGGTGCTGAGCCTGGAGCGCATGAACAAGGCGCTGGACTTCGACGCGGTCGACCGCACCCTGACCGTACAGGCCGGCATGCCGCTGGAAGCGGTGCACAACGCGGCGCTGGAGCACGGCCTGATCTACCCGGTGGATTTCGCCGCGCGCGGTTCGTGCACCATTGGCGGCAACATCGCCACCAATGCCGGCGGCATCCGCGTGATCCGCTATGGCAACACCCGCGAGTGGATCGCCGGGTTGAAGGTGGTGGCCGGCAATGGCGAGCTGCTGGAACTCAACAAGGGCCTGATCAAGAACTCCAGCGGCTACGACTTCCGCCAGCTGCTGGTCGGCTCGGAAGGCACGCTCGGCGTCGTCGTGGAAGCAACTCTGAAGCTCACCGACCCGCCGCCGGCCAGCAACGTGATGCTGCTGGCGCTGCCCAGCTTCGAGGTGCTGATGCAGGTGTTCGCCGCGTTCCGCGAGCGGATGCGGCTGGAGGCGTTCGAGTTCTTCACCGACCGCGCGGTGCAGCACGTCACCGCCCACGGCGCACAATATCCGTTCGCCGAAACCTACCCATACTACGTGGTCACCGAGTACGCGGTGGCCGACGAGGCGGGCGAGGCCGCGGCGCTAGCCGCGTTCGAGCACTGCATGGAGCAGGGCTGGGTGCTCGATGGCGTCATCAGCACCAGTGAGGCGCAGGCGCAGCAGCTGTGGCGCCTGCGCGAGGGCATCACCGAATCGCTGGCGCGCTACAAGCCGTACAAGAACGACGTGTCGGTGCGCATCTCGGCGATGCCTGCGTTCCTTGAAGAAACGCAGGCACTGATCGGCGATGCCTACCCGCATTTCGACGTGGTCTGGTTCGGCCACATCGGCGACGGCAACCTGCACATCAACGTGCTCAAGCCCGACAACACCAGCGACGCCGAGTTCCTCGGCCAGTGCGAGCACGTCACCAAGCTGCTGGCGCAGGTGCTGCAACGCTTCCACGGCAGCATCTCGGCCGAGCACGGCATCGGCCTGGTCAAGAAGCCCTACCTGTCCAGCACCCGTGACGCGGCGGAAATCGCGCTGATGCGCGGGGTGAAGCAGGCGTTCGACCCGAACGGGCTGCTGAACCCGGGCAAGCTGTTCGATTGAGTCGGCAGCCGCTACGCTTGCCTGCCTTCCCATCGATTCCCGACCGCCGATGATCCGTCCGCTCCTGTTCTGCACCCTGCTTGCCGCCTCCGCTCCGCTGCCGCTGCTGGCCTCCAGCTTCGCCGGCACCACCGCCGGCTCGGCCAGCGGCGCCTCGTCGCAGGGGTCGAGCAGTTCGTCGGACGACGACAAGGTCGTCCAGGCCGCACGCGAGGAAGCCGCCGGTTTCGTCGCCAGCGATGGCCAACTGCGCGGCGCGCGCCTGCAGGCGGCGCTGCTGCACCTGCGCCAGCACGATGCCGATGCCGTCACTGCCAGCGACATGGAACTGGCGCGGGCGATCCTCGCCCGCTGAAATGCGCCTGAGCGCATGGCTGGCCGCCGCACTGCTGCTGGCCAGCGGCAGCGGCCATGCGCTGGAATTGCGGCTGGACCCGGCGGGCCTGAACCCGCTCCAGCAACGGCAGGCCAGCGACTTGCTGGCGCGCGCGCAGGCGGCGTTGCCTGAACGTTGGCGCGCCGATCCGCGACATTTTTCGCTGCATTTCGACCCGCACCTGCCTGCCGACGTCGCCGGCAGGCACCGGCGCGGCGATCTGCGGCTGTCGCCGAATCTGCTGCAAATGGCGCCCGCCGGCGAGACGCACGATCTTGCGCGCGCCACCGTGCTGCATGAAATCGCCCATGCCTTCGACCGCGGCGAAGGCGGCGGCTGGTCGCGGCAAGCGCAGTTCCGCCGCCTTGCCGGCTGGGATCGGCGCGGCGCCAATCCCTACGCATTGCGCAGCCCCGACGACTACGAGCGCCACAGCCCGGCCGAGGCGTTCGCGGTCAACCTGGAGTGGTATCTGCTCGATCCGCAGTACCGCTGCCGGCGGCCGGTGCTGGCGGCGTGGTATCGCCAGCAATTGGGGCCGGCGCCGCTGCCGGAAGCGGCCTGCACCGATGCGCTGCCGCTGCTGGTGGCCAGCACCGGCGCGGCGCAACTGGAACTGGAAACACTGGACCCGGCCCGCGTGTACGCGGTGGATTACCTGCTGGCCGGCAGCGGCGACGCGGCGATGAGCCGCTTCGGCCACGCCATGCTGCGGCTGGTGGTCTGCGCGCCGGGCCGCATTCCCGGCCCGCGCTGCCGGATGGACCTGGCTTACCACCGGGTGCTGTCCTTCCGCGCCTTCGTCAACGACGTGCAGATTTCCAACTGGCTCGGGTTGAGCGGTGCCTATCCGGCGCGGCTGTTCGTGCTGCCGCTGGACCAGGTGATCGAGGAATACACCCGCACCGAGCTGCGCGACCTGCAGGCCTGGCCGCTGGCCTTGTCGTCGGCGCAGGTCGACGCGCTGCTGCAACTGGCTGCCCGCGCGCACTGGAGTTACGACGGCCGCTACCGCTTCATCGGCAACAACTGCGCGGTGGAAAGCGGACGACTGCTGGATCTGGCGCTGACGCCGCAACGGCGGCGCTTGCAGGCCATCACCCCGCGCGGCGTGTTGCATCGGCTGCAGGCTGCCGGCCTGGCCGACGTGCAACCGCCATCTGCGCGCAGCGGGGACGGCCTGTATTTCGCTTCGGCCCGCGAGGATTACCGGCAGCTGCTGCATGGCCTGCAACAGGCCGGGCTGGCGCCGCCACTGCCGCTGGAGCGCTGGCTGGACAGCCCGGCACGGCAACGCGGCACGCTGCCGCCGGACCTGCCATTGCAGCCGACCGCGGCGTGGTGGGTGCTGGAAACCGCCGCACTGCGCCGGGCCGAGCTGCGCGCGCTCGCACAGCTGAAGCGACGGCTGGGGCAGGGCGCCCCAGAGCTGCAGGCACGGCTGACCGACTGGCAACACTTCAGCGGCCTGTTCGACGCGCCGGCATCGCTGCTGCCGGCGGCAGGCTACGGCATCGTCCAGCCCGAGGAACTGGCCGCGCTGGAACAGGCACTGGCCCGGCACGGCGAGGAGGCGCAGGCGCGCTGGCAAGGCCTGCACGAAGCCGCCGAACAGGCCTTGCCGCGCGCGCAGCGGCTGGAACTGGAGCAGGCTCGGCAGCGCGTGCAGTGGCTGGCCACGCGCATGCGGCAACTGGCCGCCGCGGCGGACTGAGGCCGGGGACGGGCGGCATCAGCGGCGTTCTTGACCTTGGTCAGGGCGATGGCCGGAGCGCGGCCTAGCATGGAACGCGTTTCCCACGATTGGAGTTCCCGATGAATGCCTCGCTTGATCCCGCTCCCAACGTCCATGTCTTCGACGCCCGCGGCGTGGCCCGCCGCTTCCGCCATTCCGCGATCTTTGGCGCGCTGGGCGCGTTGCGCAACGGCGAAACCATGCGCTTCGTCAACGACCACGACCCGATCCCCCTGCTGGGCCAGCTGACCCAGCGCTTCGGCGAACACCTGTCGATCAACTACCTGCAGCGCGGGCCGGAGGCGGTGGTGATCGACTTCGGCATCCAGGGCCTGCCGGAGGAGTGAGCCGTGGCCTTCCCCGAGTTCTTCGAGCAGGCCCCGCGCATCGCCGTGCATGACGCACTGGCGCGCCTCCTCGGCGCCAGCGACGACGGCCGGATCGAATACGGCTATGCCGATGCGGTGAAGCTGGCCGGGCATTCCTGCCCGACCGTGGCCGGGGCCTGGCTGATGGTGCGCGCGGCACTGCAGGCGCTGTACCGCGGGCAGTTGCCCGAGCGCGGCGGGGTCCGGGTGGACATGGGCGAAGCCGAGGATGCCGGCACCACCGGCGTCGTCGCCCAGGTCTTCACCTTGATTACCGGTGCGGCGGCCGGCAACGGCTTCCAGGGCGTGGGCGGCCGATTTTCGCGCCACAACCTGCTGCGTCACGGCGCCGGGGGCGGCAACACGGCCCGTTTCACCCGCACCGACAGCGGCGCGGCGGTGGAGGTGGGCATGGACCTGTCCGGGGTGCCGGCCGACGTGCCGCTGCGGCCGCTGCTGGCCAGTGCGCTGGCCGACGATGCCAGCGACGCCACCCGGGCCGAATTCGCCCGGGTCTGGCAGGGCAGGGTGCGCCGGTTGCTGCTCGAACATGCCGACGACCCGGCGGTGATCCAGGTCCGTCCGCTGGCCTGAGCCGGCCTGCGGCGGTCGGCTTGCCGTGCGTGAAAGGCGGGCCGCCGGGCGGTCCGCCTCAATAGTCGTAGTTAAGGGTCAGCCGGTTTTCCCGGTAATCGACACGGTGCTGGCGTTGCTGCTGGACCGCGAAGGCGTTGTGCACGCTCCAGCCCTTCAATGCCCCCTCGAAGCGGTAACTGGCGAATACCATGTATTCGCGCTGGCCGATGGACGGCTGGCCCGCGGCCGGGCTCAGGTCCATGTACGACCAGCGTGCCCCCCAGCGCAGTTGCCGGCTGGCCGCCACCTCCAGGTCCAGCGACCACGCATCGCCGGTTCCCAGGTCCTGGGTGCTGGTCAGGTAAGGCTGGGCGAACAGCGGCCCGGAGGTCTGGTAGCTGGCGTAGGGCGTCGCCACCGCGCCATTGCGGAAGGCCCCGGCCCGGTGCGGCATGTGGTTGTGGTTGAGCGTGGCCGTCAGCCGGGGGCTGCGCACGCCCACGCGCAGGCCATAGGTGCGGTTGTCCACCGGCCCCAGCAGGGCCGCGCCCTGTTCGTGCTGGGCAATGAACTGCACGGCCGCGAACGGGCGCAGCAGACCGTGGCCGGCGGCCATCTCGGCCTGCCCGAAATACAGGTCGGCATAGTCCAGGTAGCGGATCAGCCAGATCTGGCCACTGGCATCGACCGCGCCCAGCGCGGTCTTTCCTGCGCCGCCCATTGCCCAGAAGCCGTCGGTGGCGGCGTCGCCGGCATTGGGCGGATGGAGCGAGAAGCGGCGGTTGTAGTTGGTGCTGCGCGAGAACGATTCGTCGATGCGCGACTTGTAGCGGAACATGCGCACCACGGTGAAATGCTTGCCACCTTCGCCAAGGCGCAGGCGCACGCCCTGATAGAGCTGCGGCACGATGCGGAAATCGAAGCTGGCGGTGAAGGGCACCTCGTCGAGGGTTTGGTTGCCGGCGCGCAGCGACAGTTTTTCGCCCTGCCATTGCAGCCAGGTTTCGCCCATCACGGTGAGGTTGCGGCCGAGGTCGCGTTCGCGGCCTGTGCCGGCGTGCACCAGGTTGCGTTGCAGGTAGCCGCTGGCGCGCAGCGAAACGCCATGCAGCGGCGCGGTGGTGAAGCCGAGCCGGCCGCCGGCCGCGACGGTGTCGCGATCGACGCCTTCGGCGAAGAAGGCATTGCCGGTAGCGTAGTACAGGCCGCGCAGGTTGGCGTCCACACGGCCCTGGCCGAACATCTGCCGCAGGTCCTGCGCCGGCTGCGGCTCGGCGGCAACGGCGGGGGCGAAGGCCGGGGCCAGCAGGAGCGGCAGCAGGTGGCGGAGGGGCGGGGCCATGCCGGCTTATCGGCTGGGCAAGGGCAATCCTTCAGCCTGTCCTTCCTTCTTCCCCCGGCCGGGGCGAGCAGGTGAGTGATATCGGGCTGCACGAGGCTTCGCCCGTACCCTCTCCCCAACCCCTCTCCCAAGGGGAGAGGGGCTTTGATTTCCTGCGTCGGGAAATCAGTCGGCGCGGCCGCCGAACTCACCGGTGGTGGTGTTGACCAGGATGCGCTCGCCGTTGGCGATGTATTCCGGGACCATGATCTCGATGCCGGTATTGAGCTTGGCCGGCTTCGGGCGCTTGGTCGCGGTGCCGCCCTTCAGCTCCGGCGGGGTCTCGACCACTTCCAGGGTGACGTGCTGCGGCAACTGGATCGCCACCGGCTGCTCGTCGATCACCTGCACGTAGATCCCGGCCAGGCCCTCGGTGATGTAGCCGGCGTCATCGCCGACCACGTCCGCGTCCAGCGTGTACGGGGTGTAGTCCTCGTCGTCCATGAACACGAAGGCGTCGCCGTCCATGTACGAGAAGGTGGACTGGCGGCGCAGCAGCTCGACTTCCGGCAGGTTGTCGTCGGCGTCGAAGCTGGCGTCGAGCTTGTTGCCGCCCGGCACGCTGTACATGATGAAACGGAAGCGGACGTTGCCGCCGCGGCCCTGCGGCGAGCTGCGCTCGATGTCGCGGATCTGGTAGACGCCGTTGTTGTATTCGACGACGTTGCCTTTCTTGATGTCGGAGGCTTTCATGCTTGGAAAGTCGGTTGGGGTAAGGGGTGAATTGAAACGGGCGCCTTGTGGGCGCCCGCGGGTGGGTTACTTGGGCGCCAGGCGCACGGCGCCATCCAGGCGGATGGTTTCGCCGTTGAGGTAGGGGTTGGAGATGATGTGGCCGACCAGCGTGGCGAAGTCCTCCGGCTGGCCCAGCCGCGACGGGAACGGGATCGAGGCGGCCAGCGACTCCTGCACGTTGGCCGGCATGCCGTCCACCATCGGCGTCCAGAACACGCCCGGCGCAATGGTCACCACGCGGATGCCGAAGCGCGCCAGCTCGCGCGCCATCGGCAGGGTCATGCCGACCACGCCACCCTTGGACGCGGAATAGGCGGCCTGGCCGATCTGGCCCTCGTAGGCGGCGACCGAGGCGGTGTTGACGATCACCCCGCGCTCGCCGTCGGCGTTGGCCTCGTTGTGCTGCATCAGGTCGGCGGCGGCCTTGGCGACGTTGAAGCTGCCGACCAGATTGACCATCACCGTGGTCTGGAAATTGGCCAGTGGCATCGGTGCCTCGCGGCCGAGCACGCGGCCGGCGCCGAGGATGCCGGCGCAGTTCATCACCATGTTCAGTCCGCCGAGGAACTCGCGCGCGGCGGCCAGGTTGGCGGCCACGCCGGCCTCGTCGGTGACGTTGGTGGTGAAGTAGCGGGCATTGCCGGTGCCCAGTTCGGCCACCGCGGCCGTGCCTTTCTCCTCGTTGAGGTCGAACAGCGCGACCTTGCCGCCATTGGCGACGAGGAAGCGGGCCACGCCAAGGCCGAGGCCGGAGACACCGCCGGTGATGACGGCGCGGACGGAGGACAGCTGCATCGGGACGATCCTGCGGTGGATGAAAGCGGCAATTCTAGCCGATGGTGGTTCAAAGCCCCCTCCTTCGCGGAGAGGGCCGGTGATGCTGAGCTACCAATCGTAGGTCGGGGCTACGCCCCCGACGCTTCATGCATACAGCCGTCGGGGGCGTAGCCCCGGCCTACCAGAAACCTTCTCCTCCCCGTGGCAATGGGGAGGACACGTCACCTCGCCATCGCCTTGCCGACCTTGCTGCCGTTGTCGCGCCCCAGCACCGCGGCCAGCCAACGCCCGGTTTCCGCCAGCGCCGGCAGGTCGATGCCGGTGTCCATGCCCATGCCATGCAGCATGTAGACCACGTCCTCGCTGGCAACGTTGCCACTGGCGCCGCGTGCATACGGACAACCGCCGGTGCCACCAACTGCCGAGTCCACAACGCGCACGCCTTCCTCCAGGCAGGCGGCGATGTTCGCCAGCGCCTGCCCCCAGGTGTCGTGGAAATGCACCGCCAGCGCCGCCATCGGCACTTCCGCGGCGACCGCGCGCAGCATCGCGCGCGCCTTCAGCGGCGTGCCGACGCCGATGGTGTCGCCCAGCGAAATCTCGTAGCAGCCGCTTTCATGCAGCGCACGCGCCACCCGCACCACGTCGGCCAGCGGCACCTCGCCCTGATAGGGGCAACCCAGCACGGTGGAGACGTAGCCGCGCACCTTGACACCATCGGCCTTGGCGCGTTCCAGCACCGGCGCGAAGCGCTGCAGCGATTCGTCGATGCCGGCATTGGTGTTGGTGCGGTTGAACTGCTCGGAGGCGGCGGTGAATACCGCCACTTCATCGGCGCCGGCCGCCACCGCGCGCGCGTAGCCCTGTTCGTTGGGCACCAGCACCGGGTAGGCGATGCCGGGGCGGCGGTGGATGCCGGCCATGACCTCGGCGGCGTCGGCCAGTTGCGGCACCCACTTCGGGCTGACGAAGCTGGTGGCCTCGATGCTGCGCAGGCCGGTGGCCGAGAGGCGGTCGATCAGCGTGATCTTGTCGGCGGTGGCGACCTGCTGCTTCTCGTTCTGCAGGCCGTCGCGCGGGCCGACCTCGACGATGCGGACGAAATCGTTCATGTCAGTGCGCCGCCCAGCGCGGCGCGCGCTTTTCGAGAAAGGCCGACAGGCCCTCGCGGCCCTCGTCCGAAGCGCGCAATGCGGCGATCAATCCGGCGTTGGCGCCGTCCAGCGCGTCACGGTCGGCGCCGAGTGCCAGCACGTCGCGCACCAGCACCTTGGCCGAGGCGGCGGCCACCGGGCCGGCCTTGCCGAGCAGCGCCAGTTGCGCCTGCACCGCCGCGTCTAGCGCATCGGCGGCCACCACCTGGTGCACCAGCCCGATCCGCTGCGCGGTGGCGGCGTCGAAATGCTCGCCGCTGGCGAACCAGCGCCGCGCCTGGCGCGGGCCGATGGCGGCGATGACGTAGGGCGAGATCACCGCCGGCAGCAGGCCGAGGCGGCTTTCGGTCAACCCGAAGCGCGCGCCCTCGGCGGCGATGGCGATGTCGCAGCAGGCCACCAGCCCGACGCCGCCGCCGAACGCGGCGCCGTGCACGCGGGCGAGGGTCGGCTTGGGCAGTTCGTCCAGGGTGCGCATCAGCCGGGCCAGCTCCAGCGCGTCGCGACGGTTCTCCTCCTGCGAGGCGTTGGCCATCGCCCGCATCCATTGCAGGTCGGCGCCGGCCGAGAACGAGGGGCCTTCGCCGGCCAGCACCACCGCGCGCACCGCCGGGTCGGCGCCCAGTGCTTCGAGGCTGGCGGTCAGGCTGGCGATCAGGCCGGCGTCGAAGGCGTTGTGCAGCTCGGGCCGGTTCAGGCGCAGCGTGGCCACCGCACCGTCGTGGTCCACGCGCAAGGCATTGCTCATCAGGCAGTTCCGCGGATTGTTTGCAATGCAACGAATGATAGCGGGGCGGCCGGCGGGCGCCATGACGCGGCGCGGCGATGGTACTATTGATAACCATTCTTGATTAGCAACATGAGCGCCCATCCAGTGACGTTGTCGGATTTGCCGCTGCACGCCGCCGCGCAGGTGGAAGAAGTGCAGGACATGCATGCCAATGATGCGATCGCCCGGCGGTTGCGCGAATTGGGTTTCGTCGGTGGCGAGGACGTGCGCATGGTGGCCCGGGGGCCGCTCGGCGGCGAACCGCTGCTGGTGCAGGTCGGCTTCACCCGTTTCGCGCTCCGGCGCAGCGAGGCCGCGCGCATCCGGGTACGCAACGGAGGCACGGCATGAACGCGGCGACGGCGGTGACCCGGCTGGCCCTGGTCGGCAACCCGAACTGCGGCAAGACCGCGCTGTTCAACCAGCTCACCGGCAGCCGCCAGAAGGTGGCCAACTACGCCGGCGTGACCGTGGAGCGCAAGGAAGGGCGCATGCGCGGGCCGTCCGGCCGCGAATACGCGGTGCTCGACCTGCCGGGCGCCTACAGCCTGCAGCCGGCCAGCCTCGACGAGGCCATCACCCGCGACCTGTGCCGCGGCTTCTACCCCGGCGAGGCCGCGCCAGACGCGCTGGTGTGCGTGATCGACGCCACCAACCTGCGCCTGCACCTGCGTTTCGCGCTGGAAGTGCGCGAGCTGGGAAAACCAATGATCGTGGCGCTGAACATGGTCGACGCCGCGCGCCGCCGCGGCATCGAGATCGACGTGGCGGCGCTGGAACGGGCGCTCGGCGTGCCGGTGGTGGAAACCGTGGCGGTGCGCCACAACGGTGCCGCCGAACTGGTCAGGCGCATCGATGCGCTGATGCCGCAGCCGGCGGCGATGCAGCCGCCGGTGGTGGAGGCCGGCGGCGACCACCATGCGCAGGTGCGCGACATCCTCGCCAGCGCGGTGAAGATGCCCACGCGCACGGCGAAGATCGACGATGCGCTGGACCGCTGGCTGCTGCACCCGGTGTTCGGGCTGCTGACCCTGGCGGTGGTGATGTTCCTGATCTTCCAGGCGGTCTACGCCTGGGCCACGCCGCTGATGGACGGCATCGAGGCCTTGTTCGGCTGGCTCGGCGAGATGGCCGGCGAACACCTGCCGGAAGGGCCGCTGGCCAGCCTGCTCACCGACGGCATCATCGCCGGCGTCGGCGGGGTGGTGGTGTTCCTGCCGCAGATCCTGATCCTGTTCTTCTTCATCCTCGCGCTGGAGGAGTCCGGCTACCTGCCGCGCGCGGCGTTCCTGCTGGACCGGATGATGGCCGCCGCCGGCCTGTCCGGGCGCTCGTTCATCCCGCTGCTGTCCAGCTTCGCCTGCGCGGTGCCGGGCATCATGTCCACCCGCAGCATCCAGGACCCGCGCGACCGGCTGGCGACGATCCTGGTCGCGCCGCTGATGACCTGTTCGGCGCGGCTGCCGGTGTACGCGCTGCTGATCGGCGCGTTCATCCCGGAAAAGACCGTGTGGGGCGTGTTCAACCAGCAGGGGCTGGTGCTGTTCGGGCTGTACGTGGCCGGCATCGTCAGCGCACTGGCGATGTCGTGGACGATGAAGAAGTTCCGCCGCGACAAGAGCGAGCACCCGTTGTTGCTGGAGCTGCCGTCCTACCGCCTGCCGCACCCGCGCGACCTGGCCGTGGGCCTGTACGAACGCGGCATGATCTTCCTCAAGCGCGTGGGCGGCATCATCCTGGCGCTGACCATCCTGCTGTGGTTCCTGCTGTCGTTCCCCGGCGCGCCGGAGAACGCGACGCTGCCGGCCATCGACTACAGCTTCGCCGGCCAGATCGGCCATGCGATGGCGGTGTTCTTCGCGCCGCTGGGCTTCAACTGGCAGATCTGCATCGCGCTGATCCCCGGTCTGGCCGCGCGCGAGGTGGCGGTGGCCTCGCTGGCGACGGTGTACGCGCTGTCGGCGGCCGACGACGATGCCGCCACCCAGGCGCTGACCCCGCTGATCAGCGACGGCTGGTCGCTGGCCACCGCGCTGTCGCTGCTGGTCTGGTACATCTACGCGCCGATGTGCATCTCGACGCTGGCGACCATCAAGCGCGAAACCAACTCGTGGAAGCAGATGGCGTTCGCCACCTTCTACCTGTTCGCCGCGGCGTGGCTGGCCTCGCTGGTGACCTACCAGGTGACCGTAGCGCTGGGAGGCGGCTGATGCAGCGGGGGCTGCTGCTGCAGTACGCGATCATCGCCCTGGCCGTGCTGGTCAGTGCGTGGGTGGTGCTGAAGAAGCAGTTCCCCGGTGTGGTGCGGCGCCTGCGCGGCAGGCTGGCGCTGTGGCTGCTGAAACCGCAGCACTCGCCGCGCCTGCAGGCGCTTGGGCAGCGGCTGGCACCGCCGGCATCGGGCGGCGACAGCGCCTGCGGCGGCTGCGACGGCTGCGGGCCGAGTCCGCCGAAGCAGCATTGACGCCGGGGGACGTGGCGGCGACTCGTCGATGGGTAGATCGGGGCTACGCCCCCGACGGCGGGAACCCAAAGCGCCCGGGATGTAACCCCGGCCTACGACTGCGGACCGAAGCCCCGGTAATGCCGGCCGCGGGCCGGCAACCTCGCATATCCGGCTTCCTTTCCAACATCCTTGCGGATGCCGGCCAGCGGCCGGCACTACTTGTTTCCCGCCGCGCTTGAACGTAGCGTTCCGGGCATGAACCAGACCCCCACGCGTTTGTTGATCCACGGTGCTTCCGGCCGCATGGGCCAGGCCCTGCTGCGGCTGGCGGCCGAAGACCCGTCGTTGCAGGTGGTGGCCGCGGTGGTGCGCAGGCCGCCCGCGCAGCGCGTGATCGACGGCGTGCCGCATTTCGCCGCCAGCGAATTGTCCGGCGTGCCGCCGTTCGACGTCGCCATCGATTTCAGCCTGCCGGAAGGTTTCGACCCGGTGCTGGCGTTGTGCGTGGCGCGCGGCGCCGGCTTCGTCTCCGGCACGACCGGCATCGACGCCTCCCGACAGGCGGCGCTGGACGCGGCGGCGGCCGGCATCCCGCTGGTGTGGGCGACCAACTTCAGCCTCGGCGTGGCGGTGCTGGCCGAGCTGGTCGAACGCGCGGCCGCCAGCCTGCCAGGCTGGGACTGCGACATCGTCGAATCGCACCATGTGCACAAGAAGGACGCGCCTTCGGGCACCGCGCTGACCCTCGGCGAATCGGCGGTGCAGGGCGGGGCCGCGCCGCGCTACGCCAGCCTGCGCGCCGGCGACATCATCGGCGAGCATTTCGTCCAGTTCAGCGGGTTGGGCGAGCGGGTGGAACTGGTCCACCGCGCCAGCAACCGCGACATCTTCGCCCGCGGCGCGCTGCACGTGGCCCGCCAGCTCTCCGGCCGTGCGCCCGGCCGCTACCGGGTGCGCGACCTGGTCGGCGCCTGAGCGGTCGGCCGTCCCCCGCGGGTTCAAATGGTTGCATGACGAAGTGAATGCGCCGCATTGCGGCGCTGGCGCAGGGGCCGCCGTTGCCTTTACAATTCCCGCTCGCCGAATCACGTCAGCCGGACCGGTTTAACACCGCCGTCCGCGCTTTTTTGCAACCGGTTTTTGCCGTGAGCGCAGGCGTGGCTTCGGAGCCCCCTCGGTAGCCAAAGTGAGATTCCCGTGACCCAAGCCGCAATCCTCGTGCTCGAAGACGGCACCGTATTCGAGGGCGAATCCGCAGGCGCGCCCGGCCTGTCCGTGGGTGAGGTGGTGTTCAACACCGCCATGACCGGTTACCAGGAAATGCTGACCGATTCATCCTACACGCGGCAGATGATCACCCTGACGTACCCGCACATCGGCAACACCGGTACCAACGAACAGGACAACGAGGCGTCGCGGGTCTGGGCCGCCGGCCTGATCGTGCGCGACGTGCCGCGCCGCCCGAGCAGCTGGCGCAACCGGCAGTCGCTGCCGGACTGGCTGGTCCAGCGCGGCGTGGTCGCCATCGCCGGCATCGACACCCGCAAGCTGACCCGCATCCTGCGCGAGCGCGGCGCGCAGAACGGCGCGCTGATGGCCGGCGACGACATCGACGTGGAAAAGGCGCTGGAAGCGGCGCGCAAGTTCCCCGGCCTGAAGGGCATGGACCTGGCCAAAGTGGTCAGCACCGACAAGCCCTATCCGTGGCGCGAAGGCCAGCTTGACCTCGACACGAACGAGTTCATCGGTCTGGGCGCGAAAAGCATTGAGAAGTCCGCACATGGAAGTGCGGGCTCTTGTGCGGGACGCACATACAACGTCGTCGCCTACGACTTCGGCGTGAAGACCAACATCCTGCGCATGCTCGCCGAGCGCGGCTGCGAACTCACCGTGGTGCCGGCGCAGACCCCCGCCGCCGAGGTGCTGGCGATGAACCCCGACGGCGTGTTCCTGTCCAACGGCCCCGGCGACCCGGAGCCGTGCGACTATGCCATCGCCGCGATCAGGACGTTCGTCGAGAAGAAGATCCCGACCTTCGGCATCTGCCTCGGCCACCAGCTGCTGGGCCTGGCTTCGGGCGCGCGCACCATGAAGATGGGTCACGGCCACCACGGCGCCAACCATCCGGTGCAGGACCTCGACAGCGGCCGGGTGATGATCACCTCGCAGAACCACGGCTTCGCCATCGACGAGGCCACGCTGCCGGCCAACGTCCGCGTCACCCATCGCTCGTTGTTCGACCAGACCATCCAGGGCATCGAGCGTACCGATGCCCCCGCTTTCAGCTTCCAGGGTCACCCTGAAGCTTCCCCCGGCCCCCACGATGTCGCGCCGCTGTTCGATCGGTTCGTCGCGCTGATGGAGAAGAACTGACATGCCAAAGCGTAGCGACCTCAAGACCATCCTCATCATCGGCGCCGGCCCGATCGTCATCGGCCAGGCCTGCGAGTTCGACTACTCCGGCGCGCAGGCGTGCAAGGCGCTGCGCGAGGAGGGCTACCGCGTGGTGCTGGTCAACTCCAACCCGGCCACGATCATGACCGACCCGGAGATGGCCGACGCGGTCTACATCGAGCCGATCAACTGGCAGACGGTCGAGAAGATCATCGCCAAGGAGAAGCCCGACGCGCTGCTGCCGACGATGGGCGGGCAGACCGCGCTGAACTGCGCGCTGGACCTGGCCGACAACGGCGTGCTGGAGAAGTACGGCGTCGAGCTGATCGGCGCCAAGCGCGAGGCCATCCGCATGGCCGAGGACCGCGAGCTGTTCCGCGTGGCGATGGGCGAGATCGGGCTGGAATGCCCCAAGGCGGCCGTCGCCCACACGCTGGAAGAGGCACTGGAAATCCAGACCCGCGTCGGCTACCCGACCATCATCCGTCCGAGCTTCACCCTCGGTGGCAGCGGCGGCGGCATCGCCTACAACCGCGAGGAGCTGGTCGAAATCGTCAACCGCGGCCTCGAGCTGTCGCCGACCACCGAAGTGCTGGTGGAAGAATCTGTGCTGGGCTGGAAGGAGTTCGAGATGGAGGTTGTGCGCGACACCGCGGACAACTGCATCATCGTCTGCTCGATCGAGAACCTCGACCCGATGGGCGTGCACACCGGCGACTCGATCACCGTCGCCCCGGCGCAGACCCTGACCGACAAGGAATACCAGCGCCTGCGCGATGCCTCCATCGCGGTGCTGCGCAAGATCGGCGTGGACACCGGCGGCTCCAACGTGCAGTTCGGCATCAGCCCGACCACCGGCCGCGTGGTGGTGATCGAGATGAACCCGCGCGTGTCGCGTTCCTCGGCGCTGGCCTCCAAGGCCACCGGCTTCCCGATCGCCAAGGTCGCGGCCAAGCTGGCGGTGGGCTATACGCTGGACGAACTGAAGAACGAGATCACCGGTGGCCTGACCCCGGCCTCGTTCGAGCCGAGCATCGACTACGTCGTCACCAAGATTCCGCGGTTTGCGTTTGAGAAGTTCCCGGCCGCCGACGCGCGCCTGACCACGCAGATGAAGTCGGTGGGCGAGGTGATGGCGATGGGCCGCACCTTCAAGGAATCCCTGCAGAAGGCCCTGCGCGGGCTGGAGACCGGCAAGATCGGGCTGGACCCGACCGGGCTGGACCTGTCCAGTGAAGACGACATCACCACGCTCAAGCGCGAGTTGAAGGCCCCCGGCCCGGAGCGCCTGTTCTTCGTCGGCGACGCCTTCCGCGCCGGCATGAACGTCGATGACGTCTACGGCCTGTCCTTCATTGACCCGTGGTTCCTCGACCAGATCGAGGACATCATCGCCGACGAGAAGCAGGTGCAGGCCGAGGGCATCGACGCGCTGGACGGAAAGCGCCTGCGCGCGCTCAAGCGCGCCGGTTTCTCCGACGCGCGGCTGGCGCAGCTGACCGGCACCAACGAGGCCGCGATCCGCGCCCTGCGCCGCGCGCACAAGGTGCGCCCGGTGTACAAGCGCGTGGACTCGTGCGCGGCCGAGTTCGCCACCGGCACCGCCTACCTGTATTCGACCTACGAGGACGAGTGCGAGGCCAACCCGACCGACCGCGACAAGATCATGATCCTCGGCGGCGGCCCCAACCGCATCGGCCAGGGCATCGAGTTCGACTACTGCTGCGTACACGCGGCGCTGGCATTGCGCGAGGATGGTTACGAAACCATCATGGTCAACTGCAACCCGGAGACGGTTTCCACCGACTACGACACCTCCGACCGCCTGTACTTCGAGCCGCTGACGCTGGAAGACGTGCTGGAGATCGTCGAGCTGGAACAGCCCAAGGGCGTGATCGTGCAGTACGGCGGCCAGACCCCGCTCAAGCTGGCCCGTGCGCTGGAAGCCAACGGCGTACCGGTGATCGGCACCAGCCCGGACTCCATCGACCTGGCCGAGGACCGCGAGCGCTTCCAGAAGCTGGTGCAGGACCTGGGCCTGAAACAGCCGCCGAACCGCACCGCCCGCACCGCCGACGAGGCGCTGGCGCTGGCGCGCGAGATCGGCTACCCGCTGGTGGTGCGCCCGAGCTACGTGCTCGGCGGCCGCGCGATGGAAATCGTCTACGGCGAGGCCGACCTTGCGCGCTACGTGCGCGATGCGGTCAAAGTGTCCAACGATTCGCCGGTGCTGCTGGACCACTTCCTCGACGCGGCGGTCGAGGCCGACGTGGACGTCATCTGCGACAAGGACGGCAACGTGCTGATCGGCGGGGTGATGGAGCACATCGAGGAGGCAGGTGTGCACTCGGGCGATTCGTCCTGCTCGCTGCCGCCGTACTCGCTGTCGCCGGCCACGCAGGAAGAACTGCGCCGGCAGGTGCGCGAGCTGGCCAAGGCGCTGAACGTGGTCGGCCTGATGAACACCCAGTTCGCGATCCAGACCGATGCCGACGGCAACGACGTCATCTATCTGCTGGAAGTGAACCCGCGCGCCTCGCGCACCGTGCCGTTCGTGTCCAAGGCCACCGGCGTGGCGCTGGCCAAGATCGCCGCCCGCTGCATGGCCGGCATGACCCTGGCCGAGCAGGGCGCGACCTTTGAGGTGGTGCCGGACTACTACTCGGTGAAGGAGGCGATCTTCCCGTTCGCCAAGTTCCAGGGCGTGGACCCGATCCTAGGGCCGGAAATGCGCTCCACCGGCGAGGTGATGGGCGTGGGCCGCAGCTTCAGCGCCGCCTTCGCGCGCGCGCAGGAAGCCGGCGGCATCAAGACCCCGCCGCTGGGCAAGGCCTTCATCTCGGTGCGCGACGCCGACAAGCTGCGCGTGCTGCCGGCGGCGAAGGGGCTGGTCGAGCGCGGCTACGCGCTGGTCGCCACCCGCGGCACCGCCGCGTGGCTGCAGCAGCAGGGGCTGGCCTGCGAGGTGGTCAACAAGGTGGTCGAAGGCCGCCCGCACATCGTGGACAGCATCAAGAACGGCGAGATCGTCTACATCGTCAACACCACCGAAGGCCGCGCGGCGATCAACGACTCGTTCTCGATCCGCCGCGAGGCCCTGCAAAACCGCATCACCTATTCGACCACGGTGGCCGGCGCCAAGGCGCTGGTGCAATCGCTGGAATTCCGCGGCACCGGCCCGGTGTGGTCGCTGCAGGAACTGCACAAGGAACTGAACGCATGAGAGCCCCCATCACCCTGAAAGGCGCGCAGCGCCTGCGCGAAGAGCTCGAACACCTGAAGTCGGTGAAGCGGCCGAAGGTGATCGCCGCGATCGCCGAGGCGCGCGAGCACGGCGACCTGAAGGAGAACGCCGAGTACCACGCCGCGCGCGAGGAGCAGGGCTTCATCGAAGGCCGCATCAAGCAGCTGGAAGGCGAGCTGTCGCATGCCGAGGTCATCGACATCAGCAAGCTCAACGCCGGCAGCAAGGTGGTGTTCGGCGCCACGGTGACGCTGGCCGACGTGGAGACCGACGAGGAGAAGCGCTACCAGATCGTCGGCGACCTGGAGGCGGACATCAAGCTGGGCCTGATCGCCATTTCCTCGCCGGTGGCGCGGGCGCTGATCGGCAAGCTGGAGGGTGACAGCGTCGCCATCGACGCCCCGGCCGGCCAGCGCGAGTACGAGATCGTCAGCGTCGAATACCTTGATTGATCCGGTAGGTGCGGGGCTTGCCCCGCACGATGCCTTCCCGGTGACGCCACATGCGGGGCAAGCCCCGCATCTACATTGAGTGTCCCGACGGGAAGCAGAGCCAGCCATGACCCACGCCAAAGCCACCCTGCTGCTTCCCGCCCGCAGCCGTTTCCCCAACGGTGCATTGCCGGCACAGGTGGCGAATGCCCTCGGTCGTGCTGACCACAGCGAAGGCGAAGCCGGCGAACCGGCGCAGCTGCGCCGGCATTTCGACGTGCGTCCGCAGGCATGGTCCGCCGCCGCGCTGACCCGCCAACACGATGCCGACGATGCCGGCGACAGCCTGTGGCTGCGCGCCGACCCGGCCAACGTGGCGCCGGACATGCAGGGCGCGCGCCTGATGGCATCGGCCGAAACCCTGCGGTTGGAGCAGGACGACGTGGATGCGCTGCTGCCGGCCCTGCAACCGCTGTTCGCCGGTTTCGGTTTCCGGCTCGACGCGCCCACGCCCTCGCGCTGGTACCTGCGCCTGCCCGACGACACGCCATTGCCCGCGTTCGCCGCGCCGGAAACCGTGCTCGGCGACGATCTGTTCGAACACCTGCCGGAAGGCGAACACGGCCGCTGTTGGCGCAGCCTGCTGACCGAAGCACAGGTGCTGCTGCACCAGCATCCGTGGAATGAACAGCGCAGCGCGCAGGGCAAACGTCCGGTCAACTCGCTGTGGTTCTGGGGCGCGGGCCGCCTGCCCGGATCGGTGCAGACCAGGCACGCACAGGTACGCAGCCGCGACGCGCTGCTGCAGGCGCTGGCGCAGCTGGCCGGCGTGCGCGTCGATGGAGAGCACGCCGTCGATGCACTGGTGGACCTGCGCCAGCTGCGTTCGCTGGAACAATTGACCCGCGATGCCATCGCGCCGCTGCTCGACGCCATCGCCCGTGGCGAACTGCGCGAACTGCGGCTGGATTTCGAGGATGGCGCGCAATACCGCATCCATCGCGGCCAGCGCTGGCGCTTCTGGAAGAAACCGCTGGCGACGCTGGCCAATGACTGACGCGATGAAGATCGTCCGCCGCGCCAGCGTCGAGGGCGGGCAATGGGATGAGCAGACCCTGCCGCTGCTACGCCGCATCTACGCCGCGCGCGGCGCGCTGTCGCCGGAACAGGCGCAGCCGAAGCTGGCGCGACTGCACGCGCCGGAACTGCTGGGCGGCATGCCGGCGGCGGTGGAATTGCTTGCCGCCGCGATCGCAGGTGGCAAGCGCATCCTCGTCGTCGGTGACTTCGACTGCGATGGCGCCACCGCCTGCGCGGTCGGCGTGCGCGGCCTGCGCCTGCTCGGCGCGCGCGACGTGGTGCACGCGGTGCCCAACCGCATGGTGCACGGCTACGGGTTGTCGCCGTCGCTGGTGGCCGAACTGGCCGTACTGGAGCCGGACCTGCTGGTCACCGTCGACCACGGCATCGCCTGCCATGCCGGTGTCGCCGCGGCCAAGGCGCTGGGCTGGCAGGTGCTGGTCACCGACCACCACCTGCCCGGCGAGCAGTTGCCGCCGGCCGACGCCATCGTCGACCCCAACCTCGGCGGCGACGCCTTCCCGAGCAAGGCGCTGGCCGGCGTGGGCGTGATCTTCTACGTGCTGATGGCGCTGCGGCGGCATCTGCGCGAACAGGGCGCGTTCGCCGACCAGCCCGAGCCGGACCTGCTGGCCCTGCTGGACCTGGTCGCGGTCGGCACCGTCGCCGATCTGGTTGCGCTGGACGACAACAACCGCGCACTGGTCGCCGCCGGCCTGCGTCGCCTGCGCGCCGGCAAGGGCTGCGTCGGGCTGCGCGCCCTGATCGAGGCCAGCGGCCGCGACGCGCGCCGGCTGACCGCCAGCGACATCGGCTTCGCGCTGGGGCCACGCCTGAACGCGGCGGGCCGCCTGGAAGACATGGCGCTGGGCATCGAACTGCTGCTCACCGAGGATGCCGCGCAGGCGCGCGAGATCGCCGCGCTGCTGGAGGAAATCAATAGCGAACGCCGTGCGGTGCAGCAACTGATGACCGACGACGCCGAACTGGCGGTGTCGCGCGCCCTGCTGGCTGACGACGGCCAATGTCCGGTCGCGGCCTGCCTGTTCGACGCCGAATGGCATCCCGGCGTGGTCGGGCTGGTCGCCTCAAAGATGAAGGACCGGCTGCACCGCCCGGTGATCGCTTTCGCCCCGGCCGAACCCGGCGCGGCGATGCTGCGCGGTTCGGCGCGCTCGATTCCCGGCTTCCATGTCCGCGACGCGCTGGCGGCGGTCGATGCGCGCCATCCCGGCCTGATCGACAAGTTCGGCGGCCATGCGATGGCCGCGGGCATGAGCCTGCCGCTGGAGCGGTTGGACGCCTTCCGCAGCGCATTCGAGCAGCAGGTATTGGCGACGCTGGACCCGGCGTCGCTGCAACGGCAACTGCTCAGCGACGGCGAACTGTCCGCGGCCGAACTCGACTTCCGCCATGCCGAGGCGCTGCGTCTGGCTGGCCCGTGGGGGCAGGGCTTCCCCGAACCCTTGTTCGACGGCCACTTCGAGGTGCTGAAGTGGCGCGTGCTGAAGGAGCGCCACCTGAAGCTGGAGCTGCGCCTGCCGGGCATGGCCGCGCCGCTCAACGCCATCCACTTCGGCGGCTGGACCGGCAACGATCCGGGCCGCCACGTGCACCTGGCCTATCGGCTGGTCAGCGACGACTACCGTGGCGGTGGTGCGATCCAGTTGATCGTCGAACACTGCGCGCCAGCGTAAGGTGGGGCTTGCCCCGCATGGGGGCTTCACCGGTAGAGCCCCGTGCCGGGCAAGCCCAGCACCTACGAAGGTGGTAGCGCTCGATCGCTGGTCGTGGCGGCGGCGCACAGCACCGGGGCATTGCCGCAACCGACCACCGGCCGGGCCATCATTCCTCCATATGGAGCGAGGCAAGTCGTATCGGCTCAACCTGCCGATTGCGGGGGGGGCGATGGCTTTCGCTTGAGGCCAAACAAGGGCCGCAGCCAGCCGATGCGACGGACCAGGCATTCGTGCAGCAGCAGGCAGCCGGCAACCGTGCCCGCGACCACCAGCGAGGCTTCGGTGGCCGCGCCAAGCTTCATCGGCATCAGCCAGTAGGCGAGGGCAACGATCAGGGTCTGGTGCAGGATGTACCAGGAGAACACCGCCTCGCTGGCATAGGGCAGCCAGCGGAACGAGCGGTCGAGCAGGGCGCGGCCCCAGCCGAAGATCGCCAGCAGCGCCATCCACGTGTAGATAACGCGGGCGATGCGCTCGATCGTGTACCACGGGACGTGCGGTGCCCATTCCGGCATCGGCCCGGCGGGCGGGTGATGGCCGAGCCAGCGCAGGCCGAGTTCCACGCCGATCGCCACCATCGCCACCCCCAGCGTTCGCCAGCGCAGCCGCCGCGCCCAGTTCCAGAACCCCGTGCGGGTCGCCAGCACGTAGCCCAGCAGGAACAGCGGCAGCGATTCCGCATGGACGGTCCAGTCATCGAACAGGGCATGGGTTTCAAGGAAATGCGGGGCCAGCCAGAGGCGGACGCCCAGCAGCCAGAGGATCGGCAGCACCAGCAACAGAACGGCCGACAGCCGCGTGGGCTCCGCATTCCCCAACCGTTCCCGCACCCATCGCAGCAGTGGAACCGCCGCCAGCAACACCAGGGTGTAGGGCAACAGGTAGGCCAGGTACCACAGGTGGTTCCAGGTCGGCGTAAGCATGCACTGGCCGGCGCGGCACAGCCCGTGGGCGACGTAGAGCGGGTAGAAGTGCGCGAAGCTGCCGGTGTAGCCGTATTGCGCGATAATCTGGAAGAAGGTCTGCGGCGGCACCACCACCAGCATGCCGAACGCCAGCGGCACCAGCAGGCGCAGGCTGCGCGATCCGGCGAAGCGCCATCGGCGGCCTTCGATCCCGGCCAGGCCGAGGGCGATGCCGGAGATCATGAACAGCAGCGGCATCCGCCAGCGGTTCAGCGCGATCATCGGGTATTGCAGCCATTCGGCCTGGTACGTGCTCTTGATATGGAAGTCCCAGTCGGCCACGTAGACCATCGCCGAGTGGTAGAGGATCAGCAGCGAGAACGCGATGACGCGCAGGGCGTCGATGTCGTGGCGGCGTTGCATGCGACAGGGCCGGTAGCGGGAGTGCCGCCAGCGTTCGCGTTCGCGGGCTGTCCTTCCATCGGGAAGTGACCGTGCGACAAGGGTTTGGGACAAGCCGTGGATCGGAGGGACGAGCCGAGGGCGGGCGGCGCAGGCCCGCCCCTACAATGCGCGGATGGATCCGACGCCCCCGAACCTGTACCAGCGCTACCGGCCGTGGCGTCGCTCCTTCGAGATCGGGTTCTGGGTCGCCCAGTACCTCGTCGGCGCACTGGCCAACAGCATCACCGTGAACATGGACGTGCGCCGCCTGCACCTGGGCTTCAGCGCCTGGCAGCCGGCGGTGTGGGAAACCAGCTCGGCCGTGACGGCGCTGGCGCTGGTGCCTGCCGTGGTCTGGTTCACCCGCCGCTTCCCGTTGCACCTGGATGACTGGCGGCGGCTGTTGCCGCTGCACCTGCTGGGCAGCCTGGCCTGGTCGGTCCTGCACGTGGCCGGGATGGTCGCGATCCGCAAGCTGGCCTATGCCAGCGTCGGCGACAGCTACGACTTCGGATCGTGGTGGCGCGAGTCCGGCTATGAATACCTGAAGGACGTGCGCTCCTACGCCGGCATGGTGCTGACCATCGAGGGCTACCGCCTGCTGCTGCGTCGCCTGCAGGGCGAGGCCATGCTGCTGTCGCTGCCCGACGAGGGCCCGCCGGTGGAGCCGGTGGAGCGCCCCGAGCGCTTCCTGGTGCGCAAGCTCGGCCGCGAATTCCTGGTCGCCGCCGCCGACATCGAATGGCTGCAGGCGGCCGGCAACTACGTCAACCTGCGAGTGCGCGGCCATGACTACCCGCTGCGTAGCACCATCACCGGCATCGAGGCGCGGCTCGACCCGGAGCGCTTCGTGCGCATCCACCGCAGCTACATCGTCAACCTCGCACAGGTGGCCTCGATCGAGCCGCTGGACAGCGGCGATGCCCGCGTCCACCTGCGCGACGCCACCGTTCTGCCGTGCAGCCGCCGTTACCGGGCCAATTTGCGTTCGAGGTAGGGCCGGCAAAACCCGCAGCCGTAGATGCGGGGCTTGCCCCGCATGGGGGGCTTCACCGGCAAAGCCCCGTGCCGGGCGAGCCCGGCACCTGCGACGGCGGTAGCGCCCGACCGCTGGTCGTGGCGGCGGTGCGTGGAGCCGGGGTATTGCCGGATCGGGCCAACGGTCCGCACCCATCGGGCCATCGCACCCATGGAATCCATGCGCCAGCCGGCATTCAGTCAGGGTATGCGTGTGAAAGTATGTATAATTTGCGCATACTTTGGAGGGCCGCCAATGGAAGCCACCGTAGCCGAACGCGGGCAGATCACCCTGCCCAAGGCCGTGCGCGACGCGCTGGGCCTGACCAAGGGCACGCTGCTGAAGGTCGAGCTGGACGGCAGCCGCATCATCCTGCGCAAGAGCGTGGACGACGCCATTTCCCGCGCCCGCGGCAAGTTCGCGCTGGATGGCTTCGAGTCCGCGGAAGCCGCCGTGCGCACCGTCCGCGACGAGGCCGGCGAGGCATGATCGCCATCGACTCGGCGGTGCTGATCGAGCTGCTCAGCGACGGTGCGCGCGCCGACGCGGTGGAATCCTGCCTGCGGCAGGCGCTGGTCGGCGGCCGCGTGGTCGTCTGCGGCACCACGCTGGCCGAGATCTGCGCCTCGCTGCGCGGCGGCGCGCAGGTGCAGGAGGCGTTGGAGGAAATGGGCATCCATTTCAGCCCGCTGGAAGCCAAATCCGCGCTGCGCGCCGGCGAGATGCACCGCCGCCACCGCCAGCGCAACGCCGGCGACACCCGCCGCATCGACGATTTCATGGTCGGCTCGCACGCACTGCTGCAATGCGACGGCCTGATCACCTGGAACGACACGTTTTACCGCGACTACTTCAAGGGCTTGAAGCTGATCGTGCCGCAAGCCTAGCCCCATCCTTTACCTGTCCGTACCACCGGGAGTTGTCATGTTGGAAGCCTACCGCCACCACGTAGCCGAGCGCGCCGCCCTCGGCATCCCGCCGCTGCCGCTGTCCGCACAGCAGACGGCCGACGTCATCGAGCTGCTGAAGAACCCGCCGGCCGGCGAGGCCGGGTTCCTGCTCGACCTGCTCACCCACCGCGTGCCGGCCGGCGTCGATGACGCCGCCAAGGTCAAGGCCTCGTACCTGGCCGCCATCGCCTTCGGCAGCGAGAAGAACGCGCTGATCAGCCGCGCGCGCGCCACCGAACTGCTGGGCACCATGCTCGGCGGCTACAACGTCGCCCCGCTGATCCAGCTGCTCGACGACGCCGAGGTGGGCACCATCGCCGCCGATGCGCTGAAGAACACGCTGCTGGTGTTCGACGCCTTCCACGACGTGGAAGAGAAGGCCAAGGCCGGCAACGCCAACGCCAAGGCCGTGCTGCAAAGCTGGGCCGATGCCGAGTGGTTCACCGGCAAGCCGGAAGTGCCGCAGAGCCTGACCATCACCGTGTTCAAAGTGCCGGGCGAGACCAACACCGACGACCTGTCGCCGGCCCCGGACGCCACCACCCGCCCGGACATCCCGATGCACGCGCTGGCGATGCTGAAGAACGCGCGCCCGGACGCCCCGTTCCAGCCGGAGGAAGACGGCAAGCGCGGCCCGATCCAGCAGATCCTCGACCTCAAGGACAAGGGCCACCTGGTCGCCTACGTCGGCGACGTGGTTGGCACCGGTTCCTCGCGCAAGTCGGCCACCAACAGCGTGCTGTGGTGGACCGGTGACGACATCCCGTACATTCCCAACAAGCGCGCCGGCGGCGTCTGCCTGGGCGGCAAGATCGCGCCGATCTTCTACAACACGATGGAAGACGCCGGCGCGCTGCCGATCGAGCTGGACGTGTCGAAGATGGAGCACGGCGACGTCGTCGAGCTGCGCCCGTACGAAGGCAAGGCGCTGAAGAACGGCGAGGTGATCGCCGAATTCCAGGTCAAGTCCGACGTGCTGTTCGACGAAGTGCGCGCCGGTGGCCGCATCCCGCTGATCATTGGCCGCGGCCTCACCGCCAAGGCGCGCGAGGCCCTCGGCCTGCCGGCCACCGACCTGTTCCGCCTGCCGGTGCAGCCGGCCGATACCGGCAAGGGCTACTCGTTGGCGCAGAAGATGGTCGGCCGCGCCTGCGGTTTGCCGGAAGGGAAGGGCATGCGCCCGGGCACCTACTGCGAGCCGAAGATGACCTCGGTGGGTTCGCAGGACACCACCGGCCCGATGACCCGCGACGAGCTGAAGGACCTGGCCTGCCTGGGCTTCTCGGCCGACCTGGTGATGCAGTCGTTCTGCCACACCGCCGCCTACC